>Ga0116176_10000310_pt1 | contig 40118 bp, 39 predicted proteins | sample AD_STIC08_MetaG_FD_89803 | JGI IMG/M metagenome (GOLD analysis project Ga0116176, IMG submission 89803) | Active sludge microbial communities of municipal wastewater-treating anaerobic digesters from USA - AD_STIC08_MetaG | ecosystem: Engineered > Bioreactor > Anaerobic > Digestate | place: USA...
ACCCCAAGGCTGAGCTGCCCCGGGGTTACCCCGCGAAGCTGGCGCATATCGCCGCGGCGCCAGCCGTTCGGGCGCTGATCCTGTCACATGATGCCTGTTGGGGCGGGCTCACCCCGCGACTACAGCGGCAAGGGCAAGGCATTGCTCATTGCACGCTGGAAGCGTTAAACGTTGGGCAAGGCCCCAGCAAAGAAGGCTCGGAATATCCATGTCGTCTGATAAAAAACAAAACCTGCAGGACATTTTCCTCAACGCCGTACGGAAAGGGAAAACTCCCCTGACCGTATTCCTTGTGAATGGCGTCAAGCTCCAGGGTATCGTGACCTGGTTCGACAATTTCTGCGTGCTGCTCAAAGGCGAGGGACGCCCGCCGCAACTCGTGTACAAGCACGCGATCTCGACCATCGCGCCGAACGCACCGGTCAACCTTTTCGAGAATGAAGACGAGGACTGATTGCCGAAAGACCTGATCGATCGCCGGCCACCTGAAGACGTCGCCGCGGTCGTTCTGCCAGTCATCGGCAGCGCCGACGTCGCGCGGTCCCGGCTTGAGGAAAGCCAGGGACTGGCGGAAGCGTTGGGCGTCCGACTGGCATTCGCAGAGCAGGTGAACGTACGTGAGCCGCATCCGGCGCGACTGCTGGGCTCTGGTCAGCTGGATGCACTGGCGCGGCGCTTCAAAGATGATGGCGTCACGCTATTCATCGTCGATGCCGCGTTGACGCCCGTACAGCAGCGCAATCTCGAAACGGAACTCAAGCTGAAGGTGGTGGACCGGACGGGGCTCATCCTCGAAATCTTCGGCCTGCGTGCGCGTACGGCGGAGGGTAGATTGCAGGTCGAGATGGCGCGCTCGCTCTACGAGCGATCGCGGCTGGTGCGGACGTGGACTCACCTTGAACGTCAGCGCGGCGGCTTCGGCTTTCTTGGTGGCCCCGGTGAAGCGCAGATCGAGACTGACAGACGCCTGCTCGACAAACGCATCGCTGGCTTCAGGCGCGAGCTGGATGATGTCCGCCGCACGCGCCGGCTGCAGCGTGAAGGTCGGGCGCGGCGCGGTGCGCCTGTCGCGGCGATTGTGGGTTACACCAACGCTGGCAAATCCACGCTGTTCAACCGACTGACTTCGTCAGACGTTCTGGCGGCGGACATGCCATTCGCCACGCTCGATCCGACAGCGCGCGAGATCGTTGCCGCGTCAGGTCGGCGGATTGCATTGGTCGACACGGTGGGCTTCATCACGGACCTCCCGACAACGCTGGTGGCCGCATTCCGAGCTACGCTGGAAGAGGCGATGGAAGCTGACCTGCTGGTGCATGTGCGCGATATTGCTCATCCCGATACCGAGTATCAGGCCAATGACGTCCATACGATCCTGGAGCAACTGGCCGTTGAGACTGGCCTGGAGCAGCCACCGACGATCGAGGTCTGGAACAAGGCGGACGCCCTGGACGAGACGACGCGGGCGGTGCTGGCGGCACGGGCCGCAGGCCACAACCCGCCGGCGCTGATGGTTTCGGCGCTGACGGGGCAGGGGACGGACGAGTTGCTGTTTCACATTGAAGCCGCGCTTTTCCGCAACCGGCGAATTCGCCAAGTGACAATTCCGGCGGCCGATGGACGGCTGCATGCCTGGCTGCACAACAACTGCGAAGTTGCTTCAGAGCATCTTTCTGGCGAGAGCGATTATAATCTGGAAGTCTACATGACGGACGCGGATGTCGCCCGTTTTCGGTCAATGTCGCCGGATGCTCGTATCACCGAGTAACTGGCGCCGCATCGGGTCGTGAAGGGGAATAGAATGCGTCGACTGCTTCTGCCGATAACCGCCGCCCTGATGCTGGTAAGTGCGTGTCAAACATCGACACCATCAACCGCCTTCACCGACCCTCCGCACGATGCGGCTCATCCGGCGCGGATGGAGGTACTGCACATTCCCAGCGGCGGCGTCGAGATCAACGGTGTTGCCTATCTTGCGTCTGGCGCGGGCAAGCATCCGACGCTCGTGATTTGCCATGGCTGGCCGGGTAACGAGAAGAACCTCGACCTCGCGCAGGCGGTGCGTAGAGCGGGCTGGAATGCCGTAACCTTCAACTATCGCGGCAGCTGGGGGAGCCCGGGCGAATTCCACTTCGCCCAAGTGCCGGAGGATGCGGCGGCAGTGATCGCCTGGCTACGTACGCCAGAGGTCGCGGCGAAACTTGGTGTCGATCCGGCGCGCGTCGCCATCGCAGGACACAGCATGGGAGGCTGGGCGACCGCGCAGGTCGCATCGAAGGACCCAATGCTGATGGGCGCCGTGCTGATTTCCGCCGCCGACATGGCGCGTCTGGGAGACATGCCGCGTGCAGCGCGTGTTCAAGCAGCTTCCGGCAATGCGGAAACACTCGTGACCACCCCGGAGAAAATGGCGGACGAGCTGGCTGGTGCTGTGAAGGCGCTCACACTGAAGAGCATGGCGCCGGGGCTTTCGAAGCTTCCCGTGCTGGTGCTGTCCTCTGATGATGGTCTGGCGGCGGGAACAGATGCGCTGGCGGCCGACATCCGGGGAGCTGGTGGCAAGGTCCAGACGGCGCATGAAGCGACCGACCATAGCTGGTCCGACAAACGGCTCAGGCTGGCCGGACTGGTGACCGACTGGCTGAAGGCCCTGCCGGGCGGAAATTAGGATTTAGAGAGGGCTGGTGCTGCCGGGGAGGATTGAACTCCCGACCTCAGCCTTACCAAGGATGCGCTCTACCACTGAGCTACGGCAGCACTTCCGCCGAAGCGGAGGCGTTCGCATAACGGAAACGCTTCCGAATTGGAAGAGGACGCATGGGGTCGGAGAGAATGTCGCGGAATCCCCCGGAAAAGCCCACAAAACAGACTACCGAGGCCCAGCGGCGGGAAAAACGACTCGCCGAGGCGTTGCGGGCAAATCTTAAGCGCCGGAAAGCTGTAGGGCCGTCCGGCCCGCAGAATACCCCCGGAAAGCCCGATGCAGGCGAGGAATAGGCGGAACCGCGCCTTGTCGCCGCCGAATTCGGGCCCATAACCTCGCCTCATGGACAAGCTCTCGATTCTCGGAAACGGCCCCCTTGAGGGACGTATCCCCATCTCCGGCGCCAAGAACTCGGCCCTGAAGCTTCAGGCCGCATCGCTCCTGTGCGAGGAGCCGCTGGTGCTGACGTCCATGCCGAACCTGGCGGACACGCGCTTCATGGCAGACCTGCTGCGCAATCTCGGCGTCGAGGTGGAATGGCCCAAGGGCGAGGCCCTTTGCCGGATGCACGCGGCAAATATCACGTCGACCATCGCGCCATATGACCTCGTGCGGAAGATGCGGGCGACGTTCAACGTCCTCGGTCCGCTGCTCGCCCGTGTTGGACACGCGACAGTGTCGCTGCCTGGAGGTTGCGCTATTGGCGCACGGCCGGTGGACCTGCACCTCAAGGCGTTTGAGGCGATGGGTGCCGATATCGTCATTGAAGAAGGCTATGTGAAAGCGGCGGCGCTGCGCGGCCTCAGAGGCGCTCACATCAACTTCCCGTTCGTTTCGGTGGGCGCGACCGAGCACGCCATGCTGGCCGCAGTACTGGCGCATGGAGAGACCATTCTTGAGAACGCGGCGGCCGAGCCGGAAATCAGCGATCTTGCAAACTGTCTCAACGCTTGCGGCGCGAAAATCACCGGGCATGGAACGTCCACCATCCGTATTCAGGGCGTCGCGAAGCTTACGGGCGCCCGCCACGACGTTATCGCAGACCGCATCGAAGCCGGGACGTTCGCTATTGCGGCTGCAGCTGCTGGCGGCAACGTGTTCCTGGAAGGTGCGCGCGCTGAGGATCTGGGGGCCTTGATCGATGCGTTGCGTCGTGCGGGCGTGACGGTCGAGGTTGAGTCAAAAGGCCTGCGTATCAAGCGGAATGGCGGCGGGCTGGTGGCGGTTGACGTGGATACGCGGCCGCATCCGGGTTTCCCGACCGACCTGCAGGCACAATTCATGGCGCTGATGAGTATTGCGGAAGGCACGAGCACGATCCGCGAGAACATTTTCGAGAACCGCTTTATGCACGCGCCAGAGCTCAGCCGCCTTGGCGCCAACATCACCGTTCGGGGCAATGAGGCGATCGTTAAGGGTGTTCCAAAGCTCAAAGGCGCTCCCGTGATGGCGACCGACCTTCGGGCTTCAGTGAGTTTAGTGATCGCAGCGCTCGTGGCTGAGGGTGAAACCACCGTGAACCGGATTTACCATCTCGACCGTGGTTTCGAGCGACTGGAAGAGAAGCTCGGACGTTGCGGGGCGAAGATCACGCGGTCTGGCGATTCTGCCTGATTTTCGGGCCGCTCGGAGCGCGCTGGAGCCTTCTGGCAATCTGGTCTAGGGAAGTCCCGCTTGGGCATATGCCCACGAACGCGGAAGAGCTTATGGCGACGAGTGTACTGAAACTGCTGGCGGAGGATGCTGAAGGTCTCGGCATCATCGCATCGGCTGTTCAGGACAGCCTCGTGAAGCCCGAGGGTCTCAAGCTCGACGGTCGCTCGCGCACATTCGGACTCGAGATCAACCGGTTCCAATGGGAACGCGCGGGCAAGCGCATGCCGTTCTTTCGGTCGCGAGCAATGCTCGCGTTCGCTGGCGTTCAAAACGTTCGCAGCCGCGCTGTATCCAGAGATATCGATGCGGTGCATTCGTTGATCGACGTAAGGTTTGCGCCCGATGGAGAAGCGCCGGCCGGCGTGATTACGCTGATCTTTGCGGGCGAGACGCAGATTCAGCTGACCGTAGAATGCATCGACGTGACATTGGTGGATATCGGCTCGGCATGGCCGACGCGTCGCAAGCCTGATCACGAGAAGCGAGCATGAGCATTCGCCGCTTCGATGCGTCTGCTCCCGATTTTGTCGAGGTGTTCGGCAAGTTCCTCGCGTTGCGCCGCGCGCAGGGCACAGAGGATGTGCACGCCAAGACGGCCGTAATTGTTCGTGACGTTCGCGAGCGCGGCGGAGAAGCGGTCGCCAGTTACACAAGCCGCTTCGAAAGTGTGACGCTGAACGTCGAAACGCTGGCGGCCGATGGCATCGATTTGTTTGAGGCGGCTGAGCGCTGCAAGCCGACCGTGCGCGAAGCGTTGAATTTCGCGGCCGATCGGATCGAGACCTATCACGCGCAGCAGAAGCCACAGGATCACTCGTTCACCGATCCAGCTGGCCTCGAGTTGGGCTGGCGCTGGACGCCGGTCGATGCAGTCGGTCTCTACGTTCCTGGCGGGCGTGCCAGCTATCCAAGCTCGGTGCTGATGAACGCGGTTCCGGCGCGCGCTGCGGGCGTAAAGCGCATCGTCATGACGTCTCCGGTACCCGGCGGCCAGATGAACCCAGCGGTTGCGTATGCCGCTATCCGAGCGGGCGTGACGGAGTTCTATCCGATTGGCGGCGCGCAGGCTGTTGCGGCGCTGGCTTATGGGGCAGGGCGCCTGAAGCCGGTCGACAAGATCGTCGGCCCCGGAAATGCCTATGTAGCAGCGGCTAAGCGCATCGTGTTTGGCGACGTAGGAATCGACACGATCGCCGGTCCTTCCGAAATCACGGTCGTAGGCGACAACCAGAACAGCTCGGAATGGATTGCCGCAGATCTTCTGTCCCAGGCGGAGCACGATCCGCTGGCGCAATCGATCCTGGTCACAGATGACGCTGACTGGGCATCGCGTGTTGAGGCGGCGGTCGAACGGCAGATGGTCATGCTGGCGACGGGTGAGACGGTTGCGCAAGCCTGGAAGGATTACGGCGCCATTGTCCTGGCCCCACTCAGTCGCGCAGCCGAGATCGTGAACCAGATTGCTCCCGAACACGTTGAGCTTGCAGTCGCCGATCCTGATAGCATTGCAAAAGACATCCGCCACTCCGGAGCGATCTTCCTTGGTCGATGGGCCCCCGAAGCTTTGGGCGACTATGTAACAGGCTCGAACCACGTTCTGCCGACATCCGGTGCGGCGCGGTTCGCGTCCGGGCTTTCGGTAATTGATTTCATGAAGCGCACCTCAATCCAGCGCATCAGCGAGGCTGGCTTCCGCCATCTTGCGCAAGCGGCCGAAACTCTGGCGAACGCCGAGGGGCTGCCGGCGCATGGCCTGTCCGTTTCCATCCGACGGGGCGATGGATGACAGACAAGGCCCGCATCGCTTCGATCCACATCGACGACAGAAGCCTGGCGCCCGCCGGGCCGGATGCGGAGCACGAGCGCAAGGTTGCGATCTTTGACCTGCTCGAGGGCAATCATTTCCAGGTCATTGGGCACGACGGGGGGCCGTACAATGTTGTCCTGTCGCTGGCTGACAACCGCCTGGTGTTCGACATTTCGGAAGAAGGCGGCCCGCCCGTCAGGAAGCTGCTCCTGTCGCTCACGGCGCTGCGTCGGGTGATCAAGGACTATTTCATGATCTGCGACAGCTATTACGACGCCATCCGCAATTCGACCCCCTCACAGATCGAGGCGATCGATATGGGCAGGCGGGGGCTGCATAATGAGGGGTCGCAGGTTTTGACGGAGAGGCTGGCGGAGAAGGCCGAGGTGGACTTCGATACGGCCCGCCGGTTGTTCACCCTGGTCTGTGCGCTGCACGCCCGGAGCTGATTTTTCCAAGGAATCGACGAATCCCCGAGAAAGCGTGTATAGGGGCGCCTGCAAGACGATCCGCTGCCAAAGGGAGCTTCATGGCGAAGGAAGAACTTATCGAGTTTGAAGGCACTATCGTGGAACTTCTGCCCAATGCGACGTTCCGGATAAAGCTTTCCAACGACCACGAAATCATTGGCCACACGGCTGGAAAGATGCGGAAAAACCGCATCCGCGTGCTCACGGGCGACAAGGTGCTCGTCGAGATGACGCCTTACGACCTGACCAAAGGGCGCATCACCTACCGCTTCAAATGAGCCAGGCCCCGGGGGCCCGCGCGCGGCTTGCGCTCGCCAGCGCGAGCCCGCGGCGACTTGCCTTGCTGGAACAGATCGGGCTTCGGCCTGATGACGTCATCCCGGCCGACATTGATGAAACGCCGCTGAGGGATGAACGCCCTCGCCAGCTGGCGTTGAGGCTTGCCATGGGCAAGGGCCGGGCAGCCAAAGCCCGGCTGGGCTCTACTACCAATGCCGCGGACGCCGAAAGTGACGCGACTAATAGCTTTATTATGAGCGCCGACACGGTGGTCGCCGTCGGTCGCCGGATCTTGCCCAAGGCAGAGACCGAGGCAGACGCGCGGGCGTGCCTCAAGCTTCTGTCGGGACGGGCGCATGACGTGATGACGGCGGTGGCTGTTCTTGCGCCGGATGGACGCGAGGCGTCGCGCGTTGTCGAGAGCCGGGTGACGTTCAAGCGTTTGTCGCTCACCGAGGTCGAGGGCTACGTCGCTAGCGGCGAGTGGCAGGGCAAAGCTGGCGGCTACGCCATCCAGGGAATTGCCGGCGGCTTCGTCACCTATGTGTCGGGGTCATACTCCGCCATCGTCGGCCTGCCGCTTTACGAGAGCGCCTCACTGCTTGAAGGCCTGGGCTATCCGGTTGGGCAACGCTGGAACGTGAAGACGTGAAGGCCACGCTGTGCATCGACGATGCGGTCGGCGAACATCGCCGCACATTGCTCGACAGTTCGGGCAAGCCATTCCGCCTTGAGATCGAGCGTTGGAGTGAGCGCGGCCGCCGCGCGAAGCTGGATGAAGTCTGGTGGGGCAGGGTCAAGGCTCGCATGCCGGGCCATCGCGGTTGGTTCGTTGATCTCGGTCTGGACGCCGATGGCGTGATCGAGCCTACACGCGCGGCCGCGGTGACTGAAGGCGCGTTGCTGGCTGTGCGTGTGAAGTCGGAAGCCTGGGCGGACAAGGGGCCGCTGCTGAGCCTTGCCGACATGTCGCCAACAGCGCCCCGCCCCGAAAAGCCTACGCGCCATGCAGTGGCGAAGCGGGATCCTTTCCTGCGCGGCGTCGAGATCGAGAAGACGATCACGGATGTGGATGCGCGCCGTCATCTCGATGAGGCGGTCGAGGAAGCCGGGCAGCGGATTCACCAGCTTCAGGGCGGCGGCGATATCGCCATTGATGTGACGCGGGGCCTGACCGTGATTGACGTGGACAGCGGCGGCCGTGTTTCGGGCGCCGATGGAGAGGCGTTCGCGTTGGGCCTCAACATGGCGGCGGCGGAAGAAGCGGCGCGGCAGATTGCGTTGCGCGGCACAAGCGGGCTGGTTGCAGTGGACTTCGTCGGCATGCAGGCGGCGAAAAGCCAGCGCAAGCTGGCCGAGGCTTTCCGGCAGGCGCTGACCGGCCGGCTCGGCCGAGTCAGCGATGTGCTGGAGCTGTCATCGCTCGGCGTGTGCGAGGCGGCAATCGCCCGGCGTATCCGGCCGGTGCGCGACGCGCTGGCGGCCCCGGCAGCCGAGCGTGAGGCGCTCGATGCGCTACGGGAAATCGAGACGGCGGGCAGAGCCGCCCGCGCCGCGCGAATCCATGCAAGGATTTCGGCTGCGGCCGCCCAGTGGCTGGAGCTTGATGCGATCGGCTGGAAGGCCCAGCTAGCAGACCGAATCGGCGCACGCTGGGCCATCGAGGCGGAGGCGAGGGCGCCCAGCCCCCAAGGTCCGGGCAAACCGCAAGTATGGAGCGCGTGAATGGCCTGTCCGATCTGCTCCAAGGCCCCGGACGTCAAATATGCCCCGTTCTGCTCGAAACGCTGCGCGGACGTGGACCTGTCGCGCTGGCTGAAGGGGACATATGCGATCCCCGGCTCCCAGACCGGCGAGGAAGACGAGGATGGCCAGTCCAGCCGCTCAGAATCCTCTGAAAACAGGGACTAAAGAGGTCTCCATAAGGGCATGGACAGGGAATAATCGTTTCCCTATACATCGCGCCTCTTCGCCGCGAGGCGTAGGCCCGGATAGCTCAGTTGGTAGAGCAGCGGATTGAAAATCCGCGTGTCGCTGGTTCAATTCCGGCTCCGGGCACCATTTCCCCTTAGTGCGCTACGCTCGGCTCACCGCTCTTGTCCCAAGTAACCCTTTGGCTCGAAATGCGCGCGTCTGCTTGGTTTTTGCCGTCCCGTAGGGCGCGTGTTGATACGCCGCCCAGCCGCCAGCGGTGTAAGGTGTCGGCCTTACTCTGGGAGCGCCCCAATCCGCTGGAGAGTCCAGTAGAGCCCAACTAGCGCGATCACCGCCGCGACCGGAATGACGAATGCCGGACGATAGAGTTGGAGTTTGCTGGCAGATTTGAGGGCGAGCTGAATGGCTGAGGCGACTAGGCCTGTGGCGAGCAGCACGAGCAGGTGGCCAGCTTCGACGCCGAGGGTGATCCCGACGAGGCCGGCGGAGAGGTCTGCGTTCTCGAGATAAACCTTCATGACAGAGCCGAAGCCGAGGCCATGCAGCAGGCCGAACGCGAAGATCACGGGCAGGCGCCAGATGTTGGCGCGCTTGAAGACGATGGCCTCGACCGCGAGGGCGACGATCGAGATAGCGATCAGCGGCTCGATGATTTCGCCCGGGCTCTGGACGATTCCGGTGGCGGCGAGGCCGAGCGTTATGGTGTGCGCGACCGTGAAGGTGGTGACCTGCAGGATCAGCGGGCGCCAGCCGCGCGCATTGAGATAAAGCGCGACGACAAACAGAACGTGATCCAGCCCTTGCGGGATAATGTGCTGGAATCCGAAGTCGATGAATGTGCCGACGTTCTCGAACCACATGCCTGCGGCGTTCCCCTGTAGGTGTGGCCTGCCACCCGAAGCCCGAAGGGCGCAGGGTGGCGGAGAGGGTGGGATTCGAACCCACGGTAGAGTTTCCCCTACGACGGTTTTCAAGACCGTTGCCTTAAACCACTCGGCCACCTCTCCCGCGCGGACCATGTATTCGCGATTGGCGGCAAAGAAAATGGTTTATGCGGGCCGCGCCGACGTATGGGCGGACCGGGCAGGGTGATGCCTGATTTTCAAGGATTCCAGCGTTGCCGCGGTCGAGACGCGGCAAATTGCGCGGGCGCCGATAACGATTGGCCCGAACCCGTCCAGATTGCTGAAAATTCGACGGATCTTGGTTTACGGGCCGAAACCGGCGCGTGGCTATGGTCCGCCCTGTCGCCAGTAGAGCGGCTCGGATCGCGGGAAACCCCAAAGTCCGATCTCAGTAAGGGATGTGGTGATGGTGGGCGTTGGCAAGCCTCGCGTTGGTATCAGCGCGCGTTTGGTCACGGGTGCGGCTATTCTGGCGGCGGTTTTCACCGTTGGCGGAGTAGAAACGTCGTGGGCCCAGACCCGCGCGCCAATCGTCTATAAATCGTCAGCTCAGGCTTCTACCCCGACCGTGCGGCTGGAAAACCGCGCTGAAGGCATGCCGATCGCCGTTGCGCCGCATGCCCCTATTCCGACTTTTGCAAATTCGCCGAACCCGGCTGAAGCTTTCGACCTGCGCGCCGGCATGGTGAAAGCCAGCTTTGGCCCGGCCCCGATGTCCTCTGTCTCGCGTGTTGAAGCGCCGCCCGGACTGGCTTCGGCGACCACGTTCGCCCAGCCTTATGCTGGCCCTCCCTATCAAGTGGCCGGCAAATGGTATGTACCGACCTACGAACCCAACTATGATGAAATCGGTATTGCTTCGTGGTACGGCCCGACCTTCCACGGCAAGGACTCCGCTTCTGGCGAAGTGTTTGACGAAATGGCGATGACGGCGGCTCACCCGACCCTGCCGATCCCGTCGCTGGTGCGTGTCACCAATCTCGAGAACGGCAAGACGGTGGTTGTGCGCCTCAATGACCGCGGCCCGTTCGTTGACGATCGCCTGATCGACCTGTCGAAAGCGGCGGGCGCAGCGCTCGACCTGCACGGCAAAGGCACGGCCAAGGTTCGCGTCCAGTATGTTGGACCTGCCCCTGCCGAAGCCAACGCTACCCCGCTTCAGCCGGTTTCGCAGAAGCTCGCCGTGCGCGCCGAGCCGATTGCCGCCGTGATTGCCCCGCCGGCCCCGATTGTTCGCGCGGCTGGAGCTCGCGGCTTCTTCCTCCAAGCCGGCTCGTTTGCCGATCTGGGCAATGCCAACGCTCTCCGCAACGAGTTGCGTTCGGCCGGCGCCGTCTCTATCGCGGCGGTTCAGGTCAATGGCACGGAATTCTACCGCGTGATGGTCGGGCCATGGGCTTCACGCGACCAGGCTGAACAGGCTCAGGCGCGCCTCAGCGCAGTAGGCACGAAAGCCCTCGTCGTCGCCAAACTCGACTAGGCGGAAGCAGGGGTAGGGCAGGGACGCTCGGTCTCGGCTCGCGGCCTGTACACAAAGGCCTGTAAACAGCGACTTTCTGGCGGTTGACGGGGCGACCCGAAGCGCCTTCATGTGGGCGGATTCTCAACGGAGTCTGCGCTCATGCGCCATATCGCCGGAACCCTGCTTGCAATCGCGCTTGCTGCGTCTTCAGCCGTCGCTCAGCCCCCGGCCGCGCCGCCCGCTCCCGCGCCGGACCCGACCGCGCAGATGGCGACTGACCCGCTGAACACCAGCGCGACCTATGCCTTCATCATGGATGGCGATGGCGGCATCCCGCTCTACTCCAAGCGCGGCGACGAGCCGATGATCCCGGCGTCGATGTCGAAGCTCATGCTCTACTACATGACGTTCGAGCGCATCAAAGCCGGTCGTCTCACCATGACCGACGAGTTCTCGGTGAGCGAGCACGCCTGGCGGACGGGCGGCGCCGGCACCGATGGCTCGACCATGTTTCTGCCCCTCAACTCGAAGGTTTCAGTACAGGACCTGCTCAAGGGCGCGATCATTGTTTCGGGCAATGACGCGTGCATCGTTCTGGCCGAAGGACTGTTCGGCAGCGAGGAAGCCTATGCGCGCGCCGCGACCGCTCGAGCGAAAGAGCTGGGCATGACGGGATCTACGTTTGCCAATGCCACAGGTCTCGATGCCCCGACGCATCGCATGAGTGCGCATGACATTGCGACGATCGCATTCCGCATCATCAAGGATTTCCCAGAATACTATCCGATGTTCCGCGAACCCGAATTCACGTTCAACAACACGCGCCAGTACAACCGCAACCCGCTGTTGCGCGAACTCGATGGCGCAGATGGCGTGAAGACGGGTCACCTTTCGGTTTCGGGTTATGGCCTGGTCGGCTCTGCGATCCGTGAAGGCAAACGCCGCATCATCGTGCTGAACGGACTTACGAGCGAGACAGAGCGCAAGAAGGAAGGTCCGCGCGTGATGCGGTCCGCATTTCTTGATTTTACCGCGTCAACGCTGGTCAACAAGGGCGCTGAAGTTGCGATAGCCGACGTCTGGCTTGGCGAGGACAAAAAGGTCTCGCTGATTGCGACCGAAAGCTACGCCACCGGGCTGCACATGGATGCGGTGCCTAAAATCAAAGGCAGCGTCACTTACAAGAAGCCGTTGCTGGCGCCGGTGAAGGAAGGCGATATTGTCGGTGAGCTTGTCATCTCTGCGCCTGGAACGCCCGACAAGAAAATTCCGGTCGCTGCCGGCAAATCGGTGAACCAGCTTGGCTTGCTCGGCAAGGCGATGCTTGGCCTGCGGGGCGAGGACGAGGAAGAAGAGCTGGAAGGCAAGAAAGAGTAGGGGTTGGCGACGCGCGGCCGTTTCATCACGCTGGAAGGAGGCGAGGGCGTCGGGAAATCCACTCTGGCGACTGCTCTGGAGGCGCGACTTGTCGCCCGCGGGATCAAGGTCGTCCGAACCCGCGAGCCCGGCGGTACGCCCGGAGCGGAGGCGATCAGGCGGCTGATCCTGAGCCCGCCTGTTGAAGTGGCTGGCTGGGAGCCTATCGCGGAAACCTTGCTGTTCTATGCAGCTCGCACCGACCATTTGGACAAGTTGATCCGCCCCGCGTTGGCCGCTGGCAGCTGGGTTATTTGCGATCGGTTCTCGGACTCCACACGCGCGTATCAGGCGGCTGCCGGACATGTTCCGAGTGAGCACATCGAAACGATTGATCGCATCTGCGTTGGCGACACGACGCCGGATCTCACTTTAGTGCTCGACCTGCCCCTTGATGCTGCTCGCGAGCGCATGACGGCGCGTGCGAACGACAAGGATGCGATTGAGTCACGCGTGCTCAGCTATCATGAGGCCGTCCACAAGGCCTTCCTCGACATCGCGCGCGCCAATCCGCGGCGCTGCCTCGTGCTCGATGCGTCGGCGGCTCCAGCGGCGCTGGCGGACATCGCGATAGCGGCGATCAATGAGCGTCTCGGCGGTGATCGCTGATGGAAGTCGCGGCCAACGAACTTGGACATGTGATTGGTCACGCGGCTGCGAAGCATGAGTTTCTCGCGGCTGTGAATTCCGGCAAGCTGCATCATGGGTGGCTGCTGCGTGGGCCGCGCGGCGTTGGCAAGGCGCGCCTTGCGTTGCAATTCGCGATGCACTTGCTGGGCAATGGCGACGGACAACTGTCAGCGAACGCCGAAACTCCTGTCGGAAGGCTAGTGATCGCCGGGAGTCATCCCGATCTGCGCATCGTGCGGCGGCCCATCGACGACAAGGGTAAGCAGAAGTCCGAAATTCCGGTCGACAGCGTGCGTGAGCTTTCGGAATTCTTCTCGATGCGTCCCGCCATGGGTGGATGGCGAGTTGCGATCATCGATGCCGTTGACGAGATGAACCGACACGGCGAGAACGCGATCCTCAAGACACTTGAAGAGCCACCGAGCCGCGCTGTGCTGTTCCTGATCTCGCACGGCGAACAGTTGTTGTTGCCGACTGTGCGCAGTCGTTGCCGCGTGTTGCGGTGTGGCGCGCTTGGTGAACACGAGACAATGTCGGCGCTTGCGCAAGCTGGCGTTACCGGCGCGCGGGCTGATGAAGTGGCGAAGATTGCGCCTGGACGCCCTGGGCGGGCGCTGGAATTGGAAAGCGCCGATGCCGGCGCAGCTGCGGACGCAATTTTCAATGCCGTGCGCAGTCTTGCGGGCTCCGATGCGCGCAGCCTTCACATGGCGCTTTCGCAAGCAGCCAAGAGCGACGCATCGATGGCGGCGGCGATGGAGTCGTTGCGTGTCAGCCTGCAGAAGCGCGCCGCGCGCGAAGCTGATCCTGTCATTGCAGGCGACTGGGCTTCAGCTGCGCTCGACGTTATGCGCATTGATGCTGAAGCGCAGGCGCTGAATCAGGATCGCGCGCAGACGATTGCCGCCGCGCTGTCACGGGTCGCGCGCCTTGCGCGCACGGACGCCTGACCATGTTGTTCGATACGCACGTCAATCTGCATGCGGAGCAATTCGCCGGCGAAGTGGAAGGCATTCTTGCTCGCGCGCGTGCCGCCGGCGTCACGCGCTTCGTCACGATCTGCGATCGGCTTGACCGCTATCCGGCTGTGCGCGCGATCGCTGAAGCGAACGATGACGTTGAATGCACGGTAGGCGTCCATCCGCACTATGCCAAGGACTACTGGTCGCTTGAAGCGGAAGCGCTTGTGAGTGAGGCGCGCCATCCAAAGGTGGTCGGCATTGGTGAGACTGGGCTCGACCAGCATTATGGTTATAGCGCCATCGTCTTGCAGGAGCGCAGCTTCGTCGAACACATCCACGCTGCACGTGAGACCGGATTGCTGTTGGTCGTCCACACGCGGGAAGCCGACGATCTGACGGGCGACATTCTGGAGCGTGAATTCAAGCGTGGCCCGTTCCGCATCCTGATGCACTGCTACACGAGCGGCGCGCGGCTGGCCCAGCGCGCGATGGATATGGGCGCCAGCTTTTCAGTTTCCGGAATCCTTTCGTTCAAAGGCGCAACCGACGTTCGCGACGTGACGGCCAAAGTTCCGCTCGATCGGATCATTCTCGAAACCGACTGTCCGTATCTCGCGCCGATCCCGTATCGCGGCCGGCGTAACGAGCCCGCCTATCTGGTGGACGTCTGTCGCGCCTTCGCGGATCATCGCGGCCTGAGCTTTGAGGAGGCTGCGCGCCTGACCACCGCCAACGCCATCAAGTTGTTCCAGAGGCCGGCATGAGCGATGCCTGGCCAAAGGGTAGGTTGCAGGTTCGCATCCTTGGGTGCGGGTCGTCTGGCGGCGTTCCGCGTATCGGCAATGACTGGGGCGTCTGTGATCCGGCCGAGCCGCGCAACCGCCGATCCCGCTGTTCGATCCTTGTGCGCTCCTGGGCGCCTGGCGCGACCCAGCCGACGCTGATCCTGATCGATACCGCGCCGGACATGCGGGACCAGCTGCTGGCCGCGCGGATCGATCGGCTCGACGCCGTGCTGCTGACCCATGAGCACGCGGACCAGTGCCATGGGATCGACGACCTCAGGGCGCTGGTGATCCGCCATCGCCAGCGCATGCCGGTCCACATGGATCAGGTGACGGCTGACATTGTCGGCCGGCGGTTCGACTACTGCTTCGAGGGGGCCGGTGCGTATCCGGCCATCCTGGACAAGAAGGTGGATCTGGAAATCGGGCAGGTGATCCGCATCGATGGCGTTGGCGGACCTGTGAATATCTTGCCGCTGGGTCAGGACCATGGGAGCATCCCGTCGCTGGGCTTCCGGATCGGAACCTTTGCCTATTGCAACGATGTGGTTCGGCTGCCTGAGGAGACGCTGGAGCGGCTTGGCGGGCTCGACAGCTTCGTGGTCGATGCGCTGCGCTACACGGCCCATCCGACCCATGCGAGCGTTTCGCAAGCGCTTGGCTGGATCGACCGGATCAAGCCGCGCCGGTCGGTGTTGACGAACCTGCATGTCGATCTGGACTATCAGAAACTCAGGGCAGAGCTGCCTGTAGGCGTCGAGCCCGCCTATGACGGGCTCGAGCTGGAAATCGCGCCAAATGCTTGATTTCAGCCCAAACAATATTGCCCATAATGTTGATTATGCGACTTGCGTATATGGGGGTTTGAGCGATGGCTGATCCGGCCTCGACAAAATCCGGCGCCCGCGGCGACCCGGGTGCGGCTCCGATAGGCGACCGCTCCCTCCCCTCATCGGGAGACCCATGGCGCGATCTGGTGACGTTAATGGCTCGGCTGAGGACGCCTGGGACCGGATGCCCATGGGACATCGAGCAGACCTTCGAGACGATCGCGCCATATACGATCGAGGAAGCCTACGAGGTCGCCGACGCGATCGAGCGCAACGACATGGGGGAGCTGAAGGGCGAACTGGGCGATCTGCTATTCCAGTCGGTCTTCCATGCGCGCATGGCCGAGGAAGCCGGACACTTCACCATCGACGACGTTGTGCGATCACTGGTCGACAAGATGATCGACCGGCACCCGCATGTATTTGGCGACAAAGTTATCCACAGCGCGGATGCCCAGACCGGCGCCTGGGAGGTCATGAAGGCTGCCGAGCGAGCCAGGAAAGCTGAGCGGGCCAAGGACGGCCCGGCTAGCGCGCTGGACGGCGTTGCGCTGGCGCTGCCGGCGCTGATGCGGGCGGAGAAGCTGGCCAAGCGGGCTGGGCGGGTCGGGTTCGATTGGCCATCGGCTGGGCCGGTTCTGGAGAAGCTTCAAGAGGAGATCGGCGAGCTTGAGGAGGCGATCGCGGCTCCGGTGAAGGACCAGGCCCATATCGCCGAGGAACTTGGCGACATGCTGTTCGTGGTGGCCAATCTCTGCCGGAAGCTGTCGGTCGATCCGGAAGAGGCACTTCGCAATGCGAACGCAAAGTTTGTGAAACGATTTTCAGGTATGGAAGAGCTGGCCCGGGAACGGGGACAGGACTTCGCCAGCCTCACGCTGGACGAACAAGAAGCTCTCTGGACCGATGTGAAGAAGGCCGAGCGCGCCTAGCGCCGGTGCGCACCGAAGCTGACGCCAGCAGTTTGTTGCGGTCCTAGATCGATCGGAGCGATCTCCAACTCTTCGACCGAGGTAGGTGCGTCTATGTTGGCGTAACGTTTGCGAATGGCGAGCTGCTGCCGCGCAAGGTCAAGATCGTCCTTGGTGTCGATGTCGAACAGCAAGGGCAGCGGCGCGCTGAAGCCGACCACGTTGAAACCACCCTGCCCGATAATCGCCTTGGCGCCATCGTCGCCATCAAGCGCTGCAAGCTGATCGAAGCACGCCGGCCCGAATGCGGTCGGCGGGCGTGTTCCGTGTGCGCCACCTGAATGCACGATATCGACGCCGCCAGATCCTAGACGCTGTATGACGCCTTCAAGGATCCATGACTCCACAAACGGCATGTCGCCCATGACAACAAGGATCGCATCCGGCTTGAACTGGAGCGCGACATTCACGCCAACCGCGATTGAGTGGCCAAGACCTTGCCGCGGCTTCTTGTTCACCGCGACGACGAAGCGGTTGATCAGCCGTTCGCCAATCTGCGGCCGATCCGACGGGCACACTGCGACGCGTGCAAGCGGATCAACGTCTGTGATCATGTGGGCCGCGTGCTCGATAAGCGGCTGTCCGCCAAGGTCCGCCAGCATCTTGTCGCGGCGGCCGTAGCGGCGCGAAAGCCCCGACGCCAGAAGCACGACTGCAGTCCGGTTCATTGGCACGCTCATGGCGCGCCACGCTTGACTGCGCCGCCGCTGGTCGTTCGAACCATTACGATCTCCGCCAGCGCGGACACGGCCAGCGAGCGCGGGTCCTGCGACGGGAACAAGCCGAGCGGGCCCTTGAGCCGCGCAATCTCGTCGGCGGTAGCTCCGAGCGCTTCGAGCACTTCTACGCGCCGACGATGGGTTTGCCGCGAGCCTAGCGCGCCGACATAGAAGGCTTCGCTGCGAAGCGCATCAAGCAGCAGCGGGCCTTCCCATTCATGTTCGTGGAACAGGCACGCGACCGCCGTATGTGAGTCGAGCGGCAGCTTGGGCGTAGCCTTCGGGACGGTGAGTTGAATCAGCTCGTGCGCATAGGGACGACAGAACTCAAGTGTTGCGGGCTCCTGGCTCGCAACGACGAGTTCGACATCGGCCGTTTGAGCCAGCTGGCTCATCGCTACGATCTCCCATCCACGCCCCGCCAGCACGATCCGGAGTTTCGGGTCAAAGCGGCGGACGAACTCGCCGGGCTTTGCCTGTTCATTTTGTTCTTCAACCCGCAGCGACGAGCGTGTTGTTGCAGGATCGAACAGCAGCGAGAAGCTACGACGCGCCCGGCCGAGCGCAATCGCGCGTTGCAGTAGCGCTCGATCCACATTGACGTCGACATAGAGATCGATTCCACCGCCGCACGGCAAACGTACATCAAGGTAGGGCGAGCCCGTACCGTAACGCAGCGTGCGATTTGTGCCTTCTTTCATTGCGATCTGCGCTTCTTCAGTCAGCGCCTGTTCAAGGCATCCGCCCGATATGCTGCCTGCGAAACGTTTGTCGCCGGCCACGGCCAGCTGCGCGCCCAAAGGTCGCGAAAATGGCCCGTCGAGCGAGACGATGCTGATCAGGGCTGCGGGGCGGCCAGCTGCCAACTCGGCTTCAGCGAAAGCCAACACATCGAGGTCGCCGGTCAGGCCTGGAGGGAGGCGTTCGGTCATGCCGCATCACCAGCAGCCGGATAGCTCTTGAGGAACGCCACGTCAGTCACGCCTTGATCTCCGGTGGGCGAGCCCCCGACATGGGTCGCCCTCCAATTGCGGGTCCAGCGACGACTCATCGCCGGTTTTCTCGCCTGCCCGCGCACGCTGCCTCTTGCCTCCCCAACGGCAACCGGCCTAGCGCTTGTGGAATTTGGTAATGGCGTTGGCCCAACGGGTCAACGCAGCGAGCCTGCCTGCACACAGGGTCTGAACTCATGGAATACGCGAGTGGACGGCTAATTGCGGCCCAGGAGGGGCCGATTGGCTGGATCACGTTCAACCAGCCCGAACGGCTCAATGCTGTTCGCCGGGATATGTGGGACGGGCTGCCCGCCGCGGTCGCGAGCCTGACGTCCAATCCGCAGATCCGCGCGATCGTAGTCAAAGGCGCGGGCGACAAGGCCTTCATCTCGGGGGCCGACATCGCCGAGTTCGATGTCCAAAGGAACAATGCTGCTTCGAACAAGCCATTCACTGCGGCCGTCACAGCTGCCACGGCGTCGCTGGTTGAGGCCCCCTTGCCTGTCATCGCCATGATCAACGGTTTCTGTATTGGCGGTGGCATGGTGATAGCCAGCGCTTGCGATATCCGTATTTGCGCGGAAGGTTCGCGCTTTGGCGTGCCAGCCGGAAAGCTTGGGCTTGGCTACGAGTTGGACAACTTGGCGCGGCTCCAGTCCATCGTTGGCAGAGGCATCGCGATGGAAATGCTGGCTACCGCGCGCCATTTCACAGCGGGGGAAGCCTTGTCGGCTGGTTTCATCAATCGTGTCATCGCCGCGAACCAGCTCGAGGCTACTGTTCGCGACATGGTTGCGATGATCGCTACAACTGCGCCACTGAGTTTCGCCGCCGCGAAGCTTGCCAGCCGTGCAGCTGCAGATCCATCTCTTGAAGCCGAAGCTCAGCGCGCGATCGATGTATGCTTCGACAGCGAAGACTTTCAGGAAGGCCGCGCGGCATTCAGCGAGCGCCGCGCGCCTGTATTCGTTGGCCGATAAGACAACAGAATGAGACGATCGACATGACAACGACAACCCAACTTCTCGAGCAGCCTTTCTCGACGATGTCGGACATGATCCGGGCCCACGCGGACGAGCGACCTGCTCATACCGCGATTGTCGATGGGGACCGCGTGCTCACTTTCGCAGCGTTTGATGCGCTTATCGATCGCGCGGCGGCTCAGCTCCAGCGAGACGGCATCGATAACAAAGGCGCTGTCGCGATGTGCGGCCCCTCTTCGATCGAGTATGTGACGACCTTTGTTGCCGCGTTACGTATCGGCGCAGCCGCCTGCCCGCTCGCGCCATCGTCTACGGCAGAACAACTCGCGGCAATGGTGCGCGATTGCGGGGCTGGTATCCTGTTCGTCGATGACAGCGCCTCCGCTGCACTGGATACCGTTGACGAAAAGCTCACCGTCAAGCGCGTCGCGCTCGAGGGCGTCGCCAACCCTTCGTTTGCTTCATGGCTCGCAGCCGAAGGCGCGAAACCCACGTCCGTAACCATCGATCCGGACCAGACGTTCAACATCATCTACTCGTCCGGCACGACAGGCACGCCGAAAGGCATTGTCCAGCCACACAAGATGCGCTGGGGCCATGTGCGGCGCGCGGAAGCTCTCGGATATGGGCCAGACGCCATCACCATCGTCTCGACGCCGCTTTACTCGAATACTACGCTGGTCAGCCTGATCCCGGCGCTGATGCGCGGCGGCACGGTTGTGCTGATGCGCAAGTTCGATGCGCGTGGCTTCCTGGATCTGGCGCAGAAATATCGCGCCACACATGCCATGCTGGTGCCGGTCCAGTATCGCCGTTTGATGGACCTGCCCGATTTCGGAAGCTTCGACCTCTCGAGCTTCCGCATGAAGACCTGCACAAGCGCGCCATTTCCCGCCGACCTCAAGGCCGACATCCTGGCTCGCTGGCCCGGCGGCCTCGTGGAGATCTATGGCATGACGGAGGGCGGCGGCTCATGCCTCCTGCGTGCGCACGAATTCCCGAACAAGCTGCATACTGTCGGCCAACCGGCGCCCGGACACGATATCCGGATCATCGGCGATGATGGCAAGGAGCTGCCGCGCGGCGAAACTGGCGAGATCGTCGGCAAGTCGATGTCGATCATGACGGGGTATCATAACCAGCCCAAGAAGACCGCGGACGCTGAATGGTTCAGCCCAGAGGGCGAGCGCTTCATTCGCACTGGCGACGTTGGCCGCTTCGATGAGGACGGCTTTGTTGTTCTCGGCGACCGTAAGAAGGACATGATCATCACCGGCGGCTTCAACGTCTATCCCAGCGACCTTGAAGCCGAGCTGGCGAAGCATCCGGCGGTCGCGGAATCTGCCGTGGTTGGCATCCCATCGCGTGAATGGGGTGAGACACCCGGCGCCTTCATCGTGTTGCGGCCAGGCCATATGGCCACGGCTGAAGAGCTCAGGCAGTGGATGAATGCGCGTGTCGGCAAGACGCAGCGGCTAACTTACGCGACGATTGTTGAATCGCTTCCGCGATCCTCGATCGGCAAGGTTCTGAAACGCCAACTGCGGGACGAGTTCAGACCAACTTCAACTTGACCGCTCCTCATTGCCCATAACGGCTTCGCCGCTCTATGTTCCGCCAAACACCCGGAACCGGGGCGGGAAACGCGACCTATGAGCCAGACAGATAGCCTGACAGACGAGCAGCTGATCGCTAGCGGCATGACCGTAGCCGTTCACGCTCGCCGTACGCCGGATCAGCTGGCCATTATTTCACCGAGTGGCAATCGCACCTGGCGCGAGTTCAACGCCCGCGCGAACCAGCTGGTTCGGCTGTTGCGCAAGCGCGGCTTGCAGTCCGGCGATGGCGTCGCCCTGCTCGCCCACAATGGTCCAGAGTTCGCTGAAGTCTGGGCCGCCACGCAGCGCGCAGGCTTTCGTCTGACCGCTGTGAACTGGCATCAGTCTCCCGAACTGATCGCGTATGTTGTCGACAACTGCGATGCGAAAGCACTCGTCGCGAGCGGACGCTTCGTTCCAGGCGCGACGGAGGCCGCGGCCAAGGCGGGCGACAAGCTACCGGTGAAGCTTGCTTTCGCCGGCGCCATACCCGGCTTTGACGACTATGAGGACGCGGTGTCGGCCGAAAATCCGGAGAATATCGATAACGCTGAATCTGGTTCGACGATGCTGTACACTTCCGGTACCACTGGTCGGCCGAAGGGCGTGTTTCGTAAAACGCGTCCGGTGGTCTCGCAGCTCACGGGCGTCTGCAACGAGACTGCGAAGTGGAATCCGAAGACAGATCTCTCATTGCTGACGGGCCCGCTTTATCATGCAGCTCCGCTGGGCATCAACTTCGTCATCCCGATCAACGCCGGCGTCGGCGTGTTGCTGATGGACAAGTGGGACGCGGAAGAGACCCTGCGGCTGATTGAGACACACAAGGCAACCCATACGCATATCGTGCCCACGATGATGCACCGCATGCTTCAGCTACCCGAAGCGACCCGAAACAAATACGACATCTCTTCCATGCGCTGGATCATCCATGGCGCGGCGCCCTGCCCTGCGCACGTGAAGAAGCAGATGATGGATTGGTTCGGGCCAACCATTTACGAGTACTACTCGTCAACGGAAGGCGGCGGTGTATTCGTCGGCCCGCATGAGTGGTTGAAGAAGCCGGGCACCGTCGGCAAAGCCGTGCCTGGTGTCGAGATCAAGCTGCTGGATATCGAAGGCAATCCGGTTCCGCAGGGGACCGAAGGGCTCATCTACGTGAAGGCGCCGGCAACTGGGCGGTTCGAGTACTACAAAGAGCAAACCAAGACGGACTCGAGTTATCGCGGTGACTGGTTCACGCTCGGTGATATGGGCCGTTTCGATTCCGATGGCGACCTGTTCCTCACCGGGCGCACGGCTGAGCTGATCATTTCGGGCGGTGTGAACATCTACCCTGTCGAGATCGATGAAGTGCTGATCCGCCACCCGGATATCGCCGATGCGGCTGTCGTTGGCGTGCCCAATGAAGACTGGGGCGAAGAAATCAAGGCTGTCGTCGAACTGAAGCCAGGAGTTGATCGCTCGCCCGCCACGATCCAGTCGATCCTGGATTTTGCGAAGGAGCGCCTGCCCGGTTTCCAGCGGCCTCGTACAGTCGAGTTTGTGGACTCGCTGCCACGGAACGCTGCCGGCAAGGTTCTGCGCGCGCAGGTCCGGGCTCCTTACTGGGCCGGACGATCGCGAAGCATTTGAACAAAAGAAAAGGGCGGCCGAAGCCGCCCCATCCATCAGTGTCGAACGCTTCGTGTTGCTACCCGTTGGGGAAGCTTTCAAAACGCTCGTGTTTGGTATTCCTCACTTCAGAATGCCAATGCGTTGGGTGTCGGTCCTGACTCCGACATCCAATTTCTCGCACGGAAATTTTCGCGGTTTCAATCCCAATGTCGCCGGCTACACTGGCCCTCCGCCAATTACAAAGGTCTGTGACACATCAGACACAATCCAAACGATCGTTTGGTTGCGGGCTTTCCCAGCGTTTTAGCCATTTTATCGATGACCGAGCCTGTGGCTCGGCCGCCGGTCAGTCCGGGTCCTGCTCGATTGGGGCGGCCGCCAGCGGCAGCGGCGCGCCCTTCATTGCTGTCCGCAGGCGATCCCGGTCGAGTGCGCCCTCCCATCGGCTGACTACGATAGTGGCGACTGCGTTACCGACGAAGTTGGTTAAGGCGCGGCATTCCGAGAGGAAGCGGTCGACACCCAGAATGATGGCCATGCCGGCGATCGGGATCGACGGAAACACGGCCAGCGTCGCGGCCAATGTGATGAAGCCGGCGCCGGTAACGCCCGCGGCTCCCTTCGAACTGAGCATGGCAACAAGCAGCAGGATGATTTGGTCGTTCAAACCTAGCGGCGTGTTCGTCGCCTGCGCGATGAAGAGCGCTGCCAAGGTCATGTAGATGTTGGTGCCGTCGAGGTTGAACGAGTAGCCGGTTGGGACAACCAGGCCGACCACCGGACGGGCGCACCCTGCCCGCTCCAACTTCTCCATCAATGCAGGAAGCGCTGACTCGGATGACGACGTGCCGAGCACAAGAAAGAGCTCTTCTTTCAGATAACGGATCAGGTGGAAGATGTTGAAGCCAGCCCAGAGCCCGACGGCGCCAAGAATAACGAGCACGAAGACAAGCGATGTAAGCCAGACCGCACCGATCAGTTTGGCGAGGTCAACAATCGCATCGACACCCTGATCGGCGATGATGAAGGCAAAAGCTCCGAAGGCGCCGATGGGAGCCGCGCGCATCAGAATGGCGACCATCTTGAACACGGCCGTGCTGAATGCGGTCAACACATCAACGGCGGTCTGCGCGCGGTCACCTACCGAAGCGAGCGAGATCCCGAAGACCACCGCGAGAAACAGCACGGGAAGAATGCTGGCGCCCGTGAAGGCCCCAACGAAGGTCGTGGGGATAATGTCGCCGATGAAGCCCAGAATGGTTAGATCGTGCGACTGCTGTTCGTATCCGTGCACGCGCTCGACCGCGGAGGGGTCAAGTGTAGTTGGGTCGATGTTCATGCCCGCGCCGGGTTGGAACACGTTGGCGACGATCAAGCCAACGACCAGTGCGAGCGTTGAAAACGTCAGGAAGTAAGCGAAGGCTTTGAAGACGACACGGCCGAGCTTGCCGAGATCACGCATACCCGCGATGCCGATGACGATGGTGAGGAACACCACTGGCGCGATAATCATCTTGACGACCTTGATGAACAGATCGCCCAGCGGCTTGAGATATTCGCGGACCCAAGCATTTTCGGCAATCGCGACCTGGTGGGTCAGCGGCTTCAGGGTCGCGGGGTCTATGGCGGGCTGGCCGGTAACGGCATCGAGCAGCGGCGCCGTATGCCAAAGCGGGAAGAAGGCGCCGATCAGGCCGCCTGCAAAAATCGCAAACAGCACCTGAAAATACAGTTGCGTATAGAAAGGCCCCTTGCGCCGATGCCCCTCGGCCGGCGCGTCGATAACGGCCATTTGCTATGCCTCCGCCCCGAAAAACTGGCCCCACCCGCGAGGGACCGCATCGTCTGGTTCACGCACAGTAATGGGACCGACGCAGCACGCCAGTCCCTTCGCCAATCTCGTGAGCTAGAAGTTCTAAGATGCCGCTTTCGGAGCAGCGGCATCCGTTGCTGTGTATTTGTATCCCGGCAGCCTGCCCGGCAGGTGAATGAGCATCGGCGCAGCAACGAAGATCGACGAATAAGTGCCGATAATGATGCCAAAGACGATCGAAATCGCGAAGCCGAATAACACCGGGCCACCCAGGAACGCCATTGATGCCGCCGCGAGCATGGTGGCGAGCGAGGTGATCAGGGTGCGCGACAGGGTCGAAGTGATCGAGATATCGATGACCTGGGTGATCGGCAGCTTCTTGTACTTTTTCAGCATTTCGCGAATGCGATCATAAACGACCACGGTGTCGTTGATCGAATAGCCGGCCACAGTAAGAACGCCGGCGACAATGGTGAGGTCGAATGTGAGCTGGGTGATCGAGAACAGGCCCACCACGGCGTAGACGTCGTGGAATGTCGTGATGAAGGCGCCTGTGCCGAACTTGATTTCGAAGCGGAACCAGACGTAGGCGCCGATCGCCAGCACGGCGAGCACCGCGGCGAGCACGCCGCTCATGAACAGCTCGCCAGAGACTTTCGGGCCGACAACCGCCGGAACCTGGACAGAAACACCCTCGCCGAGGATCTGCGTCACTTTCTGGGCGATGGCGGGCACTTCGTCGGCGCCAGTCTCAACCGGCAGGCGAATAATGACTGTGTTGCCGTTGTTGGAAGTGGTGACGACGCTCTCTTCGAAGCCCGCTTTCGCGACTTCATCGCGGACGACGCCGACGTCGAATGGTGTCGAGCGAGTTGCTTCGATCTGCACGCCACCGGTGAAGTCGAGGCCCATGTTGAGGCCTTGGGTCGCCAGCGAGAAGGTCGTGACGGCAAAGATAAGACCGGTCACGATGAAGCCGATCCAGCGGATCTTCATGAACGGAAACGGCTTGGTCTCGTCGGACTGGACCTTCTTCGATCCTGGCTTATCCCACCACATTCAGCATCTCTTGCCTGAAAGGTTAGCGGCGATGTCCCGTCCCGGACCCGCCCAATCGGCCACTGCGCTACCAGTTGAGACCGAAAAGCGCCATCCAAAAAGTCGGGAACTCTGCCCTGACCCCGGGGGTAGGAAAATGACGTCAGGCCGTTAGGATCATGCCCGATTGACCAATATTCCCCCGATATCTGACGCCTCGGGCCCTCATCCCGGACTGAGCACCTCTGACCTGCTGCTTGCGGCAGCGCGGGGCGAGAGCGAACGCGTAACAGTCGCTGAGATCCTGGACGCATTGGATGCGCGGGCCTTCGGCCTCGCCACGCTGATTTTCGCGATTCCGTCCGTGATTCCGATGCCGCCGGGCGTGCCAACGGTTGTGGGCATCGCTTTGCTCATCGTGTCGGTGCAGATGGTTATGGGGCGGCAGGAGCTTTGGCTTCCCAAATTTCTTTCAAAACAAGGATTTCCTCGCAAAGCGCTGGTTTCCGGCTTCGAGAAGATCAAACCCCAGCTCGAGTTTGTCGAGAAATTCGCCCGGCCCCGTCTGCTGGCCCTTACCGGCAAGGCGGCTACGATTTTGATCGGGGTGGTCATCATGATCATGGCGATCGTGCTGATCCTTCCTCTTCCGCCTGGAGGGAATTTCCCGCCCGCGCTAGCCTGCGCGGTCTTGGGGATGGGTTTGGTTGAACGGGATGGCGTTATTGTTCTGGTGGGGCTCGTCGTGACCGTAGCGGCCTCTGTGGCCGTCTACTTCCTGATAGCCCTGTTGATCGGCGCCCTGCCCGGGATCACAAACTGGTTCGCCTCGGCGTTTGACTTCAGCTAGGTCCCACATGGGACTGCTTTGTCGACATTCTGCGACAACAAAGCGGCGCGCAGGCGCAGTCCTGCGACAGGTTGCGCCGAAGGTCTTCTCCATAGGGCGACAAATCGATCGCCGAAAACGGAGACGCTCCCCATGAAGTTTTGTTTGTTTGCAGCCGCTGCAATAGCTCTCGCCGCTGGCGCTGCCTCGGCCCAGCCGCCGGGGGGCTCCGACGCTGTCCGTCAGGGGCGCGGTCATGGACCGGGCGGATTCGGCCTGCTTGAGTTTGACGCCAATGCCGATGGCAAGCTGACCAAGGCAGAGTTCGATGCCGCCCAGCGGGCACGGTTCAATCTGATCGACGCCAACAAGGACGGAACGGCCACAACCGAGGAGTTCCAAGCTGCCCGCAAGGCTGCTGGAGACGCCCGCAAGGCCGACATGATCAAAACGCGCTTTACAGCGCTCGACACCGACAAGAACGGCCAGATCAGCCAAGCCGAGTTCGCTGCCGGCGCGCCGGGACGCGATGGAAGCAAAGGCGGCCCACAGGGTGGCGGCCGTCACGGCAAAGGGGCCGGACCAGGTGGTCCGCAGGCAGCGGCTGGCCCCGACGGAACAAAACGCGCGGGTCGTCAGGATGCCGACAGAGACGGCAAAGTCACTTTTTCCGAGTTCAGCGCCGGTGGCCTGGAAGCCTTCAACCGTGCGGACGCCAACAAGGATGGAACGGTTACGGTTGCTGAACTGCAGGCGATGAAGCCGGGGCGCATTTAGTCGCGAAGGGCGGGCTCTCGATCCCTCCCCGTCCCCCGCGAGAGCCTGCCTTGACGAGGCCGTGGCCTGTTGCTTCGGATCACCCCGATGCAGCAGGCTGCAGCTGTTTTAGGATACTGGAAGACAGATGAGCCAGAGCTTGCTGATAGTCGAATATGAGGCCTCGATCCGCGAGCCGCTGGTCAAGTATTTCGAGAACAACCAGTTTCGCGTGAAGGCCGCCGCCAATGCTTCCGAGGCGCGGGCGATGCTGGCCGCGCACGCTTTTGATCTTGTGATCTCCGACATCATGATGCCCGGCGAAGATGGGCTGAGCCTGTGCAGGCACATCCGCTCGACGAGCAACCTGCCCGTGATCCTGCTGACAGCGCGCGCAGAGGAGCTGGATCGTATTCTTGGTCTGGAAGTTGGCGCGGACGACTATGTCGTGAAGCCATTCTCGCCGCGCGAACTGCTGGCGCGCGTCAAGGCGGTCGTCCGGCGCACGAATAGCCTGCCGCCGAAGCAGGTTTCGCCAGAAACTGCGGCCTATGGTTTCGGCGACTGGGTTCTGAAAACCGGCGAGCGCGAACTGGTTGGGCCTGACGGGCTCAGCGTTCCTTTGTCGTCTGGCGAATACACGTTACTCTTGGCGCTGGTCGAGCGACCCAAGCTGGTGTTGACGCGCGATCAGCTTCTGGATCTTACGCAAGGTCGCGAGGCGGGCGTGTTCGATCGTTCCATCGACAACCAGATCAGCCGCCTTCGCCGGAAGATCGAAGACGACCCCAAGGCGCCGAAATACATCAAGACCGTCTGGGGCGGCGGCTACAGCTTTGCCATCGAGGTAAGGAAGCTTTGAAAGCCTTCCTGCCCCGTAGCCTTTCCGGACAGCTCGCATTGGTGATGGCTGGCGCGTTGCTTGTCGCGAGCATCGTCAATTTCGTGTTGCTGATTGGGGAGCGCCAACGCGCTTTGCTTATCGAGCAGAGCGGATTTCCAATTGCCCGGTTCGTGGACGTCGCACGCGACGTGACGGCATCCCCACCGGAGCGTGGTCGGCCTGCATCGATCGCGCGGCAGGGCCCGGGCCGATATCAGGTGCAGGCTAGCAATCAGATTGATAGCCGGTCCCTGCCCCGCGATGCCGGACTGGAACAACGACTGCGTGCGGCGGTCCTGGACGCGGGACTGACGCCAGGAGAAATTCGCGCTTCGGTACAAACAATAACTCGCCCTGAACGCAGCGCGGGAATACGCGAACGATTGGGAGGCCAGGGACCTGGGTTCTCCGGGAACGGACCAAGGGTACAGAACCCTGCAAATGATTATCGCCCCAATGGTGGCTCACGCCCTCCTCGCGAGGCGCGTGAAATCGTTCTGGCGATGCAGATCCCGGATGGCCGCTGGCTCACCAGCGTCACGGTCGGTCCTGAAGGAACGAGCGGCGACATCTTTCTGCTCGGCGCCAGCACCTTCGTCATCTTTGCATTCGTGCTTGCGGCGGCGCTGTGGATCGCGAGTCGCGTTGCGCGCCCACTGCAGGATCTGACGGCGGCAGCGCAAAAGGTTGGCGCAGCCGGGGAGCCGCAAGAGGTGACAGTTCAAGGGCCTGGCGATGTTCGTCAGACGCTCGAGGCCTTCAACACGATGAGCCGGCGAGTCAGTCAGCTGCTAAGCGAGAAAGACGTGATGCTCGGCGCCCTCGGCCATGATCTGCGGACACCTTTGTCGAGCCTGCGGATTCGCATCGAGAACATGGAGCCAGAGGTCGAGCGCCAGAAGGCGATACGAACCATCGAGGAAGCGAGCGATCTTCTGGAGGATATTCTAGAGCTCGCGCGGCAGGGTCGGTCGAAGGAGCCCATCAAGGCAATGGATATCTCGATCCTGGTTCAAGACATGGTCGAGGACTACGCGGAAACTGGAGCGCCGGTCTCGCTGACGGTCGCAGAAAAAGGCCCCGTGGCGTGCCGCCCCGTGCTGTTTCGGCGGGCGTTGCGTAATCTCATCGACAATGCCGTAGCCTACGGCGAACGCGCGCGATTGAGCGTGTCGCGCGAGAACGGCGACGTGTTGGTGAAGGTCGAAGACGACGGCCCCGGTATGTCTGCTGAAGCATTACGTTCGGCGGCCGATCCGTTCTACCGCGGCGATACTTCACGCAACCGAACAACCGGCGGCGCGGGCCTTGGGATCACGCTCGCCGACGCCATCGCGAAAGCGCATGGCGGCTCGCTGTCTCTGGAGAACAGATCGCCGCACGGCTTGAGTGTAACAATTCGAATGCCGACTGCCGCGACGCGGCCTAGCTCCTAGGTAAGCGCCCTGCCCTTTGTCTCGGGGAACAGAAAGAGGCAACTGACAATGCCGATCACACCGAAGACGATGGGGTACCAGAGGCCGGCAAACACATCGCCCGTGGCGGTCGCGATAGCAAATGCAGTCATTGGCATAAAGCCTCCAACCCATCCGACGCCGATGTGATACGGCACCGACAACGCCGTATAGCGGACACGCGTTGGAAACAACTCGACCAACGCCGCCGCCATTGGTCCGTAAAGCGCCGTGGCGGCAACGACGAGTATCGAAAAGCCGAAGATGATCGGCAACCAATCGAAATCGCCAGCCTGCTGTCCAAATTGTGCAGCATCCGCAGGTGACGGTATCGGCGGCGGATAGTTTGCCGTGGCAAGCGCAGCCTTGATTGTCGCATTTACCTCATCGGTCCGAGCTTTCAGCCTGTCGCCAGACAGCCCGGCGCCTTCGGGCACCGGATAGATCGCCCCGCCAACATGCACGGTCGTCGAGCCGCCGGCATCTGCCGGCTTGATCGAGAAGCCGATGCCGGCGTTCGTCAGATAGGCCCGTGAGATATCGCACGCGGTCTCGTATTTTTTCCCGCCGAGCAAATCGAACTGGAACGTGCAGCTCGCGCGATCGGCATGAATTTCGACAGGGGCCGCTGTCTGGGCTTCCAGCAGAGCTTGATTGGAACCTGCGGAGAATGCCTTGAATGCGGGGAACATGGCGACAACTGACAGCACCATGCCCAGGATCAGCACGGGCTTGCGCCCGACCCTGTCCGACAACCAGCCAAAGAAAATATAGAGCGGGATCGAAAGCAGCGTGGCGCCCATCAAGAAGAGGTTCGCCCAAACGCCCGGCAACTTCATGAAGCGCTCGAGGAATATTTGCGTGTAGGAGAACGCACACCACCATATCGCGCCCTGCGCCATCAGGAACGACGTGATGGAGACAAGAACCAGCTTCATGTTCTCCCATTTCAGGAACACCTCTGCATATGGAGCCCGGCTGATCGTCCCAGCAGCCTTCATCTTCTCGAATTCGGGGCTTTCGTTGAGGCGAAGGCGCATCCAGATCGAGATAGCGACCAGAATGGCCGAAGCGAGGAACGGTATCCGCCAGCCCCAGGCAAAGAACGCGTCCTCGCCCATCGCCGTGCGCGTACCCAGGACGACAATCAGAGCGCCGACCAGGCCGAACGCGGCAGACGCCTGGATCCAGCTCGTGGACTGACCGCGATGGTGCGGCTCGCAATGCTCAGCGACGTAGATCGCAGCGCCGCCATACTCGCCACCCACCGCCATGCCCTGAAGAATTCGCAGGATGACCAGCAGGATTGCACTGACGCCCATCAATTCCTTGTTGTCAGGCAACAGGCCTATCAGGAATGTGGCGCCCCCCATCATGATGACGGTAGCCAGGAACGCGCCCTTGCGGCCGAAACGATCGCCCATACGACCAAAGATCAACGCGCCAAGCGGCCTGAACAGCAGACCCGCAGCAAAGACCGCCAGCGTCGCCAGGGTGGCGTTCGCCTCGCCGATCTCCGCGGCGTTGAAGAATTTTCGCGAAAAAATGGTGGTCAGAGAGCCGTAGACGAAGAAGTCGTACCACTCGAAAGCAGTGCCAGCCGAAGAAGCGACCACAACGGTGCGCAGCGGTGTCGGCGGCTTGGCAGCCGTCTCACCCGTCGCGGTTTCCATGCAGATCTCCCTCGCCCGACTTTCCAAAGACCTGCACCAGTTTCCCGCGCTTCACCAGAGGGCGCAGTTGGCGTTGTGCCCCGGGGCCGGCTCGGGCTATTTCAAAGAGACGTGAGCCGATTAATCAGGAATTGCCCCGTGAAGCGCTTCGCCGTCGCCTTGGCTGCAACCGTACTCGTTATTACGCCCGCGCTGGCACAAAAGCCCGTGCGATCTTTGCCTCAACCAGCCGCAACGGCGCCGTCGACGCCTGCACCGAGAGATGTGGCCTACCCGGGAACGCTGAAGCTCGAGGTTGATGCTACCGACCTTGACCGGCGGATATTCAGCATACGCCAGAGTATCCCCGTTTCGAGCACCGGGCCGATGACGCTGCTGTATTCGCAATGGATCATGGGTAACCATGCGCCGCGTGGACCGATCTACAACTATTCCGGCCTGAAGATGACGGTCGGTGGCAAGCCGCTCGCGTGGACGCGCGATCCAGGAGACGTCTACGCCTTTCGTGTGGACGTGCCGCAGGGTGCAAAGACCATAGAGATCGAAGCACAATTCCTGAGCGCCATCGAGGCCGCGCAAGGCCCGATCATGATGACGCCGGAGATGCTGAAGCTGAACTGGTATATCGCCGCGCTATATCCAGCGGGTCATTATACGCGGAAGGTGAACTTCGACGTTTCCGTGAAGCTGCCGCAAGGATGGGACTACGCCACTGCTCTGGAAACAGCGTCGAGCGCGAACGGCGTCGTCAAGTTCAAGACAGCCGATTGGGAGACCGTAATCGATAGCCCACTGTTCGCGGGCAAGTACATGCGCAAGTTCGATCTTGATCCGGGCGGGCGTTCGCGCGTGACGTTGAACGTCATGGGAGATGAGCCTGGGCAGATAGACCCCTCCCCGGAGATCATTCAGGTCAATCGCAATCTGGTGGCGCAAGCTGACAAGCTCTATGGCGCGCGCCACTACGATCACTACGATTTCCTTTTGTCAGTGAGTGACAAGCTTTCCGGCTCCGGCATTGAGCATCAGCGGTCAAGCGACAACGGCGTTGGCAGCGGATACTATCGCAACTGGGACACAGGCTTCGTCAGCAAGGACCTGCTGGCGCATGAATACAACCATTCATGGAACGGCAAATATCGCCGCGGGGCGGATCTCTGGACGCCAAACTTCAATACGCCGATGCGCAACAGTTTGCTGTGGGTCTATGAAGGGCAGACGCAGTATTTCGGTCACGTGCTCGCGGCGCGTTCAGGCTTCGTCAGCAAGCAGCAGGCGCTAGATCTGATCGCTAACAACGCTGCGATCTACGATACCCGCACGGGACGAGACTGGCGCCCGCTGGCGGACACCACGATGGATCCCATCATCGCCGCGCGCCGATCCCTGCCCTGGCAGAACTGGCAGCGCAGTGAGGATTACTATTCCGAAGGCCAGCTGATCTGGATGGATGTCGACACGCTCATCCGCGAAAAATCCGGCAACAAGCGTTCACTCGACGATTTCGCGAAGGCCTTCTTTGGCGTCAACGACGGCGACTGGGGCACACTAACCTACACCCGCAAGGACGTCGTAGCGACACTCGACAAGATCGAGCCTTATGACTGGGAAGCTTTTTTGAAGGCGCGCGTGGACGATGTCGCAAAGACAGCGCCGCTCGCGGGGCTCGAACGCGGAGGCTATCGTCTCGTGTATGGAGAGACACCCAATGGAGTATGGCGTGATGGCGAAGTGCGATCGCGCGGAGCCAACCTGCTCTATTCCATCGGCTTGTCGGTGGATCAGAATGGCAAGATCTTGCTCATCCAGTGGAATGGCCCCGCGTGGAAGGCGGGCCTGAATACGTCTCTGACGATCACGGGAGTGAACGGTCAAGCTTTCTCAGCGGATCGACTCAGAGCGGCGGTAGCGGCGACCAAGGCGGGCACGCCAGTGGAGCTGCTCATTCGTACAGGCGAAACGTTCAAGACCATCCGGCTCGACTATCGTGGAGGCCACCGCTATCCGCGACTTGAGCGGATAGCTGGCAAGCCGGCCTATATTGACGACATTCTCGCCGCGCGCTGATCGCACCTACTTCGGCGTCGGCGGAAGGAAAGCGCCAACGACGCCGGCAAACTGTATCGGGCTGGCATAGCCATCCGGTGAAACCGCCTGCACGCCAAAGAACCAGTCGTCGATGACGACACCTTTTACGATCGCAGTTGTTTCGCTTCCGTCGACAGCTCTGCTGTGCTGCCATGTCGGCGACGTGGTGTCGCGCCACCATATCACATAACTGCCCGCGCCCGTTGAGGCGGTCCAAGATACCTTGGTGTCTGCGGACACGGCGCCTTCCACTTTTACCTCCATCGGAGGTCGAGGGGCGGAACCCAGGGAAGCCATGGTTATCGCGTTCAATCGCGCTACACGCGCGAGATAGGAAAAATCGACGCCGGCGATTGTGTCGCCGTACGCAATCCCGTTCTCGGTCCTGATATCCTGATGCTGGCGCGTATAATTCTCGGCCGCTTCGGTGACGCGCACCGCGGGGAAGCCCGCTTCAACCATCGGAACCTGATCACCACCCCGGCCGAAGCGATCGCGTCGATAGACCATGCTCACATCGAACGAGGGAAGATGCTGTTCGGCTATCTCGTCCATGTACCGGGCCAGATTGCGCGAGGGTGAGTCCACCTCGCCGCCGACCGAGCGGCGCGCATTCCCCTGAGCGTCGGATTCAAGAGAGCGGACGCCTTCCGAAAATATACGAACGCGGTTCTCTACCGTCTGCGCAAGGCCGCGCGTGTTGCCGACGATATCGTTGTTGAGAACTGCGAGCACCTGCCAGCCATGAACCTTGGCGTATTCGGCAAGAATACGTCCACCCAGCAAGCCCTGCTCTTCCCCTGACAGGGCAGCATAGACCAGCGTCGCACTGAAGCTGCGCTTCGATAGTACACGCGCAGTTTCCATGACCACCGCAACCCCAGACGCATCATCGTTGGCGCCGGGCGCATCAGCAGTGAAGTTCATGACATCACTGATGCGACTATCCAGGTGCCCCTGAATGATGATGACTCGTTGAGGATCGCCCGTGCCGCGCTGGATAGCGACGACATCGACGACCTGCGTTGGAGTTGGGACGCGCTGCCCAGTGACGGTATCGGACGGCAGGACGATCTGCAGGCATTCGCCGCAGGCGGCGCTCATCGCTTTGAACTCACTCTCAACCCATCGCCGCGCCGCGCCAATTCCGCGCGTGGGCGAGATGGTGTCAGACAGCGTATGCCGGGTGCCGAAGCCAACCATCTTCTCGACATAGCCGCGAAGGTTTGCCTCGCTGATCTCGGCCGCAACTGCGCCCAGCGCAGATTTTACTGCGGTTGGCGCCGCCCGCTCCTGATCGTCCGTGACCTTCACCGTCACGCAGCTCGCCGTGATCAGTCCTGTGAACAGCAATCCGGCAAACCTGGCTTTCATCACTGCTTCTCCCGCGTATCTTGCGCGATCATGGTTGGCCCATGGTAGACAGACCGGCAAGAGAGCGGCCGGGGTGACAGTCTGACATGATCGCACATAGGCAGATTGCTGGCGCCGCAGGGCTGCTTTTCATCGGAGCAATGTTCATGGCGAATGCGCAAACGCCCAAACTCGATCCGGAAACGTTCCTCCCCCCTCCCCCGGCCTGGAGCGGGGTCAGTGAAAAGCTGATCGCGGCCGGAAAAGATCCGTGGATTACGCCATCCGAAAAGACCGGGCTGACGGCTACGCCCACCTATGACGAGACCATTTCCTGGCTCAAGAAGGTCGACCGACAATCCGCTCTCTTGCGCATCGAGCCGATGGGAGTGAGCCCGCAAGCGCGCAAACTGGTTGCGGTGATCCTTTCTAAGGATGGTGCAAGCTTTCAGTCTTCCAAGCCTGTGTTCCTCGTTCAGGCGGGAATTCATTCCGGCGAGATCGATGGCAAGGACGCCATGCTGATGCTCATCCGCGATATCTGCTTCAAGGGTCGCGACGACCTGATCGACAAGGTCAACATTGTTTTCATTCCCGTGCTGAATGCCGACGGGCACGAACGTTCGACCATGTACAGCCGCCCGAACCAGCGCGGGCCAGTGAATATGGGCTGGCGCAACACGGCGCAGAACCTCAACCTCAACCGCGATTACATGAAGGCAGATGCGCCAGAGATGCAGGCGCTTCTTGGCTTGATCAACAAGTACGATCCGGATTTCTACATCGACCTGCACGTCACCGACGGCATGGATTATCAATACGACATTACCTACGGGTTCGACGGTTGGGATGGCCTTTACGCTGATAGCCCATCGATCGGGAGTTGGCTGAATGACGTTTATCGTCCGAAGGCCGATGCAGCGTTGAAAGCCAACGGCCATATTCCCGGCCCACTCATCTTCATGCGTGACGAAGCGGACCTTTCGAAAGGAACCGATCTCAACGCATTTGCTCCGAGGTTCAGTCACGCATACGGCGACTTGCGCCGCCTGCCGACCGTGCTGGTCGAGAACCACTCACTGAAGCCATATCGCCAACGCGTGCTCGGAACATACGTGCTGCTGGAAGCTACACTGAAGGCGCTGGCGAGCGATGGGCGGACTTTGAAAGACGCTATCACCAAGGATCGCGCACAACGCCCTACCGCCATAGCCGCGAACTGGAAGGAAAAGGCGGAGCCCGTGAGCTGGCTCGACTTTCTCACCATTGAAGGCTCGGAGGCGGAGTCGCCCGCGACCGGTGGCAAGACAATGCGCTGGACCGGCAAGCCGGGGCCAACGACGAAGATACCGGTCTATGGCTCGGAGCCCGGACTGTATTTGAAACCCGCCAAAGCCTATTGGGTGCCAGCCACGAAGCCGGACGTGATTGCGCGCTTGAAGGCTCACGGCATCGCATTCGAGACGATCAAGAAGGCACAGGCCGTTGGCGTGGACATGATCCGGCTTTCCGGGTTCAAGGCGTCGGCGCCATCCGAGGGGCGTGTACCAGTAACCGCCACCGGCCTCACCCATCAACTGAGAACGACGACCTTCCCGCCCGGCTCAGTCCGGGTTTCGACCGATCAGCCGCTTGGCGCTCTCGCTGCCTACCTTCTCGAGCCTGAGTCCGAAGACTCGTTCTTCGCCTGGGGGTTCTTCTCGGAAATATTGCAGCGCGTCGAATACATGGAGCCCTACGCAATCGCCCCGATGGCGGAGCGAATGCTTGCCGATGATCCGGCGCTAAAAGCGGAATTCGAGAAGCGGCTAAAGGAAGACGCGGCATTCGCCGCTTCACCGCTGCGTCGGCTACAGTTCTTCTATGAACGCAGCCCGTTCTACGACGAGCGATACCTGCTCTATCCGGTTGGTCGGGAACTCTGAATTGAGTTCGGGAAGAATCGCCCCCACCGCGCTCGCCGGTCGGCTATTTCCCGGCTTTGCGGGTGAGATCCTCGGTGAGCTGCTTCCTGTAGCGAACGAGCAGCTTCATCGCGCCTTCGGCTCGCTTGCGGTCCTTTGAGAACATCATGTCCAGCACCAGCCCGCGCATGGCAGCGTTATGCAGATGGATCATGGACTCGACGGCCGCCTTGTCAGTGATGCCGACACTCTGCGCCTGCTCCCACACACCCTCGCGTTGATACTTCTCCAGCGCTTCGTTCACTGCGGGGAACCGCGCCGCCAGTTCTGGGTCACTGCGCGAGCCCATCATGATCTCGATCAGCGCGATTGAAGGCGGACGCACCATCGCGTCCCAGGTCGCCATGGTGATGGCGGTGTAACGATCCATTCCCGGCTCGGTATCGGCGAGCAGGCGACGAACCTGACGGTTCTGCTTGCCGGCTGCGTATTCGGCTACTGCAATCATCAGATCAACGCGCGTCGGAAAATGGTGGAGCACAGCGCCGCGGCTGACACCGGCGGTATCGGTCACCACCTGAAGCGTTGTGGCGCCATAACCAAGCCGCCAGAGGCAGTCGATCGCGGCCTCGATCAGGCGCACCCGCATCGCTGCGGAGCGCTCCGCGTGGGGGCCGCGAACGCCCGTTGGCGTCTCGGCCGCCTTCTTGGTTACACGCCGCTTCGTCGCCATGCCCGCTTTACTCACTCTTCGCGCGCTGGCGGCAAGGCCAGTCTGCGCTTGTCCGGGGTTCTACCCCGCCCGGACCCATGCTCAAGCGCAATCAGTTTGAAAGCGAACAAGCACTGGCGACTGCCCGTAGCACGCCTGTCCGTCCTACCGTGGCGGCGGCAGAGACCTTAGGAAGGCGATCACGTCCGCGCGGGATTGTTCGTCGGACAAGTTCTTGGTCATGCCGGTTCCCGGCGCAAATCCCGATGGAGACGCAAGAAAGGCCGCGAGATTCTCGTCGGTCCATGTCTCATTGCGGCGGCCTTTGAGAGCTGCGCTGTACCCGCCGAACGTATCGATGCTGGCGATAGGCCGTCCCACCACGCCGCGAAGGGTGGGAGCAATCAAACCACCGTGACAGACGCGGCACTCGGCGGAAAAGATCGCTTCGCCTGTGGCCTCGTCTCCTGCGACAGGCGCGGAGAATGCCTGCTGAGCATACGCAGCAGAGCCGGCGGCAACGACCCAGCATGTAATGAGCAAGCGCAGCATCGCCATCGGTTCGCACTCCCATCGCGCAGTCACGTCTGCGTTCAGGTTTGCAGTCTACGTTGACTGCAAACACAAAAGGCGTTCTAGTCCATCGCAGTCTGGGCGCAAGAGCCAGAAGCAGAACGAAATCGGGAGTAGCGCTTTGCGTGGATTGCCAGCGATTGCCTGGGCCTTGGCTTCATGTGCGGCGATGGTCGGCGCGACGATGTTCGCCGCGGATTCGCACGTAACAGCTTCCGCGCAAACACAGCAGCGGACTGATGTCGCCGGCTTCAAGCCGGCGATCCGGAGAATCACGGAGAGCCAGTACCGCCACACGATCGCTGACGTTTTCGGTCCAAGCATAAAGATCAACGCGCGCTTTGAGCCGGAAAAGCGCGAAGCCGGCTTGCTCGCAGTCGGGAGCGCGGAGCTATCCGTCACGACTTCAGGACTCGAACAGTATTTCGCCCTCGCCTCCTCCATCGCCGATCAGGTGATGGACGAGAAAGTCCGCGCAACGAGCATTGGTTGCGAGCCTGCGGATGCGAGGAAGGCCGATAGCAATTGCGCGCGCGCGTTTATCAAACGCGTCGGCGAGCGGCTGTTTCGCCGCCCTCTGAGCGACGCCGACATTGCATCGCGCGTGGCAACGGCAGACAAAGGCGCGACGCAATCCGGCGATTTTCATGCCGGGCTGAAGCTTGCTCTCACGAGCCTTCTGATTGCGCCCGAATTCCTCTTCCGCATGGAAGTGGCTGAGCCCCTTCCCGGCGCCACCAGCAGGTTCAGGCTGGATGCATACAGCACAGCCTCGCGCCTCTCGTTCCTGTTCTGGGATACATCGCCAGATTCAGAATTGCTTGCTGCAGCAAAGAGCGGCGCAATCCTGACTGACGCGGGGCTGCAGAAACAGATTTCACGTCTTGCAGCATCGCCCCGCCTGGAAGACGGCGCGCGGGCCTTCTTCATCGACATGCTGCAGTTCGACCAGTTCGAAAGCTTGAACAAGGACGCTGCGACATATCCGAAATTTTCGCAGGCGGTTGCTGACAGCGCGCGCGAGCAGACACTGAAGACGCTGCTCAACCTGCTGATCACGCGGAAGCAGGACTATCGCGAGATATTCACGTCAAACGACACCTTCCTCAATCGCCCGCTCGCTGCAGTTTACAAGGTCCCCTACGCTTCTTCGAAGGAGTGGACCCCCTACACTTTCCCAGAGTCTTCCGAGCGCTCAGGTATCCTGACGCAGGTTACATTCCTTTCGCTGTTCTCTCACCCGGGTGCATCCTCCCCAACCAGGCGAGGCGTCAAGCTGCACGAGATATTCATGTGCCAGCCAACGCCTGATCCGCCAGCCGACGTGGATTTTTCCAAAGTGCAGGCTTTGGCCAACGGCACCGTGCGCACCCGCCTGCTCGACCACATGACCAATGAAGGCTGCGCCGTGTGTCACCGCGCGAGCGACCCTCCCGGACTGGCGCTTGAGCATTTCGATGGCCTGGGCCAACTCCGCACGACTGAAAATGGCGTGCCGATCGATGTGACGGCCGAGATCAACGGCAAGAAGTTCACGGGCGCACAGGGGCTGGGACGCCTGATGCATGACAACGCCGATGTTACCTCGTGCGTTGTGAAGCAGGCGTACAGCTATGGCGTTGGCAAGGCCGCTGGCTATCGCGACGAAGACTATCTGGCGGAGCAAACCGCAGCCTTCGTCAAGGCTGGCTATCAGATCCCCAAACTGTTCGAAGCGATCGCGTCCAGCCCCGAATTCTACACTGTTTCCGTCCCCGCCGGACTGAAGGTCGCTGCGGGGACCTCAAAAGCTACTCCCTGATATCTGCGCTCTGGAGACACCCATGACCACGCGCTTCAACCGACGCTCCATGCTCCGCGGCCTGCTCGGCGGGTCGGCAGTGTGCATGGGCATCCCCGCTCTGGATATCTTCCTTGATGGCAATGGTCAGGCATGGGCGGACGGCGCGAAACTGCCGGTCCGGTTCGGAACCTACTTCTGGGGCCTCGGCCTTACCGACACGCCCACAGGTGGCACACGATGGGTGCCGACGAAGCACGGAGCGGGCTACGAGATCACGCCGGAACTGCAATCGCTTGCGGCGTTGAAGGACAAGGTATCGGTGTTCTCAGGCTTCCGCGCCATTGGCGACGGCAAGCCCAATCTTGTTCACTGGAGCGGCCACGCTTCGATCCTCTCCGGCTCGGCGCCCGGGGTCACGGGAAGCTTCGACGCGCCTTCCTTCGACACCCGTATCGCGGATGCAATCGGGGGCGCCACGCGCTTCAAGTCGCTTGAAATTTCGCCTTCGGGCAAAGCGCTCAGCTATTCAACGCGC
>Ga0116176_10000332_pt1 | contig 39021 bp, 39 predicted proteins | sample AD_STIC08_MetaG_FD_89803 | JGI IMG/M metagenome (GOLD analysis project Ga0116176, IMG submission 89803) | Active sludge microbial communities of municipal wastewater-treating anaerobic digesters from USA - AD_STIC08_MetaG | ecosystem: Engineered > Bioreactor > Anaerobic > Digestate | place: USA...
GAAGGCTGAAGGCTGGACGCTGGACGCTGGACGCTGGACGCTGGACGCTGGACGCTGGACGCTGGACGCTCGAAGGCTGGACGCTGGACGCTGGACGCTCGAAGGCTGGACGCTGGACGCTCGAAGGCTGGACGCTGGACGCTCGAAGGCTGAATTGTAACCAGTAGCACTAGGTAGCACGTAGAGTAGCGCTAAGTAGCATATAGTAGCATTGGGTCGAGGGGTGTGGTAAATTTACCACACTCCATATTTACTCCCAGGGATTCAAGGTTCCAGGCATCCCGTAGGCTTAGAGCGGCATCAACAGCGCTTCTACGCACCATGCCCCCCTGAAACCGACGATCACAAGCGGCCGAGCGGCCGACGGCCGCCACTCTTCCTGACGTCCCAGGGTGCCCCTAGATCGTCGGCCGCCACCCTTCCCAGTGCACGGACATTTTGCGTTATCAGGGCATCCAGGGTACGGTATTTCAAGAATCCTGTGTTGATGCGGGTTACAGGGCATTTGCAAGGGCTGATAAGATACATTACGTAAACCTATCAATAACCTGATAGGTTCTCTGGTCGTTGTGGCGGCCGTCGGCCTTGATTCTCTGGTCGTTGTGGCGACGCGAGACGAGGGGTAGGGGCGGGGAAGGATTTCATAAAAGGGTCATAGGAGCCACGAACCTCGCGCACCAAAATACCGGCCCGGCCCAAGGTTGCCAGAAGCCCGGTGCCGTGGTATCTTGGCATCTGGGCCGCCCGTGAGCCGTGGAGGCCCACCATTTTCGCCCGTAGGAGGCCCCGTGAGCCCGAAGAAGGAAAAGCACGTCGCATCGCAGGGAGGCCGCCCGGTCGATTCTCCCGAGCGGCTCCGTGCGCTTCTGCTCGAAGCCAAGGCCCGCAAGGCCGAGTTACTCGAACAGGCGCGGAAGTATGAAGAGAGCCACAAGCTCGAACGCTTCGAGCCCCACGTCCGTCAGCAGCTCTTCTTCGACGCCCTTCGTGACTCCGCTCTTACGACGTATGTATTGTTAGGGGGCAACCGCAGCGGCAAAACTGAGTGTGCTGTGGCGGCCGCCGTCTCTCTGGCCCTCGGCCGCCTTCCCTGGGTGCCTCTCCCGAAGCCGGTTCATCTGCCCCCGCCGTTGAAGGCTGCCGTCCATCCCGACGGCGGTGTCACGGCGGCTTTCCCCCATGAGTTCGCCGAACCGATCCGCGCGTTGGGCATGTGGGAGGGCTGGCAGGAAGCCCAATTCCAGCCGACCGATACGCGCTTCGAGGTGGACAAGATGGCGGCGGATGCAGCGGGACGAAGGCCGCCCCGGTTTCAGCCCACCCCCGTTATCCAGCGCACGTTCAAGTCGAACGTCGAGATGCGACACGTGCTCAAGGCCCTCGCCAACCCACCCGATCCGGGCAAGCTTCGCTTCGACCCTCCGGTGAAGATCCGTCTCTTGGCTGAGGACATGACCGCCTTGGAGCAGGTCCAGATCCCCAAGTTGCGCAAGTATGTCTGTCCCGAGTGGATCGTGGCCAAGAAGAAGAACTCGTTCGGCGTCGAAACCCACTGGATTTTCGCCAACGGCTCCGTCATCGACCTGCTGACCTACCAGCAGGATTCCGCGATGATGGAAGGCTGGGACGGCCATGTCTGCGTCTACGACGAGCCCCCGCCCCGCTCCCACTACATCGCCAACATCCGTGGTCTTGTCGATCACAAGGGCATCTCGATCTTCTCCATGACCCCGCTGAAAGAGGCGTGGATCGCGGATGAGATCGTGAACAAGCCCGACCCGACGATCTGGACCATGCAGATGCACTCCCGCGAGAACCCCCATGTCTCCAAAGAGGCCCTCGATGAGTTCGAGAGCAAGCTGTCGGACGAGGAGAAGGAGACGCGCCTGTCCGGCAAGTTCCTGCACCTTCAGGGCCTCGTGTTCAAGGAGTTCGACAAGGCCAAGCATGTCATCAACCCGTTCGACATCCCGCCGAACTACACCTGTTACGCCTCGGTCGATACGCATCCGCGCACCGAGCAGGCCATCGTGTTCATGGCCGTCGATCCCCGAGGCAACCAGTTCGTGGTCTCCGAGTCCTTCAAGCACCAGACTCCCGACCAAGTCGCGGATACTCTGATCGACTTCCACAAGCACACCCACAAGCTCGAACTGGTGCTCATCGAGCCCTCGTCCCAAGGCGACACCAACCGTGGTGATTCCACGTTCACGATCATCGAAAATCGCCTCGCGGCCGAGCAGATCATCCTCGAACTCGGCTCCAAGGATCTCTCCGGCGGCATCCTCCAGATGAAGGATGCCCTCAAGTCGAAGAACGGCCTCGCCAGCCTGTTCTGGTTCCGCAACTGCGAGCGTGCGGTGTGGGAGATGCAGCGGTACGTGTGGAAGGACTGGAAACAGGCCGGGGCGAAGGACAAGACGGAGTTGAACAAGCCCGTCGATGCCAACGACCACCTGATCGAGGCCACCCGCCGTCTCGTTCAGCTCCCAGCCGCTTACGTGCCGCCCAATGCGGGCTCCGAGTGGATCAATCGCGAGTGGACTCCCCGCGATGAGGAGACCGGGTACTGACTGGCCCGACGTTCGAGAGTACCCGGGTTGACCAACAGCGGCTCTCCGTGTATCTTGAAGGCAGGGGGAAGAAATGGCAGATAAATTGGTACCCGTGAAGCGTGCGTCCGTACAGAGCGCGGAACCCGTCGAGGCTTCGGTCCCGACGGTCGATCCCTCTGTGGATTTCACGCTCGGCAATCCCTCGCTCGACGAACTCATCGGTCCCGGTGGCCCGGCCGCCCCTCCCGAGCCCCGTATCGACGCCCTCGCCGATTACGTGCAGGGCAAGTACAAGGTTTGGCGCGACGCCCGTACTAGTCTCGAAGCCAAGTGGCTCGAGTACTACCGGATGTGGCGCTGCATCCCCGATGCGCAGGATAAAACCAAGTCCTCCGAGCGTTCAACACTCAAGATGCCCGCCACGAAGGAGGCCGTCACGAACTTCGTCAGCTCGATGATGCAGACGATCTTCGCGACCGATCCCTTCTTCGACCTTCAGCCCAACCACTTCTACAACCCTCGCCCCGCCATCTTGCGCCAGTATATGCGCTGGATCATGGATCGCGAGAAGTTCAAGGCCAAGGTGAAGCTCTTCGTCTCCGAAGAGGGTATCTACGGGACCGCGTTCGCTCGCGTCCGTTCCTATGTCGAGACGAAGCAGCGCGTCGTCACTTCCCGCACGATGAGCACCCAGCTCAACCCGTTCACCATGCAGGAAGAGCCGGTTGAAAACGTGAACCGCGAGCGGCAGGAGACGGACTACATCCGGCCATGCTTCGAACCCGTCTCGATCTACAACCTTTTTGCCCCTCCGCAGGCCACCGGCGTCCAACCCGGCGAGGCTGAGGGCATCATCATCCGGTCCAGGCACACGAACGCCAGCGTGGCGCAGATGCGCGACCGGGGTGTTATTGAAATCATGCCCGAAGAGGACGCCACCGGGAGCCCGAATGACTCAACCGACACGCTCCGCACGCGGCTTCAGTATTCGGGCATCACTTCTTCATCCGCCGAAGAGACAGACCCCATCGAGGTTCTCGAATACTTCGGCTGGATTCCCCCCGAGGTCTTGAAGGAAGCCGGGTTGCTTGGCTCCTCGGGGGCCAAAGGCACGATGGACCCCGAGAGCCCTGAGGCCGAGGAACCTTCCCCGTTCGAAGGCCGCGAGCTGGTCGTCATCGTCTCCGGCGGCAAGGTTCTCAACCCCTCCAGCCTCGAACCTCCGTTCGGCATCACCGAGCGCCCGATTGTCATGGACCGGTTCGAGCAGGTTGCGGGCGAGTTCTATGGCATGGGCATCTGTGAGATGGCTTCCGGCCCCCAGAAGGCCCTCAACGCCACTGTGCGGAGCCGCATCGACAACAAGGCCCTCGCGATCAATCAGGTGTTCGGTGCCGATCGCCGCAAGCTGACCTCCGGGCAGGACTTGGGGCTCTACCCCGGCAAGGTGATCCTCTGCGAGACGAACCCGAAGGACGTGCTCGTTCCCTTTGTGATCCCCGACGTGACATCCGGCTCCTATCAGGAGGCCGCAGACTACGAACGGTACATTCGCTCCGCGCATGGTATCTCCGAGCTGATCGGCGGAAAGCCGATGCGTGGCGAGCAGACGGCCACCGAAGTTTCTTCCCTGCTCGGTCAGTCGATGGGCATCATCCGCACGATTGCCGAGAGCTTTGAGACGAATGTGCTCAAGCCCGTTCTCTGTTGGTATGCCCGCATCATTCAGGAGTTTCCGAACAAGCAGGAAGTCATCCATGTCGTCGATCCGTCCACGGGCGCGATGCAGATGTACGAGATCGAGAGCCCCGATCTGATGGGCGACTACGACTTCACCCCGCTGGGCCTCGCCACGATGGCGATGCGCGACAAGGTGGGCAAGACAATGAACTTTCTTCAGATGACGGCAAACCCGATGGACGGCCCGATCACCAACCGGGCGTATCTGCTGAAGCAGGTCTGGAAAGGACTTGGATTCGATGATGCCGATGTGGTTATTGCCAACCCGCAGGTCGCGCAGGAACAAGCTGCTGCCCAGGCTCTCCCTCCTGCCGTGGCAGGAATCATGGGCGCAGAGGCTCCGGCGGCAGGTGCTGCATCGACTGCCCCGCTCACTCAGTCGGGTGGTACTCAGCCGAGTGAGGTTCTTCCCATGAGTGCGCCGGGAGGTACACCAAACGCATGAACCGACAGACCGCCGAGAAGCTTCTGAACCTCCGCAACAGCCCGCACTTCGCGGGTCTTGTGGAGTATCTGAACGCTGAAATCTCAAGGGTACAGGCCGACCTTGAGGTTGAAGAGGTTCCTCTTCACCTGAACCGCTTGCAGGGCGAGATTTCGGCCTATCGAAGTGTCCTCCGTGACTTCGATGATCTGGATCAATTCGTGACAACTCGGGACAACTCCAGCGAGAGCCCCGATAGCAAGGAGTTTTAGGACATGGCGTTCCCCAAGAAAAGCGACCCGAAAACCTCGGATAATCGCGCATCCACCATTCGTTTCGGCACCCCCGAGGAACCGAAGCTCGATCTGGCCAGCCTTCAGGAGAATGCGATCATCGCCGATGTCGCTGAAGTGGTCTCTGAAGGCAATCCGGTCTATGAGCCCGGCCCTGCTGGTACCATCCCGTCGGCCGTCCCCGAGACGACAACCGACCCGGCGCCTGCTCCGGCCCCCGAAGTTCCTCTTCCCCCCGAGACGACAACCGACCCGGCGCCTGCTCCGGCCCCCGAAGTTCCTCTTCCCCCCGAGGCCCCGGCCGCACCCGCGACAACCGAGACCTCGGAAAGTGACGAAATCGACGATCCCCGTTTCAAGGGGAAATCCAAGGTCGAGCTGTACAAGGCGTATCAGAACATTGAACGCCTCAAGGGCGAGCATGATGCCGAGGTCAGTATGTACCGGAAGCTGTTCGCCGAGCGGGTGTTGAAGCCCGAGATGGACGCGGCTGCGAAATCGGCCAAGCCTGCCGAGAACCCGGATGACCCGACGGCAGCCCTCAGCGAGATTCTGACGAATCCGATTGAGCGCGAAAAGAAGGTCATCGCCCGGGCCAAGCAGGAATTCATGGCTGAACTCGCCGGGGTGGCCCGGATGAATGAGGTCCAGCAGGCGTTTGCCGCCAAGCAGGCAATCATCCAGTCGCCCGAGTTCAAGGAATGGCTCACGTCGAACGTGCCCCAGCACGTTGCGGCGGTGGCCGATCAAGACATCAACACCTTCAATTTCATCATGAAATCGTACGAAATGGCGACAGGCGCAACCACGGGAAGCGCAGGGACTCCGGCCCCCAGCCCCTCGTCGCCCGCCGCCCCCGCCCCTGACCGGCGTATCCCGGTCGGCCCGGCGGCAGGAGTACCCGCCGCGTCAGCGACCCCCGGGGCGTCGAAGCCCGTCATCTTCAAGCAGGCCGAGCTTGCCGAGATGATGCTCTATCGGCCCGAGGAGTATGCACGTCGGCAACCCGAGATCCTTGCGGCTTACCGCGAGGGTCGTATCAAGTAATCTGAAAGGAACACGTCACCATGACGACTTGGAACACGATCACCAACATCGGCACCGGCGGCGCTGGCTCTGCTGGCAACACGCAGGCGGCTGCCAACACCTTCATTCCGAAAATGTGGAGCGATGAGATCCTGATCTCCCGCGAGAAGAACCTTGTCGCGGCCAGATTCTTCAAGCGCATCAACCACAAGGGGAAGAGGGGTGATACCATCATCATCCCCCTGATCTCGAACCTCAAGGCCAATGACGTGTCGCAGGTCGGTGCCCCCATCACCCTGCAGGTCGCCGCCGAAGGTCTCAAGACCATCACCCTCGACAAGCACAAAGAAGTATCCAGGGGATACAGCGACCTGCTCATGGCCCAGAGCCGGTACGACATCCGTGGCGAGTACACGAAGAAAGCCGGTTATGCCCTCGCTGAACAGCTCGACACCGACCTCTTCGCCCTCTTCCCGGCCACCCTCGCCGCCGCGTACAAGGTCATCGGCTCCGACGGCAAGACCCAGTGGTCCTCCACGGCCAATGCCAACGCGGGCAACGGTGCCGACATCACCGATCAGGGACTCCGGCGGATGATTCAGACCCTTGAGGACAACCTGGCCCCGATGAACGAAGTGGCCCTGTTCATCCCGCCCTCGCAGAAGAACGCCCTCCTCGGCATCGACAAGTTCACGCTGTTCCAGAACATCGGCCGCACCAAGGAGATCCAGTCCGGCGCGTTTGGTGAGATCTACGGCATCCCCGTGAAGGTCACTACCAATCTGCCGACCGTTCTCGCTGCTGACGGCACGACCTCCTACAAGGTCGCCATCCTGGCCCACAAGGATTCCGTCTGCTCCGCGATCCAGATGGACGTGCGCACCCAGAGCCAGTACGCGATCGAGTACCTTTCGACCTTCGTGGTCTCCGACATGATCTACGGTGTTGCCGCCCTGCGCCTCGACGAGGACGACACGACCGGCTCGAACCACCGCCTCGCGCAGGCCGTCGCCTGCTACGTCCCGGCCTGACGATAGCCCGGGGCTCGGGGTCGCAAGGCCCTGAGCCCCTTACAGTACAAGGAGAATCCCGATGAAGAATCGCATCCCTCTACTCATGGTTCTGACGCTGCTTGCGGCGTATTTCGGCTCGCAGCTCGATGCCCAGAGCATCAGCACCATCGCCAAGGGCCGCCCGGCCGCCGTGCAGGACAACGGCATCACGGGCTACGCGGCCCTCGGCACCCCCACGATTGCGCTGACCAACACCGCCCAGAAGATCGGCACCGTTCCGACCGGCACCGTGGCAGTCACGATTGTGGCTTCCGGTGCTCTCAACTACGGGCCGTCCTCGGTCAAGACTTCGGCTGATGGGGCGTTCCCCACGCTGGCCGACAAAGGTCTCGTCACCATTCCGATTTGGCCCGGCACGACCCAGCCCGACATCTACGTCGTGAACAACGCGACGGGCGCCACGACCGCTGCGGCTCGGATCATCGCCCACGTGCAGCGGTAAACCTCTGAGTGAGCAACGCCGCCCCCGGATCGTTCAAGACCTCGGGGGCGGCCTGCTTGAGGAGCCAGAAAAGGAGCACCCTATGAAACGTCTACTTTGGGCCGTCCTCGTCGTAGCCCTGTTTGTCACCCCGGTCTTTGCCCTCTCCGACGAGGAGCAGAATGCCGGATTCGTTCCGTTCACCGGCAGCGTCACGCTCACGGTTCGCTCGGATGCCCCGACATACATCTACCGGGAGGCTCCCGCGTCGAGCACCACTTGGGTTGCCAATCACCCGAACAGCTCCTACGTGGTCCTGCCGCCCGGATGCCGGGGGTTTCAGGTGAACGCCTTCGCCAATGACATCATCGTGAATCATCCCAACAACATCGCTACCGGGGCCGTCTATGTCGGCAAGAAAATCGCTTCCGGCAGTTACCTCGAATGGCGTGAACTGGACCTCGATCAACGCACTCTCGGCTTCGCCTTACTCTCCAACAGCACTACCAACGCGACCATGACCATCAGCGGTTGGTAACCCGGAGGTGACCCATGGCTGACCTTACTTTGCCCGGTCGTATCCACGACTGGAAAAGGTGGACTTACGGCACGCCGCCCGGCATCAACGAGGACTTCGGCAACCAGTGGTGGGCGTTTTACCCCCTTGGCGAGTTTGCCGCCACTCTGACGGCGGAAGGTAAGCCTCAGCTTGGCACGCATGGAGGGGCCACAGGAACGCCTGTCGCCTCTGCCGCTACCGTTGCCGAATGGTGGAACAGCCCGCAGAACATGGAATACACGATCACTCTGCCCGAGGTTTCCCCCGGGGTTTGGAAACTGGATCAGGATGTCAATGGGTTTCACCCTCTGGATGGGCTGCTCTATGGCAACGAGGGGGCGGCGCACAATTACTTCTGGGCGTGGGAATCGAACTCGCTGGGCTTTGTCTATCAGCCCGGGCAGTATCTCGTTTGGTTTGCCCACAACGACTCACTTGCGTACATCAATGGGCAGAAAGTTCTGCACCGTAAGTGGGGTGATGGGGGTGGTGCTAACCCTGCCGCCGTCGCACGAGTGGATCTCGATACGCTTGGGCTGACGCCCGGCCAAACCTACCCCCTCCGAATGTTCATCGCCAGCCGGGAGAATTCGACCCGGGTCTATTTTGAAACCAACATTCCAATAGGGGAGGAATATGTGATTGCACTGTCACAGTGGATCATTGGCTCAGGAACGGTTACTCCTGCGGCCGGGGCATACGATCCCGGTTGGCAGACCATCACGGCTACCCCGAATGACGGCTATGAGCTGGCTTCGCTGACGGTGGATGGTTCCCCCATCACGTCAGGGGATACTCTGGATCTTCAGACCCATTCTACTGTTGCTGCGGTATTCACGCGCCTCCAGAACAACACTCGCGTCTGCACTCGGGATCACATCATCGCGGCGGCCCTGCGGAAGTGCCAAGTGCTTGCCGAGGGTGAGCTGCCCACCAACGATCAGATCCACACGGGAGCCGAGGCCCTCGAGCGCTTCATGAAGCACATGCAGACGGATACCGAATTCCGGTGGCTGTTTGTGCAGCGCACGCAGGTGATTGCCGCTGATGAACAGGAAGTGGTGCTCACCGGTTCCTCGGACATCCTCGACATCTACAACCTGTTCCTGCGTGACTCGACGAATCAGGACATTCCGCTTCGTCTCGTGGATGCTCACTGGTACGATTCGACCCTCCAGTTCAAGAGCACCTCGGACGCCCTCCCCGCTGTCGCCCTGGCGAAGTTCTGGCGGGACCCGGCAACCAACGTGGCACAGGTGAGTCTCTCGATCTACCCGAAGCCTGCGCAGGCATACACGCTGTACTACCGCGTCATGGCGAAGTACTACAATCTGAACTATGGAACCGATGAACTCCTTCAGGACGAAATCTGGTGTGATGTGGTAGTGTATGGTCTGGCGGCCCGACTTGCCGACGAATACAATCGCACGGAGCGGGCGGTCTACCTCGAACAGAAGTTCGAGAAACTCAAGGATGCGGCCAAGCGAAAAAGCTCTTCCACACGCGATTCGCTGACCGTGTTCTCCGTATAAGGAGTATCTCATGAACTCTTTCCTTTTCGGTCTGTTTGGCGGTTCCGTCGTGGTTCTTATCGCCAAGGGGCTCGCGAACAAGCTCAAAGCGATCTTCCCCGGCCTCAAGGAATCCGCAGACAAGAACATCCCTCGTATTCTCGACAGCATCGAGGAGCGCACCGGTCGGGACATCCCCGACTGGCTCGAGAAGGACTTCAACGAAGCCCTGCACAACATTGTTCTGCGCTCGGCCGCCTTCGCCGAGGGGTACATCTATTCCCCGACGTTCTGGAACAAGGTGTTCCGCGCCCTCCTCAGTTCCAATGCCTCTGGGGCTAAGGATCTGCTCGGACAATTCGTCGCATGGCTCAAGACGGTTGATTGGCAGGGTGCCGTGCTCGATAGTCTGCCCGAGGATCTGCGCCCCGTCGTGAACTCCGTCAAGGAAGCTGAAGCCGTGAAGGCTGCCACGGGCGGGGTGCAGCTTTACGTGAACTCCTCGAAGGCGGCCAACCTGATTCCCATGCAGGCATCCGTTGCCCTGTCGGCTGAAGAGATCCGGCCCATGGTGAAGGATGCAGTGGCAGCCATGAAGCTCCAGCCCCCGCTGATGGACGCCTTCAAGGTCACCGGCATGACGAAGAAGCTCGCTGAAGAGATCACCAAGCGTCATGAGGCCCGCATGGCGGAATACCTCAAAAAGGAGGAATGACCGTGCCTTGCAAAGGTGGCAAGAAGTCCGGCAAGAAAAAGAAATAATTCAAGGCAGGCGAGGCGGGCACTATGGACGTCATGCTTTTGATAGCGGGCATTATCCTACTCATCAGGATCGAATATGGTCATCACCGAAGCGATGCTAACCAGCTGGCTCTCCGCGAACTTTCCGAGCGTTCTGATAGGATTGATCACAGCTACCACCTTCATCGCAATTTACTTGCGGCTCAGGGTCTTTCTCGACCGGATGGACAAAGCCGAGACGGAACTGGTGAAGGTCAGCAAGAGCCTGTACCGGCTGAAGCTCAAGGTCAACCAGATCGTGCTCTTCCATTGCAGGATGCACAAGGAGGACCTAGAGTCCTTGATGAAGATGGACCCGGAGGACCAGAAAGATGAATGACGCCTTTGAGCGCTCTCTCGCCTTCGTGCTGAAGTGGGAAGGTGGCTACACGAATGACCCCGACGACCCGGGCGGCGAGACAAACTTCGGGATCTCCCGCCGGGCGTATCCCCGCGAGAACATCGGCAAAATGACCCGGGAGCGGGCCGCTGAAATCTACCGGCGGGATTATTGGGAACCGGCGGGCTGTCCGGCCCTCCCGTTCCCCCTCGCCCTCTGTGTGTTCGATACGGCGGTGAACTGCGGCGTGGTGAGTGCGAAGGTATGGAACCGGGAAATGCTGAATGACCCCCTTGCCCTGCTTTCCCGGCGCGTGCTGTACTATTTTCGGGTGATACGAAAGACCCCGAAGTCCGGCAAGCTCCTCAAGGGCTGGCTGAACCGTGTGGCGGATCTCGCCATGCTGGTCGTAAAGGAGTTGTGACATGGCTACCAAGAATCTGATCCAGCTTCTCGCTTCCGGGCTTCGCGATCTTGGCGGGGCACCGTTGGCGGGCGGCAAGGTGTACCATTACGAAACGGGCACCACGACTCTCAAGGCCCTCTACACTGACGGCAACGCCGGAACAACGGCCGCACAACCTATCATCCTCGATTCCCGGGGGTGTGCGCAGGTCTACGGCACCGGTCTGTACGATTTTGTGGTACAGGATTCTACGGGGGCCTCGGTCGAGACCATCACAGGGCTGAATGCCGGGGATGCTCCCGGATCGCTTACTGCGGCCGCCATTCTCACGCTGCTCAAGACCGTGGATGGTGCGGCTTCGGGTCTCGATGCTGATCTGCTCGACGGTTCTCATGCGTCCAGTTTCCTCACGACGGCCACTTACACAGCTGCCGACATCCTCACCAAACTCAAGACCGTGGATGGCACCGGTTCGGGCCTCGATGCCGACAAACTCGACGGCAACGAAGCGACCGCGTTCGCGACCGCCGCGCAGGGTACCAAGGCTGACGCGGCTCTTCCGGCCGCCACATACACTGCGGCCGACATCCTCGCCAAGCTCCTGACAGTGGACGGGTCCGGTTCGACCCTCGATGCCGACAAACTGGACGGCGTGGACTCCACGGGCTTTGCAGCCGCCAGCCACGCAATCTCGACCCATTCGGATATTGCGATCTCGACGCCCACGGCTGGGCAGGTGCTCACGTTCAACGGGACCGCGTGGGCCAATGCCACCCCCTCGACATCGGCAGGCAAGGGTCTTGCCGGGGTGGTCTATTCTGGGCAGACTCTCAACGTCACGGCCAATGCCATCCTGGTTCATTTCTACCTCTCGGGTTCTTCTCCGATCATCGCCGTCTACTCGCTGACCAAAACCGGCGTGCTCAGTCACGACCTCCGGGTGGATGGGCAAGACGTTCCGAGCGAGAATCTCGTGCTCCTGACCACCCTGGCCTTCCAGTATGGAGCAGGATTCTCTGGATCTGGGGATTTCACGCTGGTGTTCTTCTGAGGAGGCTGATATGCCGAAGATTCCCATGGAGTTCGCGTCGGGCAGTTTCCCCTCCTTTGATGAGGCGGTGCTCGATGGCAAACTCGCGGCTCGGTTCTACGACGGGTATGAGGACGATACCGGAGTCAAGTACAAACGGCCCGGCCTTACGGCCTTCTCTACCTCTGCCATTGAAACCCCTGTGCAGGGGGTTTTTTGGTCCGAGTTTCTCGGGTGCTTCATCGCCGTGGGCAATGGAAAACTGTACAAGGTGACTACGGCGGGGGTGGTATCGGCCATCACGGGGGTTACGTTGAATCAGCACCTTCCGGCCCGATTCGTGGAGAATGGCACTCTCGTCTACGTGACCGCGGGAGCCCGGATGGTAACTACCGACGGAATCACGGCTGCCTTCGTGACGGACGTGGCCGCCCCTACTGCCACCACGCACCTCGCGTGGATCGACGGCCACGTCCTCACGAATCAGGCGAACTCGATGTTTTTCTGGTGGGCAGATGTGGCTACCGGCGAATGGAACGAGAACAATTCCGAGTCGGTCAACGCGAACATCGACAAACTCGTTGCCTTGGATGCAGGGTGGCGGGAGTTGCTGCTCTTCGGAACCCGATCCACGGAGATTTGGTACAACACAGGCGAGACCCCCGGCACCTTTCAGCGCATGGAGGGGGCGTACATCGAGCGGGGCTGTTCCGCCCCCTATTCGGTCATCATGGCTGACAACACGTGGTTCTGGCTGGATCACGAGCGAGCGTTCATCCGGCTCGACGGCCGCAACCCCAAAGTAGTCAGTCAGCCCGTGAACACGTTGCTGCGGGATCTGCCGGACGTGTCAGACCTCGTCACATCGCATTTCCAATATCAGAATCGCCGGTTCCTGCTGTTATCTAGCCGATCCAACAACTTCACTCTTGTGTATGACTACCCGAAGGATGCGTGGTACCAGTGGGGCGTGTGGAACGACGAGATGGCCCAGTATGACCGTTGGCCAGTCCATTCTGCTACTTTCTCGACGGTCTCCAGCGGATACGTGCTGCTTGGTGACGACGGGTATCTCTACACTCTGAGCGGGGAAGCCTCGGATGCCCGTTTCTGCCTCCGCTCGTCCCATATCAGCCACCAGACGTACGATTGGAAGCTTTGTCTCGGGTTGCAGGTCCGGCTCAAACGCGGCTACGTCACTGATCTGACCTCCCCGGCCTTTCGGGTCCGGTGGCGGGACCAGAATGGCCAGTGGGGCAACTGGCATAGCCTACCCCTTGGCAACATGGGCGAATACAATACCGTGAGCGAGCTGTTCCGGTGCGGCCGGTATCGCACCCGCCAATATGAATTTGTCCAGACCGACACGGCACCGTTTGCCTTTGTCGGGGCGGTTGAGGACATCGAGGGCATCGACGTATGAGCGGCCCCTCGATCCGACGCCCCCCGGAAATAGGGGACCGTGAGTTCGACCGCTGGAGTCTTGAACTGTGGCGGCGGTTGAAAAACACTTCTCTGCTCGCGATCCTGTGGGCCAGTATCGACAAGACCGCCGCCTCGTTGGCCGACCTGCCGACCCGCGCTCATTCCCTGCTGACCGGCATCCTTGGGGCCGATGTAACGAGCACCGACACCACCAAAGATAAGCACATCTCGGATGCGGATGCGAAACGCTGGGAGGACGGGCTGGCCCTCGTTGGTTCCCCTTCAGCTCAGGCGACTTTCGGGGGCTCGACCGGGACGCTCCTGAACTTCGCCGATCAGGGCTCCACGAGCTACATGGTGATCTGGTCTACGAACATGAACCCCGATGGGCGGGTGGGTGATGTGTGGTTTGAGCCCATCAGCTCCACACAGGCCCGTATCTACAACTCGGGTGCCGCAGGCATCACGTTCCGATACAAGGTGGTTCCATGAGCAAATACCGCACGTGGTTTCTCATCGCTTTACTCGGGGTGTCGGGGTATCTGGCTGCCACCCCTTCCGCCCCGGCGGAACTCTCCTTGCGGGGAATCGTGGATTGGGCGATTCGTGGCGGCCACATCGCCAGCAGCACGGGGGCTGTTCCATCTGTGGGTACCTTGGGTGAGCGGTACACCGATCTGTCGAACCCTTTCAGGCCCGTAGAGAAGCGTAGCGACGGCGCTGCATGGAGGGCCTTGTGGACTTGGGACCACGCCCTCCTGACCCATCTGCTCTATGCCGAATCGGGTCACGGCATCGTGCCCGTGACGCACGGCGGGACCGGGGCCTCTTCGGCGGCAGGAGCCCGAACGAATCTCAGTGTGTACAGTAAATCAGAGACGGACGATGCCATTGTCGGCTCTGTGGGCTTGCTCCGATACTACGTGCAGCAGGCATCTACCGGGTCGGACATCTCTGGTTACGGGTATCTCCAGACCTACGCCAACCCCGTCAATGGGGCCAGTGCCTCCTACGACATCTTCTACATGACCCCCATGCAGCTCTTCGCGGAGGTCAGTGCCTCGGGCACCCCTGAGATCACAGTCTCAAAAGCGGGGGTATACCCCTGCTTCCTGACCGGGGCTCGCAGCGGGCTGCTGGATGTGGCCCTCTTGGCTACGGCGTGGAAAAGGACCGTGGCAGGAGTGGAGACGCAGATCGCTTCGAGCGCATGGGTGACAGTAGCCACCAGCTCCTCGGCTCTCATCTCTCTCCCGATGACGGCGGGATCAGAAGTGGTGTGGAGCCCCACCGACCGGGTAGTTTTCAAGCTGTACGGGGAGCGCACGGGGGGCTTCATCGGCACATCTACGCTGTCCCTGTACTTCGGAGAATCCTACCCATCCTACTTCACCTTCAACGTCGGTAGGGAAGGTGCATATGCCCGGCGCGACCTGAGCAACGTGGCGGCCCCGTATCTGGACTTCGCCACGAGCACGGCCGCCCCTGCGTACCGGGAGGGCCGGGTCTTCTGGGACAAGGACAATGGTTGCCTTGCTCTGTACCCCGAGGTCAGCGACCCCATTCTCCAGATCGGGCAGGAAAATTGGGTCCGGGTAAAGAATGCCGAAGTAGCTACCATGACCAATGGGCAGGTGGTCTACCTGACCCCGCCCGGCGCGGGGAAAGACCCCATAGCCAAACTGGCCCGAGCGGACTCCAAGATCACGAGCCCTATTATCGGGGTCATCACGCACGACATCCCGCCGGACGGCAGCGGATACGCTACGACCATGGGCCTAGTGAGGGATCTACACACGCAAGGCATGACCGAGGGCAGCAAGGTCTACCTGAGCGCCTCCACGGCGGGCAGTTTCACGACCACACTCCCCGCGCCGCCGAATTACAGCCTGCTGGTAGGGTACGTGCTCAAAGCGCACGCTACGGCGGGGGTCATCTACGTACGGACCAACTTGAACGGCTCGCTGGACGGGGCAGTATTTGGGGACTATGTGTATTTCACCGCCACGCCTACGGTGAATGGCCTGCGTGTGGCCCTTGCATCGGACGTGGACGGCTTGAGCGGGGTCACGAATGCCGCGGCGGCCCGAGCAAACATCGACGTGTACAGCACTACGCAAGTGGACGAGAAGATCCCGAACAACGCCTCGTTCTCCTTCGATCTGCTCTCCGATTCACCCGATTACACAGGCAACGGGGGCAAGGTGCTTGCGTTGAACGGAGGCGGCACGGCTCTTGAATGGGTGTCCGTGCCGGGTATTGGTTCCCTGAGTCACGCCGGACTGTCGGATCTCGACTTCGAATCCTCGGGCCACACAGGATTCACGGGGGCTACGGAAACAGCCTCGATCACTTCCACGCTTCAAGCTGTCATGGCTTCCGTTTCTGCCGAACTCGACCCGGCCAATTACCAAGAGAACTACGACATCATGGCTTCTGCAAGTGCTCTGATCGCCCCTCTCTCGGGCCGCACCTACGTGGGCATCCAGAACATTGATGAGCTGAAGAGCATCCACATCTACCCCAATGGTCTGGTGGCCTCCTCCGGTCCCGCGAACTTGGTGCTGTATGCGGGCGAGGTATGGTATCAAAGACTGACTGACTCGGTTCCGGTGGCCTTCTATGCCTCCGAAGCCACTCCGATTGTCATCTTCCAGGGGAAATAAACATGAAGAACACTCGCTTTGCCTGGTTCCTCGGCATTTACACGGCTCTGATGCTTTGCGCCCCCTCCTTCGCCACCGATTTCGCGCTCAACCCTGCCCGCGACTTCGGAGCCATTCGCCGGATCAATCCAACCGATTACGATGGATATGCCGTCGTGCGGGAAAATGGGGCGGGGCTCTCTTCGGGCACGGCGGCCGCCTTCCGTGCCGCTCTTGAAGTATTCAGCAAGGCGGAAGCCGAGCCCGCCGGAGCGGTGGCTACCCATGCAGGGCTTACGGCTACGCATGGAGCCACGGGGGCAGTCGTCGGTACCACGAATACGCAGGCGCTTACCAACAAGACTCTTACAGACGCCTCGAATCATATCTCAGGGTCCGTGATTGATTCAGGGACGGTGGCGGACGCGAACATCGCCTCGACGATTGCCCGCGACTCCGAACTTGCATCCGCCATGTCGGCCGCCAACGCCTCCGACGCCCTCCTCCTGCGCCTCAACGGCTCGCGGGCGATGACGGGGAGCCTGAAATTCTCGGGCAACTACGGCATCCTGCAATCGACGAGCAATGGGGCTGACAACGGCTATGTGGGCATTTCCGGCGGAGGAGATTATGGACCCAGTCGCGGCGGGACGATATACACAGTCGGCAATGAATACAGCTCGCAAGAAGGATGGATAATATATCGAGCTGGTGATACTGCTTCCGGGGGGCTTCATGTATGGTCCACAGGCAGCAGTATCGAGCGGATGCGCCTCACCTACGGCGGCAATCTCCTCATCGGCACCAAGACCGACGACGGCACGAACAAGTTGCAGGTGAACGGAAGTGTGGCTATCTCGACCTTCGCGCAACTCGCATCCCCGACCGCTATACCTACTGCCGCCGCAGGGCGCATCTACTTCAACGGCACAGAACAGAAGTTCAAAAAGTGCCTCAACGGCTCAACTTGGGTGGATATGTAACAAGGAGAAAATACAATGGCACTCATCAAGAATCACGAGAAATCTGGCATCGAGAACGCATACATCAACATCCGGCAGATCAACGCGACGAAGGGCAACCTCGCCGTCATCCTCGACGTGTTCGCGAGCAAGGCCGCCCGTGAAGCCGGGAAGTCGCCTATCGACGTGATCGAGCTGTCCGGCCCGCACGAGCTGAACGGAACGGGCAATTTGTGGGAGAAGGGCTATGCTCTTGCGAAACTGGATGAGCGGCTGGTCAGAGCGACTGACGACAAGTGATTGCACAGATCGGCACCTCAGGGTAACCTTGAGGTAGAAGGGAATAACGAATATGGGAATGTTTGACTTCATCACGAAGCCGTGGAATAAGTTCTGGGACGACATCAGCAACAACACCGCTCGTCGTCAGCAGGAAGAGGCGATGCGCACCGCGCAGGGCAATAACGCGGCGGCTCTGGCCGCTGAACAGCAGGCCGCAAAGGAACAACTGGACTTCCAGAAGATCCTTGCGTTCTTTCAGTTGAATCAGGCAAACCAGCAGGGCAACCTGTCGAACACGCTCGCGGCCCAGCAGCTTGCGGATACGCTTGCAGGCCAGCAGCAGGCGGCCAACCAGTTTGCCCAGCTGTACAATCAGGATCTCACGAACAACCTGCCGCAGATGCAGGCCCGGCTTGGAGCCCTTCAGGCCCTCGGCCCACTGATGCAGATGACCGGGTTGCAGGCGTACCAGATCCCGACCTCGCTCGACACCACGAAGCTGACGGCCCCGGACATCGTGGGTCAGTTCGACACGCTTTCGAGCAAGTACGCGAATCTCTACAACCCACCCGGTCAGGAGGGCCTTCAGCAGCAACAGCAGAAGGAGTTTCTGGCGGCCATGTCCGATCCGGCCAAGTGGCTCGCGGCTCAGGGCACCCCTGCTCCGGCGGCCGGAACTCTGCCGACGAACATCCGGGCTTCCGTGGATGGGTCCATCCGTGGCCCCGCTCCCACGGGCACCCCGGCCGTTCCCCTTGCCCCTTCCGTGCCCCAGATTCCGGCGGGTGCAGCGGTTCCGGCATACACACCGACCGCAGCTAACACCACGATGTCTCCCCTGACCCCGATTACCGGGGCACTTCAGGGTTCATCTCTCGAAGCCGATCCAGTCTATCAGTTCCGCCTGAAGGAGGCCCAGCGGGCTCAGGCGAATCAACTCGCGGCTCGCGGGCTTGGAACGGGAGGCGTGGCGACTCAAGCAGGTACGAATCTCGCCCTCGGCATGGCCCGCGACGAGACGACCGACAAGATGAACCGGCTCATGAGCCTCGTGAACATCGGCCTTGGAGGGAACCCTTCGACCATGGGCACGCAGACCGGGGGTCAGCTCTCCAACATGTACCAGCAGGGTGCCCAGAGCACGGGTCAGGCCCTCTCGAATATCTCGAACGCACAGAATCAGGCCGCTCAGAACCGCTCTGGGATCTATTCGGGCCTCGCCAATGCCTACGGGCAGAATGCGGCGAACCGTGGTTCGATGCTGTCGAACTACTATGGGGCCAACTCTGCCGCAGCCCAGCAGTATGGCAACTGGGCAGCCCAGCAGCCGTCGGGGCTCAGCCGAATCTTCGACTTGGGGACCAAGATTTACGGAGCCTCGCAGGGCTTCGGCGGCGGAAGTTCCAGCCCCTACGGCTACTTCGGAGAAAAGGGTAGCTGGAGCAACCCGTACTGACGGGTAAGGAGATACCACAATGCCGATGATCGGATCGTTTTACGCCCCCGGGGAGTGGGTTCAGCCGAACCAGCGCAATATTGGCGACTCCCTGCTCGATCTGTACAAGATGAAACGCCAGATCGAGCAGGACCGCATGGCCGCCGAAGAGTCTCGCATGGCTCTCGAAACCAAGAAACTCGCCATGCAGGATGCCCTCGAACGCACCAAGCAGGAGCGGGAGGGGCAAAAGGCTTTCGCAGAACTGATGAAGGGCCAGCAGGTTCAGAAGCCCGTCGTCACCCCGGGGTCGGTCATCGGGGGGCTGACCAAGGGCGCAGGGATGCTTGGCAATATGTACCTGGACGCGATGCGGGGGTCCTTCCCGCAGGTTCCTTCGCTCTCGACGACTCAGACTGTGCAGGAACCCGTGAACCTCAAAGACCCCGCCATTCAGGCCCGTCTGGTACAGATTCTCGCCTCGATGCCCTCCAAACAGGGGGTTCTCGACGACGCCATTCGGGCCGCCATGGCTCCCGAGAGCCGCGCACTGACGTTTGAACAGCAGATGGAGAAGGAGCAGTTCAGGGCCAATCTCCGCACGAGCATCGAGGCTTCCAAGGCCCAGCTCGCTCGGGATCTACAAGACAACAAATTCACGCAGCAGGGCAGGCTGGAAGCACAGAAGCGGTACGAAGCCTTCAACTATGCCTCCCAGCTCATTGCGCAGAACATCGACGGCCGGATCGTATTGGCCCACATGAACTCCATCTTCAATGCCCCCATCGTACAGGGGCGGGTGAATAGGGTGGATATGATGGGTGTGCGTCGGGTCAACCCGGAGACCGGTGCGCCCGAGTTCATCCCGCTCCAGCCAGTCGGGGCCTCCTCGGCACCCATGCCTTCGCCCGCTGCGGCCCCGCCCCCCGCGCCCGCTATGGCACCGGCAGCCGCCGGACCCGTCCCGCCTTCCGCCGCTCCGGCCACCGGACCCAACGCCCCCAGCATGGATCTGTCGGGGGCCGATCTGGCTCCTCGCGGCGGCGGGGTAGAGACTCTCTACTCGGAGGACACTGAGCCGCCTGCATCCTTCACTCCCGACGTGGCCCCGCCGCCCGCACTCAGTCAGATTGTGCAGCCGATCAAGCGCGAGAGCACGCTGGAAGCACAGAAAAACAAGACGCTCTCGCACATTCAAGACAAGTTCGACAACGGCGGGAGCAAAGTGTTCTACAACTCGGTGCCTGCTTACAGGACACTTTTTGGGCTACTCCAAGACGACGTGGACCGCATACGCAAGGGGCTGCCTCCTCAAGCTACCCGGTCTGAAATGTACCTGATTCTTCGTGCAAAGGTTCTCGATCCCACGTCTGTTGTCCGGGAAAGTGAAGTTCTCCGGTATCAGGCTTTGCAGAGCTTCGCGAACAAGTACCGCAACACAATCAACCTATTCAAGCAGGACTACGCCCCGAGTGAGTCCGAGATTCTCCAGATGCACCGGGATCTCGGCCGCATGTACCGTGATCTCCGTGATTGGCACGTATCTACTCAGAACGCGGCCCGGCAGGAGCTTATAAATCAAGGCATCGCCCCCGAAAAACTCGTAGTGCGTGAAGAGATGACGATGCCGGGCGTGCCGGGCACGGGTCCCTCGCAGCCCAAGATCCCGGCTGGTGCGAAGCTGAAGTATGACCGGGCGACTGGACAGCCGGTGGGATACATGCTAAATGGCAGCCCGTACCTGCTCGACGGCACTCCGTATAAAGGAGCCAAGTAATGGCTGATCCGAAAGAATGGATGGATGCTCCCAACGACGGCACTCCGGAAGAGTGGGCAGATGAGCCCCAGGTTCAGATGGTTCAGCCTCCTCAAGATTTCAAGCCGATGGATGCCTATGCCCTGCCTGCGGAGGATCTGGCCCTCGAAGGCCGAAAGGTGTTCGCGCCCTCGGCTGGGGCAGTGGCGGGCGGGACCATCGCGGCTCTGACGGCCCCGGTCACCGGCCCCACGGCCCTCGCTGTCGGTGGGGCGACCGTGGCCGGGTCCATGTTGATGCGACTCTTGGCCGCCCCGGAGACACTTGTAAACCCCTCTCAGGTAGTCCGAGAAGAAATCTTCAACGCCCTCTCGGGCCTCATTCCCGGCAGTGGCAAGGCCCTTCAGGGCGTCGTGCAGAGGGCTTCCGGCGCGGAACTCAGCGCCCTGATGAAGGGAGCACTGCGCATGATCGGGGCGGGTGGAACAACGGCGGCCATCGGGCAAGGTGCCAATGTAGCCACGGGGCAACCCGTCAGTGGCGGGCAGGCTGCTCTCGAATTCGGCCTCGGTGGCGCGGGTGAGGGTCTTGCAGGAGGCTTCGAGCTTCTCACGCGTAATGCCCCCAAGTCGGCCATCACCGAAGCGGCTGAACGGGCGGGCGTACGCGGCAAAGGCGGGGTACCCGAAATCTTCCTTGAGCCCAAGGGTTCTGCAAAGCAGTCTGCCGTGGAAACCTTCGCAACCGGCGCGGGCGGAACCCCGCTCAGTCAGTACGGCGAAGAAGCCGTTGGGGCGCTCAAGCGGGGCGTCGAGAAGGTGGCCCCGACCCCATCGGCGGCATCCGGCATGTATGGGCCGGGCTACGAGCCCGGCATCGGCGACATCGCCGAGAACCTGCGTGGAAGCCTCGCCGTGCAGCAGCATGGCATCAACATGAACCGTGCCCAGCAGATAGAGGGACTGGTGAACCAGGAACTCGCAGGGGCCGTCGCTCCGTCTGCTCCCAGCGTCGTCGAAGGCGCGGGGGCCATGAACTTGCAGGCCGCCGAGCAGGCCGCCGAGAGGCTCGTGAAGAAACTCGACCCGACGCTCGTGATCTACAAGGGCGGCCACAAAGGCGGGGGTGCGGTGAGCATCCTCGACAATGCCCGCCAGCAGGTCGGCGACCGACTCAACGCGGCCGAGAAGGCCGTCGCTTCACTGATCGGAGACGCTCCGGTGGACACCTCGGCCATCGGCAACAATGCCAATGCGCTGTACGATGCCATGGTTGCAGGCGGGGCTCCCGCTGACTCCCATGGACTCAAAGTCCTTCAAGATCTGATCGAAGAGACTTCCCGCCCCGGCAGCAAGACCTCTGCCGAGGCTCTGTTCACCAAACTCAAGGCAATCCGGGAGGCATCGCGCAACATCGGCCAATACGCACGTCGGACGAAGTGGCAACTCGGGCAACTCGAACAGGCCACCATGGACTCCATCGAAGCCGCCGCTTATAAATCCCCTGCGGGTATGGCCGACGTCAAGGCGGCCGACGATCTGATCTCGACCTACCTCGAAGCCTCGGGTAAGTATCGCGACGTTTTCCACATGCAGGATGCCTTCGAGCGTGCTTCTTCGGGGGCGCTCATCCAGCCGAACAAGCTGGTCGGGACGGCCCGGAAAGCCTCGCTCGGGATGCGCACGGGGTCAGGGATGCGCGAAGAAACGGCTCGGGTGGCGGCAGAACTCGCGGCCAACCCCGAGGCGGCCCTGATGGGCCGGATCAAGCCGAGGCAGGCGCAGCAGAGCCTCGCGGATCTCGCCGCATCGGGCGATCCGGCAGCCATGAAGCTCATCCGGCAGACGGAAGGCGGCGAAGATTGGCTTATCAACCAGTTCGTGCAGGGGTCGGCCAAGCCGAGCGTAGACGCGGCGGGTCTTGCCGTGCTGACCGTGGACCGAGCCGCACTGTCGGAGCGGGTTGCAGAGAGTGGAATTCTCAAGAATCTCTCGGACGAAGGGAAGAAGAAGCTCTCGAACATCATCCTGTCGGGTAAGACAATCCCCTCGACGGCGGGCAGCAAGATGGGCGCAGTTGCCGAGGCTCTCGCTGACCCGGCGAAACAGCGCGGGGTTCTCGAATCCCTGCTGTCTCCCGATTCCCCGCTGTCGCCCGAGATGCTGAAAGAAGTCACGCCCCTGCAAGCGGGCATCCAGCTCGGCACGGACCGGACGGGTGCAGCAGCCCTCTCACAGCAGATACTCACGCCCGAGGGACTGGTGAACCCGGAAGAGTTGGCCCGCGTCACTCAGGGTCTCCGCACGCCGGATCTGATCCCCGGAGCCCCCAGCCGTCAGCAGTTCGAGGCATTGTTCCGGCCGGACGCCGTTGAGAAGCTGAAAGACCTCGGCACGGTGGGCCGGGCGATCTCGGACGCCATGGAGGGCTGGCCCTCGAAGCAGAAACAGAAGTTCGTTCGCACCTTGCGCGATGTGTCCAGCACGATCAAGACCGGAGAGCAGGCGGGGCAGAAGCTCGCTGCGAATGCGGCGGGGGTACCCGCGCTCGGCGCTGCCCTTGCCTTCGGCAGCATCACCCTCGTGCCCCGTCTCGTGAAGTTCCTCGCGTTCACGAATTGGGATGAGACCGTCAGCCGACAGGTGGCCCGAGCCATCCTGCCCCTGCTGATCCGCCAGAACACGCAGCGCGGTGTAAACCTTGGAGAACAGCGATGAGTAAGAAGAAACAGCCCTTGACTCCCGAACAGGCGCAGGAGAAACTCCGCGCTGTCCTCGAAGCCGACAAGCAGCTTGCCGCGAACAAGGGACGCATGGGAAAGCACGGGGACATCGTGCCCGCGCCCCCGGCCGCTCCGGGCTCCCGCAACCGCGTCCCTCCGCTTCCTCTACTTCTCTCGCAGCTCCAGGCAGGGCTGACGGCCGCCGACATCGCCCGCATCCACGGGTGTGCCTCGTCGAGCGTCTACGACGCCATTCGTCGATACGGGATCGACATCACAGCCCTCCGCACCTTCAAAGGCCGCCGGGCCGACACGCTAGCGCATATCCAGATGCTCGTGACGGACGCCATGCCGGGGAAGGTCGAACAGACCAGCCTCCGCGACCTTGCCACCACCTTCAACATTCTGCACAACGCAGAACGCTTGGAGCGGGGCCAGAGCACGGCGAATGTGGCCCTCGGTGACGTGTCCGGTCAGTTGAGCGAACTCGACGCAACCATAGCGAAGCTGGAGGCCCAGTTGGGCCTTGCAGACACGGGGGGCTCTAAAGAGCCTGATACCCCAGAAGAACCCTGACTGGCCTGAAAACAAAAACCCCCGAGAGACTTCTCTCGGGGTTCTTTGTCCATATTGGCTCCTCAGTCCAGCCAGATCAGCAGGCACGACCCCACGAGGGTCATCGCCAGCACGAACCGGAGCATGATCTTCCAGAGGTATTCTTCGGTCACGTTTTGTCTCCTTTCGGTGTGAAGCACCAGCTCCCTCGCATCTGCTCCCATGTCCCGAGCGACTGCCCGATCTTGCAGAGCTGGCACTGACGGTAGATGTCGGCCCCCACGCACGGCACGCACGGCTTCCCAAATGTACATTTCCTAACCGAGGTCTCCGGGCCCGTCCCACGACGCCGGCATATGCCGGTCTGGGTGGATGATGCGGGCCCACTTTTCGGGTTCGTCCTGGTCCATAACCTGGATATTGTCTCCGGCCAAACACCAGCCGCTTTCATGGCCGTCAGGAGGAGAACCGGTTCCGTCTGGCAACATCTCCCCACCAACCTCCCATGAGTCATACACGACCACATAGGGCAGCCCATGAAAGAGCCCGAGAATCCAAGAGCCGTCCTTCGGTGCGGGCCCGTCTTGCCATGCTCCCGCAGCCATCGAGTCGGCAAGCTGATCAACGGCAGCTTTGTAAACTCTTGCTTTTGCTGTTGTTTCCAATCCTCGCAGCCATTCCGAAAAGGCTGTCCTGGTGATGATTTCCCAATCCTCCATGTCGGTGATTTTCATTTCACCAGAAATGATCTTGTCAAACACTTCCGTTGGAATTACGTGAGCATTGCCGTCCAACGTCGGCACGCACAAATGAGGCTTGTTGTCTTCATTGCCTTCTCGCATTGTCGTATCTCCTTGGTATCGCTTGTTTTTCGTGCAGCCTGGCGTGACAGCGAAATTTCGACCAACCGGAATCCTGGTTTTCGTAAGACATTGATCTCAAAGCCTTTCGCGCCATGCTGGTAGCTTCACGGTCTGAACGAAATTTCGCTGAGGATTCAATTTCCGGTAATCCGTTCGCGCCGGCGGTGAACCTCACGCCTTTATTTGTTACCTCGGTGATGATCCACCATCCGTCAGGAAGCCACATCTTCCTTCCTCCTTTTGTAGCACTGGCAATACTTGCCATCATCCGGTGATGTGATCTTGCCATCGACCGACAGCCAGAACGGCGCAGCCCTCGGCCACCACGTGCATAGACCTTTGCCGGGCCATAACGTCAGATAGTCCTGCCAGTGTCGGCATGCGGCGCAGGATCGCTTCGTTCGGCTCATGCTCTTCCCTCCGCCTTCCTGATAGCCGCCTTCGCGGCCATTAGCGCATCGTAGTGCCTGCGCTCCGCTCCTATCAGCTTGCCGGCTGCTGGCGGCTCTGCGGGCAGGACGTTCATGACCATCCGCAGCGCCTGAAGCAGTTCCGGGGCGGCAGAGATCAGGCGGGCGTCAGCCTCGGACTTGTCGTCGCGCATGATCTCGCAGACCGCCTTGTCCTGGGTCATGACCCAGAATCCGAAGCCGCACTTTCTCGGCTCGATGGCCCACGGTCCTGGTGTATAGCTCGTGTTATTCATTCTCTCCTCCTCCATATCCTGCTTCCATACGCCCCCGTTCCAGAAGGCACCACCTTGCCAGACCGAGCCATGCCCGCGAGGCACTTGCCCGCAGCCCGCTTCGAGATACCCCAGATTTCTGCAAGCTGGGAGGCTGTCGCCCCCTCGGGTGGAATCTTCATCAGCTTCTCTTCGGGGGAGCAGAGCGTATCCCGCACTTTGGCGGCGGGGAACGGTGCCGGGGGCAGGTATTGGTACCGCTCCACCTCCCCCCTGGGGATCTGCAACACCGCCCCCACCATCGCATGAAGCCGTTCCATGGCTTCGCGCACCGTTACACCCCACCGCTCAGCCGCGTCGGCTGGGCGGATCTCCTCGAACTCCCCCAGCCCTTCGAGCCAGATAGTGAGGGTCTCCATCGAGACCCCATTCTTCACCTGTCCCCGAAGGATCTGGCCTGCGCTCGTCTCAATGGTCATTTCTTCACTCCACACGGTGTTCCATCTATTCGTTCAAAGCAGTCCAGAAGATCGGACGGGGTAATAGGGGCAGAATACCCCCCAAGCCACACCTGTTCTTCAGTCAGACTCGGTATGTCCTCTACGGAGAGAATCAGATATCGGTTCCGACCATATTGAACCTTGACGACTTCTCCCACGGGGATCTCTTCCAGAGTCCACGGTCTAAATTCTTCTGTCATACTTTCCTCCTCGCGGCTCTTGCCGTGTTATACTTATAAAGTAACACGAAGTATGATAAATGTCAACAGCTATTTTCGGAGGACTTGCGCCGAAAACCAGACCAGGGTATCCTGAGTCCCTTGGTCTCTCGAACACTATCCTCTCTTGCGGCCCGCCGGTTTCACTCCCGGCGGGCCTTTCTTTTCACCTCCGCGCCTTCTGGATCTCAACGAGCACCTTGCCCGCCATGTCGGCTGGGGTGCCATCGTTCCAGACCTCGGGTATCGAAGGGTAGGCCCGCTCGATCTCTTCGAACGACCGGGCTTCCTCTTCGTTCGCAGGACCGAAGCCTTCCCGGCGTATCCGTATCACCACGCCACCCTTGCTGAGAACCCATCGAACCTCGTTCACATACCTCACATCGGTGATGACCACGTTGTCCTCTGCCTGAACGCCGTCTCGCACCATGCGGTAGATGAGCCGCTTGATCCAATGGTCCGGGTCGGTGGCCCGCATACCAGCCCCGAGGGCGACCAGCAGGGGCCGCCACCGCTGTTTGAAAGCCGGATCGCTCCAAGCAGCTATCTGCCCGATGGCCCCCAGCATTGCCGTCGCGTCGATCTTGAGAGCATCCGCGAAGGCCCACCGGGCAAACCCCGGCATGTGGGCTGCGCACGTATCCTTCCCCACCTGAGCGTATCCGCAAAGTCCTACCTTCATTCCGCTTCCTCCGTTCCACCCGAGCCGCCAATCGGCGTCAGTGCGGCAACCATGCGGGCCTCGCAGGTATCAGCTTCAGGACACCACTGGCACCCGTAATTCGGAGCGGCGAGCATCCGTTCGAGACCCTGCCCTTCGGCTTCCCGCATCTGCATGGCACGGATGCCGACCCACGACATGACCCACTGCATCAGAGCGTCCGTCACGCGATACTCGTACAGGATGGCCTTGAACTTCGGCAGCCAGCCCTCGGGGCGGGGTTTCTTCGTGGGTCTCTCGGGCGGCCGATAGAGTACGTCAATGGCGATCTTCTGAGCCCGCTCGACCAGAGCATAGATACCAGTCTGGAGAACCCACTCATGTTTGAAGCGGGGGTCGGAGGTCGTTTTGAGGTCTTTCACCGTGCGGCGGAGTCCGTTCGGCTCGGTGTGCAGAAGGTCGATGTAGCCGATCAGGGGCAGGTGGATTTCGCCCGAGGCACCATACATATCGGCCAGCGTTCCCCACCGTTCGGGGCAGATGTGGATCTCGCGTTGGGCCACAACGGTGCCGGGGGTCTCCTTCGTCCACACGCCAGGCGTCTTGAGGTAAGTATCGACCGCCGCGTCGATCTGACGGGCCACCTGCGGGTCGTCGATCTTCGTGCGAGTCTTGTCCTCCTCGGTCGGTTCCTTCTCGTTCGGGGCTCCGATAGCCTCGATCACCTTGGCCTCGAACGCGAGGCCGAAGCTGGCGGCCTCCCCAGACTTCTGTTTCTTCCCGAGGATGCGCTGGGAGTACCAGCTTTTCGGGCAACGGTCGAACTGGGATATGGCGGAAAAGGACAGATGGGGCTGAACCAGCGTGACTTTGGTCATTTCGTTCCTCCGAATCGTGCAATGCTGTTCTTGGCGTAGGCGGCCTTCGTGATGATGTGCTTCAGAATGCGGTCCTTGCAGGCGTCGCAATAGTCCCCGGAGACTTCGACACGCACCGGCAAGGTCGTGGGCTTGGGAGCGGTAGGATCGCCGGGGTATGCCACTCCGTCGGGCGGGACGATGGACGCCCCTTCGATCACCTTGGCAGGCTGAGCTTGAAGGACGGTGTTGCAGAGGTCACAGAAAATTCTTGTACACATATTTGCTCCTTTATTTGTCGGCCCAGACTTGGGTCTCTTTGATGTCGAAGTGGATACAGCGTAGAACCTTTCTCCACACCTCAGTGAATCTCTCTACTTCCGCTTTGATGGCGGGCCAAGAGTAATTCGTATGGGGCGAGAAAACTATTTCGTCGTGTAGGTTCAGCATCGGGGTTCTGTATTTATCCCAGATTTCAGCCATCAGCATCTTCGTCAGGTTCGCGCCCGTAGCCTGCACCTTTGCGTTGCCACGTTGCCGCATGACGGCCTGTTGGATTGCGAGAGCCCCACCGAGGAGGGCCGACTTCACCGCGCCATCGTAGGTCTGCATTCCCTTCTCGGGGGTTCGGAGTATCTGCCCGTCTACGCCGGTCGGAATACCGGTGCCGCCCAACTGCCACAGCACTTCGGCAACAGAAGCTTCAAAGTCCCAGCGCATCCGGTAGCCGGTCATATCCACAACCTCGCGGGCCATGCGCTTCACTGACTCCCGGCCCCAGTGCTCGGTGTCGGCCGTCAGTGTTTCCTTCTCAAGCTGTTTTCGGAACTCCGCGAATCCCTTGTACCTGTCGTAATACCGGTCCATCGCCTTCTGCCCCTCGTCCAGAGAGACCCCGAGGACTTCAGCGAGCTTCGGGGCGGCACAGAGGTACTGGATGCCGAAGTTGCAGGCTTTCGTTGCACTCCGTATTTCCACTACCTCGGGATTCTTTTTCTCTACCTGCTCTTTGATATATTCATAGGTCCAGCCATTCTTGAGAGCCTTCGGCTGAATCAGCGATGCGGTCATGCAGTGCGGATCTACCCCATGCTCGATGTCATAGAACAGGGCCTCGTCGTTGTAGATGTTGGCACCCAGAACAACCTCGAATGCAGACCAGTCACCGACCGCCGCTGCACCCATCGCGTCTCTGATACCAATCCCCTTCTTTTTGGGTTTCGGGATACCCTGCCAGTTCAGGCCAGCCTCGCCAGCCATACGGCCGGTGCGGGTGCCCATGACGCGCAGAGTCGGGTGGGCTCGCCCGGTGCGGCATTCCAGAACCTTCTCGACCTGCGCGAGCCGTTGCGTGTATGCCGTGAAGTCCATCATTGCCTTGGCCGGGACTGCTGACGGGCGGCCGGACTCTGCGACGATCTTCAGTATCTTCTTGGAGGACGAGGCAATCAGCGGATCGTACTTGCGGAGGAGTTCGAGCTTTTGCTTCGGGCTTGCGAGGTTGATGCCTTCAAGCGTTGCCTCGGCCTTCTCGATCTTTTTCTTGTACTCGACCCTCGTGGCTTCAAGCACCCCTCGATCCAGCGGGTAGCCGTAGTAGCGGGTGTAGGCCACGATGTGGGTACAAGTAGAATGGTGGTCGGGGGTGGGGAAGCCGAGTTTCTCCTCCAGTACCTTCAGGAACCAGATATCTAGTTCCGCGTACTTCCAGAACGGGTTTGTGGGGTCGGACATGATCGTGTCGCATTGGAGTTCGACGGGGCCATGCACCTCGGGGTCGGGGTAGGGAAGCCACGGCTTTTCGGAGCCCTTGGGCGGCAGGGGCCACAGTTCTTGGAGCTTCAGGGTGGCGAGCCCATAGACCTGCATGAGGTTCTTCAGACTCATGCGGCCGTCGAGGGTCCAGCAGAGGGTCACAAGGTTCTTGTTGCCCTTGACTTCCTTTTCATGCCGCTTCAGCTCAACCACCCGAGGTAACAGGGGTCGTAGAACTTCTTCAACCCGAGATGCAACAGTGTCGCTGACACGTCGCGGGATTCTTCGAACTGCCGCAATGCTTCGTGAAGCTCCTTTCGCAAAGGCAAAGGGAGCGAGGGGAGAGTCACTGCAACTTGCGACGTAGAGATCGAGCACCTTGCATTGAAGCGGTTTGATCGGACGTTCCGGTGAGTCGTATTCATATCCTTCCAGTTTATGAAATGTTTGGTACAGCTTGAACAGGTCGAAGGCGGCATTGTAAGCCACCAGCGTCACGTCGGGGCGGTTCAACAGGCATTGAAGCTGGATCAACTGATGGAACTGCTCGGGGGTGGTGAGCGGCCCCCAGTTTCGTTTGAGAGGAATGAACTGGACTGGCCCATCATCAATCGAGAACTGGATCAACTTGGTTGGACCCATCAATCCTACACTCTCAGTATCGCAATATACCTTCATATTATCCCCCATCCAACACCAGCCGCAGACCAGTCGGTCGGGCAATTCCCACACGTCTTACTTCTGGGCATCCAATGCCTCCATAAGAATTTTTTCCAACATCCCGGCTGATAGATCCGTATAGGTTTTGATGAGTTCAAGATGGCGCTCATCCAATGTTCCTTCTGCCACTACGTCCACCACTTGAACCCCCCTGGATTGGCCCTTTCTGAATAACCTGCCTTCAGCCTGTGTCCTATCTAACGGGGACTTGGAGTTGCTGACAAATATTGCAACTCTTGCGCTATTTTGCAAGCCGTCCATACCAGAACTTAAAGCTGAATTTACAATAAGAACATCCGTGTCCCCGCTCAAAAACCTCTGAATAGAATACCCCACATCAGCCGTATCCCCGGATACAATAGCTGGATTATAGCTGTGCATCCTCTCTGCAAGAGCGCGGATGGTCTCGCGCCATGCGGCGAAGATTACCACAGGCTCCCCGAGGCCCTCCACGAACTCGGCAACCGCGTTCACCTTGTTCATGTCCAGACGGATCACCCGCTGGTCGTCATCCATCACGAAGCCATCCGAGAGCATACGGGCCTGCGTGACGCGCTTCGAGGCACCTTTGAGGGTGGCGGCCCCCTTCGTCACCAGAGCCCAGTCGGCCGGTTGCGGTGTGGTCAGTCGGGTGTAGGTGATGGGCGGAAGGTGGGCCAGAAGCTCGGAGGTATCGACGCGGAACACGAACGGTCCGACATACTTGGCAACCTTCTCGACATCCCACGAGTCATTCGGGGTCACATAAGCCTTGCGCCCCGCCTTCACTTCCTTCACCTCGGTCGCGTTGGAGAACAGGAACCTCCACGGGATTTCGGAGGTCGGCACACAGCCGGGGCGCACCACGTCGAGCCAACGCCAGTCCATCGGGCCAGCGGCCGAGGTCGGGGTGCCGGTGAGAGCCACGACGATCCGGGCCTGCTTGCTCAGTTCACGAGCGCGTTCGGCGCGGAGAGTGTCGGGGTTCTTCACCAGCAGGGCTTCATCGAGGATCAGGACGTCCACCGGTTGTATTCGATGTGCGCTTTCGTAAGTCGATATGATCGGGCAGGGGAGTTTCCACTTCTCCGCGTCTCTGCGCCACGTATCGTGCGTGTGACGCGGCGCAAGAACCGCAGAACGCTCACCAAGAGACGTGAGAAGGAGAGAAGGGAGCGTCTTACCACCTCCGAGACTGACCACTGCGGCCCTGCGGTAATCACAGCCTGCGTTGACACAACCCACAGCATCAGCAAGAAAACGATACTGCCAAGGGTAAAGCCGAGATACGTCAAAATCTCCAAACACCCCTTGCAAATCGACGTTGCGCCCATAGAACGCCTGCTCCTTGATAAACATGCCCTGAAGTACAAACCGAATCCATTCGGCCTTCGGCGTGATCCAGTAGAATCGGCCCGAGGGGTCGTTCACCGCTTGCAGGGCCAGTTGCCGCTTCAACAGGTCCGAGGGCTTGCCGTGAATCCAATAGTACTCACCGGGTCGGATCGGTGTGTTTGTCTTGTATCGGAACCAGCCCGGCCCTACGCTCAATTCCTCGATCATTGAAATTCTCCAAATTACCTGAGCCTTGAGGGCCGATTGGCCCCGAAGAAAAGGCCCGGGAAGAACCCACGCTTCCCGGGCCTTTGACGTGTTACTGCTTGGCCCACGCCTCGAACTTGTCTTTGGCCGCCGAGAGGACAGCCGCGATGCACTCGGACTGCTCCGGGGTCAACTCGACAGTCTCATGCTGCGTGAACCGCTTCGGGTCCAGATAGGATTTGTTCGGATCGGCCTTAGAGACCGTCTGATTCCCCGAATGGTCGTCGATCAGAACACGCAGGCCGAGCCCGTTCTGCGCCCGGGCCTGATGCAAGGGGCGGTTCCAGTAGTCCTTGAGCACCTTGAAGGCCGGGAGTTCCGCGATGACGGCCTTGCCGTTCGCGTCGATGATGCCGACGATGAAGCTGATGCCACGCTGCGCCATCGGGTCGGTGAGATGCTGCTCGTAGACGGCCGCCGAACCATCGAAGCCGGTTCCCATCGACTTGTAAGCCCGCTCGTACTCGTTCTCTACCTTGCCGTTATTGTTCTTCTGGATCAGCTTGCGGGAGGCGTCACGGGCAGCGATGACGGTCATGATGTAGGGCGCGGCGATGGGATCGAACTTGGAGCCATCGAACAATCCGGCACGGAAGGCGTGGGCCATCGTGAAAGGGCTACCGGGTTTGATCTCGATGGGGTAGGGGATCTTGACCTGCGGGAGCAGGTTGGAGGTCTGCTTCGGGGCCTCGACGTTGAACAAGCTCATAGCCGAGAAGCCCGCGAGGGCCTGACTGACGGGGGCAACGAGAGCGGTTTCGGTCACTTCGGGTTCAACTGCGGCGGTCTTGATGTTCTTGAGAGCCATGGGTATATCTCCTCCCGGTTTTCGGGCAACCGGAAAGCCCTGCCGGTGCCGGGACCAGCACTGCTGGACACCCGGCATCCGGGTGTTTCACTTCTCTACTCCCATCACAAACCAGACCAGCCTGCCCGACTTCGACAGGCGGGCACCGAGTTTCACGTGGGCACCGGCCATGACACGCACCGGGCCGGTGGAGTTCTTCAGACTGGCGATGAGTTCGCCACCGAAGCAGGCGGCCGAGACCTCGGGGACAAGGCCGGTGACACGGGCCACGTCAACCGTCACCGTGCCGTCGCTGGAACGTGCCGAGTTGAGCTCCTCCTTGAAGGATTGCGGGGTATCGGTCAGCTCCATGAACGAGTAGACAGGCACCCGGGTGCCTTCACCGTTCTCGGTCCAACGGGTGAAGCCGAGGGTGAACACGGTGCCGGTGCCGACAGGTTTGATCTCGATCTCGTTCAGGGCATACTTGCGGATGAGAGCGGCGGCAGCGGCCTCACGGGCGGCCTTGTAATCCACTGGGGCCGAGGGGTCCACAGAAGCCGGGGCAGGTGCGGGCTCGAGAGCCGGGGATGCCTCAGCCTTGCGGCGGGTGCGGGTGGCCTTTGGGGCCGGAGGGACCACAGGGGCCGGAGGAGCGACCGGAGCAGCTTCAGGGGCCACGGAAGCGGGAGTCGGGGTAGCCGGTCGAAGTCGGCTCTGGCGCAGGGCCTCGGCCTTCTCAGCACTCGGCATGACCTTGAAGGTCGTCTGCTCGTTGCACTTGGGGCAGACGGCCGGGGGCAGGGTCGCCATGTCGTGCTCGTGGATCTGGTTGCACCGGTCGCAGACGAGGAAGCGGATCGAGCCGGTGGGGACCGCCGACCCGGCTGCCGGATTGCCGTTGATGATGCTGTTCACAATGTCCATAGGGTTAGTCGTCATATTCTCTCCTTTATATTACTCTTTCGCAGTGTGGGTTTCAATGTAGTCGGTCGGGTTTTCGATCTTGGGCTCGAAACCCTTCCAGAACTCTTTGAGTCCGAGGTCGAGTAGGCGGGAGCACATCGCGCTCACGCTCCGCTCGTCCTTCAGCGCGGCCTGAATAAGCCGCGCGCGTACCATTTCGTCCAGAGAAATTGTTATTCGGGTTAGTGCCATTGGTAATACTCCTTTGGGATAAATTTCGCGGCCTCCAGACCGGCCGATCAACTTCCGTCGTTCGATGAGTTGAATATACTACCTACCCACCAACGTGTCAACATAATTTTTATTACGCTTGCATATTTTTCAACTTCACGGTATATTCATTCTGCTGAAACATTCAGCGAAGGAGAAAACGACATGGAGAACTTTGCGAAACTGGTGGACTGGCTCTCTGAGTGCAGACCCTCATGGTCTGCTCCCCAGATCGGCATGGCAGACGAGACGAAGCGGGCACTGGGCTGGTGGCCGGGGAACAGCGCCCAAGGAACCCTTGGGCTTTCTGCTTCCCGTGCCGCCAAGGTGAAGTTCCTCGGCTGCACGAACCGCGTGTTCGGTTCGCCCCTTACGCCCCAGCGCGAACAGCCGGGTGCGCTCTGCTGGTCCGGTCTGGACATCGACGCAGACGACAACCCGCATCTGTCCTTCGAGTCTCTGCTGGATACAGTGTTTCAGAAGGTTGAACAGCAGGGTTCCATTCGGACCTCATGTGGTGGGCGTGGGCTGCATGTGTTCTTTCGATACCAGGCACCCTATCACTTCGACCCCGGCACCTCGCCTTCGGTGCTTTCCCGGATCACTGCTAAGCTCTCGAAGCCGTGGGCCGATCTGATTGAGGATGCAGGGGTGAAAATCTGCAAGCGGGATTCGCGCATGTTCTGGCTCATGGGTGGGGCGAATCGGTGGGTCTACCGGACGGACTTCAAGATCCCGACCGAACTTGTCGAGACGATGGTGAAGGGCAACGTGGTCCTTGCAGATGAGGCCGACCGGGTTCGCACACCGGAGAACGTGGGGCCGTTCGTGGCCACGTGGCTGGAACGGCTCGGCGTCCAGCCAGGGCCGGTCTACGTCGGAGACGTGGTAGCCCGGCTGCGTGCGTTCGGGGAGAAGGTGACCACGAAGTCCGGCATGACGGGCAACGGACAGACGAATGGCTACATCGACTGCGGGCCTGACTGGATTCAGCTCTGGTCCTACGCCGATGGGCACGCGATCTGGCGGGATCACGATATCGACGGGATGCTGGGAGGGTGAAAATGAATACGGCCATCTTAGTAGGCGATTGCGTGAAGATGATGAAATACCTGCCTGATGGGCGCGTGAACTGTTGCGTTACCTCGCCTCCGTACTTCGGCCTGCGCGACTACGGCGTTGACGGACAGATCGGCTTGGAGGAAACGCCAGAGCAATACATCAGCAAACTGGTCGAAGTGTTCCGTGAGGTGCGGAGGGTGCTACGGGATGACGGGACGCTGTGGGTGAACATCGGTGACTCTTACGCATCCCTGCCGCGCGGTGGGCGCAAAGAATCGCCCGGCGTAGGTGCAACGCAAGCAATCGGCCCTATTCATCGCGCGGTGAAATGGGGAAGTGGAGGCGGTACGAACTTTCACTGGGAATTGCCGGGAGGTATCAAGCAGAAAGACCTCATCGGCATACCGTGGATGCTTGCATTTGCCCTTCGAGCCGACGGCTGGTATCTGCGCCAGGACATCATCTGGCACAAGCCGAATCCCATGCCTGAGAGCGTGCGTGACCGATGCACCAAAGCGCACGAGTACATATTCCTGTTGTCGAAGTCGCCGAAGTATTACTTTGATGCGGAAGCGATCAAGGAACCGGCAACCGGGCGGCCTAGCGGAAACAAGGGAAAGAGTTGGGGGACCAACGAAACCCGCGTTCGAGCAGACGGCGCCGGGAAAGTCGAGACCACGCGCGGGATACCTTACGCGGGGGCAGAAACCCGCAATCGCCGCTCCGTCTGGACGGTCTCGACGAAGCCGTTCAAAGGCGCGCACTTCGCCACATTCCCGCCGGACCTGATCGAGCCGTGCGTTCTGGCTGGATGCCCCGAGGGAGGGCTAGTTCTTGATCCGTTTAGCGGGTCGGGAACGACGGGTATGGTAGCGAATCAACACGGGCGAAATGCCATTCTAACTGAACTCAATCCCGAGTATGCTGAAATTGCAACGTCTCGGATTGCGTCAGTGGGCGGCGAAGTCGTAAGATGAAAAGACCCCCGGGCTTGCTGTCCCGGGGGCCAACTCACAAACAGGAGAGTAATATGACGGTGAACATGATTATAGACGAAGAGACCGGGGAAATCAAGCCCGTGACACTGGACTCCCCGAAAACCACCAAAGGCTCCAAAGCCCAGAGCGGGGTGGAGCATGGGGAGGCTGTGCCGCCGAAAGCCCCGAAGAAAGGGAAGGACTACGCCAAGCTGGCTCGGGCCTTCATTGCCTCGTACGGATCGAACCTGGCCTTTCAGGGCGGCTCGTTCTTCTCGGAGACGAAGAGCGGCTGGATCGACGTGACTGACGAGCTGGTGAAAAAAGCGCACGGGTTTGTTGGCGGCAACGCTCACCGGGAGTTCATGCCGATCCTGCGTGACTTCCTCAAGATCCCCGAGGTTTCGACGTGCTCCCGCTCCTCGATCTATTACATTCGGGTGGCGGCCAAGGACTCCGCAGGCAACGAGATCGAGGGCCGCACTGAGTGGGCCCCGTTCTTCCTCGAGAAGTCCGAAGTCATGCTCACCGATGGCATCTACGACATACTTGCCGATGAGTTGGCCCCGTTCGGCAGTCGGGTGATCTACGGGCCTCGTGTCTCAATGCCGTGGTTGATCGAGGGCGACGAGCCTGCCCGCTGCGAGGAGTTCGAGCAGATGATTGCCCGGGCCTTCCCCGACGCAGAGATGAGGCGGCACTTTCAGGAAGTCATGTCCACGATCCTCCAACCCCACTGCATCCTGCGCGGCAACATCATCCTCTGGGGCTTGCCGGGCTCGGGCAAGACCACTTTGGCCACAGCAATCGCCTGTGCCCCAGCGGGGGCCACCGGCATGTCATTCATCCAAGAGGCGGAGCTTGTCAAAAGCAAGTGGAGCGCAGCGGGCTTGCTCAATCGGTTCTCGAACATCTCGGACGACTCGCCCGTGGTGCAGGGTTGGCCGGGTTGGGCGAAGGCTTACACATCTGGCAACCTTCGGCTCGAACTCAAGTACATGCAACCCTACCGCGCCCCGGCTACTGCCAAGCTGATATCTACTTGCAACGAATTACAGGACTCTGCTGACGCGAGCGGGGCCATGGTGGACCGGATGTTCCCCTTCCATGTCGCGAATCGAATAGCAGGTCGCTGGGACGCAGAGAAGATGACCGTGGAATACTGGGCCGAGCCCGAGCGTCGTGCGGGGGTCGTGAACTGGTTGCTCGACGGCCTGATCCGTCTGCGCTCCCGTGGTGACTTCGACATTCCGAAGGCATGGGAGGAAGAGAAGCAAGTCGCTGTTTGTCTCTCCGACCCGCTGGAAGCATGGCTGCGTGACAACATCGAGCGGGGTGACGGTTCCTTGAGTCGAGAGGACATCCTGGCCCGGATGCCGGGTAAGTTCCCCATCGGCCGCTCCCTCGACATGCAACTGGCTGGATACATGAAGCGGCTATTCGGGGCTGAGTACGTGCGCAAGCGGATAAACGGGGAGCGCGAGCGGGTGTTCGATGGGATCATCTGGAAGCCCTGACGCCCCTTGTCCCAACCTGGCCCAACCTCTTCAAGAGGTTGGGCCTTTTCTTTTCAGCCACCAGCCAATGTCTACCCAACGTGTCCCAACCGTCCCAACCTTTTCTACACCTTTTTGGGATAACAGGAGGACGGGCCTCGCGGCCCTGCTGTCCCAACCGTCCCAACCTGCGTCCCAACCTTTTGGGGTAGGTTGGGACGGCCTTCCACCCGCTCCACATCAGCTATCAGCTACCGACATGTCCCAACCGTCCCAACCTCGTACGATCTTCTTTAGGAATATAAGAAGATAGAAAGAAGAAGAAGAAGAGGTTAGGCGTAAGGTTGGGACGTTGGGACAAACCTGTACTGATGCGGGTTTGAGGTGTGTAAGGTTGGGACAGAGGTTGGGACAGATCTGGCAGCGCCGCTGTGGATCGACATTAGCTGATAGCCAGGTTGGGACAGCGAGCCCGTGGAGCGCATGAGCGGGCATGTAGGTAGCTGATAGCTGCCAGCCATGCGGCTCTCCGGCCACCCCGATTTCGCCACCCCCGCACCCTCGACGGTCGAAATCCGGCCATTTTTCAGATCCCCGGAAAGACCTCGGACGAAAGTGCCCCGTACGGGGCAGGAAATGGGGCAAGGCTGCGTCGTAGATGTCGGGTAGGGGAAAGTGGTGGCTGAAGAGGCGGGCGTGGCAGGGCGGGCCGTTTCCGGCCAAAGTCTTTCAGCCCGGTGTTTTCAAAACCATTTTGGCCATTTCCAGCCCGGCCCAGCTCGAATTTTTGACGGGGCTACTGGTAGTAAAATATGAAAGCGTAAGAGGAGCGAGGGTACCGCGGGCGTGCGGGCGCGTGCGTTGGAATGGGGTCTGATTGGCTGGGAAGGGATAACCCGCCGTGCCGTCTACCATCTAGCTTACTACGGGATCGACGGACCATGACGGCGGGCGATTCAGGGGGCTGGATCGCGCCGAAAAATAAAGTGAAATTACCCTTGACTTTCGAGAGGACATAAGATATATTCATATCATGAGCGGAACGGGGACAAAATTCAACCGGCCGCCGAAGAAAGGGGAACAATATGACCACTACCACCACCACCACCACCACCACCACCACCACCACCACCATCGAACGCGCCGTGGCGGCTTTTGAGGCCGTCTTGCGCCGCCAGGTGCGGGGAATTTTCGACGTCCGGTTTGTCCTGCGGTCGTCGCCTTATGCCGCTTACTACGGCGGTGACCGCTCCGCATTCCACGTTTACGACCTCAACGGGGATCTTTTCAAGATCATTACTGTGAGTCGCGGGGAACTCGCCCGGAACCCCGTGGCCACGGCCGAGGACGCGGCCCGCCGCGCCGTGGACAACTGGTAACCCGCGCGGGTCTGGCCATTCTACTATCGAAGAAAGGGAGACGAGAATATGAAAAAAATTACTTTGAAAAATGCGTTCCACGGCACCAGGATTACCGTCCTCTCGGCGACGCCCGACGACGCCAGGGAAACCTGGCTGGCTATCCAGTATGAGGCGCTATATGCCCATGCCCCTACCAGCGCGGCCCTGGCCAAGTATCGGCGAGTTTGCCGGGCGCTCTGTGGGATCGCGGGCTGCACGTGCGGGGTCGTGCGGCCGTAGACCAAACCAAACCAAACCAAACCAAACCAAACCAAACCAAACCAAACCAAACCAAACCAAACCAAACCAAACCAAACCAAACCAAACCAAACCAAACCAAACA
>Ga0116176_10000335_pt1 | contig 38962 bp, 30 predicted proteins | sample AD_STIC08_MetaG_FD_89803 | JGI IMG/M metagenome (GOLD analysis project Ga0116176, IMG submission 89803) | Active sludge microbial communities of municipal wastewater-treating anaerobic digesters from USA - AD_STIC08_MetaG | ecosystem: Engineered > Bioreactor > Anaerobic > Digestate | place: USA...
AAGCACGCAGATGGCGATAGATAATACCTGGGAACAGGAAATAGCAAGGGTATTGCTGGAAGATGAATTCAGCAAACTTGGTATTGGCGTCAGTAAAAAAGAACTGGGTGATATCCTCTATGGGCCCAATGCACCGGCAGATTTGAAGAGCCAGTTCACTGATCAGGCAACCGGACAGTACAATCCGGTACAGGCTAAACAACAGATTGATCAGATCCTGAAAAAAGGAACTCCAGAACAGAAAGCTTCCTTTAATAATTATATCAACCAGCTGATCCTCCAACGCCAGAATGAAAAATACATGGCGATGGTTTCCAACAGCACCAATGTACCCCGCTGGTTTGTAGAGAAGCAAAATGCAGATGCCAGTCAACTGGCACGCGTGTCGCTGGTAAAAGAATATTATTCTATAATCCCTGACAGCGCTGTAAAAGTTTCTGATAAAGAGATTGCTGATTATATCAGCAAAAACAAAAAAGATTTTGAACAAAAAGAAAGCCGCGAGTTCAGCTATGTAACATTTAATGCTTCACCTGCTGCAGTCGACAGCGCCGAAGCCAGGAATAAACTAATGCAGCAGATAGCAGCGTTAGATACTGTAAAAACTTTCCAGGATCTGATGATGCTGGAGGGTGCTGATCCGATGCTGAACTATGAAGGTTTCAAAAGTGGTAAGACCTTTGTTTCTGCCTACAAGGATTCCATTTTAAAAACACCGATAGGAACCGTGTTTGGTCCTTACCTCGAGGGTAATGTTTACAAACTGGCTAAAATTGATGCAGCCCGCACAATGCCTGATACCGTAAAGGTTCGTCATATCCTGGTAGCTACCAGTCAAACAGATCCACAGAGCGGACAGTCTTATCCGGTTCGCGATACAGCAACAGCGTATAAGCTGGCAGACAGTCTGCGCCAGGCCATTGCAAGGGGTGCGAACTTTGATTCCATTTGTGCCAAGTTTTCCGATGATCCGGGAAGTAAGGATAAGGGTGGTATATATGATGATGTATATTCCGGCCGGATGGTGAGCACATTTAATGATTATATCTTCCTGAATGCTGTTGGCAGCAAGGGAATTGTAAAAACTGATTTTGGTTATCATTATATAGAAATACTTTCCCAGAAAGGAAGCGGAACCGGTTATAAAATGTCTTTCCTTACCAGGGAGATTGTTGTAAGCCCCGAAACGGATAACAATGCCAATAACCAGGCAAATCTTTTTGCCGGTGACAGCCGTGATGTCAAATCTTTTGATGCGAACTACGAAAAGACGCTGAAACCAAAAGGGATCATCAAGGGCATTGGCGCTGCAGGACCAAGGGACGGACAAATAACTGGTCTTGGTTACTCCAGGGAGTTTGTACGTAGCCTGTATGAAGCCAAGAAAGGACAGGTCATGAAGCCGGTAAAAGTAGGCGATAACTATGTAGTGGCTGTTGTAACAGATGTATTGAGCGAAGGAACCATGTCTGTAGCAAAAGCAAGGCCTACCGCTGAATCGGCTCTGCGCAACAAAAAGAAAGCCGAGCTGCTGATACAAAAAATTGGTAAAGTAAGCACCCTTGAAGCGGCTGCAACAGCGCTGGGAGGTAAACAAATAGAAACTGTTGATAGTATCCGTATTTCAGGAAACAACGCCAGCCTCGGCTATGAGCCAAGGGTTACGGGCGCCATCTTTAATCCTGCCAACAAGGGTAAAGTGGTGGGAGAAGCGCTGGAAGGTCAGAGCGGTGTATTTGTAGTACGGGTGGATAACGTTACCGCTACGGCTGTAACCGCGGGTAGTGTGGCTGATCAGCGCAAGGCACAGGCCGATCAGAAAAAAGGGCTGGCTAATCCGGTCAGCGCTTTAAAAAATGCTGCTACCATTAAAGATTACAGAGAAAAACATTATTAAACGATAGCATTATCGCTAAAAGTCCCGCCAGGCTCCGGCCAGAGCGGGATTTTTGTTTTGCTGAAGTCGCAAACAAGCCCGCCCGGCAATTGTTAACTTTGTATAGCATGAGTGAACCCCTGATCAATAAAGTAGCTGAAAGCGGACTGGTGACGCTGGACCTTGAACAGTATTATCCCAAGGGTGAAACAGCCGTGTTTGACCTGAAAGACTATCTTTTTATGGGAATGATTCTGAAGGAAAAGGATTACCGGGAGGGATTGAAAACAACAGACTGGTCGGTTTACAGCGGAAAAAACGTAGCGCTGACCTGTAGCGCAGATGCCATCATTCCCGTATGGGCCTGGATGCTGGCAGCGGCCTATCTGCAACCGGTGGCGAAAGAGCTGGTAATGGGTGATGAAAAGGAGCTCCACAAGCAACTATACCTGAAAAATATTGCCGCCATTAACCCGGAGGAGTTTACCGACAAAAGAATGGTGATCAAAGGTTGCGGCGAAACGCCGATCGCGGATTTTGTATATATGGAAGTAACCAAAAAATTGCTGCCGGTGGCCAAAAGCATCATGTATGGAGAACCCTACAGTACGGTTCCGGTATATAAGAAAAAAACATAATCGGGCAGATCACCCGATCAGAACCAACCTCTTTTCCGGAATAGCCAGAGCATTACAACCGGAATCAGCAACATAAATACGGCAGCCCCCCAGAATCCATAAGGACTGTGCAACCATGGGATGGCATCGAAATTCATCCCGAAAATTCCTCCGATCACGGTGGCGGGTGCCAGTAAACAGGTAACAATCGCCATTACCTTCATCACTTCGTTCATCTTAAGATTGACGTTGTTGATATGCAGGTCCTGCATACTGACCATTACATCACGATAGTTTTCTACCAGGTCAATAGCTTGTACAATATGATCATATACGTCCTTATAGTATTTGCTGTGCCGGTCCTCTAATAATGCACTTTCGCTTCTTAAAAAACCATTGACTACTTCTCTTACGGGACTGAAATTTCGTTTCAACACAATCAGTTCTTTCCGGAGCCGGGTGATATGGGCCAGCGCACGGGGATCGTTTCCTTTCATCACCCCGTCTTCAACTTCTTCAATACGGTCGCTCAGTTTTTCCATCACCACAAAATAATTGTCCACGATCATATCGAGCAAAGCATAGCATAGCAAATCGGAACCACGTTGCCGTAGTTTAGTATTGGGAATTTTGAGTCGTTCACGAAGCGGGGTAAACACATCGCGGTGAGCATCTTCCTGAAAACTGATCACCACATCTTTAGCCAGTATGATACTGATTTGTTCCTGCTCAATGGAATGTTTTTCTTCATTGAAATAAAGCATATTCAGCAGGCAAAAAATACTGTTATCAGCTTCATCCAGCTTCGGCCGCTGATTGATACTGAGAATATCTTCTATCACCAGGGGGTGGATATCAAAATGAGAGCAAATGGATTCTACGTCTGCTTTTCGCAGACCGTCAATATTAATCCAGGTGATGCGGCCACTTGTTTTATAATGCAGACAACCCTGTATGGAATCCAGTTTTTTTTCTTCAATGGTTTCGGCATTGTAATCAAAAATAGAAACCCTGACTTCTTTAGCTTCTTCCCTTTGGGGTATAACTGTAGGGTTAACCGAAAGGATCTCCTTGGTTCTTTTGGTAGCAAACAGATTGGGCAGGTACAGGTACTTCAGGTATTTATCCGGGCGAAGTTTGTCAAGATTCATGGCAGTAAGGTAGGGAAAATCATTGTACTGCGAGACTGTTATAATAGGTGACCAGGCTGATATAATCACCGGCTGATTTCCCTTTTAGTTTATTAGTACTGATATATTGTTTTAACTGATCTGCTTTTTGGGGGAAAAGTTCGGGAATAGAGGTAAAAGATTTCAAAGGCGTGAATTTGTTATCATGCAGAATAAAATACCGGGTTAGTGTAGTGATCCTTTGTTCCGAAACAGATGAACCATATGGTTTTACTTCTGTGATTTCTTTTACCGGTTTTCCAAAAAGAATCGCTGAACCCTCTGTCAGCATCTGGTGCCAACCGGCCGTGGCTGCTGTTCCCGTTCCAATAAATGAAGAGTGGACAAAATGATATTTTTTTCCTGCCTCGCCATTGAGCCAGATCTCGCGGATCCTGGTAGTGGCAATCAGCGGGTTGCCCTTAAGATCCTTATAATGCACTTCATCTGCCAGCAAATCGATTATAAGCTCAATGCTGTCATATCTTTTACCACCCGGCAGTACCATGGAACCCAATTGCCAATCTTCATTGAAGAATGGAGAACCCTCTACCACCCGTACATATCTGGCGAGCGAATAAGGCTCACCCCCCAGGACAAAAAATAAACCACTGAGCGGACTGGTTTCTTCTTTACCCACATCCACGACGCGTTGCTGACCACTGATCAGCGGCGATAACAGCAAAAAAAGAGCTGCTGTCAAAGAAAATATTTTCAGGGTTTTCATTTACCCAAGTTACTAAATCTGATAAAGCGGAAAAAGGGAAATTTGAGTAACGGCAGACAACAGGTATTATAAATATTTAACGAATCTGTCTGGCTGATTATAAATACTTTTTGATCAGTTGCTCATACGGCCCGGCTGCGGCCTCATCATAATCCGCAAAGCGCCCGATCTCCACCCCGTTTTTGTCAGTAAATACCACAAAAGGGATACTGGTGAAACGAAAAATATTTTCAACGGGTTCAATCTGATCATTATTCAACAGCAACTGCCGCCAGGGCATTTTTTCTTTCAACAGGGCCTGCTGCCATTTTTCTTTTTGCTGATCAATGGAAATACTGGTGATACCCAATCCGCTGCCGGAATATTGCTCATATAGTTTTCTGAGTAGTGGAATTTCTTTTCGGCAGGGTGTACACCAGCTGGCCCAGAAGACCAGCATGTTAATCCGGACAGTTGTGTCAACGAGCGCCTGCGATGCCCCGGTATTGCTAAGAAAGGAAAGAAAGGGATAGGGGGATCCCGCGTTTGGTAATAAGGAAAGATATTCCTTCAATTTTTTTCCAGACGGAGCAGCTAGTGTACGGGGATTAAAAAGAGAAAGTACAGCAATGGCCTCTGCTTTCGAGTAGGTTTCTTTCGAGCGCCTGATACTTTCGAGGAGAAAACAGGAACCAGGGTGTTTAATAATTTCTTTTTTCAGCAATGCCAGTTTCTCCTTTCTTTTCAGCGAATCCCGGTCACCCATCCAGCCAATATCGTTAAAGACATGTTGCATCATCAGGTTGGTTTCGGGTCCGGCGATTATTTGAAGCCCTCCTTTTTCCTTCCCACTAATAACGATATTACCCGGCTCCAGCCAAAAATTATCAACTGTGGTGGCTTGTCCGTTGATGTCTATAAAGGGATTCGTGTAATTCAGGCGAACCGGATGCAGGGGATCTCCGGAAGGTAAATAGTGAATCGCAACCGCAAGGGGAAAAAAGCTGGTATCGGATGGTACCTGAAAACTAAAATTGCCGTTTATTGCTTTTGCAGAATCAATAGCAATTTTCCAGTTGCTGGCATCAACCAGATAGACCATGCCGTCGGGTATATTGATTGATTTCCCTGTGATCCGGATGTATTTATCCGTTTGTACCTGCTGCTGACAGGCTATTACAAGAACGAGCAGGAATAACGGAAGCTGTTTCATGAAAAAAGCTGTTGAAGGCCGTAAAAGGGAAGCCGAAAATCCTGCGAACGGTTTCAGTACTCAAAGCTTTCCGTACAAATCCCTCAATTTTTCGCGGGTCATGATCTTTTCCCAGTCCTTTCCCAATGCATTTTCCCAGAGTGGTTTCATTCCAAGACTTACATTGATCATTTTATCAAAATCTTCTTCATTGAGGTCTTTGCAAATACCAGCAGGAATATCAATCCCGTTTTTTTCCACCATGTATTTGAATTCTTTTACACCGGCAGGGTAATATTCTTCCAGGTGATTCATCACAATGCAGTTACCAATACCATGTTTGGTACCCAGGAGGTAACTCAGGCCATAGCTCACTGCATGGGCTACCCCAACCTGGCTATAGGCAATGCTCATTCCACCCGCATAAGATGCCATCATCAGTTTGTCATCACAAACAGCTGTCCATTCAGCAGCGGTTACAAAAACATCCTGGCAAAGCTGCAGGGCTTTCTCTCCATAACTTTTGCTGAACTCGTTCAGGTAGGTACCCTCCAGGCTTTCGATACAATGGATATAACAATCCATCCCCGTATAAAAGCGCTGATTGGCGGGCGCATCTTTTGTAAGATCAGGATCAAGCACAATTTGATCGAAGGGCGTAAAATCGGAATTCATCCCCAGTTTTTTGCTGGGGCCCGTCAGTACGGTTGTCCTGGAAACTTCTGCGCCGGTACCGCTGAGGGTAGGAATGCCGGCCTTATAAACACCGGGATATTTGACCAGGTCCCAGCCCTGGTAATCTGCAGAAGAACCGGGATTATTCATCATCAGGGAAACAGCTTTTGCCAGGTCCATGGTACTGCCGCCCCCAATTCCGATGACACCGCTAATGGTACCAAACTCCTCCTTGAGTGAGGAGGCGAGGCTGTCTACATAGCTGGTTTTGGGTTCGTGGGTCACATCGGCAAAGATGATCTTGTCATTTCCCCTTACAGGAATCCTGCCGATCAGTTCCCGGTTTTCAAAAAAATGATCTACCAAAAAAATCATGGGCCGGCCCTGCAGACGCCTGGGCTGCAATATTTCATCAAGCTGGTTAAAGGAGCCGCGGCCGTACACCACGTAGCCGATCATTTTAAAATTCCGGAAAGCCATAGCGCTGATTTGGACACGAAAGTACAAAAGATCATCTGGATGAAACTGCCGCAAAAAGATCTGAACAGTACCCGTAGGCAGGTATGGCGGAAAAATTATTTCTGTTTAATTTGTCGTTATAATTCAGGATATGCCACAACACCAGGAAACCATTGTCACAGATTCACTTGCTTTGGAGGACGTCCGCATCATTTGTTACCAGGCTCTGGAGAAACTGGGCTGGAAAACCATACTGGCTGCCGAAAATATTCTCGTAGCCAAAACACCACAAACCTGGAAACGTTACGCGAATGATGTAACCATGGAGTGGGAACAGGGTAGTCTGCGGGTGACCAGTAAAATGACCCATGGAGAACTTATTGATGCTTTTGGCCGGACCAAAAAAGACGTGGCCGATTTCACAGCGGCCTTCCAATCGGTTCGGGAACTATACCAGCCAGGACAGGAAACGGCAGTTCAGGAGAAGATCCAGGAACTCGAAGCGGCCAGTATTCAAAAAGTGGAGACGGAATTACAGCTGGCTGCAGAAACAGACCGTGTGATGAAAATCTATTCTGGTAACAGCCACCTCACCGTGGTTCTGATTGCGATAAACCTTTTGGTATTTATCGCAATGGTGGCGGGTGGTGTTAATTTCTTTGAACCCTCTGCTGATGATATCATCCGCTGGGGCGGTAACCTTGCTTCACTGACCACTGAGGGCGAATGGTGGCGAATGCTCAGTTGTATTTTTGTCCATATCGGGATCCTGCACCTTATTTTTAACATGTATGGCCTGTACATTATTGGCCGTTACCTGGAGCCCATGCTGGGCAAACCATTATTTCTTTCGGCTTATTTGTTCACCGGGGTGGGTGCCAGCCTGGCGAGTCTCTGGTGGCATCGGAACGAGATACTGGTCAGCGCAGGTGCTTCCGGCGCGATCTTCGGGATGTTTGGGTTATTCCTCGCGTTATTACTGACAGATCTTATACCGAAACAGGTTCGGTCAACCATGTTACAATCCACGGCCGTATTTGTGGGCTATAACCTGATATATGGAATAAAAGGTGGTGTCGACAACTCTGCCCATATCGGGGGTCTGGTCGCCGGATTTTTGAGCGGTCTGATCGTTTACCAGTTCCTTTTAAAAAAGGAAGAAGAAAAACAGCGCTCCGTGAAGCCGATGATGACAGTTCTGTTTCTTCTGCTGACTGCTGTCCTGATTTGGGTGGGGATCAATTCCTTTTCTACCGGGGGAGGATACAATAGCCAGTCGGGTGTGGATCGTTATCAGAAAGCAGCCACTGAATATACCAGGCTGGAAGCAGAAGCTTTGAAAGTGTATGAAAACTCCAACACGCTTTCCCGGGCCGAGTATATGCGGCAACTGCGTGAGATCGTGATTCCAAATTGGAAAAAAGGCGAAGAATTATTCCGTGACCTGGAGGATGCGGGGCTAAACGAAGGCATGCATGAATTCAGGGAAGCCATGGTGGATTATTCGCGCTTGCAGCAACGGAAGGCAGAAACAACTATTCTATTGTTTGAAACAACGACGCCAGCCGTAAATGAAACCATGACCAGGGATCTGAATCTAACAGAAGAAAAAATTGACAGCCTGATTATAAGGCTTCAGAAAATGGCTGAAGAAATTCAAAAGGATAATCAATAATATTTATAAAAGGCGGGCGGCTTTTTCCAAATCCTCCGGTGTATCAATCTCCACTCCCATATAATCTACCACAATCATCCGGATGGGGGTGCCGTTTTCCAGGTAGCGGAGACATTCAATTTTTTCTGCCGCTTCCAACGGACTCAGTGGCCATTGGGTAAAATTTAGAAGCGCCTGTTTCCGAAAGGCATAAACACCAATATGTTCATAATAGGTGGTTGGATAAGCCGCATCTCTGGGGTAAGGAATGACAGAACGACTAAAGTAAAGGGCATTATTATTCCGGTCGACCGCCACTTTTACAAAATTGGGATCCAGGATCTCTTCCTGACTGGTTAATACCTGCATCATGGAAGCTACCTGAACACCAGGATCATCAAACTGCGACAGTAATTGCTGCAGCGGTTCTCTTTTTACAAAGGGCGTATCGCCCTGCACATTTACAATGATATCTACTTCCATCCCTGAAGCCGCTTCTGCAATGCGGTCGCTTCCGCTTTCGTGTTCATACTGGCTCATTACCGCGTTGCCGCCGGTTGCGGTGATCTCTGTATAAATGATTTCACTGTCCGTTACTACCAGCACTTCATCAAACAAACCGGTAGCTACCGTGGCGTCATAAGTGTGGCGGATAACTGTTTTCTCACCCAGTATCTGCATCAGTTTGGCGGGAAAACGTGTGGCGGCATAACGCGCCGGTATCATGGCAATTTTCTTCATTCGGTAAAACTACAATGCCGAATTGAAAAAAATCACGAGTTGGTTATCCAGATAGTACATTTCAAAAAGATGAAATGGCCCGTCGGCATATTCTACTTTTATTTTCCGGTACCAGGGCAAAACCGTCGTGGTTTCATCTTTTTCCACCACCACCTCATACTCAATTCCGCCTTTAGTATATTTTTTGCTGCTAACAGGATACTCTTCATTTGCTGCAAACAAATCTTTAAACTCGGGAATCAGCCTCAGGAGTAAAAATCCCTGTGCAATGGTAAAATCTGGCAGAATATATATATCTGATTTGTATTCATAACCCAGGAATTCCTGCCATTCGCCTCCGTTTTTATAAAGCTGCTTGCTTAGCTGCCAGCTCCCGACTGAATTTTTATTCAAATCCCCTTTTTTGATCACCAGCTTACTGCCAAATAGCTGGGTAACCTGTGCCAGGTATTGTTTCATATCTTTTACCTGTGCTAAATTGGGTGGCGGCCAGGGGAATAAATAACTGTTGATAATATAACCGGTCTTCCCGCTGTACTTTACCAGTTTCCATTGCCCCTGAATACCTTCCGTTGTAATTGGATTTATTTCATTGGGAGGTTGCAGCACACTGATTTTAGTACCATAAGGAATTTTACCAATTACAGCTGCGCCGGTTTCGGGTTTCTCCCTGATACTTAATCCGCCTTTCAGGGCCACATAAAACAAGCCAAGACTTTCCTGTGCGGTCATACAAAGCGGAAGCGCCAGCAACAACATGGCAATAATTTTTTTCATGAAAAGGGCTGTAGCGGTTTAATTTTTTTGAAAAGGATTTTTCAGCATCTGTACAAAGTCTTCATCTTTTTCTTCCGGATAATCTTTGTCGATCCCATATCGCAATTGTTGCGGATCAAGGTGGCGGTAAGTACCCAGCAGGCGGTCCCAGATGGAAAAGATGGCACCGTAATTACTGTCTGTATACGGCTGTTTCCAGTGATGATGCACTTTGTGCATATTGGGAGAAATAAAAATATAGCTGAGGGAGCGATCCAACCAGCCCGGCAGCCGGATATTGGCATGTTCAAAAGCAGTAAAAAATACCAGGATGGTCTGGTAAATCATGACAGCAAACATGGGTGCACCCGTAACAGCAATTCCCATAAAAAAGAAAAGCCCGCGGACCACACTTTCAACCGGATGGTGCCGGAGGCCTGTCGTTACATCCACGTTGGTATCGGCATGATGCACGACATGAAAACGCCAGAAGAATTTCCATTTATGCTCTACAATATGCACAAACCAGCCCCCAAAAAAATCTACCACTACTACTGTCAGAAAAACAGTGGCCCAAACGCCGGCTCCGGTCCAGTACACGATACCAAAATGATTGACAGCACACCAGTCGCTTATTTGAATAATGACCAGGGCCAGTAAAGTATGAATGATCAGATGGATAATGGTCAGCCCAAAATTTTTCAGGGCATGTTGCATCCTGTTTTTCCGGAAACGAAGTGTAAGTAATGGAATGGAACCTTCCAGTATCCAGAAAAACAACATACCACCCACGAGAAAAGCCATTCTTTCCAAGGGCCTTTCTTCCAGATTGGAGAAATAAGTAATGATATTATCCCACATAAGACAGATTAAAGAGAAAAGTTACGAATCAATAGACTTGTCTTCTTCATTTGTTTCAGCCCCGAATTCGTGCCCGCAGTCGAAACAGTGCAATACTTTTTCTACCGGCATTGCATAACTGGTGATAAAAAACCCGATGAGCGCACTGGCCCAGTTGGATACTTTCCGGGGCGTACTCACCAATTCAACCTGGTGAGATCCGCATTTCGGGCAACTGATTTTTTGCTGTTGTTCTTTTTTAAGCGCACTCAACAACTCCCAGGCCCTTTGTGCATCTTCCCGGGCCACCATCAGTTTGATACCACCCACGGCATTGGTCAGTATGGGATCAATGGTAACGGTATTTTCATCTTTCAGCCAGGATGCAATCCCTTCTTCTTCCAGTACGCCTTTGGCAATATGTGCTTCCACATAATTGCCATAGCTGTTGAGAAGAATGAATTCCATTTAATTGTGTTGAATCAGCGACCGTATTCATCTCCGTATTCTTCGGCGTATTTTTCGTAGCGCTTGATCATCTCGATATTCTTTTTCTCAATATCGGTGAGGAAACCTTTGATATCAACCGTATTGGGTACGTACCAGTCTTCCATTTCAAATTGCTGGCGCAGGTGTTTTTTATTAAAGCAATAACCATGACGGGCGAAGATTTCGTTGCGCATGAATTCCAGGTCTTCTTTCATCAGGTTTTCCAGGTCGGCTGCTTTTAATAAACGCTGAGAGGATTCCGGCCAGCTGCCGACGTCGGTGCGGTATTCAAATATTTTCTTGGATAAAGTAAATTCCTTAGCAGGTCTTTTTTTATCATTAGGAGTCCATTTTCCAAATACCTCATCCATTTTTCCGGTTTGAATAGAAATACTGAATACGCCATCGTCTTTATGATCTCCAGGTTCACGGGCATCGATATGGAATACACCATCGGTACCGGAAGTATGTGTCCCAATAAAGGGGCGGTCATTTCCCCCTACAATGGAACGTCCCTGCACCGAGTCGCCCCATATTCGGGAAATCAACAGGGTAATTTTATTATCGCCAAAAGAACCCACAAAGGATCCCAGGAATTTTTCGAATGGATCGGTAATGGCAGCCACCACTTCATTGACTTTATTATCAGTTACAGCAGCAGTAGTTGTATCGTCTGACCGATCAGATGGTTTATCTGTTTTCTTCTCATTGTTGCAGGCTACCAGGATTGATCCCGAGAGGAGCAGCATCAGGAGTTTATTCATGATAAATGGTTTAATTTGATTAAAAATAAAACAAATTATCAGCCGTTCCAATATATTCAATGCCCTGCTCCTGCTGGCCCTTGCTTTCTTTACCTGGCTGATGGCTAAGATCACGGTGGCCTATATCCCCTATCATACTGATGTGGGTTTTCTGCGGATCAAGCAGCAGTACATTGATATTGATCACTGGCGGATCGCCTTTTTTGTACATGTATATGCCAGTTTGTGGGTGCTGCTGGCAGGCTTTACCCAGTTTTCTACTTCTCTGCAAAGAAGCAGGCCGGGTTTGCACCGGAAGTTGGGTTATATCTATGTGCTGAATGTGCTGCTGATTACCGGTCCTGCAGGCCTGCTCATGGGCTTCTATGCCAATGGCGGAATACCATCCAGGATCTCCTTTATTTTATTGGCAACGGGTTGGATTTTTTTCACAGCCATGGCGCTTGTCAAGGCAAAGCGGGGCGATTTCAGGAGTCACCGGCATTATATGATGCGCAGCTATGCGCTCACTCTTTCGGCCCTTACCCTGCGTGCCTGGAAGTGGGGAATCACCAATTCGTTTGAGCTGCCTCCCATGGATGTGTACCGGGCCGTGGCCTGGCTAGGCTGGGTTCCCAATCTGCTGCTGGCAGAATGGCTGATCTGGAAAGGCAAATCCCGAATCAGGCAAAAGCTGAAAAGCGGGCGTTAAAAAACCCCCACCGAATGGTGAGGGCTTTAAAAATTTCATCCCGATAGCTATCGGGATTCAACCTTCAATTTTCAATTTCTATCTTACTGATTCAGCATCAGCGGCATCACCAGCATCAGCAGGTCTTCATTTTCGTCCTGATCGGTTGGTTTAATCAAACCGGCCTTGGTGGGGGTTGATAATTCAATATTTACATCATCGCTTTCTGCAGCGCTGAGCATTTCAATGAGGAATTTCGCATTGAAGGCAATCATCATGTCTTCGCCGTTGTACTGGCATTTCATCCGCTCATTTCCTTCAAAGCTGAAATCAACATCCTGGGCAGCCAGTTGCAGTTCGCTGCCACTGATATTGAGGGCTACCTGGTTGGTGCTTTTATTACTGAATACATTCACCCGGCGCAGGGCACTCTGGAAATCGTTTTTACTAACCGTGAGGCGGTAAGGATTTTCAGCAGGGATCACCACTTTATAATCCGGGAAGCGGGCATCAATCAGGCGGCAGCTCATTTGCGTGGTGCCATGTGTCACAAAGAGGTGGTTGCTGTTATAGCTAACAGTGATTTCGTCTTCAGTAGAAGGAATGGCCGCTTTCAGCAGGTTCAGTGGTTTGCGGGGAACGATGAAAGAATCTGTTTTGGGGCATTTGACATCGGTTCTTTTATAACGAACCAGGCGGTGGGCATCGGTGGCCACACACTGTAATCCTTTTTTATCCAGCTCAAAGAAAACTCCGGTCATGGCCGGGCGCAGGTCATCATTGCTGGTGGCAAAGCTTGTTTTATTAATCGCAGTTACCAGGGCGGAGGCCGTCATGGTAAAGGAATTAGTATCATCTGCTGCCGGTTCTTTGGGGAAATTATCCGGGTTTTCTCCCATGATCTTATACTTCCCGTTATCACTGGTGATCTCGATACCGAAATTTTTATCAATATTGAAAGTCAGGGGCTGGTCAGGAATATTTTTCAGTGAGTCCATCAGGATCTTGGCGGGAATACAAACCTTTCCGCTATCCTTGGCTTCCACATCAAGCTGAACCCTCATCACGGTCTCCAGGTCGGTGGCCACCACTGTAAGCTTGTTTTTACCTACTTCAAAGAGAAAATCTTCCAGAATGGGCAGAACGGTATTGGCATTGATAACGCCCGCAATATGCTGTAACTGCTTCAGTAAAGTAGAAGCGGAGGCAATAAACTTCATCGTCTTAGGTTTGAGGCGAAACTACTGATTTTTAACATACTCCCAATATCTCCGGAGCAGTGGTGGATAAGCTAAAGTTTGGCTTGTTCAATCTGGCTTCTTTAGTATCTTGCCTGACCTCAAAATCCCAGCGAATGTTTGACAGATTATTTGGAAAAGGGAAAAAGAAAGACGGATCAGGGGCGGCACCCGCGATCAGCTTTGGGCGGTATTCCGACAATAATAAGCCGGTAGCCAAAACCAACCGCTGGACCGACGCCGACAACCTGTTCAAGGAAAAAAAGTACCCCGAAAGTATTGATGCCTTTTTTGATTACCTGCGGGATGACGCCCTGCAGAATGTGGTATATGAGCGCAATGGAATGGAAGGTCGCTTTCATCTTTACCAGGGATCCAAGATTGTCAGGGGCCAATTTAATGGCGATAACCTGGAAGCGGAAGTAACCCTGGCCCGCATGCCTCAGCCCTCTGTACCAGTGATGCGGCGTTTACTGGAAATGAATTTTAATCTTTTCTACAGTCGTTTCGCGATGGATAAAGACCGGCTCTGTATGCGGTTTGATACAGCCATGGCAACGGCCAGTCCCAGTAAATTATACTATGGCCTGAAAGAGCTATCCACCAAGGCGGATAAACAGGACGATCTGCTGGTACAGGATTTTGCGATGCTGGAAACGGTAGACACCGACCATATCAAAGAAATGACAGCCGCTGAAAAAGAAGTGAAGCTGGAGTACCTCCATAAATGGATCAATCAGACCCTGGATACCATCAATGGCCTGGATGCCGAAAAATATTCCGGAGGAATTGCTTACTTACTGCTCTCGCTGATTTACCGGATTGATTACCTGATCACACCGGAAGGAAAAATCCTGAATGAACTGGAAAAGATCGGCGGGATCTATTTCAGAAAAGATGAGCGGCCTGTACCGGAAAAAAACCGGGATATGGCAGAAGAGTTCCGAAAAATGCTGGCCATTCGCAAAGAAGAAGTATTTAAACACCTGATCAGGTCTACCTATACTTTTTCTATTGTTGCACCGCAGCAGTATAAAACGGTGGCCGACTCCATCCATGGTGCCAACCAGAACCTGGTATGGTACCGGGATAATAATCACCCGGCTATTGCCTGCCAGATTGCGGAGTATGGCATTTCTTATTGCCAGTATTCTTATAGCCTGCCCAAGGCCATCACCGAATTTTATCACCTCTTTATGATGGTGAGCTACTGTGATTATTTCAAGGCACTCGGTTATAAAAATGCATATTATGATGCATCAACAGGAAAATTTGATACCGATGCGATCAAAGCCGATATTGAATCCATTCAGGAGCGATGGAAAGAAAAATATCCGCTGATGGATTTCAAAACGGCCAACCTTCGTTTTGATAGTCTCGTGAATTTCTGTCATACCTACACCAACGAAATGGAATTTTTAAACCTTGATCCCAAATAAATGGATTCACAAAGTATCATAGAACAATACCAGAAGGCCATTATTCAGATTGCCACCAATACCGGTACGGGCACCGGCTTTTACCTGAAGGAGTTTGACCTGATCGTAACCAACGATCATGTGGTGGCCGAAAATGCCGAAGTAACCATTGCGGGAAAAGCGTTTGATAAAGCCTTGTCGAGGGTCTGGTACACCGACCGCAAGCATGACCTGGCTTTTCTGGAAGCACCCAAGAATACGGAATTGCCCGATGTAAAACTGGGTCACTACGAAGAAATGAAAGATGGTGATCAGGTGGTGGCTATTGGCCATCCTTATGGCTTGAATTATACTGCCACTCAGGGGGTGATATCGAAGGTTGACCGGATCCGGGACGGACTGAAATTTATCCAGATTGATGCAGCCATTAATCCCGGTAACAGCGGTGGTCCGCTGGTGAACAATAAAGGGGAGATCATCGGGGTAAATTCTTTTATCATTCGGGGTGGCGATAACCTGGGCTTTGCCCTGCCGGTGAATTACCTGCGTGAGGCCCTGCAATTATATGTTCCCAATAAAGGCCAGGCCAGTACCCGCTGCTTCAGCTGCAGTTACCTGGTTACTACCAACAATATTGATTCTAAAAAGTATTGTCCCAGCTGTGGTACGGAAGTAAAGCTGCCCGAGATACCGGAAAAAGAAGTAGAAGCGGTGGGTGCGGCCAAAACCATTGAAGAAATATTGAAGGAACTGGGCAAGGATGTAAAACTGGCCCGGGAAGGAGCGAATAACTGGAGTGTAAAAGAGGGATCTGCCAAAATCAAAATCACCTATAACCCCGATAACTTTTTTATTGCCGGTGATGCCTATCTCTGTCAGCTGCCATCGGATGCGCAGAAAATAAAACCGCTGTACCAGTTTTTGCTGGAAGAAAATCACCGGACCAATGGCCTGGTGCTGAGCTGTGTTAAGCAGAATATTGTGCTCAGCAGTATTATCTATGATCTGGATATGACCAAAGAATCCGGAGCCAATATTTTCCGCAACCTGTTCAGGCAGGCAGATTACTATGATGATTTTCTGAAGAAAGAATACAGCTGTACGGACCGGCTGGAAGAATAAGACCCTGCAAGCTTTATATCACCGACCCGCCCTGTATGCAGTACAAGAAACAACTTACCAAAGAACAGGCGCTGCAAAAACTAAAACATTACTGTGCCTACCAGGAGCGTTGTCACAGTGAAGTGAAAGAAAAACTGTACAGTCTTGGTGTTTGGAAAAAAGACCATGACGCAATCATCAGCACACTGATCGAAGAAAATTACCTGAACGAAGAACGTTTTGCCATTGCATATGCCGGTGGAAAATGGCGGTTGAAGCACTGGGGAAGGGTGAGGATCCGCTATGAACTGAAGCAGAAACAGGTAACGGAGTACTGTATTAAAAAAGCCCTGAAACAAATTGATGAGGAAGAATACCTGCAGGTACTGCATGAAACTGCCGCTGCGAAATATGCTTCATTGAAAAGCGACCAATACCTGGTGCGGAAGAAAAAAACAATGGACTACCTGGTGAACAGAGGATTTGAAATGTCGTTGGTGAATAGTTGTCCGGTCTTTGTAAAATAAGATCATCCGCCCTCGGCAGGCTTTCCGGGCAACTTCACCATCACGGTGGTACCCGATTCTTTTTTACTTTTTATATCCAGAGAAGCACCCATGGTTTTAACCAGGTCTTTAATAATAAGAAAACCCAGTCCGTGCCCCCGTTTATGATCTACATTGGCTGAAATAATCACCACTTCTTCACCAAGCAGTTTTTGCACCTGCTCCGCACTCATGCCAATTCCTTCGTCGGTTACCGATAGAATAATAAAAGAGCCATCGGGTTTAGCATTTACGCTGATGGCGCCCCGATCAGTAAAGCGAATAGAGTTGGTCAGCAAATTATATAAAAGAATTTTCAGTGGTTCATAGTATTGATTGATTTCAAAGGAAGGGTCGGTTTCGTTTGAAATGATGAGATTTTTTTGCCTGGCCAGGGACTGGAGTATCCCCAAAACCTGGTTGACCATTTCATGTATGTTAAAAGTTTCTTTCAGCATCCTGCGGTTTTCATTCTGGTATTTGATCCAGTTCAGGATATTGGTTGACAGCAGCTGTAATTCCTGAGAGGTATTGGTCATCTCACCGATGGTTTCCTGTTGCAGCTCCTCGGGCATCAGCTTTCTTTTTTCCATCAGGTTTTTTCCGGCAGCAGTCAAAAACTTTAATGGGGTTACAATATCGTGGCTGATTATAGAAATCAGTCTTGTTTTAATACTGTTGTTTTTTTCCAGAACCGTATTTTGTTCCTGCAGTTCCTTGGTTTTTTCAACGACCAGTTGCTCCAGTTTTTTCTGCCGCTGTTTCAGCTGACGGGTCCTGAACCTGAAATAAAGCACCAGGATACCCCAGACAGCACCCAAAAGCAGCAGGTAGAACCACCAGCTTCTGGTCCAGGGTGTGCTGATAGTGAAACGGATTTCTTTGTACGAAAAATTATTTGTTCCGAAACCATTGGTTTTCCTGATCGTGAGCAGGTAGGTACCGGGTTGAAGGTTATTGAACCTGATTTGTGCCCCATTGCTCATATCTACCACTGACCAGTTACTATCCTTGTTGACCCGGTAGTCCAGGTAAATATTTTCACGGTTACACCAGGAAGAAAATCCCAGCCTCACCGTCAGCTCGCCGGCAGCAAACGGAATGGCCATTTTATCCAGCGAGTCGGGGCTGAATTTTATTTTCCCTGCCGAGATTTCATCCACATAAATTTCACCCTCCGGTAAAACGGGTTCATCTTTCCCGGGATTTACCCAAAGCAATCCATCCATGGTGGGAAAAGAAAGGGTACCGTTTTTCATGGCCAGTACACAGGGCGCACAACCGCCATTCATTTCAGTGATTTCCATTCCATCATTTCTTCCGTAATAATGGTAATAGAGTTTATGGCGATCATTTTCCCAGGTCTGTAGAAGATCGTTTATGCTGGCTTTGAAGAGCCCCCGGTTGGTACTAATCCAGCAGAAACCCTGGTTGTCTGCAGTAAAGCAATGGGCATAGAGCAAAAATTTATTTTTATCTAACGGCATTTGCTTCAACCTGCCGTTTTTCCAGATATACCAACCCTTGCCATAACTGCCGATGAAAATATAATCGCGGTACTTCCAAAAACTCCGGAAACAGGAACCATCTGCTTTCAGCAATGTATCCGTTTTTTTAGTTGAAAGCTGGTAGAGGATCACACCATCGCAGGATGCCACTCCCATCTGGTCAGGAGCAAATAAGGTCATGGCATAAGGAGAATTCAGGTTGCTGGGTACCGCTTTAGACGGATAAAGCAAAAAAAGACTATCGCCCTGCAAATACCCCAACCCTTTTGAATTGGCAATATAAATCCGGTTGCTTTCCTGATAGAAGCCAAAATTTGAGAACACCTGAACTTTCTCATAGACTTTTGTCTTTCCGGTCCTGTAATCATAGCAATGAAGAACACTTTTAGCTAAGTCTTTTTCATACTGTGCAAACCAGAGCAGGGAATCACCTGATTTGTAAATAGAATATTCAAATTTCCCGTTGATCGGGACTGGTTCGTTTTTATTGGGATACGGCCCGATAATATGTGCTTCATTGGTCAGCACATTACCGCTTGATAATTCAATTTGCGAATAATAGGCATTTCTTTCCCGGATATCCGCTCCCTTGTTTTTTAACAGGGTTAGTTTGTTTTTGCGGATCACGATGATACCCTTGGAATCAGTTCCAATAAACAGTGTTTTGTATTTTTCGCTGTATTGTGCAAAGCGGATAAACGAAAAGGTAGGCACTGCATTGCAAATAAGTCTGGCTTCGATGCGTTTGTTCCTGTAATCGATTAACCAGGCATTGTTGCCTGCAAAAAGAATGGGCCGCTCCATTCCATTTTCCCAATACAACAGAAAATTCGGCGATTGAAAGGGGATGGTTTCACCGGTTACAGATGCCCATTCTAACGGGCTAAATTTCTGAAACCCGCTATCGGCCATAAATATTTTACGATCCGGGCCTAAAACAAAAAAACGGTTATCCAGTACAAAATTTCTTTCCGATTGAAATGGCAATTGAAGCGTTACCGGTTCATGACCGGGGCGGATATAAAAGTACTTTCCGAAATTCGACAGCATAAGCAACCCGCTGTCTGAAAGCTGGTGCACATCGTTCCAGGGCGTTGCCCTGATGTTTTCCGAAAAGGAAGTAAGAGATTGCAGCAGCCGCTCTCCGGTTATAGTTAGAAAATGTTTTTTTCTGTATCCGGCAATGGACTGTATAGCGGGAGATGTAAAAGGTAAAACCCGGTTGGCGTTTACAGCCATTATATGATCACCTACATCAGCGCCGAAAATCTCACCCCGGTTGTTTTTGATCAGATAAGCCATTCGCTCATGCCGGGGTACAGGACTGTTTTCTTTGGTAAAATTATTGAACTCCCTCCCATTAAAACGGGCCACGCCCGCCTCAGTAGCCACCCAAAGAAATCCGGTTTTTTCATCCCACTGCATTCCTTTGATCCCGTTCGAAGGCATGCCATTATCCGTGGTAAAATGCTGCGTCTGAAAACCTGCCAGTTCCTGGCAATATGCCACTAACCCGGTATACAGGAGGGAAAATAAAAAAAAGAGGAGCCTTACCATAGTCTGATTGCTCCACCAAATTACAGGTTCTGGATTAATAATTCACGTTGTACAGGGTGGCCAGCTCCATCAGCTCCTTCATATTGCCCGCATTTGTTTTTTCATAGATGCGGGTTTTGAGAGTAGATACCGTATTCATTTTAAGATTCAGGGCTTCCGCAATTTCTTTAGTGCCGGCACCTTTTAATAAATAATGAAGGATTTCAAGTTCTCTCGGTGCCAGACTGGAAAAAGGGTTATCCGGATGGGGGGTATTATTTCTTTTTTGCAGGGTTTCATTCTGGAGAAATTTTTGAAGCACCTGAATTATTTCTTCATCCCCTACTGTTTTTGAAAGATAATACTGGATGCCATATTGCTTTAAAGCCTCACCGTAAATTTCTGCAGGTTGCATGGAGAAAACCAGTATCTGCAGTTCGGGGTACACCCGGCGGATATTGGGAATGATTTCGAGGGTGCTTCCATCGGTAAGTATTATATCCAGGATCAGGTGGGTGTATTTCTTTTTGATCAGTTCCCGCATGAGTTCATGACAGGAAGCCACCTCTTCAATATTGGTGAAACCAAGGTTGAGCTGGATGTGTAGTTTAAGGCCTTTGCGGATCATGCTATGATCATCAGCAATGATAATTGCTGGTTGCATGGGCGTTTTGCGTATTGGTTCAGCGTGATTCACAAGGCTATTTTCCATTGAGTGGCGATCGTTTAACGTAAAACAGTGACAGTTCCCTTCAGCACTTCCGGTTTATCGGGACTTATTCTGATCATATAAATATAGACCCCTGGCTCCAGTTGGCCGTTGTTCAAACCATTCCACGGGTTACTGGTATAGTTCTTTGTTTCAAATATTTTTTGTCCCCAACGGTTATAAATACTCACCACCGCCTCAGGATAAAGAGCAAGCCCCGGAATTCCCCAGGTATCATTTCTGCCATCCCGGTTAGGTGTAAAGGCGGTTGGAATATAAAGTTTAGAAACAGGGTTAACCAGCACCGCATCTGTTCCTTCACAGAAACTTACTTTATCGGTAGCTGTAATCGTATAGATCGTTGGCTGAGCAGGCGTGGAAACCGGATTGAGCAGGCTGGGTTGATCCAGATAAACCGAAGGGCTCCAGGAAAAAGTATAATTCGCTGGATTAATAATACTGGCATCAAGCGTGGTTGAGTTGCCGAGACTGATGATTTTATCCTGACCGGCACTGACTACAGGAGCCGGGTTGATAATAATGGTATTCGTGACAGGTGCCGATCCGCAACCACTGGTATCTGTAATGATCAGCTGTACGGTTTTGGAGCCGCCGGTTGTAAATGGCCTTACGAAAGGAGGAGCGCTGCTGCCGGTTCCGTCACTAAAATTCCAGCGCCAGTTGCGGATAGCGGCTGGAGAAAGAGTGGAACTATAATTCACCGGTTTACCAGGGCAAAGCGTATCTGCCTGCATGCTGAAATCGGCGACAGGATTGTTGTGAATGACCGGGATGGTAACCGTAATGGTATCGGGCTGACAGCCATTGGTGAGTGTGGCTGAATGCCGGATGGTCAGATTGGTAGCCGCTGTTGAAAAACTGCGCGTGGTTATATGACTTTGATTGGAACTTATCGTTTGACCGCCACCAAAATCCCAGAACCAGCTGGTCGGGTTATTAGGATCGGGTACGATAGAAGAGGTAAAGGTCAGCAGACTATCCTTGCATCGGTTTCCCGAGATGTTCAATGAAAGCTGGGGACCGGTTCCATTGATGATGTTGATAGTTTTGGTTGTATCACCAATACAACCGTTATCAGCAATAACCCGATAAGCTACAGGATGACTGCCGGTGCTGGCAAATCTTTTCCGGGCATCACGGGTATTTTGGGTGCTGGCATCATCAAAACTCCAGAGGTAACGATTATAATTAAACAACCCGTTGACAGTGGAAGTGGTACCGGTAAAACGAACAGTATCTGCCAGACAAAGCTGGTTTGAAATACTGAAATCAGCAGGCGGACCCGGCTTTACATTGACAAAAAGATCTGCAAATTCGGTCTGGTTGCAATTCTCTATGACAGTAGAAGTATAGGACACCGGGATTTTATATAAGCCCGGAGCATTGAAAGTAAAATCCTGTTGCAGGGTGTACACATAATAGGTTCTGCCATTGATTTGTTCGGTGCGAATGAGCGCAGGACTAATGCTGATCGAATCCACATTTGGATTGATGCCGGGCACCTGGCTGAATTTCCAGGTGATGGATGTGGCAGGAAAAGCCAGTTTTACAAAGAGCCGAACTGGTGTTCGGGGACAAGTGAAGGTATCAGTCCTGCCATTATTATTCAGGGTGTTTTGAATTTGCAGATAACTATTCAGGTTATTGACAAAGGTCCCGACATTGTATCCATAGCTTTCAAAATAACCCAGGCCATAAATTGTTGCATTGAAAATTGAATCACTCGTTAACCGGTGTTGTCCGGCGGGCCCGAAGATCCTGGCAACGGCTACTGAGTAGGCCGGGTTATTGGGGTGAGTAATGATATTGGCCGGATCAAACGGAGCCCCGTCAAGCCGAAGAGACGGAATACCGGTTGTCTGCACCATCACATTCAGGTAATTAAAATCTATAAAGGTTTTTCTGTTGGCATAAAAAAGGGCGTCCTTACTTCCCTGTTCCACCGGGCTCAGATAGATCATTTCCGGATCACCATATGCGATTGAGCTGGTATTCCAGCAGCGGTTTCCACCGGGTGTATACTGTGCCACCATGATGGGTTTGTCTGCCGTGATATAATCTCCTCCCGTACTATCAATGATTTCATAATAAAAATTATTAACGAGTCCCGTCATGGGTGTTCCGTTTCTTCTTACCACCGTAGTGGGATCGTCTACTGCGATGCGATAAAAATTTTTAAAAGGATCATTAATATCGGTATTCGTATTGTTCAGCATGTGGTAGGTGAGATAGCGGCTCCCCCAGGCCTGTACCGGGAAAGCCTGTTGCATCATCACTTCCCCGCCATCAGCATAACAAAGCCGGATACCTCCACTGCCAGAAAAAAGAGCAAATGGATGACAGTTACCATCATTACCGGGAACGGATACCACTTTACTTCCGGTTAAATCTTTACTGGCCTGCCAGAGATTATTTCCCCCATCAACCAGTTTTCCCATCACACAATAAGTTTGACCCCTGTTCAGATTAACAGTAAAGGTTTGCCCAGGAAGTACGCCACCCCTTGTTGTATCAGATGTTGTGATTTCAAGCCGGGTATTATCCTCAGAAGCGACGACATAAAACCAGGAATACCAGAGGTTCCCGTTTGCGGTGCTGTTGGAGTAGGAATAGGGAACCTTTGAATTGGATTGTGATTGCGAATAGTTCAGGGAATAATACTTATAACCATAGGTCTCAACCGGAATGAGCATGGTCGCTCCGGAAGTTTGGGTATTATACATATGAGCAAAGACCACAATAGGCGTATCGCTTACAATATGCACAGCCCGGTTACCCAAACCTTCCGTCAGCATCCTTGCATCATCAGTCCCTGTTTTGGGAACCAGGATACTGGCATCAACAGTATTTGCCGGAATAGTCAGGGTCTGCGTCCAGCCAGAACCGGGGATGGAAACAGTAACAGTGGCGGCGGCTTCAGTAGTCAGGTATAAATTCAGTTCCTGGGAATTGGGGGGCAGGGTTCCATCGGGTACAAAAAACCAGGAATTATAACCATAACCCAGCCAAAACTCCTTCCCCTTGTTGGATTTATTCTGCGCTGTGGCAGAAATAAAACCAAAAAGGCTGATTATAAGTAATATATGAAACCGCCGGGAGATCATTTTTTCAAAAATCAATATTCTGTTCTTTACCGGCAAGGATTTGTAGAACTAATTCTACAAATCACTCCCCTTAGCTGATATAACATTGTCCACTTAAGAACCAAAACAACTCAAAATGTACAGCTACTCTAATGGCAAAAGAGGTGTCAGCCTCTTATTGACCCTTTTCATTCTCTTGTTACAGGTTCAGGCACAGATAGGATCTGTGGCCAGTGTCTATAACAAGGATCTCTGGCGATTCAGAAATCCAATTCAATTTGGATTTACGGTTACCGATATGGATTTTTTTGATAATAACCGGGGCATTGCAGTAGGTTCCAACGGGGGTATTGCCTTTACTACTGATGGTGGAGCCAATTGGGCATACGGCAATTTTTCCTTCATGAGCCCGGCCGGTGTTTTGACTTCTACCTCCTTTCAGGATGTTCACTTTGTGTCTGCCAATATTGCGTATGCAGCAGGATCCGGTGGATGTATTGCTAAATCAACAGACGGAGGAGTTATCTGGGTCTTTGTTCGCAGTCCGCTTTATAACAATTCCAGAATCATCAATACAGTTTGGTTTGTAAATGAGAATAAGGGTTATATGGGCGGTGAATGGAACACCCTTGATTCTATCCCCAAAGTTTATTTTACCAATAACGGCGGTTCTACCTGGGACTCTCTGACCTCTCCTTCCGGAGGAACAGTAACCCGGATCGGCTATATCAACAATCCCAATATTGCACCTCAGTTATATACCGTAACAGGTAAAGGAAAAGAGATTCAGCGGATCATGTTCTTTGACGACAACACGGGTTATATCACAGGAAACTCACAACATTCAAGTGGGGGCCCGACCATCCAAATACCAGCGGTGAATACCGCTACCTGTTTACCAACTGGTGGACAAACATCAGCCCTGGGTTCGCAACACGCTTCCCTGGTCTGGAAATTCTCCAATGGTGTACTCACCGATTATTCCACTACAAAAGAACGCCTCGGATACTCCGGAAATACGGTAACACCTCCTGTTCCCTGTGGCGGGTCGACTGGTTTATACCGCACGGTGACTGCAGCAACCTCTTCTTTCAGGGCCATGCAGATTCTGGATGCAAATACTATTTTATTAATTGCAAACACCAATAATACAGCTATGCGCATCTACACCGGACTTACCGATAGTACGGTGAATATGGCAAACGGATTAAAGGAAAGAGGACGTTATGAAATCGTGAACCTCACTAATGCGCCAACCGGATTTCCAACGATACCGGCAAGCAATCCGATTTTTGCTTTTTCCAACCCGGCAAATATTGTACGTGCTGCCAATGGCAAATTATTTGTACCCGTTAACTCTCCGGTTTTTGGTCCTGTCAACAGGATGTGGACCTCAACGAATAACGGAACTACCTGGGTGGAAGAAAGATGGTTACCCACCGGCAGGAATTACAGTGAGTTTGGAGGACAGGCGATCGATATTTTACCTTCCGGCAAATTTTTAGTGGCCGGTCAAAACGGTGTTGTATCTGATTCTATTCCGGGTGGTCGCTGGGCCAGTACTTATTCCCAAGGAACCACTGGTTCATTCAATAAACTTGACTTTGCTGATTGTGCCAACGCAATGGCAGTTGGTGGTGGAATTATCGCCCGTACGAATAATGGTGGCCGTACCTGGGATCAGATCGTTCGACAGGACTTTATCAATTTGAACATTCAGATCAATGCTGCGGCTTATGCTACCGGTAATCCTGCAAAAGCATATTTTGCCACCGGTGCCGGCAATATTTACCGATCAGTAGATATGAATATCCCTTCTCCGGGTTTACCCACGATTGATCCGGTATATGCAAATGCGAATGAACAAATGTTTGATGTAGCCACTTCTGGTAATGACAGTGTATGGGTTTGCGGTTATAGCACTTTCTCGGTAGCTGCAGCCAGTCGTTCGCCGAAAGTTTTCCGTTCTACCAATGGAGGGAATACCTGGACGGTGTATAACGGATTTCATACCAGCACTAATTTTCAGAATTTCAGACATATTGAATTTCCTACAAATCAAATTGGTTATGTAACCGGAACCAGGGACACGGTCTGGAAAACAACAGATGCCGGTGTGACCTGGAACAAACTGCCATTGCCTACTCCTGGCGTTACACCGCAAATCACCTATAATGATATGTTTGCGCTGGATGCCAACACGGTTTTCCTGGTGGGTAACGGTTTTCCAAGAAAAGTGGTCTTCAGAACAACTGATGGAGGAAACAGCTGGCAGGATATCACCAATAATATACTATCCATATTCCCGGTAGGTAATTTCAACTCAGTGGTATTCCATGACCTGAACAACGGTTATATAGGTTGCGCCGGTGGATTCCTGGTCACTAATAATGGTGGAGCAAGCTGGAGAATAGAACAGTCTTCTTCATCCACCAATCATACCAGCATTGTTTTTTCACCGAAAAAAGTACCAGCCGGTACACCAGCTGCTAACCGTCGCCTGTTTTCTGTAGGTGCATTTTCGAATCATGTGCTGGAGTTTGGTGATACAACGCAGTTAAATGTATCCACCACTGAAACAGCCGTTTCTTCCTGTAATAACACACCCAATGGTTCAATCCGGGTAAGTGCTAACGGAGGTATTGCTCCATATACTTACAGTATCGATGGCGGAGCTTTTCAATCCGGTTCTCAATTCAATAATGTCGGCGCCGGAAATCATACCATCCAGGTAAGGGATTTTGCCTGCGGATTGGTTGTAAAAACCGTCAATGTTCCGGTTAGACCGGCCCCGACTGTAAATGCCGGTTCGGACAAAACAATTGTTCAGGGCGATGAAGTACAGTTACAAGGCAGTAGTAACGGAACCCCAGCGGTTATTTTGTGGACACCCAATAATAATATCACAGGAGCATCCACATTTACACCGGTAGTAAAGCCTGCCCAAACTACTCCTTATTTGCTGACCGTAACAGATGCTAATGGCTGTATTGGTAGTGATAACGCACTGGTAACTGTGATTCCTTACTGTATTAAAGTGATGAATGCATTTACACCCAATAACGACGGTCAAAACGACCGCTGGCTGGTAACTGACGGCAACCCCTGTACCGATAAAATATTCGTAGCTGTTTACAACCGTTATGGCAATGAAGTATACAGAAACGAAAACTATCAGAACAACTGGGATGGAACTTATAAAGGGAAGCCGGTGGCTGACGGAACCTACTACTACAATGTTTCCTTCAAGACCATCACGGGAAAACCCATCAGTGTAAAAGGAGATGTAACCATATTGCGTTAACCGAACAAGACAAATAAATGAAAAAGATAATTACAGTCATCATAGCATTTGCCGCACTGAAATCCGGTGCACAGCAAATTCAAACTTCTTCTCTTTTTGATCTGCAGGGAATGATTCACAATCCCTCCCTGGCGGGTTCAAACGGAAGCATGATCGGCGGAAGTTACCGTACACAGTGGAACGAAATCAGCGGATCGCCTAAAACCGCAATGGTATTCGGCTCATTTGACCTGCCTTCTCTGAAAATCGGACTGGGCGGTTATATATATAATGATGAAACGGGTCCAACATCAAGAAGAGGTGTACAGTTGGCGTTTGCCAAGCATATTCCGGTGGGTGAAGATGCGCGCTTCTCACTCGGTATTGAAGCCAAAGGATTGCAGTATTCAATTGACAGGGCCAAACTGTCGGCTACATTGGGTTCAGATCCTGCACTGGGTACCAGCGACAATAAATTTAAGTTTGATGCCGGCTTCGGTATTTCTTACAACAGCAAAAAATGGCAGGTAGGTGCTTCCGTTTCTCAGCTGGTACAGTCCAAACTTGATTTTTATACCGGCAACCTCACATCCGGACAGGAAGCCAGGCTATATCGCCACTATTACCTGCATGGGCTCTATCGCTGGGCTACCGATGAATCAAATGTGGTGACGCCCCATGTACAATTTATCTATCTCCCCAATGCGCCATTAGAATTTCAGGCGGGTGTTCGGGTAGACCATAAACAACTTTTTTGGGGTGGACTGGGTTTTCGCTGGAAACAAAGCTTAACCGCTTCAGCCGGTTTCTATGTTAATAAAAAACTGATGCTGGGCTATTCATTTGATCTCTACCGTAATCCGGTTAGTGTGTTTGATGCAGGTGGTGGAGATGCGCATGAGATTATGCTCCGGTACAAGTTTAAAAACTAAGTTTTAAGGTTTAATGGTTAATGGTGATGCGGCCCCGTTTTTACGGGGCCGTTTTTTGTTGAATCAGTTACTTTTACAATTCAGTTACTTTTTATGCAAACACTGACCATTAGCCTGATACAGACCCATCTTCACTGGGAAGACAAAACAGCCAACCTGCAGATGCTGGAGCAAAAAATAATGGGTATCAGCGCCCAAACAGAATTGCTGGTATTACCCGAAATGTTCAGCACCGGATTCAGCATGAAACCTGAACTGTACGCTGAAAAGATGGACGGGGAGTCCTTGCAATGGATGAAACGGGTGGCAGCTGCAAAAAAAATAATCCTTACCGGCAGCCTGATCATTGAGGAAAATGGCCAATACTTTAACCGACTGATCTGGATGCTCCCCAATGGCCAGTATGGCGTGTATGATAAACGACATCGTTTTGCATTTGCCGGAGAAGATGAACACTATACAGCCGGATCCAAAAGATTAATTGCTTCTGTGAAAGGATGGAGGATCAACCTACTGGTTTGTTATGATCTGCGTTTTCCGGTATGGGCCCGTCAATCTCCATCCGCAGCAGACCGTGCACATGGAGAAGCAGAATATGATCTCCTGGTGTATGTGGCTAACTGGCCTGAAAGAAGAAGCCATGCCTGGAAAACACTCCTGCAGGCCCGCGCGATCGAGAATCAGTGTTATGTAGTGGGTGTGAACCGGGTGGGGAACGATGGCAACAATATCTACCATAGTGGCGACAGCATGATCGTTGACCCGATGGGAGAAATCGTATACACAAAGAAAGATGAAGAAGACATCTTCACCATTACCCTGAAAAAAGAGGAGTTGGTGGCTGTAAGAGAAAAGCTTCCTTTTTTAAGAGATGCGGACCGGTTTTTATTATTAAATGAAGACGATACGTTGGAAGACCTCTAGTTTTTTTTGACTCCTTCTTTATGATTCCGTATCAGTTCCATGGTGCGGATTACTTTGAAATCAGCATTCTTTCTGATATCGTCTACCGTTGGTAAAGCCAACACTTCCGGTTGTACCCCTTTGCCATTCTTCGGGGTGTTTTTATCAATCACCAAACGAAACAAAGGAAGGCGGAAGCGGATACCGGTTTCCGGTAATGTAGCATCCGGAATCAGCCAGGCAGAATTACCATAAGCGCCCCCACCGGTTTCTTCACCCACGATGGTTACATTATCCTGCTTCAGTAAGGCAGAAGCAAATAAAGTGGAAGCAGAAAAGGAATTTCCTCCGGTCAAAATGTATACCTGCCCGTCGAAATGATGATTTTTTTTCGGCTTGAAAGCATGCCTTTCAAAATATCCGAAATGATAATAGCCATCCGCCCGCTTCTTCGTAAAGAATTTTATAAATAGTTTATTCCAGAAATGATCCTGGATATAACGGGCCCATGGACTTCCCTTTTTAACAGCATAAAGAGAATCTGCTATTTTAAAGGGATGATTGGCGATATACCGTGTGATCAGCGTTGAATTGGTGACACTTCCGCCCCCGTTACTCCTCAGGTCAATAATGAGGTGTGTGATGCCATTTTTTTCCAGTGCCTCAAAAGACTGATGAAAAAATTTCTTCAAATTATACCCTTTTCCAAAAGAGGCCAGATCCATCATGGCGCTGTGATTGGCCGTATCCATCCTGAGTAATCGGATACTGTTTTTCCTTAATTCCCGCTGTTGTTTTTTGGTTGGTTGTGATTGGGAAGAAGGCCTGAATGTACGGGTACCCCTGCCCACTGTATCAGCGGCAGGATTATAAACAGGAATAATGATTTGTCTGGTTGTACCGGAACTATCTCTGTATTCAACCTGGTATTTTTCTGAAATCCCGAATATATTGGTATACAGGGAGCCGAATAACCCTCTGTTGCTGAGTGACTGAAACTTGTGTGTGCTGTTATATCCATCAGTAGAAATAAAACTGAACAAAGAATCAACGATCAGTTCTTTGCTGCGGCCATTGATGGAAAGAATCTCTGTTCCTCTCCGGAGAATGCTGTCGCGCCGGTTGAGATTCGCTGTGACCACCATCTTCATTTCATCATTGGGAGTATTCCCACCCCATAATTTCATACTGAGCGGAAACATTTTACCCAAACGGGCCGTATCGCTGTATTTATTCCAGGCTTTGGATGGGCGAACCGTAGTGTGTCCGCAATTGACTTTTGCGGTTACATAGCTGAGGATTTTTCGAAACTGTGGTTCGGTAAGCGAGTCATTGAGTTGCTGGCGGCCCCAGTTAAAAAAATAATCCATACTGTCCTTACTGGTATACCAGTAAAGTCCCGGGTGATGGGTTTCCAGTAAAGAGCGGTAAACCTGATAATCTTTCTGCAGGATGTCGGGGGCATATTTTCTGGAAGCTGAAAAAGAAGCGCGCCCGGAGCCACACCCTGTTAAAAGCATCAGCATAAAAAGGCCAGCCATCACTCCTGCAATTTTGTTCACGGCTCCTTGTTTGCTGATCATGCGCTGATTTATTTTAAATGATTCCAGCCCTGCGCAGTAATGGCATGCCGGCCTCCGCCCTTTGTGATGATGTGTGCGCCCTGCTCCGCTTCCGTCATATAACCCACCACACTGATTTGTTCATTGAGTACCAGTTTATCATATTCTGCCTGAGGAATCGTGAACAGCAATTCGTAATCTTCTCCGCCGCTCAGCGCACAGGCAGTGGGATCTATTTCAAATTTAAAGGCCGCCCTTTTCATTTCCTCGTGAACAGGAATTTTTTCTTCATACAATACACAACCCAGGTTGCTTTGTTTACAGATATGAAGAATTTCGGAACTGAGTCCGTCACTGATATCCATCATGGAAGTGGGAACAATTTCGCTGCTGGCGAAAAATTCAACGATATCTTTTCTTGCCTCTGGTTTAAGCATACGTCCGATCACATAGGTCTCACCTTCCAGGTCGGGTTGTACTCCCGGACTTTCCAGGAAAATCTTTTTTTCTCTTTCCAGGAAAAGCAATCCCACATAAGCACCACCAAGGTCACCACTTACACAAAGCAGGTCTCCCTTTTGGGCAGTGCTTCTTTTTACATATTTGTCTGGCGCCACTTCCCCAATGGCGGTTACGGAAATGATAAAACCTTTTTGCGAAGAAGTGGTATCTCCTCCTACGAGATCAACCCCGTACCGGTTACAGGCGGCATAGACACCTTCATAAAACTCATCCAATGCCTCCAGACTGAATCGATTACTGATGCCCAGGTTCAGCAGCACCTGAGTGGGTTGTGCATTCATCGCATAGATGTCACTCAGGTTGACCGTGATGCATTTGTAGCCGAGATGGCGCAGTGGAGTGTAGGTCAGGTCAAAATGCACTCCTTCTACCAGCAGATCACTGCTGAGTACGGTTTGTTTTCCAAAATGATCGATCACGGCCGCATCATCTCCCACTCCTAAAATGGAAGATGCATTTTGCAGCTCAATATTTTTAGTCAGGTGTTCGATGAGTCCGAACTCACCAAGCGAACTGATTTCAGTACGATTGCTCATAATTCTTTCCGGTTATTGATGACTTCCACCATTTCATCATGAATTTTTCCATTGGTGGCAAGTACTTTATGCTGATAAACAGAAAAGGGTTGACCTTCATGATCGGTCACCTTCCCTCCTGCTTCTTCCACAATCAGGTAACCCGCAGCACTGTCCCAGGGCTCCAGTTTATGCTCATAAAACCCATCGAAGCGGCCACAGGCCACCCAGCATAGATCAATGGCAGCAGAGCCCAGCCGGCGCACAGGTACACCCTTGCGGACAAATCTTTCAAAAATCTCCAGCGGGCCATTGGGCATATTGATATAGGTATAGGGAAAACCGGTCACCAGACAGGCATTGATCGCATTGGCTTCGCTGCTTACCTGTATGGGCTGGTCATTCAGGAAAGCACCCTTTCCTTTTTCTGCAAAAAAATATTCATTCAGATGGGGATTCAAAACGGCTGCCATGGTGATCACCCCATCTTCTTCAATGGCAATGGAAACACAGTTCAAAGGAATACCATGGGCAAAATTCACAGTGCCGTCAATCGGATCCACAATCCATTTAACGGAGGAGCTGCCAGTGCTGGCTCCGCTTTCTTCGCCCAGCACCTGATGATCCGGATAATGCCGGTGAATGACTTCAATGATTGCTTTTTCAGCGGCATGGTCTGCCTCTGTAACCAGGTTGTTGACACCTTCTTTATTACTGACCTTAAAACTTTTATTGAAAAAACGAAGAATCTCCCGGGCCCCGGCCCCGGCAGCCTCTTTTAGCACCGATTTAAGCATACACAAAGATACCCGAAATGCCCTAGCTGCGAAGAGAAAGGAGCGCTCTTATTTTGAACAGACGCCGAAAACTTCGTACTTCGTAACCAGCAGCCCTCTATGCCGGAATTATCAGTAATCATAGTAAATTATAATGTTAAGCATTTCCTGGAGCAGTGTTTATATACTGTCCTGGCAGCGGCCCGTGGCATAGAAACGGAAATCATTGTAGTTGACAATCATTCTTCTGATGGCAGCATGCTTTACCTGCCACCCAAATTTCCAACCGTTCAGTTTCTGGAGAATAAAGAGAATACCGGATTTGCCAAAGCCTGTAACCAGGGGATGGCCATGGCTCGCGGCCGTTATATCCTGTTCCTGAATCCGGATACGATTGTACCGGAAGATTGTTTTGTAAAATGCCTGCAGTTCCTGCAATCTACTCCCCGAGCCGGCGGCCTGGGAATCCGGATGATCGATGGAAGCGGGAAATTCTTAAAAGAATCCAAACGTTCTTTTCCTTCGCCGCTCACTTCTTTATATAAACTTTTCGGGCTGTCCAGATTATTCCCACGCTCCGGCATCTTTTCAAAATACCATCTCGGGCATTTGCCAGAGCACAGCAACAACGAAGTGGATGTACTGGCCGGTGCATTCATGATGATTCCCAAAGCAGTACTGGATCAAACAGGAGGCTTTGACGAAAACTTTTTTATGTACGGAGAAGATGTGGACCTGAGTTACAGAATCCAGCAGGCGGGATTTATCAATTACTATTTTGCCGGAAGCAGCATCATCCATTTCAAAGGAGAAAGCACCCGGAAGGGAAGTATGAACTATGTAAAAATGTTCTATACCGCTATGAGCCAGTTTGTGCGTAAACATTATGGCGGTAGCAGGGCCTCTCTGTTCACAAGTCTGATTCATACGGGTATCTGGTTCAGGGCCGGCCTGACGGCCTTTGGAGGTTTTATCCGCCGTTTTGGTTTACCATTGATCGATGCAGGACTAATTCTCCTATCATTCTGGCTGGTGAAGAATGGCTGGAACAGCTATATTAAAACGGATGTGCAGTATGAGAACCAGTTACTCTGGATTGCCTTTCCCTCTTTCACGGTTTTTTACCTGCTCGCTGCATATTATGCCGGTTTGTATGACCGATGGTACAAAAGATCCGAACTCATCAGTTCCACCATCATTGCCACACTGGTATTACTGGCAGGGTATGCCTTATTGCCCGAACAATATCGTTTTTCCAGAGGCATTATTCTTTTTGGTGCGCTCCTGTCCTTTATCATGATCAGCATTCTTCGCTGGCTCCTGGTAAAATTCAATGTACTGGACACCAGAAGTGAAAAAGAAGCACAGCTCACAACCCTGGTGGTGGCGAGTCCGGAGGAATACAAAGAAGTACTGTCGTTATTACAACAGGCCGGACTGCATCAAAAAATTTTGGGCAGAATAGCTGTGGATGCCAACGATCATCAGGCAGCAGGATATTGGAAAAACCTGAACCAGCTGGTCGCCACACTACCCTATAAAGAAATCATTTATTGCAGCGGCACCCTGCGTAACACAGATATCCTTCAAAGCCTGCAGCAACTGCCTGCCGGCACCCGTTCCGGTATTTGTGCATCAGGCAGCAGCAGTGTGGTGGGTAGCCGTTCCGCCAATGCAACAGGAGAATCCCTTTCAAAAGAAAATGGCTTCAACCTGTCAAACCCCTATAACAAAAGACTGAAAAGATTAACCGATATAGCAGTATCCCTCCTCAGCCTTATATTTTTTCCATTTCAGTTCCTGCTGCAGCAAAAGCCACTGGCCTTCCTGAAAAATTGTATCAGTGTTTTGCTGGGTTCCAATACCTGGATCGGGTATGCGCTGCCTCAAAAAAGCCTGCCACCGCTCCGGAAAGGAATCATGGCGGCTAATGGTATTCCTGTAAAAGTAAAACAGCCGCTTACAGAGGAAAGCCTGCAAATGATGGATCACTGGTATGCCAGGGATTACGACCCGGTTGTTGAGCTGAAGTTAATCTGGAAACTGTACCGAAGACTGGGGGGATAAAGGAATTTCAGCATTATATTGCAGCCGCCTTACGTAAATCATTGCGTATCTTTAAACACCACCACTGATCCGGCTTCATGGCTACCATTATTGATATAAAATTGCCCAGGGCCATTGCGGCTGCATTAAGACTGCCGGTCAATGATGCCAGGAGACAACAGCTCAGGGTATTGAAGAAACTCCTGAAAAAAGCACGATTCACAGAATTTGGGCAGCATTACCGGTTTGATGAGGCATTACTCAACCGCCATCCCGCTAAAAAATTCCAGGAACTGGTTCCCGTTCATGATTATAATAAGATCTATGAAGAGTGGTGGAAAAAAACCCTCGACGGCGTATCAGACGTGGCCTGGCCCGGAAAGATCAAGTACTATGCACTGAGCTCGGGTACATCCGAAGCGGCCAGTAAATATATTCCGGTGACCCGGGAGATGCTCCGGAGCAATACAGTCAACTACTTAAGACAATTACTGAGTCTGCTCAGTTACCAGGAAGCCAATAAAAGAGCTATCACCAAAGGGTTCCTGATGATTGGTGGTGCCACTGACCTCCAAAAAGGAAAAGCCGGCTGGTTTGCAGGGGACCTTAGTGGTATCCTGGCCAAGAAAAGACCATTCTGGTTTCAGAGTTTTTACAAACCCGGTGGCCGGATTGCCGCTTTAAGCGATTGGAACCAGAAGCTCAATGAAATAGTAGAGCATGCCCGGGAATGGGATATTGGTTTTATTGTAGGTGTTCCGGCCTGGTGCCAGATGTGTATGGAAATGGTGATCGAGCACTACAAAGTGAATAATATACATGAGATCTGGCCCAACTTCAGCTTTTTTGTTCATGGAGGAGTTGCTTTTGAGCCTTACAAAAAAGGCTTTGAGAAACTGCTGGGCAAACCCATCGTGTATATTGAAAATTATTTATCGAGCGAAGGCTTTATAGGATACAAAACAAGAGAACATGCCAAGGGCATGAAACTGATTCTTGATAACAATATCTTTTTTGAATTTGTACCGTTTGATGAAAAGAATTTTGACAACGACGGACAAATCGTGGCCAATCCGGAAGCCTGTATGATTCACGAAGTGGAAGAAGGAAAAGAATACGCTCTGCTGATGAGTACCAATTCCGGTGCCTGGCGTTACCTGATCGGCGATACGATCAAGTTTGTGGACCTGGAGAAAAGTGAAGTGGTGATAACAGGTCGCACCAAACATTTCCTGAGCCTGACTGGTGAACACCTCAGCGTGGAGAATATGAACAAAGCGATTGAACTGGTGAGCGAAGAATTTAATATCAGTATTCCCGAGTACACCGTGGTAGGATTCCCGTTTGAAAATTTCTTTGCCCACCGCTGGTATGTGGCTACCAATGATGCCGTGGATGCCAACCAGCTCAGGAATAAAATTGACGAACACCTGCGGGCACTGAATGATGATTATGCAACGGAAAGAGACAGTGCGCTCAAGGAAGTATTCCTGGAAGTGTTGCCGGAAGAAAAATTCATGAAGTTCATGGAACTGAAAGGGAAACTGGGTAGTCAGCATAAATTCCCGAGAGTGATGAAAGGTAAAATGCTGGCGGACTGGGAAAAATTCCTCAGCAGCGGTACGGTTTAACCGTTTAATGCCGGCAGGCGCAATAACAATTACATTTTTGGTTTATTTCTCCAATGATTGAAGCCATACTTAAAGGACTGGGTTTTGGTTTGTTACTGAGTATCTCGGTAGGCCCTGTGCTTTTTTCCATTATCAAGCAGAGTTTGAACAACGGCCCGCGGGGCGGCTTTGCATTTATTCTGGGGGTTTCGGCGAGTGATATCTCTCTGGTACTGGTCAGTAATATTTTCACCGAACTGTTTAACAGTCTCAAGCAATACAAAACAGAAGTAGGCGTGGTGGGTTGCGTATTTCTGGTTTCAATGGGAATCTACTTTCTCTTTTTTAAGAAAATAAAAGTAAACGAGCAGGGAGAACAGGTGATTCGTTTCCGGAAAAGAGATACTGCCAAAATTTTTCTCTCGGGTTATTTCATGAACACCCTGAATCCAGCTGTATTCATTTTCTGGATCACCACTTCTACCGCCGTAGCAGCTTATACTGTGAATCATAGGATCATTGTATTCACCACCTGTTTATGCTGGATGCTGGGAACCGATGTGCTGAAAGTATTGCTGGCGGGCAAAATCCGGAACCGGTTAACGCCGCATAATATTCATATCATTAATAAAATAAACGGCCTCTTACTCATTATTTTTGGGGTCGCCCTGGTCTGGGGATTGATCGTTTATGGAAAAAGACTCTGAAACAAGATCTGAAAAAGTAAAGCAGTTTTTGCGACAGTGCTGGAGATGGACCAAAAAGATCTTTCTCTGGATCTTTATTTTCCAGTTCTTTTATATCCTCTTACTCAAATGGGTGAACCCACCTATCACCATTACTCAGCTGGTGAGCTGGGTCAGCGGTCATGGATTGAAAAGAGACTACGTCAAACGGAGCAATATTTCCCCGCAGGCTGGTCTTGCTGTAATAGCCTCGGAAGATCAGTTGTATCCGGATCATAAAGGGTTCGACTGGAAGAGTATCAAGAAAGCGATGGCTTATAATGAAAAGAAGCCGGGAAGGATACGTGGGGGTAGCACCATCAGCCAGCAGGTTGCCAAAAATGTATTTCTATGGCAGGGAAGAAGCTGGATCCGGAAGGGACTGGAAGTCTATTTTACATTTATGATCGAAACGATCTGGGGAAAGAAGAGAATTCTGGAAGTCTATCTCAATGTGATCGAAATGGGGGATGGTATTTTTGGTATTGAAGCCGCCGCACAGGCCTACTTTAATAAACCGGCCAAAAACCTGAATAAACAGGAAGCATCCATGATTGCCGCCTGCTTACCCAATCCAAAAAGATATAAAGTAAAACCGGCTTCAGCCTGGTTGCTGCGCCGGTCCAGAGCTATTCAATTACAAATGGATTACCTGCATACCGATGCCGATATAATAAAGGTTACAGGACTTGCCCCTCCCTGATCAGTTTGTCAACCGCTGTAACAGCCGTAGCAAAACGCTGATCAGCATCACCCCGGATATCCACCCAGGGAACCGGCTGGTTCACCATGATATCCTTGTAAATACGATAGAGTTTTTTGCGGGTTTCCAGATCGGGATATTCCCGGAGTTCATCCTTTACCCAGGGCAGATCGATATTGCAAAGCAGGTACAGATCATATTTTCTGCGAACGATCTCATCCAGTATATAGCGATGACATTTGCCAAATACAAACTCACTCCAGACCTTGGCCACATACATATCGGTATCTATAAAAAGCGGTAGATGTCCGCCGCTTTCCAGCAGGGGCAGGCTATTGGTTTCCAGTTTGTCAAAATATTCGTCTTCCAGCGCCAGTTGCCCCCTGGCAATGGTGAGCAGGTCATCATATTCATAGCTGGTGCCGTTACTGAGTAAAAATTCCCGGGCATATTCAGGACACCAGCTGCTTTCATAATGCCGTGCCAGCTGTTCGCAGAGGGTGCTTTTACCCGTGCTTTCCGGGCCAATCACAACAATTTTCCTGATAGACAATAGGTGGCGTTTACCATTCAAAAATAACGGCTGCAGCCCAAACCCCAAGTTTTACGGCAACAAAATGAATTGAGTTACTTTTACGCCGTTTTTAAACAAGCGGTATGACAGTAAATACGATGCGGATCATTGACAGGTGGGTGGGTATTCCGCTCTGTTTTCTTATTAGTCCATTTTGCTGGTTGGCTGACCTGTTACGGGGTGCCCGTAAAAAGAACCCCGATACCAGCCGGACCCTTTTTGTTGAATTATCTGAAATGGGGAGCGCCATCATTGCCGACCCGGCGATGCGAAAACTCCGGTTAGAAGCAGGTGCTGATCTCTATTTTGTGATTTTCAAAAAAAATTATAAGAGCCTTGATATTTTGAAAACCATACCGGAAGACCATGTTTTCAAAATGAATGCCGACCATTTTTTTGGCCTGATTGGCGACGTTTTTCGTTTTCTGGTCTGGTGCCGTAAAAAGAAAATTTCAACAGTGATTGATCTGGAATTATTCTCCCGCTTTACGGCATTACTTGGTTTTTTCAGTGGTGCCCGCTCCCGGATTGGCTTTACCAGTTTGCATGATGAAGGACTGTACCGTGGTAACCTCGTTAACAAGACGGTTCGTTACAATCCGCATGTCCATGTGGCCATCAATTTTATTTCCCTGGTGAACCGCGCCATGGGATTGTATTCAAACGCCTATGCTACGGTTGCCGTGCCGGCAGAAGAGCTGCAACTGGCGAAAGCAGAAATTCCCGCTGTGGCGACGGAGCAGGTAAAGAATAAAATCAGGCAGCTCTACCCGAACTGGAATAATGAAGCAGTATTGTTGCTGAATGTGAATGCTTCCGATATGCTCCCGCAACGTCGCTGGCCACCCGAAAATTTTGGCGTGGTTGGTAAACAGCTCCTGAACCAGTTTCCTAATATCATCATCATTATGACCGGTTCACCGGCCGAAAAGGAATATGTACAAGCTGTTACCGATATGATCGGCGACCCGCGTTGTATCAACTCTTCCGGCTTTTTCAGCTTTGATGAACTGGTTCCATTATATGATCTCAGCACCTGCATGC
>Ga0116176_10000346_pt1 | contig 38156 bp, 38 predicted proteins | sample AD_STIC08_MetaG_FD_89803 | JGI IMG/M metagenome (GOLD analysis project Ga0116176, IMG submission 89803) | Active sludge microbial communities of municipal wastewater-treating anaerobic digesters from USA - AD_STIC08_MetaG | ecosystem: Engineered > Bioreactor > Anaerobic > Digestate | place: USA...
TGACTTGGTCAAAAAATTCTGAGAAGGAATTATTGCTTAGTAACACCATCAAATAATTTTTCTGGTCATATTGGTCCAGTCGCCTGATAAAAGCGGAGAGCTGCTCTTTATTGGTTTCAATTTTTCTCTCGCTGTTTTTAATTTCCAATTCTACACTTTCAATTTCCAATTCAGTGGTCTTGATTTCCCCTTCTTTGGCTTCAATATCCAACTCCGCTTTGGCGATTTGGTTGTCCAAAATGTAAATCTGATTATTAAGACTGACGCTTTCATTACGGGCATTTTAGATGTTGGTGTTGTAGGTGTCTATTTTTTTTGCTAATTGATCTAGTTTTTCCTGTTGCTCCTTAATTTGACGATTTAAATCTGTAATTACGGCTTGATCTGGACCGTCGTCAGTGTCTGCCTCTTCGGCACGGATTTCTCGAAATAACAAAAAACTACCACTGGAAATAATCAGCCACATTAAAAATATCGCTAAAATATGAAATTTTAAGGGTTTAATTTTTTCGACAAGCATGGGTCAGAGAATAAAATATGAAAATTTTACTATAGATTAATTATATCATAAATAATTGGAAAAATCAAGACAACTTAATTGCTTTTAATATTATTTATTCTTTACAAGATTTTTTTTACGGGGTATAATAAAAAAAGTTCTTTCGCCCTCCATCACCCCGATCCAATCAGGGTCGGCGGATCCCCTATGGCCTCCTACCCAATTAGGAGCAATTGCCCCCTGCTGATAGTATTGATAAGATTGCGCCTTGTCAATTCGTGGTGGAGGCCATCCTAAAATCAACGAGACAGACTTAAGTAGTCTGTCTCTTTTTTTGATAAGTTGAAGCGGCAAACCGGCGGGATTTTTTATTCGGCCAGTTTTTTATTGGCTATAGTTAAGCGCTTAAGCGTTCGTTCTGGACCCAGAATCATCGCCACCTCAAATGGCGGCGGTGACTTGGCTTGGCCGGTTAAGGCGACTCGCATCGGCCACAGCAGTTCGCCATTAGTCAGATTGTTGGCGGTAATTAATTGTTTGATTTGTTCCTCTAGTTTGGCAATAGTCCAATCTGTCTCGGGGCAATTGACCAGCCGCTCAGTTAATAAGGTCAAATTTTTTCTCGTCGCCGCTGCCGAAGATTTTTTCCAAATCAATAATTCGGGCGGATAGGTCAATTCGGCATTAAAGAAAAACTCAGTTTCTGTTCCTAGCTGATCGAGCCGGCTGATTCGGGCTTGTTCCAGGGCTAAGATTTCAGCTAAAGGAATTTGTTGATTGTTAAAATCAAACTGGGGAAACCTTTTTTGGAGAAAAGGCTTGGCCAATTCGGCAAATCGAGCCGGCGCTATTTTTTTTAGGTATTGGCTGTTCATCCAATCCAATTTTTTCAGATCAAAGATGGCGCCGCTTTTATTAATTTTATTAAGATTGAATTTTTCTATTAATTCTGCCAGAGAAAATAGTTCTTGGTCAGTGCCCGGATTCCAACCTAAGAGGGCGACAAAATTGATTAAAGCTTCCGGCAGATAGCCTTGGCGGCGATAATCCTCGACCGCCACATCTCCTTGTCGCTTGGATAATTTTGATTTATCCGGGTTGAGCAGGAGCGGCAAATGAACAAAATTCGGCACTGGCCAGGCTAAGGCCAGATACAGCAAAATATGTTTGGGGGTGGATGACAACCACTCCTCTCCCCGAATAATATGACTGATGCCCATTAAATGGTCGTCAACTACGCTGGCTAAATGGTAAGTGGGATAGCCGTCGGATTTGATCAGAATTTGGTCATCAATATCTTTGGTGTTGAAGGTCAGTTGGCCCCTTACCCCATCAGTAAATTCCAGCGTTTGGTTTTCCGGCACTTTCATTCTGATCACTCGGGGCTGGTTGGTTTTCAGTTTTTGATTTATTTCTTCCTCGCTCGAGTGACGGCAGTGCCCGTCGTAGCGGGTCGGTTGCTTGGCTTGTTCTTGTTGGTGGCGAAGAGTTTCCAATCGCGACGGTGAACAAAAACAATAATAGGCTTGGCCGGTTTTTAACAGTTTTTGGGCATATTTTTGGTATATTTTAAGTCTCTTAGACTGTTTATACGGCCCAAAACGGCCCTTTTCAGCGGTTTTTCCGTTTTTCTCGATAATTCCCTCATCAACAGTCAAACCGGCCCAGGTAAGGGCTTGTAATAAGTTTTCCACTGCCCCGTACACGGCTCGGGTCTGGTCGGTATCTTCAATTCGTAAAATAAATTTGCCCTTTTTCTGTTTGGCGAAAAGATAGGAATAAAGAGCGGTTCTTAGACCGCCGACATGCAAATAGCCGGTCGGACTCGGAGCGAAACGGGTACGAATTTTTGGTTGTTTGAATAATGACATATATGACTAAGCCTAGCTTATTTTTGAGCAAAAGTCCACGATTTAAAGTTTGGTTATTTTTTTGGTTTCTTTATTTGATTGCCAATGTTTTTTAATTACCAGCCAACTGAAAACTATTACCGCTCTGAAAATTCTTTTTATTCGGCGCGGTTGAATTAGTAGTCGAAACAGCCATTCCAAACCAGCTGCCCGGAGCCAGCTGGGGGCGCGTTTGACCTGACCGGACAGATAATCGAAAGTCCCGCCTACCCCCATGGCAATTTTAAGTTGGGGCATTTTTTTTAAATTATTCGCCAACCATAGCTCCTGTTTTTGCTGCCCAAAGGCAACTAGTAGCACAGTGGCGCCACTGTGGTTTATCGCGTCGATAACCGCTTCATTATTCTCCAAGCGTTGGGCGGAAACCAGTGTTACTTCAGAGTTGGCGCCGACTACATTCATCGGGTATTGTCGGGCGATCAGTTCGGCGGAATTTTTTCTTCCGCCTAGCAGATATAAGCGGGGCCGGGGTTGGACTGAAGAGAGGGTCAGCAAATAACTGGTCAAATCAACGCCGGTCAGTCTAAAAATCGTTTGTCCAGTTAATAACTTGGCCGCCCAAACTAAACCAATGCCGTCACAAGTCGCTAAATCGGCTCGGTTCAAAACAGCTCGGAATTCTGGATTGTGCTGGGCGGCAACCACAAATTCCGGATTGACCGTTACTATCAATCGGCTGGCTTCTTGATTGAGCCAGGCGGTGATTATTTTTTTTATTTCGGCTGGTGTTTCTTGATTGAGTTTAACGCCCAAAATTTTTATTGCCATGACGACTCGGGACTAAAATAATTAATAGTCATATTAACATCGCTCTGATAAAGATTTTGGGGCTGGTCCTGCAGGCTAATATTGCCAAAAATATCATTTTTCCAAAAACCCAGATTTATTTCATAGTCTTCAATTTTTTCTTCCAGTCTAAAGCCGGCCGTGTTTAATTTCTCCTTATAATAACTGGTCAATTCTTCTTTGGTTTTTTCTAGGTCGCTCCAAGATAAGGAAACGCTGGTTAAGCGGTCTAGTTGACCGCTGGTTAGAAACTGTTTTAGTTCTTCACTGGTTGGGGCGGTTTCCGCCAGATTGTCGCCAAAAATTTGTTCTAACCGTTCTTGTAATTGCGGGGATAGCCGCTTGATCAGTGGTTGAATCAGCCAGTTGGGCATTTTGTCGATTAAGCGGATAATTTTTTGGCGGCTAGTCTGGTCTTGGACGGTGATGCTGGCTTGTTCCAGCTGATAAAAAGCTAATTCAGCTGGAAAGTTACCTGGCAAGCCGTCAACTTTTTTAATTATCGGGCCAATTGCCAATTTTAAGCTGAGGCCGCTAATAATAATTATAATCAGGCCAACAAAGACAAGAGATAAAAAAAATTTTGCCAGTCGAGTAACCGGTTTTTTTCTATTGCTGCTGCCCCTATATAACTGGGGGTAATCGATTGTTGAATAGTCGGTTTGTTCTAATCTCATTTTTTTAATTTTAGCAGAAAAACTAGGATCAATAAACCAGGGGTTTTAATTGGCCTGATTTATTTGACAGAAGCTTTTTTTTACTTTAAAATTATAACAGCTGACGTACCCCATTAGTCAGCACCGCGTTCCTGGTTGCGGCAAGACTTTGCCGCAACCAGGGTAAGCTTTTTCCTCCCTTCTTGCCGGTTAGCGGCAAAAAGGGATAATCAAGAGGGGGCGGCAAGTAACCATCATTTAAACAGTCAATTATTTTTACCAATCTTGCCGCCCCTTTCCCTCCTTTCCTTCGTTTTCTTGCCATTCCCCTCTTTTTTCACCTCTACCTACCCACAGCCAGATCCAAGGTGGAAAAAGAGGTCCTGCCAGGAGGCGGTGGTTGTCCTGAAGGTCACCCAACCGCCTCCTCTTTTTTTAAAATTATTTTGTTAGCGTGCGAACAACCCCAACGGTTGTTTATTTTTTTTATTTTTTTATAATAAAATTATATGAAACTAGCCTGTTTTTACAAATCAGCCGGCCAAAGCCGAATTCGCTGCTGTTTGTGCCACCATAATTGCTTGGTAGGCCCCAATCAAGTCGGTTTTTGTCAAGTAAGAAAAAATATTGACGGCGGTTTTTATTCCTTGAATTACGGCAAAGTGATTGCCCAGCAAATCGATCCGATTGAAAAAAAACCGCTTAGTTTTTTTATGCCCGGCACCAAAACCTATTCCCTTGCTTGTTGGGGCTGCAATTTTCGGTGTCGTTATTGCCAAAACGCCACTATTGCCCAGGTCCGGTCCCGGCAAGCGTTAATTGACAATACGCCTGAAACTGCCCCGGCGGCCGTGGTTCAAGCGGCGCTAGCAAACGGCTGCCCCTCAATCTCTTACACCTATACCGAGCCGACAGTTTTTGCCGAGTTTGCTTTAGCGACAATGGCTTTGGCAAAACAGGCGAAACTAAAAAATATTTGGGTCTCCAACGGTTATCTGGCTGCTGATTTACTAATCGAGCTAGAGCCGTTATTAGATGCCATTAATGTTGATTTGAAATTTTTTAATGATAATAGTTATCAAAAATTTTGCGGCGCCAGACTTCAGCCGGTTTTGGATAATATCGTTAAATTGAAGCAGTCAGGCGTTCACTTGGAAATAACCACTTTAATTATTCCCAATATTAATGACTCCCCGACCGAATTAAAGCAAATTGCTCATTTTATCTCTGATCGGCTTGGTTCGAATACGCCCTGGCATATCAGCGCCTTTTATCCGGCTCATTTGATGTCCGATTTCAAGCCCACTCCGGCCGCCACTATTTTTGCGGCTAGGGAAATCGGCCAATCTTGCGGTTTAACCAAAGTGGTGCCGGGCAATATTTAAATTAGCTGTTGTTTTTTATCAAATGTGTTATAATTAATTAGCTGGTTATTAAAAATAACTTAATTTTTTATCATGAAGTTTAGCTATTATTTTCTGATTTCCTTGTTTTTAGTTTTTATTTTAACTAAGGCGTCTTTAGCTGCTGAGTTTGATCCTGATTATTTAATTTCTGACACAGAAATGAATAATTACCGCAGTATGACTTTGGACGATATTGAAAGATTTTTAGGAAAACGCGAAGGCACTTTGAAAAATTATATTACCATTGACAAAGAAGGTCAATTTAAGACAGCAGTTCAAACTTTTCATGAAGTCGCCCAACGTTGGTTGATTAATCCTAAATATCTGCTGGTACTGGTCCAGAAAGAAATGAGTTTATTGACCGACCCCACCCCCAAGCAGAGCCAGTATGATTGGGCGACCGGCTACGGCTGTCCCGATGGCGCTGGCTGTGATTCTCGCTGGCAAGGTTTTTACAAGCAAGTTAATTCGGCCGCGGCCCAGACCAGATATTATATGGATAACATTCACGAGTTTAATTATCAACCCAACAAAATTTATAATATTGACGGCGTGACCGTCACCCCCAAAAATACGGCGACGGCCGGGCTGTATAACTACACTCCCCATATTCATGGCAATAAGTTATTTTGGAGTTTGTGGAATAAATATTTCGGCAAAAAATGGCCCGATGGATCTTTATTGCGCTTAGCCCACGATGGCAAGGTTTATCTGATTGAGAATAGCAAAAAGCGGGAAATTGTTTCTCCGTCAGTATTCGCTTCGCGCTTTGATGAAGATAAGGTGGTAGAAGTGTCTCAAGATGATTTGAATTCTTATGATGATGGCACACCAATCAAATATCATAATTTTTCTTTGCTAAAAAACAGCGCTGGGGAAATATTTATGATCGTTGACGACACCAAGCGAAAAATAGAAAACCAGGCAGTGTTTCAAACACTTGGTTTTATGGAAGACGAGGTGATCGCGGTGCCCGATAGCGAATTGGCCGAATATGAGAATGGACCGAATATCACCAAATACACCCTTTATCCGGCCGGCGCCCTGTTCCAGGACAAGGCGACCAAAGAAATTTATTACATTATCAGCAACCGCAAACATTTGGTGCCCAATAAAGAGATTTTGGATTTTAACTTTCAGGGTCTGACTATTGAGCCGACTACTTCGGCGGAATTGGAAAAATACCGTTCCGGCAATCCGGTCACCTTGCCCGACGGCGAATTGATTAAGGTTAAAAATGTCAATACGGTTTATGCCATTTCCGACGGCAAAAGATTACCGATTTTTAATGGAGAGATATTTTTAAAGATGAATTATAAATGGAGCAATGTAATCACGGTTTCGTTAGCGACTTTAGACGCTCATCCGCTCGGTCAAACCATTACTGGTGACTGGTAAAAATCAGCTTTGCTGACTTTTGACTTTATTAATTTTTTGACTTTTAACTATATCTACCTATGTCTTTAGTTTTTGCCGCCATCACTCCCCATCCGCCGCTTGCCATTCCTTCGGTGGGTAAGGAAAATTTAGAAAAAATTAGCAAAACCAAAGAGGCCTTTGAACGGTTGGAAACCGAGTTATATGCCGCTAAACCGGATATTTTAATAGTGATTTCGCCTCACGGAGAAATTAGTCCAGACCATTTTACGATTAATTTATCCGATAAATTTCAGATAAATTTTGAACAGTTTGGCGATTTTTCCACCCGGTTGGAATTTGCCAGTGACACTGTTTTGATAACCACCAACAAGGAAAAGATGGCTAATCGGTCGCCGATTAATATCATCTCAGAAGCGACTTTAGACCATGGTATCGGCGTGCCATTGTTTTATTTGGCTCGACATTTGAAAAATATTAAATTAATTCCGATTTATTTTTCCCTCTTGGATAATCGGGCTCATTTTGAATTCGGGAAAAATCTTAAGGAGACAATTATTGATTCCGACCAAAGAATAGCCGTGATTGCTTCCGGTGATTTATCTCACTGTTTGACCGAAAATGCTCCCCTGCCTTTTGACCCGACCGGTAAAGAATTTGACCAAAAATTAATGGATTTTTTAAAAAATAGCGATAGTCAGAGCATTATTAATTTTGATCCGGAGTTGTTGGAGCGGGCGGCGGAATGTGGCTTGCGGTCAATTGCTATTTTGTTGGGTATTTTGAATAATATTAATTTTAATTTTGAACTTTTCAGTTATGAAGCGCCGTTTGGTGTTGGTTATTTGGTTGGACAATTTAAACTGGATTAACGCTAAGGTTGCCCCCCAATTGATGGTTTAACTCCCCTTAGCGGGAGTTTTTTAAAACAAAGAAAAAAGGGCGACAAATATTATTGTCGCCCCGGGGAAGCCCTGCGCTTACTGGGGAGAGATAGGCGCAGGGAGGAAGGCATCGGTCTCTAGAGACCGCTTAAAGAGCCTTGCTTGGAAGGGAAACGGTCCCTTCCAAGCCCCAAAAAGGAGGGACAGATGACCCCGATTGCCGTCGACATCTCGACAGGCAACCAGCTAAAATCATAATAGCAAACTATTTAAAACTTGTCAAGACCGGGAAAGCTTATCTTTGGATAAAATCTTAAAGAAATATTTCCACCTGGGCCCTGATTCACATAATTCTTTGGTGTCATTGAGGGTTTTGAGGATTGTTTGCTTGGGATTATCCTTGCAGACCTTAAAAACCGCTGCCCGTTTAAAACTTGGAATATTAAGTTCGCCGATTACCCGTAAGGCCAAATCTTGCCATTCGTAAGCTGGTGGCCGCTTATTGATTTTGGCAGTTAAGATATCTTCAATTTTTTGTAGCCCTTGGTTGGTTTTCATTTGTGTATTTTGGATAAAAATATTACAATAAGCTTAAGTTTGTTATCAATTATCTTATCATTTTTTCGTAATCTTAACAAATAATTTTTTAATATGCCTACACCCGAGCAACAAACAAGACCCCAAGACACTCATAGCTATAAGGGCTGGCTCAATTCCGACAGTTTTTTAAAAAGAGCGCTTGCTATTTACGGCTATATGTCTGTCGCCGGCTTGATTATCGCCGTACCCATTTATGTCTTTGTCTTTTTATTGTTGGTGATGTTGTGTTTATAATTCAAGGCTAAGATATTGATAAGTTGACATTTAGTCATTATGATGCTATAGTTTGTCTTTATGTTAAAGATTATTACCAATCCCAATCCTATTTTAAGGAAAAAGTCACAAGAGGTGGCTGATTTAAATTCGTCCGAAATGCAGAACCTTATCTCGGAAATGGTTGATACCATGATTAGGGCCGATGGAGTGGGATTGGCCGCGCCGCAAATCGGCAAAAATATCAGGTTGGTGGCGATTCATTTTGAAGGTAAAAATTATGTGATGGTCAATCCGGTTATTGTGCAGAAATCAATTTTTAAAGAGTGGGGCGAGGAGGGCTGTTTGTCGGTGCCCGGTATAGCCGGCGAAGTCAAACGGCCACGGTCGCTTAAGCTTAACTTCATTGATGAAAACGGCGAGCGGCAAACCTTGCAAGCCCGAAAAATGTTAGCTAGAATTATTCAGCATGAATTGGACCATTTGGATGGGGTTTTGTTTATTGATAAAGCTAAACAATTAAAACCGACTTTGACCAATGGCTAACCTGCCAACCAAAATAATTTTTGCCGGCACACCGGAATTTGCGGTGCCGTTTTTGGCGGAATTAGCTAAGGACGCGAATTTTGAAATTATTGCTATTATCACCCAGCCGGACAAACCAGCCGGCCGAAAACAGTTACTCGCTCCCCCGCCGGTTAAGGTCTGGGCCGCTAGTCGTGGCTTTGCAATATTTCAGCCGGAAAAACTAACAGCCAACCGCCAAATAATTAATGAGCTAAAAGCTCTGAGCGCCGATTTACTGGTGGTAGTGGCTTATGGCCTGATTATTCCCCCAGAAATTTTAGCTATTTTTGCCAGAGGCAATATCAATGTCCACCCTTCTCTACTGCCTAAATATCGAGGTGCTTCACCAGTACAGGCGGCGATTTTGGCCGGCGAAAACCATTCCGGCGTGACCATTATGTTAATGGACGAAAAAATGGACCATGGCCCAATCCTGGCCCAAGAAGAACTGATTTTATCAGGCAATGAAACCAATGAATCGCTCCATCAGCTTATGGCGACGGCGGGCAAAAAACTTCTAGTGGAAACTATAAAAAAATATTTGATTGGCCAACTGACGCCGCAACCCCAAGATCATCAGCAAGCGACTTTTTGTAAAACAATTAAAAAAGAAGACGCTCGAATTGATTGGCAAGATAGCGCTGACAATATCAGCCGGCAGGTTCGAGCTTATTATCCTTGGCCGGTGGCCTGGTCAGTACTTGACAGTCAACGAGTCAAGATATTTCCGCCGGTTGACATTGGACCAGCAGACAAGAAGCCCGGCGAGATTTTTCAATGGCAAGGCCAGTTGGCGATTGGTGCCGGTGATAATCAGGCTTTACTGCCGACGTTTATTCAACTGGAAGGTAAAAACAAAAAGTCGGCTTCTTTTTTTCTATCCGATAATAATAGTATTATCGGGAAGATATTTTCATAATTTGACTGGCGAACGAGGATAATGCCGTCTGTCTATAATCAATCCAATGATCAAGATAAGCGCCATATCCAAGTAAAATTCCTCACGCATCAAATAATTGGTATAAATACTCATTATGACTGTAAAACTGAAATAGGCAAAAATTAATACCGGCAACAGTCCGGTTTTTTTTGTCGACCAATTGTATATTAGCGACAAACCGCTGCCCCAGAAAATCGCTGCTCCGATTATACCCAGCCAGCCCCAGTCAGCCCAATAATTAAACAAAAAAGTGGCGGTTACCCACCAGGGTAGAAAGATTTCTTTCCAAGGTATCTTGATTTGATTGAAAGTAGGAAAAACGGATAAGCTGTATCTGCCCCAATAAAAATCTTCCCATTGATAAAAGTTCGTTCCCCGCATTATTGCTTGCAGATTGAAAGCCGGTATGATATATAGCGGAGTGACAAAATCCAAATAATCCGGTATTTTTAGGTCTGATAAATCAGCCAGATAGGTAAACGGCTGGTAATCAATATCGCTGTAATAATCGCGATAAGTGATATATTGGCGCAGAGCCGGAATAGTAATAGAAATTATGATAACCAATAGCAGTATAATCGCCGCGGCTGCGGCTATTTTTTTGTAATTTATTTTTTCTCGATTGATAATCAGATAAGAAAAAAAACATAATAGCAGGGCGAAAATAATGGTAGCCCGCGAAGCATATAAGCTTAGGATAAAGAAACCAATAACAACAACCAAAATTGTCAGCGCCTTGGTCAATTTACCGCCTCTTTTGGTTAATAGGAAAATAAAAGCCAAGGGAATAAATATTCGCGGTAACAGGGCGGCATATTCCCATAAGCCGAAGACTTGGCGATTGATAATGAAGCGCATTTTGTCCGGCAAGCTGGATAAAATCGGCAGGGTGCCGAATCTTGCAAAAATATAGGCATTGGCTATTAAGCTGAGAACGCTTAATGTTAATATAATAATGAAAAATAATTTTGGCCTGGCTGTTTCGGTTTGGCTGGAGATGATAGTTTTTTGCCACAATTTTCCGCTGTATTTGTAGGTCAAGTAAAAAGCAGTAAAAAATAAAATTATCATCAGCCAGAATTTTATTGTCCAGGGCGATTCATATGGGCTTAATTGCAGCTGGGAGAAGCCAATTGCCGCCGACCAAAGGCTGAATAATAATTTATCAAAAGAAAATTTCGGCTGACTGAATAAATATAGCCAACCGAAAGCAATGCTTAGAGCCAAAAAAACTATTACTAGAACCATTTTTTTATAAAGTAATAAAAGGCGCTTTTGAAAAATCGCCACTGTTTGTTAAGGGTTTTTTGTTGATTGAAGCTGGCGCCGCCATAATGAATCATGGATATTTCCGGATTATAGATAATTTGATAGCCGGCTTTTAGCGTCCGGCGGCATAGATCAACTTCCTCAAACCAGACAAAAAATTTTTCATCGAATAAGCCGATTTTATCCAATAATTCTTTTTTAATAACCATAAAAGCGCCCATCACCTGCTCTACTTTTTGCTCTTTGGTATAATCAAAATCAGTAGCCAAATACTTATCAATAGCCGGAAGTTTGGAAAAAAATTTTGGCGCCTTAATAAGTAGTAAAAAAATCGGCCAGATAGTCGGCAATCGCCTGATAGACGGCTGCAGACTGCCATCCGGATTGATAATCTGGCAGCCCATAATGCCGCATTGAGGGTTTTGCTTCATAAAATTTAGCGATTTTATCAATGTGTCTTCTCTCAATTCAGTATCAGGATTTAAAATCAAAACATAATCAGACTTGATTTGTCTTAGCGCTTGATTATTGGCTCGAGCAAAGCCCAGATTATGTCGGTTGGCGATCACTTTCATTTGTGGAAAGAGATGGCGCGCCATAGCGACACTGCCGTCACTAGAAGCGTTGTCCACCAGCCAGGTTTCGATTGATAAATTCTTTCCGGCTTGTTCGATTGATTTTAGACATTTCTTCAACAAATCCTTTACCTGCCAGGAAACAATTACAATTGATAAATCCGGTTTCATATTTGTTCTGGTGTTATTTTTTTCCATTGGCCGGTTTTTAAACGACCCAATGACAAACGGCCGATTCTGATTCTAGTCAGATTGATAACACGGTAGCCGAGCCGTCCCAATAATCGGCGAATCTCTCGGTTGACTCCCTCATGCAAAATTAATTTTATTTTAAGGCCGTTAATGGCCGCGGTTTTTATCGGTTGTAGTTTTTTGCCGTCTAACATCATACCAGCCGCCAATTTCAAGCTATCAGCCGGCTGAAATTTTTTATCCAATAAAACTAAATATTCCTTTTCCGCTCCATGGCGCGGATGGCTGATCTTGTTGGCAAATTCACCATCATTAGTTAATAGCAGTAGTCCGGTTGAATCTTTATCCAGTCGGCCGACCGAATAAATCCTTTCTTTAATATCTACTAATTCTAAAACAGATTTTCCTTGGCTAGTGGAAGCGCTGCAGATATAACCCGGGGGCTTATTGATCGCCAAATAAATTTTTCCGCTGGCCGGTTTTACCGGCTTACCTCGATATTCTACTCGATCTTGGTGTTCGTCTATTTTATATCCCAGTTCGGATATAATTTGGCCGTTTACTTTGATTTTGCCAGCGGTGATTAATTGTTCACATTTTCGTCGAGAAGCAATGCCGGCCTCGGCCAAAAATTTTTGTAGGCGTATCATAATAAATTATGCTTGATTTTAATTATTCGTTCCGCTTGACGATAGGCTTTGACTTTCTTTAGCCAAGGAAGTTGATAAAATATTTTAGGCAGCCAAGCGCTCATAGTGCCACCGGATTTAATTGAAAATAAGGATTGGTCGAGCCATATTCCCTGGCCGCCCCTTTCCAAAATCGTCAACCACAAGTCCCAGTCTTGAAATTTTTTTAAGTTTTCGTCAAAGCCGGGAAAAAATTCTCGCCGGATTAGCGAACTGGTATGAATATAAGGCATTTTTTTCAATTTAGCCGGGTCAAACGGCCACAGTTTAAAAGTCTTAAAACCGAATTTGAACGAACTGTAAACATAAGCGGCCGTTGGATTTTCTGTCAATTTTTGTTCCATTAACGCCAGCATGTTCGGTTTCATTATTATGTCGGCGTCGCAGAAGATCACATACTCTCCCCGACTTGCTTCAAATCCGCGATTTCTAGCCGTCGGAGCGCCATAATTTTCTTGGTTTAAAATTGTTATTTTGTCCTGATATTTTGCCAGAATTGCTCCGGAATTGTCGGTTGAGCCGTCATTAACAGCGATTATTTCCAACTCGGTCTTCGTTTGCCCTAAGAGGCTAGCTAAACAGTTTTCAATTGTTGGGACGGCGTTATACACCGGTATAATTACACTAATCATATTTTTTATATTTCAAAGCGCCAACAATCCAGCCAGCCCAATGGGCCAGTGAGCCAATTTTGGCCAGTAGTTTGACAATTATTTTGGTCGCTAAAGACGATTTTTCCAATAATTGGTTGGCTGAGCTGACATTTTTTTGGCGGTGGCCGATGGTTTTTAAATAAGCCGCTTTTTCCCCGAATTTAAATTGTTTTTTTAAATAATTAATAAAACCAAAGGCATAATTATGGTAAATAATCATTTGCGGATAGTACATTATTCGATAATTTTTCTTAGCTCGAAAAATAAATTCTTCACCTTCGTGGCCATAATCCAAATTTGAATCAAAGCCGCCGATTTTTTCAAACACCGCCCTTTTTAAAGCACAATTCCCCTCCAATAACACGGTTGATTCCAGCGGAATCTCTCCTTGATAATAATGAGGGGCGAAATATTTCCAAAGGTTTTCTCTTAGGGGCTTTACTTGGCCGGTAATAATATCCTCTTGTCGCATTATTTTTTCTATTTCTTCCAGCCAATTTTTGTCGGCAACGGCATCATCATCAAAAAATACCAGAATATCGCCGGTGGCTTTTTCGATGCCAAAATTTCTGGCGGCTGAGACTCCCAAGTGGTTTTGGTGAAAGTATTTTACTTTCAGCTCCGAATAATTTTTGACTGTTTCAGCAGTGTTGTCACTACTGCCGTCATCAATCACCAGGACCTCAAAACTATCTTTAGTAATAGTCTGTCGGGCCAAACTGGCTAAAGCCAGGGGGAGATGGCGGACTCGATTGTAGGTGGGAATAATAACACTGAGCATTTATTTTTTCAATAATATTTTCAGCTGGCTAATGTCGGCCCTGGTAATCGCCTGAGTTAAAACTATCATTATCAAATAAACAAGGGCGCCAATCGGTATGACAAAAATAAAATGCAGCCATTGTTTTAATAGTCCGACAATTAACGCCATCACTAGACCGCTCGTTGACACTTTCAATAAAACCAGCCACAGATATTTTTTGTTGTAGTCGACAATCTGGCGGGCGACCGATATTCCCAAGAACAAGAGCAGGCCATAACTCAGTAAAGTGGCTAATGCCGAACCGACATAACTCCAGAGAGGAATTAGAATTAAATTGGCAATGACGCTAAAAATAGCCACGATAGCCAGATTGATGGTGTTTCTGGTTTGTTTATTGCAGGCGTTGAGCAAGGCCCCAACAGGAAAAGACAAAAAAATAAACACTAAGGCGGCCATCATTAATTGAAGCGCTGGTCCGGCCGGGGCGTATTCGGTCCCGAAAATCGGACCGATTAATTTATCGGCCATTAGAATGGCGCCGATAGAAATCGGCAGAGACAAAAGTAACAGATAGTGGAGTGATTTGACAAAGGTTTTGCTTAATAATTCTTTGGCGTTGGCGTAATAATGGCAAAAGGCCGGATAAATGCTGGCCGAAAAAGCCACCCCAATAAATTGCAGGGCAAAAGTGATTTTATAAGCGACGCTGTATAAGCCGACTGCTCGGTCATCAGCCAATTTGGACAAGAGAATAGTGTCGATAGTTGAATAAATCCGAATAAAAAAAGCGGCGATGCCAAATGGCAGGGCCAGGACCAGCATGGTTTTGAAAAATTGAAAATTAAAATTAATCTTAAAGGGTAGGCGGTATTTAAATTTCAGGGCGGAATAAGAAATTAACAAATTAAGACCGCTACCAATTAAATAGACGCTGATTAGCGCCAATAGTCCCCAGTTGAGCCATAGAACAATAAAGCCGCAAATCATCACCGCTCCCTGATTAAGGATTACCCCCAGACTTTCGAATTTGAGATCTTGATAACCCCTTAGAATAGAGAAAAAACTCAAAGCGAAAGAATCAATCAGCATGACTATGGCAGCAATATACACTAATTGTTTGGTAAGCGGCGGATAATTCAGCCAGTTGATTATCAAAATAATAGCTCCGTAGATAATCAATGAAAGAAGCAATTTCCAGCCGAGAGTGTTGGCCAGATATTTTTCCGCTGCTTTTTTGTCTCGAGCGCTTTCCCTGATTAACACCTGGCTTAATCCAAAATCCATTAACATGGCAAAAATAGTGGTGAAGCTCAGGGCAAAAGACAATTTGCCGGTATTTTCCACCCCGATAATCCTGGCAAAAAAGATAAAATAAATAAAAGACAAGGCCTTTTGGGTGGCCAAGGCAATGCTAAATAGGGTGGTATTTTTGGCTAATTTTCCATTATCCATTATTAACTATTATAACTGGATTTTGCCAATAAATCCAGCTTGAGCAAATTGATAATAGAAAAATGGCGAGAAATTATGGTTTATTTTTGTCTTCTCTGATTCCCATAATAATCGCTGCGGCCACCACCACTACCAATAAGACAATTAAGCCGATTGACATCATTGGTTTAGGTATTTATTTCAAAAATAGTCGGATTGATTTTTATAATTTTATCATCACCCAAATTAATATTGCCCCGACCGTCGCGATTGCTGGTAGAGACATAAAAAAAGCCGTCTGGCCCCAGGGTGAGCGCTCTTAGGCGGCCCCATTGGCCATTAAAATGCCGGCGAATAACCGTAATTTTATTTTCGTCTAAGACCGCCTCATAAAGAGCTTGGCCCCTTAAGCCGGTGAAAAAAAATCGGCCCCGGTAAAAAAGCAGGCCAGCCGGCGCCCAAGTCTCATTTGGTCCAGAATGAGCAATTGGTTGTCGCATTCCCTCTTGTTCTTCATCTCCCTGGATAAGCGGCCAGCCATAATTAGCGCCCGGTTCGATTAGATTTATTTCATCAAATCCAGATTGTGTTCCGGAACGGCCGTGTTCGGTTGCCCAGAGCCGGTTTTGATCATCCCAGGCCAAACCCTGCGGGTTGCGATGGCCATAACTGTAAACCGCATTAGCGAAAGGATTATCTTCCGGTATGGAACCGTCATCTTTAATTCTCAAAATTTTGCCAGCCAAAGAGTTAATGTCTTGAGCTAAACTGCTATTCTCGGCGTCACCAGTAGTGATATAGAGCATGCCATCCGGACCAAAAGCGATTCGGCCGCCGTTATGATAACTGGCGCCGGGAAGCTTGCCGATTATTTCTGTTCTAGCGGATAAAATTTGACCGTCAAATTTATAACGATCGACTCGATTGACGATTTGGCCGTTTTGCCGGGTAGTCAAATATAAATAAATAAATTTATTATTGCTAAAATCAGGATGAATAGCTATCCCCAATAGTCCCCCTTCACCCGCCGCGGTCACTCCTTCGATGGCCAATTTATTGCCCGATTCTCTTAGATATAAATTGCCCGGCCGTTCAGTAAGGAGCATTTGGCCGGCGGGTAAAAAAGCCACTTCCCAGGGGATTTCCAAATTACTGACAACAACAGCAAGACTTTCCGCGCTTTGTTCCGGTTGACTGGCGTTTTGGGGCGGCGAAGTGGTTGTCACCGGTCGGAAAAATCGTTCTTTTAAAACAGCCCCAGATAAATAAATGCCAACTACGGCAATACAGAAAACAATTATTATAATTAATAAAATCTTTAGTTTCATTTTGTCTGGATCTTTTATGATTTGGCTTTATTAAACTAGACGCCATTAGTCACAGAACTCCGGCTTGAGTAGATCGCTAGAAAAACCCCAGTCATTTTTGATTTTATCACAATCAACACTGCCATTGCCGTCATAAACCAATTTCCAGTCGGAATTGTCTTTGACTGCCAAGAACATACCCTGGCCGCCCTCAGCCTTCGATGCCAAATCAATTCCGCCAACAAGATGATTTTCATCATAGCGGAGAATATTGACTTTTATCTCGTTAATAGCCTGATTGTATTTTGCGGCCAATTTTTCTTTGATTTTTTGTTCGGCCAATAGGATAAAAGTATTGTTGGGGTTGAAAAATCCACAGCGGAAATAAATTGTCAGTTCGTCGTTGGCGGGTTGGTTATGGGGAGACTCTGGCCGGAAAAAATTAAGTTGACAAGCCATATAGCTAGTGTAATAGCCGCGCAAGCCGGCGGTTTGGCCATCGACGATATTGTTAGGGTCCGGACCAATATTGTCATTAAGATATTTTTCTATTTTTTGGTAATCAGCCCAATTAATACCCGTGGCCGAATATTCCACGCCGGTTATTTTTGCGTCAGCCTGGGCGGTCGCCTCTCCGACCAGCCAATTAAAGCTAGTTTCGGTCGGGCCGATCAGTTTTACGCCGCTGGCGCTTTCTATTTCTTCAACAATAATTCTGGCCGCCTCCGGGCAGAATTCCTCAAACGGCCGAAGGCATTTTTGCTTGGCGGCGCACCAAAGATAGCCAGCCGAAGCAATACAGCCATGCTCGTCCGCGTCGGCGCCGACAATCCCCTCCCCGTTGTTGTTCAATGGGCTATTTTGAGTCGGCTCAGTATAATTAATTTTGATAAAAACAAATATTCCCAGCGCAATTATTATCAAGCCAATGATTATAATAGTGATAGTTTTTGCTCTTTGCTCCATAAATTGGGTAATTTAATTTTTAAAAAGAAAATATCTAAACTGATCCTTTATTTATTATCTCGGTTTTAGCGATAAAAGTAAATGATTTTTGTAAAGAGTAAATTTTGCCCGGTTGTCAATAATATGTTAAAATGAAGAAAATATTAAAAAATCAAATGAAAAAAATTATTATTCTGGCGGTATTATTGGTCTTTTTTGTTCTACCTCTAGCGCCCTTAAACGCGGCCGCCAAAACTTATTCGGCTAATAAATTATTGGGTCGTCTGGCCATTCAAAGCGATAGCGGGCATAAATTGTGGTATATCCACCCCACCAGTCAAGAACGCTGGCTTTTGGCTAGTGATGAAGATTTATCGTTGCTTATTAGTCAGCTGGGGCTCACTCCTGAGGCAGGAGAATTTTCCCAGTTGGCCGTTAATAGAAAACAAACTACCCCCGCTTCATTATTAAAAAAATACGCCGGTCAAATAATTATTTCTCCTGCCGATTCTGGCCAGGTTTTTTTTCTCAATAAAGCGGATGGGATTATGTATCAGATTAAGCACTTTGAACAATTTTATAAAATTGGCCGGGTGATCGGCGCTTTAGTTAACACCGCTACCTTAAAACAATTACCGCTGAAAACATTATCACCAGTAGCAAGCAAATTAACTTATGATTCAGCCTTTCGGGGTGTTGCTTATGCTCAATACGACGGCGCCAATCTTTTGTCAGTCAGTAATGGTGAAGTGGTTCTGCCGTTAGCGTCCTTAACTAAGCTGATGACTGCTCTGGTGTTTTTAGATACCAATCCCGACTGGGATAAAAAAATTACCATCACTCCCAATCAGATTAATTACCCTTGCACCCTGCAAACCTGCGGTACGACCAGTGAAATAGATTTAAAAGTCGGCGATCAGATTAAAATCAGCGACTTATGGTTGGCAATGCTCTCAGCTTCGTCCAATCAAGCCTCGGTTATTCTGGTTGATAATAGCGGCCTAAGTCGGGAAGAATTTGTCCAAAAAATGAATGACCAAGCCAGGGCTCTGGGCCTGATAAAAACCAGATTTGTGGAAATGAGCGGTTTGTCAGCTGACAATGTCTCCACCGCTACAGAATTTGCCAAAATCGCCGCCACTGCCTTTGCTGACCCAAGAATCAATGATGCCACGATGGCCAATAATTATAATTTTTATGTCCGGCAGGCCGACGGCACCGGCCGAAGGGTGCTGGTCAATAATCGCAATACTAGTCTGTTGGCCATGGGACCGATTGCCGCTAAAACCGGCTATCTAGTGGAGGCCCAGCGTAATGCCGCCATCAAGAAAAACGAACAAATAATTATTGCCCTGCACTGCTATTCTTTGACTCAAAGGAATTCCATTATCCAGAATTTGCTTAGCGGCAACACCCTGGCCAACGCCAATTAAAAAAGCCGAGAAACCATTCTCGGCTAAGCTTTCAATATTCGAGTTAAAGAAAATCAAGAGAAACGGGATTGCCGTTTTCGTCCACAATTTGGCCGTCTTGCCAAAACAAGTAATAATCCCCCAGCCGATTGTAAACGGGCATCCCATTGATCGCCCAGTGGAACAAGCCACAGCGAGCGCAGGGATGAATTGCCAATAATCCTCGGCAGGGAGTAGGGATAAATTTTTTCTGTGAGCAGTCAATTTGACCGTTGCAATCGGCAAAATCTTTCCCGCATTGATCGGCGCGACAATCCATAACGTCCCTCCTTCGTGGTTGTCTGAGTTGTCTAATTAACTGGCTTAATATTAATCAACAACCAAGAATAAGTCAAACGGCTTTAAGGATTAATGTTTTTTAATTTCTCCTTAAAATATTCAATGGTCGCCTTAAGCCCGTCTTCCAACTTGATTTGCGGCGCCCAATTTAATTTTTTTTGGGCCAAAGCAATGTCTGGCCGCCGTTGCCGGGGATCGTCCTCGGGTAAGGGCTGATAGACAATCTGACTGGCGCTTTGGGGAATTAATTTAAGAACCAATTCCGCCAATTCTTTAATGGTAAATTCGGCCGGATTGCCAAGATTGACCGGTCCGATAAAATCTTGGTCGTTATTCATCATTTTAGTCATTCCGGCAATTAGGTCATCAATGTATTGGAACGATCTGGTTTGATTACCCTGGCCAAAAATGGTCAGGGGTTCGTTTTTAAGGGCCTGAATGATAAAATTAGACACTACCCGGCCGTCGTTTTCCGCCATTTGGGGACCATAGGTATTGAAAATCCTAATGACCCGGATAGCAACTTTGAACTGGCGATGATAATCAAAAAATAAAGTCTCGGCGCAACGCTTGCCCTCGTCATAACAGGCCCGCAAGCCAAGGCAGTTGACATTGCCCCAATAAGTCTCGGTTTGGGGGTGGATATGGGGGTCGCCGTAAACTTCTGACGTGGAAGCTTGCAAAATTTGCGCCTGATTGTTTTTGGCTAATTCCAACATGTTGATTGCTCCCAAAACCGAGGTTTTGACGGTTTTGACCGGCTCCAATTGATAATGAATCGGCGAGGCCGGGCAAGCTAAATTGTAAATTTGGTCAACTTTAATTTCCAAAGGAACAGTAACATCGTGAAGAATAAAGGTAAACTTCGGGTTGGTAAGTAGATTTTGGATATTTTCTTTGCTGGAAGTTTGAAAATTATCCAGGCAAATCACTTCATTCCCCTGCGCCAATAATTTTTGGCAGAGATGGGAGCCGACAAAACCGGCGCCGCCGGTAACTAAAATTTTCATAAGTGGTTTTAAAATGAAATTTATTTGTCCGGGCAGTATAATTTGTATTTTTTCATATCTGGCGAGGAATGTAAAGCCAATGGAAACTAAAAAGTTTTTAAACAATAAACCTCCATAGATATCTATATACACATCTATGGAGATTTATTTATTGCTTGGGGACAGGGATTTACGCATCGCCTCGCCGCCAAATAGCGGCTCGCCTCTTTGTCCTCGGCAGAGCTGATTACTCCTTTAGTCGCATTCAGCTACGCTCGATTTATTCGCAAAATTTTCCAATTTTGCTCATATCTCGCTTCTGCCGGTTCGAATCATTTCTTTATCCAAGAAAAATACAAAGAGAGGCCGTTTTGACGGTCTCTCTTTGTATTTTCTCGGGGACAGGGATTTACGGCGTAAACCGCCCGCAGAAAACGGGGCGGTTTACTCTGTCCTAGGTGGCCGCTAATCCTGCGCCAGCTCGGATTAGCTAAAAGTTTCGCTTTGGCGCTTGCCTTCCGGCTTCGCTTCTCGCTCAACTTGCCACCCGTTCGAATCCCTATTATTCCAAAGCAAATAAAAGAAGTGGATTTTGTCCACTTCTTTTATTTGCTCGGGGACAGGGATTCGAACCCCGATAGCCAGGACCAAAACCTGGAGTCCTACCATTAGACGATCCCCGAATACTGGCCGGTGCCATTAAAACAATAAATCCGGCCATTATTTAGTTGGCTTTTTTACTTCTTTTGTATTTGCCGCTTTGGCGAGCGCTTCTTTTCACTAAAGTTATCTCGCGCCATTTTAATTTGGGCACCTTAGCTCGCGGGTCTCTTTTTTTCTTAGCCATAATAATTATTTTTAAAACCCTCCAATAAAGTAAGAGGGCAAAGAAATCATAACAAATATTATAATAAAAATCAAGATTTAAACCCTTAAATACTTTCCAATGGCCAAACTGCTGCTAATAATATTCAAAACAATAATGCCGATTAATTGGCTGCCAAAAATAACTAGGGCATTGCTATTAAAATAGCCGATAATATTGAATTCGGCGCCGCCAAAATAACTAGATAAGTGCGGCTGGATTAAAGATAAAATAAAATAGACCACTCCGATTGCCAGAACACAGGCAATTACTCCGGAAAAAATGTTTTCAATAATAAACGGCGAGCGAACAAACCAATTGGTGGCGCCAACTAATTTCATAATTCCCACTTCATGGCGGTGGGTAAAAATAGCAATGCGAACAGTGTTAAAGACTATTAGGGCGGCAATAATTACAAACAGACCGCTGATAATCAAGCCGCCTTTTCTAACATTTTCAGTAATGGCGTTAATCCGGTCAATGACGACCTGATGATCATCATAGCTTCTTTCTTCGATTAAATCGGAGTAGGCCGGATTATCAATCGCCTCCAATATTTCCGGATAATCGTCAAGTTGTTTGGCTTTGACAATTAGGGTGGCCCCCAAAGGATTTTTTTCCAACTCTTTCAAGGCCTCTTGAATCAAGAGTTCGTCCTGGTGTTTGGTTTTGAAATTGGCCAAATTATCTTCCGACGAGGAATAAGTAATTGATTTTATCTGCGGCAGGGTTTCCAAATGCGATTTTATCTCCGCCACCTTGGTTTCGTTGACTTCTTGTTGAAAATAAATGGAAATATCAATTTTTTCCTTAACCGCCTCAATTGCAGAATCGGAAACGGCACTGATTATCACCAAAAAATTAATGGAAATAAAGGTTAGAGTAATAATAAAAATGGTGGCCAAGGACAGCCAAATATTGCGCCAAAATGACTGAATAGCGAATAAAATACTCCGTGATAAAGAAAGTAAAAACATAAAAATTAAATTACATATTTACCTATTTTTTGGTCTTGAACAATGGCGCCGTCTTCCATGGTAATTACCCGCTTCTTGAGCGCGTTAACAATGCTTTTATCATGAGAAACCAACAGGACAGTTGTTCCGAAGTCATTGATTTTTAAAAGCAGATTAATAATTTCCTTAGAATTAATGGCATCAAGATTGCCGGTCGGTTCGTCCGCCAAGAGAACCTTGGGTCGATGGACAAGAGCCCGGGCAATGGCGACTCGTTGGCGCTCGCCGCCGGATAATTCCTGCGGATAACGGTCCAATTTATCCTCCAAATCAACTATTTTCAATACCTGAGGAACAATTTTATTAATCCGTCCTCGCGTGGTGCCGGACACCTGCAAAGCAAAAGCAACATTTTCAAAAACAGTTTTTTTGGGTAATAATTTAAAATCTTGAAATACCACCCCGATTTGCCGCCGTAACAAGGGAATTTGATAACTCTTGATTTTAGTGATGTCCCAACCGCCAATGATAATTTGTCCGTGATCCGGCTTAATTTCAGAAATCAGCAAACGGATAATCGTGGTTTTGCCGCAACCGGATTGGCCGACAATAGAAACAAACTCCCCCGGTTCAATATGAATAGTGGCATTATTGACAGCAACTGTTTGCCGATTAAATTTTTTTGTGACATTGATTAAATGAATCATAAAATAAATTGGGTATGGGCGGCTTAATTATTCAATTCAGTAACTAAATTATCCACTGGGGTAATCTTAATTTGAGAAATTATTCCCTGATTGGTGGAAGTAGCCAGTTTTAAAAAGGCGTTTTTGGACAAATCCAAAACTCTTTCTTGGCAGGGGCCCATTAATTTTTGCTCCAAATCAGTCCAATCGGCGCATCTTTTTGGTCCATAATCCTTGATTGTGACTATCACCTCTTTATCATTCTGCAAATTAACCACTCGCACCTTTGAATCAATGGCAAAATCGCGACTGGCGGCCATCAGTTCGTTGGGATATCGGGGATGAACATACCAAGAGGCCCGACCAGTCAATCCCGGTTCATTGAACAGGGCAAACATAATTGATTTTTTATCCGGCAAGGTAAAGACAAGCGTCTGATTGAGTGGATCCCGCAAAGAGTCTATTTTTTTGAAAGACAAATCCAACCAACTATAGTAATACACTTCTTTATATTTATCGTCAGCCTGATACTTGATAGTGATGGTCGGCCAACTGGTAAAATTATCGCCGCCAGCCGGATTAAATTTGACAAAATACAAGTCACTGGCCGGCTCCAGTCCCTCCGGATAAGTGAAAAACCAATTAATCCGGTCTTGACTGACAATATTCATCATCTTCAGAGTCAGGGGTTGCTTGGTGGATTGGGCGCCAATGTCTAATTTGACCACTTCATCCGGCGATTTTAAGGTATAATTTTCCTTCAGGGGAAAAGCCACTCCCTTGAGATAAAAGAATTTCTCGGCTTTGACCGGTAGAGCGGTAACAAAAGACAGCGAGCTCAATACCAGTAAAGGAATAATTAGTCTGGAAAAAAATCTTTTTTTCATTTATAATAATTATTGCTGATTGGCGGGTATGGTTTAGTGGTAAAACGCGACCTTCCCAAGGTTGAGTCACGGGTTCGATTCCCGTTACCCGCTTTATTCGCCCATGTAGCTCAATTGGCAGAGCAACGGTATCGTAAACCGTAGGTTATCGGTTCAACTCCGATCATGGGCTCATTAATTACTCTTTAAATAGTTTTTTATCTTCAGGTTGTCCATCAATTGTTTAATATATTCATTGACATCCACTTTGATTAGAATATGGCTGACTTTAACGCTGGTCTGACCGGTATCAGGATCAATCGCTCGGTCCGTCGCTTTAACAATATGATAGCCGAAATGATTTTTAATTAACTCGGGATAAACTTCGCCCTTATCCAACCCCAACACCGCTGATTCCATTTCCGCTGACAATTCGCCATTGGAAATCCAGCCTAAATCGCCGCCAGTATTGATGCCGGCTTCATCTTCGGTGTATTGCTCGGCTAAAACGGCAAAATCAACGGTTTTATCCAGCGCTAAATTAAGGGCGACCTGAGCTCTTTCTTTGGCTTGTTGATTAATAGCCAAATCTTCATTAGCAACAATAATTTCCTGAAGCACATCCTTTGCCATTAACGGCCTAAGCACCTTGCGCCTAAAATCATTTAAGGACATTTGATATAATTCTTGGGTAGTATTTTCCGCCGCCTCCAAACCGCCAACTTGATCAATGATTTTAGCCATTTCTTGGTCGAGCTGTTCGACGGTGATAGAACGGTTATTTTTTTCCAATTCTTTTTCAATCAAGGCGATCATCGCCAGCCGGTTGAAAATCTTATCCTCAATCTCGCTGACATCCTGCAAAATTTCCGCGTTAAATCCTTCGCGGTTGGTGACTAGAGCCGATTTGATAATTTGAACATCATCAATATAATCGGCGGCGGAAATGGTTATGTCGCCGGCTTGGCCGGCCGGTAGACGCAAAAATTGCGCCACTCGATAACTAAAATCATCGGTCCAGCCAAGACGATATAAGCCAAAAATATCTATAACCAACAATAATAGCAAGGTCAATAGAATAAAAACCAATAATCTGACAAACAAACCGGCCCAACCTTGCCGGGGTTGTTTATTCGGCGCCTGATCAGCCAGCACCTCTGTCTGAGTCTGGTTAATTGTTTTAATTCTTGGCGCTGATTTTACCTTTGATTTCGATTGGTCAACTGAAGTGGTTTTTAAAGTTCGAGAATTAACCCGGGACAATGCTGGTTTTTTCTCAGTCGGTGGTTTTTTAGAAATTGGAGCCGATCTAGTTTTTTTTCTGGATTTTGAACCGGCAGTCGAATCATTTTTCTCTATTTCTTCTAAAATATATTTTTTTAATTCTTCTTTGCGTTCGGTGGTTAATTTAGCGGAGGCCATATTTTTAAAATTATTTAATTAGATTGTTATTTAATTAAAAAAATATTTCCACCAATTCAGAGGATTGAAATTGGTCTTGGTCACTGCCACAATACTATTGCCTTTTTTTCGATAATCCGCTTCAACCGCCTGCCGGCTTGAAGAAGCCTGCTCTTCTCTAACCACGATTACTACTTTTTCCCCCGGTTTTTGTAAGCCCAGCTTAATCCGCGCTTCTTTTTCCAGCTGATTGCTACTTGACCAAGAATCCAACAAAGCACCAATTTCACGATTCTCCTCCGTAAGGCGATCAGCCTCGCGCTCCAAATTTTCAATCTGTTGATCTATTTGGTGTCGATTGATTATTTCTTTGGCCAAGCCGAGAGAAAACATCACGCAAAGAGCCAATGAAGCTAAAAAAAATATTCGCCGGTTATTTAATTTTTTCCTCTTTATTATCGACATTGGTTATTATAACACAAATATTAATTAATCAGCAACAAGCGAATTAAATCGCTCTTCACCTAATTTATTTTTTATTTTTTCTAATAAAATAACCGCCCGTTGGTTTGTCTGATAAGTTTTTCTCCGGCGATAATTATCTTGTTGAGCTAGTATTTCCGCAGCTAATTTTTGCGGTTGGTTGATACCGACCAACTGAATAATCGTTTTTCTCTCACCGATCAGGCTAATCGTCAATTCGCCCGGTGAGAGAAACTTTTTTTTAAAACTGACGTCTTGAATTTTGCTGTATAAAACCGAAGTAATAAAAAAATTTAAAAAACCGTGCTGGTCCAAGTCAATAATCCTCCGGTCGGTCATTATGAAGGCGGTAAAATAATAACTCCAATAAATCCGAAGGGCCAATCCCAATCCCGTTATTACCAATAGACAAAAACCGATTACCCCCGGCCAACCCCAATTAAACAGCGGATAAATCAAAAAAAAGGCCAGCAATAATAGTGCCGCAGCAATTACTGCCTGAAGAAAAAAATAGCGGCCGGACCGCCGGATAATATTTTCTATTCGTTCATCTGCCCGTAGGCTGATTTTTTTGGTTAAAAGTTTATTAAGCATTTTTTAATTGAATCAGTCTAGTATTTTTGTTTTTAACGATAAAGTAATGTTTGACAATCTCAATCAAGATAACCTTCACTATGGCCAAGCCAATAATCAAACACCATTCGTCAATTCCCAGTCGCACCGTCTTAAATACGTCGTCGGCAAAGGGTAGATAGATAGCGGAAAGCAATAACAGAAAACCCAGCCCCACCGACGCCAGTAAGTACTTATTGGTAAGCGGATTATGGTTAAAAATCGAATGTCTCAATGTTCTGACGCTAAAAACATAAAGCAAAGAATCAAAACCAAGGGCGGCAAAGATTATGGTTCGGATATAATTAAGGTCATCAAATTTTGCTAAAAGTAAGATGAACCAAGCCAGTAATATAATATCAACTATTATGCCGATTACGAATATTAGGATCTTCATTTCCCTATTAATAATCGACTCGCCTTTGGGGCGGGGTTTATCCCCCATCACTTTCTTTTCGCCTGGTTCTAATGTCATTGCGATGTTGGGCAAACCATCGGCCACTAAATTAATCCATAAAATTTGACTGGCCAGTACCGGTAAGGGTAAATTCATTAAAATTGCTCCAGAAATTAAAATAATTTCGGAAAAACTGTCCGTCAAAAGATATAAAATCACCTTTCTAATATTATCAAAAATAATCCGGCCCTGCTCCACGGCTGTCACAATCACTTTAAAATTATTATCCAAAAGAATTATATCGGCAGTTTCTTTGGTGACATCGGATCCATCGCCCAGGGCAATGCCCGTGTCCGCTGATTTTAAGGCCGGCGCATCGTTGATGCCATCACCGGTCATTGCCACCACTTCATTTTTGGATTGCCAGGCGTCGACCACCCGCATTTTGTGCCGTGGTTCGACCCGGGCATATATATCAATGTATTTAATTTTTTTTCTCAATTGTTCATCGCTCCAATCATCCAACTCCCGCCCCTCAACTACATTGCTATTGATTTTAAAGCCCAATTCCTGAGCTACCGCTTTAGCGGTTAAGGGGTGGTCACCAGTAATAATAATCGGCCTAATTCCCGCCTGTCGACACAAACTAATAGCCTCTTTGGCCTCGGACCGCAAAGGGTCCTTAAGGGCAATAAAACCCAAAAATACCAAGTCATTAAGCTCATTCTCTAGTTTACCGAACTGATTTGCGGTTTTGTAAGCCAAGGCCAATACTCGTAATCCCCCTTTGGTTAGCGCTTCATATTTTTTGTTAATATGTTTGAGCTGGGCGTCGGTTAATTTCTTTTTTTCATCACCCATTAACACCCGGGAAGAAAAAGCCAACACTTTTTCCGGCGCACCCTTGACAAATACATGGCTGTGTCGATCGGTCTTATGGTAATGCAGGGTGGCCATATACTTTTTTTCTGAATCAAACGGAAGCTCATACTGTTTAATGTATTCGGCGTCCAATTGATCTTTATCAAAACCAGACTGAATAGCCGCTAGGAGTAATGCTTTTTCGGTCGGATCGCCGATAATTCTCAAATTTTTCAAATCCTCGTTGGGATTTTCAATGGCAGCACTGCTACATAAAACAGAAACTTTGGAAATCAAACTTTGAACTTTTTCCATTTGGGTCATTTCGATTCCGACGGAGACAGAATATTCTTTATCGACCGTAATTATTTTTGCCACCTGCATCTTCCCTTCGGTCAAGGTGCCGGTTTTATCGGTGCAAATAATAGAAATACTACCTAGAGTTTCGGCGGCAATTAATTTTCTAATCAACGCCTTTTTCTTCAATAACCGTTGCATGCCGATAGTCAGAATAATTGTCACTGCCACCAGCAGTCCCTCGGGAATAGCTGCCACCGCCAAAGCAACGACGATTAAAAACATTTCCAGCGGATCTTTGCCAAAAGAAAGACCCAGACCGAACAGAATAAGACACAATAAAACAATAAAAGCTGTTAACCACTGGCTAAATTTATACAATTGAATCTGTAAGGGAGTTTTTTCCTCCTTGGCCTCCCGAATCATTTTAGTTATTTTGCCGATCTCGGTCTTGACGCCGGTGGCGCAAACAACCGCCCGACCGATTCCCCTAACAATTAAGGTGCCCATATACACCATATTTTCTCGATCAGCCAATGATGTTCCGGGCTGTAACCTTTTGATATTTTTTCTAGAGGGAGTTGATTCTCCTGTCAGAGTTGCTTCCATTGCTTGGAGGTCTTCAGTATCAATTAATCGGGCGTCAGCCGGCACTTTATTGCCAGCTCGTAAGAAAATCACATCACCGGGCACCAGTTCAGAAGCGTCAATTTTTATCTCCCGGCCATTACGCATCACCTTGGCCTCTTGCTTGACAATTTTTTTCAAATAGGTGACGGCTTTACTGGCTTTGTTTTCTTGCCAGAAACCAAAAAAAGTGTTGACTATCACCACCAAAAAAATCACTAGCGCATCTGTTGCGTGGTTTAAAAAAACAGAAATCAAACCGGCCGCAATTAAAACATAAACCAGAGGCGATTTTATTTGACTTAGCAAAATCGCCAAAGAAGATAAGGATTTTTCGGCCGGCAGTTGATTTTTGCCAATTTTTTTCTGTAAGTTTTTTGCTTTTTCAGAATCAAGCCCTTTTGCAGAGCTTTTTAAACGCTTAAAACAATCAGCCACTGACAAACTGTGCCAATTTTTTTCTTGCATAGGAATTTTTGATTTGTTTTACTATATTATAACACAAATCAATCAATAAAGTCGAAAATAAAAAAATCGGACTAGTCCGATTTTTTAGTATGTACGCCCAGTAGGATTCGAACCTACGACCATCAGCTTAAAAGGCTGCTGCTCTACCAACTGAGCTATGGGCGCATAATTTTTATTTTTAAAAGGCATTTTACTTAAAAGGCTGCTGCTCCCTGCCTGCCGGCAGGCAGGTAACAACTGAGCTATGGGCGCATAATAATTCAAGATTTTCAAAGTTTATTTTGTAAAGATAGCTTTATTCGGCCGGCGGCCGAAGCTGCTCTTCCGGGGTTAGCGTAAAATTAGCTAAAGCTAATTTTACGACTCTCAGCTGCGCCTCACTTGAGGCTCGGCTGGCTTCGCTTCTAACCCGTTTCGTCCGCCTGGGGCGGACTCAACCCAACTGAGCTTGGGCGCATATTGACAAACTTGCTGTATTTTAATACAATCAACAATCAAGAAATAAAGGGAGGAAAAAAATGAAAGCGAGAGTTACCGTCTATAGAATAGAAGAACGGTGGGGCGTAATCACCCTAATTCCGGAAAATGAAAAAGATGAGGCCATTCTACAAGTACTTTATGAAGAAGAAATGCATTGCGGATTAAGTTCCCGAGGGGGTAAAATCGAACAGATGGATGTTCGGATAATGGAACGAAAAAGATAACCGTAAATTTTAAACATCTGCCTCAAACAACCAAGTTGTTGATTTGGGGCTTTTTTTATTGTCCCAATTCAAATTATAACAAATAAAAATGATTTTGGCAAGGACCAAACCTGAATAATCTGTTTACAAGTCTGATTTGCTAAAATAAACGCAATTAGTTAAAATATACTAGCAATGACCATGATCATATGACCGAAACCAACCAAACTTTTTCCGGGAAAATCCCACCCCAAAATCTAGAAGCTGAACAATCTTTGTTGGGCGCTTTGTTAATTGATAAAGATTCAATAGTCAAAATAGCCGACATTATTACCGGGGAAGATTTTTATGAAGACCGTCACGGTTTGATCTATGAAACAATCCTGGAATTATTCGAAAAAAAAGAAGCGATTGATTTGTTGAGTTTGGCCAGCCGCTTAAATGAAAAGGGCTTATTGGAACAAATCGGCGGACGCAGTTATCTGGTCACTTTAACCAACCAAACGCCTTCCGCCGCCCACATCGTGTCTTACGCCCAGATTATCCAAAAAAAAGCTACCCTAAGACGACTAATTACGGCCGCCAACAATATTTTGGAGTTGGGCTATCACGAAGAAAAAGAGGTCAATGAGGTTTTGGACAAAGCCGAACAATCTGTTTTTTCTGTATCGCAAAAATATCTTAAAGAAAAATTCACCCCCATCAAAGAAATCTTAACCGACGCTTTTGACCGGATCGACCAACTGCATCGGGAAAAAGGACAGCTCCGGGGGCTACCCACCGGCTTTAACGACCTGGATAGCTTGTTGGCTGGCTTGCAAAAATCCGATCTGGTTATTTTGGCTGCTCGGCCTTCAGTGGGTAAAACCTCTCTGGCTCTGGATATGGCCAGAAATATTGCTGTTAAATACAAAAAATCAGTTGGTATTTTTTCCCTAGAAATGTCCAAAGAACAGCTGGTGGACCGCCTGATTTGCGCCTCAGCCGGCGTCGGATTGTGGAAAATGCGGACTGGCCGGTTATCGGAAAACAGCGATGATTTCCCCCGGATTGGTCAAGCAATGAGTGAGTTGGCGGAAAGCAATATTTATATTGACGATTTTGCCAATACTAATGTAATGGAACTTCGCACCAAAGCCCGTCGCTTGCAAATGGAGCATAGTCTTGATTTGATCGTTCTGGATTATTTGCAATTAATGGAAGGTACCGGCAGCCGGAGTAGCGACAATCGTGTCCAGGAAATTGCCGAAATTTCCCGCGCCCTCAAGGGTATTGCCCGCGAATTAAATGTGCCGGTTCTGGCTTTATCTCAATTGTCTCGAGCAGTGGAAGCGAGCCATCCGGCCATACCCAAATTATCGCACCTAAGAGAATCCGGCTCTATTGAACAAGATGCTGATGTCGTAATGTTTATTTATCGCAAAGCAGCTGACCGCGGTTATGACATTAATTCCTTATCAGAAGAAGACCGCTATACCGCCGAAATCCATGTGGCCAAACATCGCAATGGTCCGACCGGGGTAATTAAATTATATTTTGATGAAGATAAAGTCAGTTTTAAAAATTTAACTAACCAACCAATACCGGCTGAAATCCAAGACCGCGAGGTCAAATCAGCCTTTTAACTATCTTTTATGTTTGGACAATTAAAACAACTCCAAGAATTACGTAAGCAAGCTGACCAAATTAAAACCGCTCTAGCGGCAGAAACTATTGAAGGCCGGGGAGCAAATGGCTTGGTTAAGATTATTATGGATGGCAATCAAGAGGTAAAACAAGTGGAAATTGACGACCAGCTTTTAGCCGACAAAGAAAAACTTGCTCAGGGCCTGAAAGAAGCAGCTAATGATGGCATTAAAAAAGTTCAACAAGTTATGGCCCAAAAAATGTCTCAATTGAGTGGATTGGGCCTGCCGGGAATGTAATTAATATGGCTTTAATCATTAAATCAGCAACAATAAAAGACAGTCCTCAACTATTAAACCTCCGACAAACAAGCTTGTTGGAGTTTAATAATTTTTTGGCTGATCCCGATGAATACACCCCCTCCCTGGCTGCCGAACAACAAATAATTAATGATAGTCGCCCAAAAAATAATCTCTATTTAGTCGCTTGGCAAGACAAACAAATTATTGGCAGCTTGTTATTTATCGGCGGAGAATACAGAAAAAACCGCCACGGCGGAAAAATAGAAATATTCCTTCGGCCGGAGTTCCGCCGTCAAGGGGTGGGTCAAAAATTAATGAACCGACTATTTAGTTGGGCCAAGCGTCAAGGCATTAAAAGAATTGAATTAGAGGTCTGGTCAAATAATCGGCCGGGGCTGGCTTTTTATGAGCGGTTGGGTTTTAAGCCGGAAGGGATTCGAAAAAAAGCTTACCGAGTCAACAATCGTTTTGTTAATGGAATTTTGATGTCTAAATGGATTTAACTATGTACCCAAAAATAATCCAAAATTTAATTGATCAGTTTGCCAAACTCCCGAGTATTGGCCCTAAAACCGCTGAACGGCTGGTTTTTTATTTATTAAATCAACCGCAGTCCCAGCTTTATCAATTCGGCGAAGCCATTGAACACATTAAAGACCAGATAAAAATTTGCCAAACCTGCTTTAATTTTTCCGATACCAATCCCTGTCAAATTTGTGCCGATAAACGCCGAGATAAGCACAGTCTTTGCATAGTAGCCAAGCCTCAAGATTTGGCCATTATTGAAAAAAGTAAAACCTTTTCCGGTTTATACCATATTTTAGGCGGTAACATTAATCCACTGGAAGACACGGAAATAAATAAAATCAAAATCGCCGAACTAATCAACCGATTAAAAAACCAGCCGATTAAGGAAATAATTTTAGCGCTAAACCCCGACATTCCGGGCGAAACTACTACTCTATACCTCTGTAAACTGCTCAAACAATTCCCTCAGATAAAAATCAGCCGACTCGCCCGTGGCTTGCCAACCGGCGCTGACCTGGAATATGCCGACGAAGTCACTTTGGAAAACGCTTTTCGGGGTCGACAACAACTCTAATCGTTAATCCTAATTGGGACAATAATCCCCCCTTTGGTCTGATTGGCCAAGGGGGTTTATGATATTTAATTTCTGACGCTACTTGATATAATCAACCTCAAAAGCATTCTGAACAATTACCACTTGATTTTCCCAGTTTTCACTCCACCTCGCTTTTGCCTGTTCACGGGACAAGAGAGATAATTTATTATCAACTATCACCTCATAAATTCGGGGGCTATTTTCAAATTTGACCAATTTTAGGCCGGGTTTGACTGTCATATGGGCGTCCTGGCCTAATTTGTCAAAATCATCTTGACTGAGTAATTTAAGATCTTGTTCGGCCCAAGAACCACTGTACCAAGTCCAATACGTTGCCTCATTGGGAAACAGGCGTCGCCGACCCAGTGAATCAATCAAATAGATAGCAGAATCAGCTTCAATTTTGACAAGATCACCGGTTTTTAAATCGGACAAATTATAATAAGTTTTGCCCATCTGTTTGGTTAAAAAATCTCTGGTTAACTGGCCAAACAAACCACTGGCGGGCTTCAAATCATTGGCCAGTTGGAATTCGACCAAAGCGCGTTTTGTTAAATCGCCAAAATAACCAGTAGCGCCAACTTGAGCCAATTTAGCCGCGGCCGGACCAACAGCCGCTTCCATTAAAATAGTTTGTAAAGCTGTCACATCGGCTCCTTGATTACCAATGGTCAAATCTCTAGTAAAATTATAAATTTTGATGCCCAAGACCTGCGGAGTCACGCCGCCAATCTGAGGCAATTGAAAAGCGGGAGATTGCTCAACAGTAACCAACTCAATCGAATCAGAGACCGTAGCGCTAATGCCATAATTGTTTTTAAACTTCACATAAATGGTTTTCGTGCCCAATTGACTACTTAAAGACCAATTTATACTGCCTTGGTAAGGCTGCCAAGGAACACTGCTAAAGCTTTCATTATTACTAATTGCCATTTCTAGCGGACCATAAGCACTCAACATATTATCGGCGGATAAGTCAAGCATTATTTCAGTTGAGGTGGTTTGACTTATTCCATTATTAATAATGACCCGGGGATTTATCGGCGGATAACCAATAAACAATCCGCCACCACCTCCGCCACCGGAAACCGGATTACTCTGGGTAGCAACGGAAACAGTAGTTAAGGCTGATTGATTGGTTAAGTCGTCAGTGGTTCTAAGCGCGAAATAATAGGTGGTACCGGCGTTTAAATTATTTATTTGGTATTGTTGGCTTCCCAAAATCGGCACTGGCAAATTAGTTAAGGCCGTGGCCGAGGCAAAATTATCAGAGTCAATCGGCGCAGTACTGTATTTCAACTCATAAAAATCAGCGTTGGTTTCATTGTTGGTCCAGGATAAGACAATGGAGTTTGTTGTTACGGAAAGGGCCGAAAAATTTTCCGCCGCCAAAGAGGTTTGGTCAACCAACAATGACACCTTGATCGCTATTGGTTCGGAAGTAATATTGGTTTCGCTAATAATCGATCCGGAAAAAACATAATCCCCGGCCGGATAATCGCTGGCTATTTCTAGCGGCTTGGATAAAAAGTAATAATCATATTGAAAGCCGTCAATCAAGGATAAAACGCCCGCCTGACTCTGGAGATAGAAAAAAGGACGCTGGCCGCTAATTATTCGATAACGATATTGTTCATAACTGCCAACATCGGAACTGGCATTAACCCCCAAAGCGTCCCAATAAGGCAAAAAAGCATCGGGAGCGTCAGTCAAATAAAAAGGAAACAAGCCGTCTTTAAGCGGTCGAGTGGTGCTGGCCAGATTAATATCAAAATAATATTTTTGCTCAATCGGATTAAGCATCCAGGCAAAACCGCCCGTTAAATTTCCGGCCAAATCCTGCCAACTATCTTTATCCGTTGATGCTTTGAGTGTCAGACAATCAACTGCCGGGGCAGTTTTCTTTAAATTTAAAACAAAAGCCAACCAGGGCGACTCCACTCCGTATTGACTTGCCACCTTAACAACAAAAGCATGGGGACCAAGGGGAACAGTAGAATGCATTGAGGGAAAAAGACCGTCAATTTCCAAAAAATCCAAATCATAACCGTTAACAAAAGACATTGTTTGATCGGGCGCCACTCTTAAATAAAACGACGGCTCCAGGCTATTATTCATCTTCCAAATCCACTCTTCCCCGCTAGCAGGAGTGGCTGAAGCATTTACGCCCAGACCATCCCAATATTCCCAAAATCCTTCCGGATAAGAATGATAATAAAAGGGATAATCGCTGGCGGCCAAATCAATCGTGGTGGTGGCGCCCAACACGTTAAAATAATACCAGCTTTGATTCGGATCAAATTCTAGGGCAAAACCGCCTGTCATTGGGTCGCGCGGTAATTGTTGCCAATTTAGCAAATCAGTGCTGTAAGCAATAGCAAAACCACTAAAGCTGGGCTCGGTTTTATTTAGCTGAAAAACAATATTAATAGACTCGGACTGCTGACCGTCGCCAGCAGTCAAATAACCGCTAAAAACATAATCCCCACTCGGAGCCAGAGAAGGCAGGGCCGGATAATCGCCGGTAACCGCCAACTTACCGGCGCTATCGGCGGTAAGAGTAAAAAAGGGCTGTTGACCGCTGATTTTCAGCCACTGAGACTCCTCTTCACTGCCGGCAGTTGAAGAAGCGCTAACTCCTAACGCCTCCCAATATTCTCGCCACCCGGCCGGGTGGGTAGTTAAATAAAATCCATAGTCGCCGCCAGCAATCGGCACAGTAGTGGTAGCGGCAACCAACTTAAAATAAGTGGCGGTCTCATTTAAATCAGCCTCAAAGGCAAAACCGGAAGCCCGCTCGCCAACCATTGTCGACCAATTAACCTGATCAACCGATGATTGCCATTCCAAAGCCAAAAAATCAAGGTTATCATTCGCTTGGCCAACACCAGCTAATAACAGACAAAAAAAAGACGATACTAAAATAATTTTGGAAAAAAATTTAACTAAAGTCATAAAATAATAAATTAAATTAACAATAGCAAGACCAGTAAACTAATTAGGGCCAAGCTGGAAAATATTAATTTTAAATTTTGTTTCTTAATTTGAATCACAATATTAACCGTCAAGGTAGTCACCAATAAACCAAGGATCAGATGATAATAAGTGCGGCTAAAAGTTAAAATCCATCTTACATAAGACGAACTATTGTGTTTGGCAAAAAAATACTGATCCAATAATGAAGACTTGACCGGCACTATATTGTCCCAAGGCAAATCAGCCACTAGAAAATTGCCGGCTAAATCTTCGGCGGTCACGGTCGCCAATACTACTGGATTAAATAATTCTTCCTGCTGCTCCTGGAAAATAATCATACTGCCGGTCCACAAACCCTCAATTTGCTCAGCCGGATTAAGCTTGATGGTATAATTACCAAAAGCAACCGCCGCCTCTGCGGTGTCAGCGCTCAAAAAAACTTTCGCTTGAACAATCTGCTGCTCTTGGCCAATTGGCTTATTGACCAATAACTGACTCTGTTGATAATCCAAAGTTGGCGCGGTCTGATCAACTGTTACGGTGTAAGTCGTGGAGCTGGCCCGTTGGCTACCGGCCGACGCTTCAATCATTATCGAACTGACTCCTTCGACCAACGCTATCTCTTCCTCGCAGTAATCATCCACTACAGTCAAAGGAGCTGATTGCCATTGTCCGACGGTAATTTTTAAAGTCTCAGCGCCGGGAGCAAAAATCTTAAACTTTATTTTATTTTCTTTGGTAATTAAATCGTCGGCCGGATAAATTAACCGCGGCTTGTCCAAAGCAGTCACTCGAGTTATTTTTTCTCCAAAAACTTGCGCCGCCGGCTTGTCAATCGCCACTAATTCACTGGTCGAAGCGTTAATTGACGACTCAGTTGTTTTAGTATTAATAAGCTCTTTTTCAGTTATCGCCTCCAGCGAGGATAATCCAAAAAATTGCGCCACTAAAGTAGTGTCATAGCCCCGATAAGCACCGGAAACAATTCCCACCCCAATCTCTTTAAAATTTGGGTCAATCATATTGGCATAATGAGTCTTGCTTTGCGTCCAGGCATTAACCACCTCAGCGGCATCAGCAAAACCCATGGCTAAGTTTTCCCCGGCGGTTAAATATTGATAACCGCTTTTTTTAAGCCAATCTTTCAAACCATTTTTATCCGGGCCCAAGTGGGAAAAATATTGTTGACTAAGCATATCCTGAGCTTTAGCCATTGCCGCTTCCGACAATAATTTATTTTCCGTTAGGGGGGGCAAATCGAGATTGTTTCTAATTTGATTAGTCAAATTAATGATATTTCGAGCCTGTTTAGTGGCAACATCCGGCGTCACCCAGGCGCTAATCGGCAAAACAGCGATGCTAATAATTGCCACCGCCTTAATCAACAACGCAACTGCTCCATACCAAACCAATCTTTTGGGCTGGAGAAAACCCGGTTGATAGCCGTTACCGGAATAAGCAATAAACAAGTCCTTAAGCTGGCCGGTGCCGCGGGGATTTTTACCGGCTTTCACTTCCTCACCGTCGCTCAGGCCATTATTATTTGTATCCGAATTAAGTGGATCAGTCTGATAAATCTTAATCTCCTCATAATCACTCAAACCGTCATGGTCAGTGTCAGCTTCAGTTGGGTTGGTCCCATAAAGTTTTTCCTGATAATCACTCAAGCCGTCCCGATCAGTATCATAGATCATTTCCATTATTTTTTCTTTTTCCTTGAGTCGTTTCTGAGCTAAGATTTTTTTAATTTTTTTACTAGTTTTCCCCATATAATTTATGTTTATTCTACCATAAAAAATAATAAAAATAAACAATAAAAAATAATGACATCCTCTCCCACCGTGGTTTAGTTGACGATTTTTCAGGGGAAAAAAATAGCACACAATCGTGTGCTATTTTGTTAATCTTCATTGTATTTCTCTCACGTCCATTACTTAAAATCGCGCTTGTCCGTCTTTGGCAGGAACTGAGCGATGAGGACAGCGGCGACACAACTGTCACATCTTAATTTATTGCCGCTCTTGTTATTGGCCCGAAATATCCAATAGCGGGATTTATCTTGTTTGCTTGTTGAAATTTAATCAGAGCCGCTTTGGTTAATTGGCCAAAAAAATTAGTTTCATTGTTGGGAGAGCCGAGACCATTTTCCGTCACCACAAAACCATGGGTATTGAGATATCGCTGTAATTCCCTAACTTCTTCACTGGTCATGCCTATCTTTAAATCCTGAGAAAACTGATAATCGGTTTGATTGCTGTTTTTAGCATAAATAACTTTACCAGTTAATATCTTTGATAGGTCGTCAACCACTTGGATGTCTTTCCAGTTATAACCATTGATAAGAAAAGCCTCGGCATTAAAAAATAGTCGCTTTCTGTTTTCTTGAATCAAATAAACCGCCGATTGTCCCCTTTCTTTAAGCAAGGAATTTTCCGGATAAGCGCCTGGCTGGCTGGCTGGAGAATTAAGTTGAATAATTGTTAAATCAACTCTATTGACCAATAAATTGTTGTAAACCAAAGAAA
>Ga0116176_10000356_pt1 | contig 37837 bp, 31 predicted proteins | sample AD_STIC08_MetaG_FD_89803 | JGI IMG/M metagenome (GOLD analysis project Ga0116176, IMG submission 89803) | Active sludge microbial communities of municipal wastewater-treating anaerobic digesters from USA - AD_STIC08_MetaG | ecosystem: Engineered > Bioreactor > Anaerobic > Digestate | place: USA...
CCTTCGGCGGAGCCGTCCGGCGCCGCGGCCTCCAGGCGGGCGGCCAGCCAGTGGAGGATGGCGAGGTGGGCCTCCTGGACGCGGGGCGTGTCGCGCGAAGGCGCGTCGAGCAGGACGTCGGCCAGCGGGGCGACCGCCGCCGCGCTTTCGCCGGTGAGGGCCACGGTCGCGAGGCCGAGGCGCCGGGCCGTCCGCAGGGCCTCCAGGACGTCCGGCGACCGCCCGCTCGTCGTCAGGGCCAGGGCGACGTCGCCGGGCCGGCCCAGGGCCTCGATCTGGCGGCTGAAGACGCGCTCGAAGCCGCGGTCGTTGCCGATCGCCGTCAGGGTCGAGGCGTCGGCCGTCAGGGCCACGGCCGCGAGAGCCGGGCCGCCGCGCCGCGACAGTCCGTTGACGAGCTCGGCCGCGAAGTGCTGGGCCTCGGCCGCGCTGCCGCCGTTGCCGAAGGCGAGGACCTTGCCGCCCGCCCGGAGCGCCGCGGACAGGAGGCCGGCCGCGGCCTCGAGCGGGGCGCCCCGCGTCCCCAGGAATTCGCGCAGGACCCGGCCGAGGTCGGCCGCGGCGTCCTCGGCTCTTCGCATCACGCGCCTCCCTCCGCCGGCCCGGCGGACGCGTCCGGGGCGGCGGGCCGTCCGCGCGGGGCGGCCTCGTCGGCGCCGCGGCGGCCCTGGGCCGACAGGACGGCCGCCCGGACCTTGTCCATCAGGGCGCCCATCGTCTCCTCCTCGCACCCGGCGACGGGGATCGGGTCGTGGAACGTGACGCCGACGCGGCCCCGCCGGGCGTACCATTGCCCCCTGGGCATGAGCTCGAAGGCCCCCCGGATGGTGACCGGGACGATGGGCGCCCCGCTGGCCAGGGCCAGGAAGAAGCCGCCCCGGCGGAAGGGCTGGAGCTTCCCGTCCCGCGTCCGCGTCCCTTCGGGAAAGATCAGGAACGAGTAGCCCCGCTCGCGGATGAGGGCGGCGGCCCGGGCGATGCTCTTCTTGCCGCCCTCGGCGCCCCTGCGGTCCACCGGGACGAAGCCGACGTGGCGCATGCCCAGGCCGAGGACGGGGACGCGCATGAGGGACCTCTTGAAGATGACCCGGGGCGTCCCGGGGATGAGCGACAGGAGCAGGGGCCCGTCCATGAAGCTCTCGTGGTTGGACATGAAGATGTGTGGCCTTCGCGGGTCGAACCTCTCCAGGCCTTCGACCTCGACCCGGACGCCGAGGACGCGCCGGCCCGCCCGCACGGCCCATTTGCCGATGGCGATGATCGGCTCGCGGAGCCCCGTCAGCATGCAGAACAGGACGACCGGCGCGAGGAGGATGAGCAGGACGGCGTAGAAGACGGCGATAACGGCGCTGGCGACCAAAGCGGGGGAGATTATAGCACAGGCCTTTGACCCCGGAGAAACGAATGGTGTTATAATATCAGCCGTGAAGCCCGAAACCGGGGCCGCGAGACGCCGCTTCATTCGCCGCGGAGTTTTCCTGTTCCTGGCCCTGTGGCTGGCCGAAGCCGTCACCAAGGCCCTGGCCGTGCTCCAGGAATTTACGGGGGACGATCTTAAGTCGACGGTCACCTCCCGCCTGGGCGAAGGCCTTCGGGCCCTGGCTCCTGGGCTAGTCGCCTACATCCTGACGCTGCTCGCGATCTACGTCCTCTTCGGCGCCCTGAACGGGCATTACGCGGGCATGCTCTCCGTCCTGATCTCGCGGCGCGCCTCGCGTCCGCGGCGCTCCGCTTCGGGACTGTCCTTCCTGGCCGTCAACACCGTCTTCCTGCTCGGGCTCTACGGCCTTAACGCGGCGCTCTATCCGGCCTCCACCCTCGCCTTCATCCGTCAGTCCCTGTCGTGGATCGGCGGCGCCGGGGCCCTGAAGGCGGCATCCTTGGCCCTGTTGGGCCTCTACCTAGTCGGCTTCGTCGTCCTGAACATCCGTTACGCGTCGAGAAAGACCGCCTTGGTTTCCCTGGCCGTTTGGGGCGTGCTCCTGGCCGCGCCGTTGAATTGGGGCTACCTCGTTTACCGGGCCCGGCCGGCCGTTCGGCCGGCCACGCCGAACGTGGTCATCATCGGGATCGACTCCCTCAATCCGCTTCATACCGGCTACGCCGGCTATCCCCTGCCCCTGACGCCAAATCTGGACGCCTTCCTTCGGGAGAGCGTCGTTTTCGGGAATTGCTATACGCCCATCGCCCGGACCTTCCCCTCCTGGTATTCCATCCTGACCGGCCAGTACCCCGTGACCAACGGCGTCCGGTTCAACCTCCAGAAGCGCAAGTCCATCAAGTCGGCCAACCGGTGCTTGGGCCACCTCCTGAAGGAGCGGGGCTACCGGACCGTCCATTACACCGACGAGGTCCGGTTCAGCAACATCACGACCGCCGAGGGGTTCGACATCCTCCGTCACCCGGTGATGGGCATCAAGGATTTCGTCTTCGGCAGCTTCCATGACTTCAGCCTGGCCAACGTTTTCTTCAACAACCCCCTGGGCTGTCTGATGTTCCCGTTCCTGAAATTCAACCGGGCCGTCTTTCACCTCTACGACGGGCGGTATTTCATCGACGACCTGGTGATGGCCATCGGCCGGCTCAATGCCCGGGGCCCGTTCTTTCTGGCCGCTCACCTTTGCATCGGCCACTGGCCGTATTATCACGCCTCGCCCCGCGAGTTCGATTTCCAGAGTGGGGCCGACCCTCTCATGGCCCTCTACGATTCCGCGCTTTCGATCGCAGACCGGCAGCTCGGACGGGTCCTGGAGGCCCTCAAGGCCTCCGGGGTTTACGATGACGCCATCGTCGTCGTCCTGTCCGACCACGGCGAATCGAAAAGAGGCCATGGCTCCGACCTCCGGGACTCCGAGCAAAACCGGACCCTTCTGGCCTGGAAGCCCGCGGGCACGACCGTCCACAGGGAAGTCGACAGGCTCGTCCGGACGATCGACATCGCCCCGACGGTCCTGGACCTCCTCGGCTTCGGCGTCGAAGGAGGGAGCTTCGACGGCGTCAGCCTCGGGCCATGGCTCCGCGGCCCGGTCGGTCAGGAGCCTCCCGACGACCGGTCCGTCATCATGGAAACAGAGTTCTCCATGGACACGCCGGGCGGCGTCGGCCTCGCCATCCAATCCATGGTCAAGCAGGGCATCGTCTTCTATGAGTTCGACCGGAAAGGTCTGATCACGCTTCGAGACATGTACTTCGACGTCCTGGTCCGGCGCCGGAACAGGGCCCTGCTGACGCCCGAATGGAAGCTCGTGCGGGACGTCGTCATCCGCGGGGACGACGAGAGCGTCCGGACTGCCCTGTTCGATCTTCAGGCCGATCCGGCTTGCAAGAAGGACGTCTCCGCCGAACGGCCGGAGATTTTTCTGGACCTCTGGGAACGGATGGCGCTTTACTACGGAGAGGAAATCGCGTCGGACAGCCCGGATGCCGGGAGTCGCCGATGACAAAATTCTACCCCGCCCAGGCCGCCGATTTTATCCGCCGAAGCCAGAATTCCGACGGCGGCTGGGGCTACGAGGCTGGCCGGGTCAGCCTGGTCGAGCCGACCGGCTTCGGCGCGATCGTCCTCCACTCCGGAGGCGCCGCGGCCGAGGCCGCCCGATCCCTGGCCTTCCTCAAGTCCTGTCAGCGCCCCTCCGGGGCCGTCGGGATCGGGCCCCGGGACGAGGACGGCAACTGGATGGCCTATGCCGCGCTGCTCGCCTTTCAGGCCCTCGGCGCGGCCGAGGAGACGGCCAAGCTCGCGGCCTGGGCCCTCGCTTTCGAGGACGCGTCGGCCCGTTTCACCCCCGAAGAAGTCAAGGTCATCCGCAAACGCTACCGGTACCGGCCGACCATCCCGGGCTGGTCGTGGACGCCGCGAACGACGGCCTGGGTCGAACCTACCGCCCTGTTCATCATCGCTCTCCGCCGCGCCGGCGTCCCGGCGTCGGAGAAGAGGATCAAGTCCGGCCTGGACCTCATCCTCGACCGGCGCGTCCCGTCCGGCGGCTGGAACTTCGGCAACCCCTATAGCACGTCTTTCGAGCTCGAGGCCAGTTCGATGTCGACCGCCCTGGCTCTGGCCGCCCTCGGCGCAGCCGGTTTTTCCGCCCGCCAGGCGGCCGTGGCGGCGGGCTTTCGCTTCCTCCGAGGCGCCCTGGCCGGCGGCGTCAGCACGGCTACGCTGGCCTGGTCGCTCCTGGCCTTGAAGAGCTTCCCGGAAACGTCGGCCGAGGGCTCGGCCGCGGCCGAACGGCTGGCCGGTCTCCAATCCGACGACGGCGGCTTTCGCGGCAACCCCTTCGAAACCGCGCTCGCGGCGCTTGTCCTCGGCGACGACCCGGCCCTCGTCCCGGCCTTCGGGGGGACGAAATGAGCCGCCCCCGCCTGACGCGCCGCGAGTTCATGCGCTTGGCGGGGGCCACCGCGCTGACGGCTTGGCCGGCCGCGGCGGCGGCCGGCGGACAGGCCCCGGCCGCCGAACCTTCCGAACGCATCTACCGGGTGGCCCTGGTCCCCTGCCCCGATTACGGTCCGGAGACCCTGGCCGCGGCGATCGAGGCCGGCTGGCGGACGAGCAGCCCGCCCGACGTCCGGGGCAAGCGGGTCGTCCTCAAGCCGAACATGGTCGACGTCTCGGCCGACCGGCCCATCCACACGGACCCGCGCCTCGTCGAGGCCTTCGTCCTCCACCTCGCCGATCTGGGGGCACGGGAGATCGTCCTGGCCGAAGGCACCTCGCACAACCGCGACGCCGAGGACCTCTTCCGCCGCTCCGGCTACGAGGCCCTGGCCCGGCGGCGGGGCGTCCGGCTCCTCGATCTCAACTATGACGATCTCGTGACCGTGAAGAGCGTCTACCCCCGGTCGACCCTGCTCCGCCACATGGCCCTGCCCCGGACCGTCGCCGAGGCCGAGGTCCTCATCTCTCTGCCCAAGATGAAGACCCACAAGCTGGCCGGGATCACGCTGAGCCTGAAGAACATGTTCGGCCTCCTGCCGGGCATGGTCTACGGCTGGCCCAAGAACACCCTCCACTGGAACGGCATACCGCTCAGCATCTGCGAGATCAACGCCACGGTCCGCACCCACTACGCCGTCGTCGACGGCGTCGTCGGCATGGAGGGCCATGGCCCGATCATGGGCTCGGCCCGCAAAGCCGGGGTCCTGGTGATGGGCGACAACGCCCTGGCCGTCGACGCCACCGCCGCCCGGATCATGGGCGTCCAGCCCGGTCGCGTCGACTACCTGGCCATGGCCCAGCGGCTGCGCCTGGGCTCCCTCCGTCCGGCCGAGATCCAGGTCGTCGGCGGGCCGAAGGTCGAGGACGTTCGGACCGACTTCCGGCTCGATCCCGAGTTCGCCGGCCTGCGGGCGCGCCGGGTCTGAATTTCCGGCCAGGCTCTCCAGGCCGGGAACTCACACGGGGCGTGCATGTCCCCGCGGATAAAAAAAAGGGGCGGCCGAAGCCGCCCCTAAGAGGCGCAAGTCAGGAAAGAGCGTCAGGTGCTGCCGCCGGCCTGGACGAGGGCCGTGGAGGGCGCGATGATCCAGTTGCCGGACCAAGCGACGAGATCGTTGTCGAAGTCGGCCATGGAGCTCACGTTGTAGCGGCTGGTCTCGGGATTCTCCGGATCGTAGGTCAAGTCGCCCTGTTCTCCGTTCCTGCCAAAGGAGGCGATACAGAAGTCATCAGCTCCCAGGTCGTCAAGCGCAGCCCCCGTCAGATAAGCCATGCTCTCCACTCCATCGATGCCGGTGCCGATCTGGTAGGGCGTGTTCCAAGGGTCGTGGATCGGGAAGGACTTGACATAGAACGGGGACAGGCCGAGAACAAAAGGATCGCCTGAAGCGATAGGCCCGCCCTCAGCCGTGGCGAGGGTGAAATCGCCATGGTCGGTGATGTAGTCCGCGGCGCCGGTCGAGATCGTCATGATCTCCTTCATGGCCGACTTCTGTTTGGCCTTCTGCATGGCCGAAAGGGCGTTCGGGATGAGCAGAGCGGCCAGGATGCCGATGATCGCCACGACGATCAGCAGCTCGATGAGGGTGAATCCTCTCATCTTTTTGGACATTTAAAACCTCCTTTAAATTCCCTGGCTGATCTCCTCAGCCGGGTTGTTTGCCACTCATAGTTGGCACCCCTATTATAGCAATATGCGTGCCAACTTCGAATCTCTCATAACTTGTTGATTAATAAGCATATGCACAAATTGCCTGAGGCCTGACGGAAATAAAATCGCCGACAATTGTCATTTTTGCCAATAATTGTCGCTCTTTTCGGCTCTTTCATCGGCGGCGGCGCCTTCGTCAGGCCGGGTTGCGCTCGCCGTTGTCGTTCCGCCGCTCGGCCTTGCGGACCTGGTTGAGGTCGTACTTGCCGATGAGATAGCGGAGCGTCCGGTAGCTCAGGCCGAGAAGGGGGGCCGCCTTCTGGAGGCTGCCGCCGGTGACGCCCAGGGCCTCCTGGAGGTGCTTCTTGGTGATGTCGTCGAGGTGCCGGGTCAGGCTGAAGCCCGGCCCGAAGAGGACCTGGGTCTCGAGCTTCTTCTTCTGGGGGGAGACGATCTCCTGGGGCAGGCAGCTCGCGGTGACGGTCTCCCGGTCCTCGATGGCCACGATGCGCTCGATGACGTTCTCGAGCTCGCGGATGTTGCCCGGCCAGGCGTAGCCCTCGAGCAGGCCGACGACCTCGGGGGTGAACCGCTTGGGCTTCTTGCCCATCTTGTCGCAGTACTTCTGGAGGAAGTGGGAGATGAGGAGGGGGATGTCCTCGACCCTCTTCCGCAGGGGCGGCATGTCGACGGAGATGACGTTGAGGCGGTAGTAGAGCTCCTCGCGGAACTTGTTCTCCAGGATCCTCTTCTTCAGGTCCTGGTTGGTCGCGGCGATGATGCGGACGTCGACCGGGATCTCGTCGGCCCCGCCGACCCGGCGGACCTTCCGCTCCTGGAGGGCCCGGAGGAGCTTGACCTGGGTCCAGGGCGACATCTCGCCGACCTCGTCGAGGAAGAGGGTCCCCCGCTGGGCCAGCTCGAACATGCCCTTCTTGTCCGAGACAGCCCCGGTGAACGAGCCGCGGACGTGGCCGAAGAGCTCCGACTCGAGGAGGTTCTCCGGCAGGGCGGCGCAGTTGATGGAGACGAAGGGGTGGTCGCGGCGCGCCCCGTGGAGGTGGACGGCCCGGGCGGCCATCTCCTTGCCCGTCCCGCTCTCGCCCGTGATGAGCACGGTCGAATCGGTCGAGGCCACCTTCTCGATGAGGATGTAGATCTCCTGCATCGCCCGGCTCTTGCCGATCATCTGCTCGAAGCCGTAGCGGTCCTTGAGGTCGCGCTTGAGCAGGAGGTTCTCCTGCTTGAGGCGGCGGGCGGCCAGGCCCCGGCCGACGATGATCTTGAGCTCCTCGACGTCGAAGGGCTTGACGACGTAGTCGAGGGCCCCGGCCTTGAGGGCCTCGACGGCCTGGGCGATGCTGCCGTAGGCCGTGATCAGGATGACCGGCAGGTCGGGCAGGTTCTCCCGGGCGTAGCGGAGGACGTCCATGCCGTCGGCGCCGGGCATCTTGATGTCGGTGACGACGAGGTCGATCCCCTCCTTGGCCAGGGCCTCGAACCCCGCGGCGGCCGTCTGGGCCGATCGGACCGCGTAGCCCTCCTTCTTGAAGACGACCGTGAGCAGGTCGAGCAGGCTCTTCTCGTCGTCGATGATGAGGATCGTTTCCATGGCGTCAGCCCGCCGGCCGGGCCTCCTTGCGCGCCGGCAGCGTGATCAGGACCTCCGTGCCCCGGCCGGGCCCGGAGCGGACCTCGATCCGCCCGTCGTAGTCGTCGACGATCTTGCGGACGATCGACAGGCCCAGGCCGCGGCCGTCCTCGAAGCCCGAGAAGAAGGGCTCGAAGAGATGGGCCTGGTCCTCTTCGGAGATGCCCCGGCCGGTGTCGGCCACGAGGACCCGGACGTCCTTCTTCCGGGGCCCCGGGAAGTCGAGGGTCAGCCGCCCGCCCTCGGGCATGGCCTTGAGGGCGTTCTTGATGAGGTTCCAGAAGACCTGCTTGAATTGGCCGGCGTTGCCGTGGTAGGGGACGTCGGCCGTCCGGAAGTTCCCGTGGAGCTCGACCCGGCCGTTGAGCTCGCCGCCCGCCTGGAGGATCTTGACCGTCTCGTCGAGGATGTCGCGCAGGTTGATCGGGGAGAAGACCCGCTTCCCCGGCAGGGCGAAGTCCAGGAACTGCTCCAGGCTGTGGGAGACGCGCTCGGACTCCTTGAGCACGATGCCCATGAGCTCCCTCTGCTCGGGGGTGAGGGCGAGCTCCTTCTTGAGCACCTGGACCGAGCCCGAGATGGCCGCCAGGGGGTTGCGGACCTCGTGGGCCAGGCTGGCCGAGACCCGTCCGGCCTCGGCCAGGCGCTCCCGGACCAGGAGCTCCCTCTCGGCGGCCCGCAGGGCCTGGCGCGTCCGGCGCAGGCCCCCGGCCAGCCGGCTGACCAGGGCGGCGATGACGAAGAAGACGCCCCAGGCGATGAAGATGTTGACCAGCATCGACCCCAGCGATGTCCGGACCGCGTGCTCGGGCCGGAAGACCGGGATGAGGCCGAAATGGATGCCGTCGGCCAGTCCGCCGTAGAGGATGGCCGAGAGCGCGGCGGCCAGGAAGCCGGCCCGACCGGAGACGATCAGGCCCGCGGCGATGATGGGGAAGAGGTAGAGGAAGTACATCGACGAGGCCAGGCCGCCGGAGATGTAGACGAAGGCGGTGATGAGGGCGAGGTCGAAGACGACCTGCAGGTAGGCCTGGCCGGCGAGCCGGCGCCCGCCGGCGTAGAGGGCGAAGAGGACGGCCGAGAAGCCGTAGGCGCCGAAGACGAGGTGGTAGAAGGGCAGGTTGGGCGGGGCCTCGGGCGAGGACAGCTGGAGGATGAAGGCGGCGGCCAGGAGCGAGGTCAGGACGACGACGCGGTAGACGTTGTAGAGCAGGACGTGGCGCCGCTCGACCGGGGCGTCCGTCCGCCCGCGCTCCGCTTTCATGGGGCCCTCTCCGCCGTCCTCTCCTCGTCGCGCCCTAGAACTTCGACATCAGGCTGAAGATCGGCAGGTACATCGAGACGACCAGGCTGCCGACGATGCCGCCGATGAAGATCATCATGACCGGCTCGAGGACCGACAGGAGGGCGGACACGGCGTTGTCCACCTCCTCGTCGTAGAAGACGGCCAGCTTGCTCAGCATCTCGTCGAGGGTGCCCGTGGCCTCGCCGACGTTGATCATCTGCAGCATCATCGTCGGGAAGCGGCCGGACATCCTGAACGACTCGGCCATGGTCTTGCCCTCGGCGACGAGCTTGCGGGCCTCCAGGATCTCCTTCTCGATGACCACGTTCCCGGCCGTCGTCGAGGTGATCTTGAGGGATTCGAGCATGGGCACGCCGCCGGAGATGAGCGTGGCCAGCGTCCGCGTGACCCGGGCCAGGGCGACCTTGTGGACGAGCTTGCCGAACAGGGGCGCCTTCAGGAACAGGCGGTCGGTCGACCAGCGGCCGGCCGCGGTGCTCCGGTAGTAGCGGAAGGCCAGGACGAGGCCGGCGATGCCGACGGCGACGAAGACGATGTACTTCTGGACGAAATCGCTGAGGGCGACGACGCCGGCCGTGATGGCCGGCAGCTCGGCGCCGAGGTCGCGGAAGATGGCGGCGAAGATGGGGATGACCTTCCAGAGCATGAAGATGGCCACGACCACGGCGAAGATGAAGATGGCCACCGGGTAGACCATGGCCTGCTTGACCTTGGCCCGGAGCCGGACGGTCTTCTCGATGAACTCGGCCAGGCGGCGGAGCATGATGTCCAGCGACCCCGACTGCTCGCCCGAGGCGATGAGGTTGCAGTACAGGTCGTCGAAGGCCTTGGGGTGCTTCCGCTTGGCCTGGTTCAGGGTCGAGCCGGCCTCGACGTCCTCCTTGACCGTCTTGATGACGTTCTTGAAGTAGGCGCTCTTCTGCTGGTCCTCGAGGATGCCCAGGCTCTGGATGAGGGGCAGCTCGGCGTCGATGAGGACCGAGAGCTGGCGGCTGTAGACGGCCAGGTCCTTGAGCTTGACCTTCTCCCGCTTGAGGAAGGGGATCTTGAAGCCGCCCTTGGCCGGGGCGATGCTGAGGACCGAGATCTGGTCCTTCTGGAGCAGCCGCCCGAGCTCCTCCTTGGACGCGGCGACCCGCTCGCCGCCGACCGTGTCTCCGTAGCGGTTCTTGCCTTTCCACACGTAAGTCGGCATCGTTCACCTCGCTCGTCGGGGACGGCCCCTATTTCCGGGATTGCCCCTGCGGGCCGGCCGGCGCGGCCTTGCCGCCCTCCCGGCGCTGGATGATATCGGTCAGCTCCTCGGGGAAGGAGGTCATGGCCATGACCGTGTCCAGGCCGACCAGCTTGCGGAAGTACAGGTTGGCCAGCGACTGGTTGAAGGTCTGCATCCCGAACTTCTCCTGGCCCATCTGCATGGCCGAGTAGATCTGGTGGATCTTGTTCTCGCGGATGAGGTTGCGGATGGCCGGGTTGGGGATGAGGATCTCCATGGCCAGGACCCGGCCCTTGCCGTCGATGCGGGGCAGGAGGGCCTGGGTCAGGACGGCCTCGAGGGACATCGAGAGCATGATCCGGACCTGGGTCTGGTACTGGCTGGGGAAGATGTCGATGATGCGGCTGATCGACTCGACGGCCGAGTTCGTGTGCAGGGTCGAGAAGGTCAGGTGCCCGGTCTCGGCGACGCGCAGGCTGGCCTCGACCGTCTCCAGGTCGCGCATCTCGCCGACCAGGACGCCGTCGGGGTCCTCGCGCAGGACCGAGCGCAGGGCGTTGCCGTAGGACAGGGTGTCGGCGTAGAGCTCGCGCTGGTTGATGATGGCCTTGCGCGGCGTCAGGTAGTACTCGATGGGGTCCTCGATGGTGATGATGTGGACCGGGCGCTCGGCGTTGATGTGCTCGATCATGCAGGCCAGGGTCGTCGACTTGCCGCAGCCGGTCGGGCCGGTGACGAGGATGAGCCCCCGCGGCAGGTAGCAGAGCTGCTGGATGCGCTGGGGGATGCCCAGTTGGGCGAAGCTCCACATCGAGGGCAGGAAGCGGCGGAAGGCGCCGGCCACGGCCCCCTTCTGCATGAAGACGTTGGCCCGGAAGCGGCCCAGCTCCTTGACCCCGAAGGAGAAGTCGAGCTCGAGCTTCTCCTCGAAGAGCCGCTTCTGCTTGTCGGTCATGATGCTGTAGATGACCTCTTTCGTCTCGGACGGGGTCAGGGCCGGGTGCTCCAGGTCCTTGAGGACGCCGTGGACGCGGATCCGCGGCGGGATGTAGGTCGTGATGTGAAGGTCGCTGGCGTCGCCCTCGACGCAGGCCTTCAGCAGCTCGAAGATCGGCTTGGCCATGGGTTCCTCCGTATCGTCGCGTCCGCCGCGGTCACTCGTCCCGCACCGTCTCGCGCAGGACCTCTTCGACCGAGGTGATGCCGTTCCTGATCTTGATGAGGCCGCTCCGCCTCAGGGTCAGCATGCCCTTCTCGATGGCCTTCCTCTTGATGTCCCGGGACTGGGCCCGGGTCAGGATCATGGTCCGGATGTCGTCGTCTATCTTCATGACCTCGAACAGGGCCGTCCGGCCCTTGTAGCCGGTCCGGTTGCAGGCGTCGCAGCCGCCGGGCTTCATGGCCTGGAGCCCCTTGAGCTCGCTCTTCAGGAAGCCCATCTCGAGCAGGGCCGCCTCGGGCAGGGGGTGGGGCTGGGCGCACTTCTTGCAGAGCCGGCGGATGAGCCGCTGGGCCGCGACCAGGATGAGCGAGTCGGCGATCAGGAACGGCTCGATGTTCATGTTGACCATGCGGGTGATCGAGCTGGCCGCGTCGTTGGTGTGGATGGTCGAGAAGACGAGGTGGCCGGTCAGGGCGGCCTTGATGGCGATGTCGACCGTCTCCTGGTCGCGCATCTCGCCGACGAGCATGACGTCCGGGTCCTGGCGGAGGAAGCTCCGCAGGCAGGCGGCGAACGTCAGCCCGATCTCCTCCTTGATCTGGACCTGGTTGATGTTGGGGACGTTGAACTCGACCGGGTCCTCGGCGGTCATGATGTTCATGTCCGGCGAGTTGATGGTCGAGATGGCCGAGTAGAGCGTGTTCGTCTTGCCACTCCCGGTCGGCCCGGTGACCAGGACGATGCCCCAGGGCTTGTGGATGGCCTCCTCGAAGACGGCCAGCGACTCCTCCTCGAAGCCGAGCTGGGTCAAGTCGAGCTTGAGCATCTCCTTGTCGAGGATGCGGGCGACGATCTTCTCCCCCCACAGGGTCGGCAGGGAGGAGATGCGCATGTCGACTTCCTTCTTCTTGCCGTTGTCGAGGCGGAGGCGCATCTTGATCCGGCCGTCCTGGGGCAGGCGCTTCTCGGCGATGTCCATGTTCGACAGGATCTTGACCCGGGAGATGACCGGGCTGCGGTACTTGAGGGGCAGGCTGACGATCTCGTAGAGGTCGCCGTCCATGCGGTAGCGGACGCGGAAGCTCGTCTCGTAGGGCTCGAAGTGGACGTCGCTGGCCCCCCGCTTGATGGCGTCGATGAAGGTCTGGTTGACCAGCTTGATGATCGGCGCCTCTTCGGCCTCGCCGTCCATCTCGGTCAGGACGTCGGTTTCTGGGTCGTTCTCGATGATGTTGACCCGGCCGTCGTCGGCCAGGGCGATGTCCTCGATGATCTTCTTGACCCGGATGGCGTCGGCCGTGCCGTAGTACTTGTTGATGGCGTTGACGACGCCCGTCTCCGAGGCGATGACCGGCTGGATCGACAGGCCGGTGCGGAAGCGGACGTCCTCGATGATCTCGAGGTCGGTCGGGTCGACCATGGCCAGGGTCAGGAAGGACCGGATCTTGTGGATCGGCATGATCAGGTACTTCTTGGCCACGTCGACGGGGATGAGGTTGATGACCTCGGGGTAGACGTCGAACTGGTCGAGGTCGATGTAGGGGTAGCCGAGCTGGCGGCTGAGGGCCTGGGCGATGTCCTCCTCGGTCAGGTAGCCGAGCTGGACGAGGGAGGTCCCCACGGGCAGGCTGTTCTTCTTCTGGAAGTCCAGGGCGGACTTCAACTGGTCTGCAGACAGGACCTTTTCCCGCAGGAGCAGCTCGCCCAGGTTGGATGCCATTTTTTATGCCGTCATCTTATGATTTTGGACAATTCCTGTCAATTTCGCGGCCTCGGAACGCCCTCGCCCAGGAAGACGCTCGACAGGCTGTGTTTTCTCTTGGAAGCCTGATTTTATTGGGGTCCAAGGCCTTGCTTTCACGGGCCCTATTCTCTCTCATGGCCAAAATGCGTCAATCACCGGGGGGGAGCATTGCCGGGGTGAATCTAGCAAAAATTGTCTCCCCGTCAGGGGTGACAAGCCTCCTCCCTCGCGGGAGCAGGCCGGCACCCGAACGACGGAGCCCCCGGGAGAGGGCCGGCGGGGGGAGGGCGCGAGCCGGAAGAAGCGTTATGCCTCGGCCATGGCCCGGCCGGCGATGAGGACGGCCTTGGTCATGACCTCGACGCATTTCGGGTCTTTCCGCGATTCGGCCATGAACGCCCTCTGATCGTCCGGGTCCTGCAGATCGAAATACCGGCCGAATTGCCTCTTGACGATCTCCCGGCATCTCGTCGACCCGAACTCCTTCTCGAAGTCCGCCAGGAACGCGCGGGCGTACCGCTGGGCCGGCGCGGCCGGGACCTTTCCCCGCCTGGCCATGGCGTCGAGGAAAAAGCCGATGGCCAGCACGGAGCCGGTCACGGCCCCGCACGTCTCCCCTTTCCCGGCGATCCCCCCCGCGAACGGCATCAGGGCCGGGATCGCCTGATCGGCCTCGAGCCCGAACCGCTCGTTGAGGGCGGCGAAGCTCGTCTGGGAGCAGGTCCCGTGGATGGCCTGGTATTTCTTGATCAGGGCTTCCCACTCCGCCTCCGGGACGGCGCCGGGCCGGGCCTCTTGGGCCGCCCGGAGCCCGGCCTTCCCGCGCGGGACGGCCAGCAGCGCCAGGCCGGCGGCGGTTCCGAACGTCCGGGCGAAAAAGGCCCTCCGGTCGATCTCCTTCATTCTCGTTCTCCTTGTCCCATTCTCTCCTGCGGCCAGGCCGGGACCGAGTATACCCGACTCCGTCGCTGAAAGCCAGGGCCCGGACCGGCCGCCGCTGTCGCCCGGACGGCCCGCGGAACCCGGGAAGGCGGCCGGCCTTCCCGCGCCGAGGCCGGTATGGTATTAGTGCCTATTGACTTGCCTGTTCGTCATCATAGAATTGGGGTCCCGGGCGGATGGGCCCGCCCCCGAGGAGGTCTGATGAGAAAGACAGCGATCGTGGCTCTCGCCGGGCTGGCCGTCGTCGCGGCCGTCTGGCTGACCGGGCGGGCGGCCCCGCAGACGCTGGGGACGAAATTCGGGAAATACATCGTCACCGAGCCGGCCCCCCCGACCCCCGGCGAGCCGGCCGGAAACGTGGACGCGCCGCCCGCGGACATGCTGACGCCGATGACCTACCTCGACGGGATCGTCGTCCCGGGCGCCTATTACACCGAGTGCTCCTGGCTGTGGAAGGCCTACCCCGACCGGGTCTGGGTCAAGGAGCACGTCCACGATTTCGACGAGATCTTCGGCTTCTACGGCACCGATCCGGAGAACCCCAAGGACCTCTGCGGCGAGATCGAGCTCTGGATCGGCGGCGAGCGCCACACGCTGACCAAGAGCTGCCTGGTCTTCGTGCCGCGGGGGGTCAAGCACTGCCCGCTGACGATCAAGCGGCTCGACCGGCCCGTTTTCATGTTCACCAGCGGGCCGTCGCCCAAATACAAGGGTTAGCGGCCGGCCGCGCCCGAGGAGGAGAACGACATGAAAAGAAGGCATTTCGTCAAAGGCGCGGCGCTCGGGCTGGGGGCCGCGGCGGTGATGGGGAGCCCCCTCGCCGCCGCCCAGGCGCCCGTCGACGCCAAGACGTACCCGTTCGAGGGGCCGCCGCCGCCGATCCCGCCGAGCGAGATCGGCGCGACCCAGACCTCGGACGTCGTCGTCGTCGGGGCCGGCATCGCCGGCCTGGCCGCGGCCCTCTCCGCCGCAGAGGCCGGGGCCTCGGTCACCCTGATCGAGAAGCTGGCCACGTTCAGCGCCCGCGGCGGCGACGTCACCGCCCTCAACACCAAGCTGCACGAGAAGCTGGGCATCAAGGTCGATCCCGAGCGGATCATCCACGGCCTGATGAAGGTCCAGGGCGGCCGCATCCACCACAACGTCGTGCGCCTCTGGGCCGGGAACAGCGCCCGGGTCATGAACTGGGCCCTGGACATGGTCGGCGCCGAGGGCCTGCAGGCCTATCTGGTCATGCCCACCGAACCGACCCTGATCATCGACCGCTGGCCCGACCCCACCGGGGCCCCCGCCAGCTGGAAGCACGGCCAGGAGTACACCGACGAGTTCCCCACCTGCCACCGCCTGGGCGACAGCGAGGCCAACCAGCGCAAGTGGCTGAGCGTCGTCGAGAAGAAGGCCAAGGCCAAGGGCGTCAAGATCCTCTATAAGACGGCCGCCGTGCGCCTGGTCCGGGACGAGAAGAGCGGCCGGGTGACCGCGGTCATCGCCAAGAGCGAGGCCGACGGCAAGCACGTCCGTTTCGCCGCCAGGAAGGGCGTCGTCCTGGCCACCGGCGACTACAGCGGCAACCGCGAGATGGTGGACAAGTATTTCCCGGGCTGCAACCTCAAGCTGGGCATGATCCCGTCCTCCAAGGGGGAAGGCCACCTGATGGCCATGTGGATCGGGGCCCGGATGGAGAAGACCCCCCACGCCCCGCTCAACGACATGAGCCACGCCCTGGGCACCAACCCCTTCCTGCTGGTCAACAAGCGGGGCGAGCGCTTCTGCAACGAGGACCTGGACACCGAGGCCCTGGCCCGCCAGACCGAGGAGCAGAACGGCTGCTGGCTGGTCCTGGACGCCTCCTGGCCCGAGGACCTCCCCCGGATGGGCGTCGGCTTCCTGCGCATGTTCAAGGACTCGCCGGAGGTCCGCGAACGGTTCAACAACCGCCTGAAGAAGGGGAACATCCTGGAGGCCCCGACCCTCGAGGCCCTGGCCGTCAAGATGAAGGTGCCCAAGGACCGCTTCCTCAAGACGGTCAAGCGCTACAACGAGCTGGCCAAGAAGGGCGTGGACCTCGATTTCGGCAAGCGCGGCGACCGCGTCACCGCCATCGACAAGGCCCCCTACTACGCCCAGTGGACGGCCAACCCCGACGAGCCCATGTGCATCTTCGCCGGGCTCGTCTGCAACGAGCGCCTGCAGCCGGTGGACGCCGCCGGCGAGCCCATCCCCGGCCTCTTCCTGGCCGGCAACACCGTCGGCGGCCGCTTCAAGCAGGCCTACCCGCTTCTCTGCCCGGGGATCAGCCACGGCATGGCCCTGACCCACGGCTACCTGGCCGGCCGCTTCGCGCTCGGCTTGAGTTGATGGTATCGCCGGCCGGGCCGCCCCGGCCGGACTATTCTCGAGACGCGCCGGGAAAGGACACCCGGCGGAGCGACAGGAGGACAGGATGAAGGAACAGGACAGGGAGAGAGCGGCCGGCCGGGGCGTCGACCGCCGGACGTTCCTCAAGACATCGGCCGCCGGGATCGGCGCCGCCGCGGCGCTCGGCGGCGTGGCGCTCCCGGCCGCGCCCCCGGCCGCGCCCCCGGCCGCGGCGGGCCAGAAGGCCGAGCCCCTGCCGGGCTCGGTGCCGCAGATCGCGGCCTCGGAGGTCCGTGAGACGCTGAGCGCCGACGTCGCGGTGGTCGGGCTGGGCATCTCCGGCATGTGCGCGGCGGTGACCGCGGTCGAGGCCGGGGCCAAGACGGTCGCCCTGGAGAAGGCCGACCTCTACACCGCCCGCGGCTTCGACGACGGCTGCGTCAACAGCAGCGTCCACAAGGACGCCGGCGTCAGCTTCGACCGCGAGGAGATGATCGCCGAGCTGATGCGCCAGGCCAACTACCGCGTCGACCAGCGGCTGATCGCGACCTGGGTGGACAAGAGCGGCGAGGCCGTCGACTGGCTGAGGGCGCTCCTCGAGCCCCGCGGCGTCAAGGCCTCCGTGGTCAAGGGCGGAGACGAGCGCGAGGGGCCCTACAAGGTCTACCACACGGCCGTCAACTGGACCGGCCAGAACCCCCGGCTGCTGGCCGAGCTGGAGAAGGTGCTCAAGGAGAAGGGCGGCGACATCCGCTACGGCACGCCCGCCGTGCAGCTCCTGCGCGAGGGGGCCGGGCGCGTGACCGGCGTCATCGCCCGCCGCCCGGACGGCGGCTACCTGCGCGTCAACGCCCGCAAGGGGATCATCCTCAGCACCGGCGGCTACGAGAACAGCCCGGAGATGATGAGGAAATACCTGCGGCCCTCGGACCTGCGCATCGAGAGGTTCAACTCCCAGGCCAAGACCTGCACCGGCGACGGCCACAACATGGCCCTGGCCGTCGGGGCCGACATGGACGAGCCGCCGCACTGCCTCATCGTCGGCAACGGCATCGTCCCCAGCAAGGACGAGTTCTATCTGGTCATGTTCACGCCCTGGCTGCGCGTCGACGCCAACGGGCGGCGCTACGTGAACGAGGACTCCGACTACTGCCGCCAGGCCAACGCCAACGCCGTCCTGCCGAAGGCCTTCAACTGGTCGGTCTTCGACTCGCGCTGGGGCGAGGGGCCCGGCTCCGACCCGAAGTACACGGCCTTCGTCAAGTCGCAGCTGGACCGTTACGTCAAGCAGGGGCACGCCCTCACGGCCGACACCCTCGGCGAGCTGGCCAAGAAAATGCAGGTGCCGGCCGCCGTGTTCGAGGCGACGGTCAAGCGCTACAACGAGCTGGCCGACAAGAAGAAGGACCTGGACTTCGGCGTGGCCGGCGACAAGATGCGGCCGCTCAAGAAGGCGCCCTTCTTCGCCCTGCAGGTGAGGAACTTCTGCCTGGTCTCGGTCAGTGGCCTCCGGATCAACGAGAACATGCAGGTGCTCGACCGGAACGGCCTGGTCATCCCCGGCCTCTACGCCTCGGGGAATACGAGCGGCGGCTTCTTCTCCGACACCTACCCGCGCAACGTCCACGGCATCAGCCACGGCCGGGCCATCACCTTCGGCCGCCTGGCCGCCAAGCACGCGGCCGGGGCCAAGGCGTAGCGCGGTCGCGCGCTCATCACTTGGCCCGTTTGAGCCACGTTTCCGCGAGGGCGAGCGTGCCCGTGCTGCCCTGGGCCGTCCCCTCCGGGCGGGGGAAGACGCGGCCGGCGGCCTTCTTCCCGTTGACGGCGACCTCGGCGGTCCGGGCGGGGACCAGCGTCGTGAAAATGACATAGGGCTTGACCGGGATCTCGACCAGGACGGCGGGAAGGAAGTCCCGCCAGACGAGCTCCACCTTCGTGCCGCCCGCGGTGACGGTCTCGCGGTGCTCGGCCAGCCCGTCGCCCGCCTTCGTGAAAACGGCCGCGTGCACGGGGTAGGGGTCGTCGGCGTAGCTGCGGTCGAACGCCGACATGATCTCCTTGTTCAGGTACTCCACCAGCTTCGGGTTGTCGGTGAAGACGGCCTTGATGTCGTCGCCGGACGGCCCGTCCCCCGTGAGGTCGGCGAGGACGTAGCAGGCGTGCCCGACGCCGGCCGGCGAATGGACGACGCGCCAGAAGCTGACGCTCGTCAGGGTCTTCCCGCCCTCCTCGAGGGCCAGGCTGATGAACGGGTTCTCGCCCGTGATGGCCACGGCGCCTTCCTTGACTTGCGGCGCGACCTGGGCCGCGCCGGGGACGGCGGCGGCCAGCAGGGCGGCCAGGGCCGAAACGATCAGAACCGGCTTGCGCACGTTCCTCCTCCTCATTCGGAAGTCACGAATTCGCCGGCCAGGTAGCCGTGCGTGTAGGCCATGCTGTGGCTGAGCCCCGGGCAGATGAGCGGATAGCCGCTCTTGAACCGGCGGCCGACGGTGTTGCCGGCCAGGTAGAGCCCGGGGATGACGCGGCCGTCCTTGTCCAGCGCCCGGAGCCGCTCGTCGGTCAGCAGGCCGCCGAGGACCACCAGCGACATCGCCGGCTTGGCCGTCCACTCGGCGTAGAAGGGCGGCTTGTCGACGGCGGTCAGGCGGTCGGCGCGCTTGCCGTAGTCGAGGTCCTTGCCGGACCGGGCCAGCGCGTTGTAGCGCTCGATCGTGGCCTTGAGGGCCTTGGCCGGCACCTTCATCTGCGCCGCCAGCCCGTCGAGGGTGTCGGCTTTCACGATCGACCGCCCCCACTGCCCGCCGGGCTTCCTCGAAACGAGCTCCCTGAACTCCTGGCGCGCCTTGTCGGTGACGCGGAAGACCCTCTTGAAGCCGGGGCCCATGCGCGGGACGTCCTCCTCCCAGCTGTCGTCGAAGACGACCCAGGCCCCGCCCTGCTCGTAGGTCTGGTTGGCCATGCTCTCGGTGTCGGAGTCCTCGTTGTAGAAGCGCCGGCCGAACCTGTTGACCATCAGGAAGGCGTCGGTGCCCATGACGTGGAACATGTGGCTCATCGGGGCGTGGGGCGGGTTCTCCATGACCGCGCCGATCCACATGGCCATCTGGTGCCCCTCGCCCATGGACGTCGACAGCATGCAGGGCAGAGGCATCTGCGGGCAGTACTTGGCCATCATCTGCCGGTTGAAGCCGTAGTCGCCGGTGCAGAGGACGACCCCCTTGCGGGCCTCGAAGCGGACGTGGCTGCCGTCCTTCTTCTGGGCCACGACGCCGGTCACCCGGCCGTCGGCCTTGGGCCGGACGAGCTGCAGGGCCTTCGTCCCGTAGTGGAAGGCCGCGCCGCGGGCCTGGGCGGCCTTTTCGACGGCCTTGAGCCAGATCCGCTGGCTCTCCGCCCGGCCGCCCGGACGGTGGCAGGTGGGGAACTCGACGTTGCGCTCGGCCAGGTAGTCCCAGTCCTTGGGGAACCCCGTGGGGTTGGGCCACTTGTCGATGATCGCGCACTCGTCGTCGCCGCGGTCGGGGATGACGAGATAGGTGGGCAGGCCCTCGGCGGCGCACAGGTCGATGATCGTGTCCATGACCCGGCCGCTGTTGCGCGCCCAGAGGTTGACGACGTCCTGGTTGAGGCGCCCCTCGCCCCGGCGCATCAGGGCGTCGACGACGCGGTCCTCGTCGATGGTCATCCCGAGCTTCTTGTGGAGCTTGCTGTTCAGGGCCGTGTTGTCGCCGCCGCGCCCCTGCAGCTGGTCCATCTTCTCGACGACGACGACCCCGGCCTTGGCCTTGGCCGCCGCCAGGGCGGCCAGCAGCCCGGCCGTGCCGGCGCCGACGACGACCACGTCGGTCCGGACGACCGAAGAGATCTTGTCGGCCGGGACCGGCGGGGGCGGGGTCTCGAACGGGAACTGCTGCGCGGCCGCCGGCGGCGCCGCCGCCTGCCGGGGGGCCGCGGCCGGCCGCGCCATCAGCCCGGTCCCGGCGGCGGCCAGCGCGCCGGCGCCTCCGGCCGTGTTCCTCAGGAACTCCCGCCGGCTCAGGCCTTGGCGCTCTTTCCCGGCTGTCGTCTTCATGGTGCCCTCCTCGGTGTCGGTATCCGTCGCCGGCCGCGTCCGGGCCGGAACTCCCTCCGATTCTAGACGAAAGGCCCGGCCCGGCAAATACTCACAAAATAGTGCTTTAGTATAATCGGGAAACCGCCGGCCGCCCCCTGTTCGGTCCCTTCCCGCCCCCGCCGGCTTCCGCGGCCAGGCACTTTCAAGTAACGTCTTGTAAAGTCCGGGGCTCTCCCATAGAATCCCGGAGGGATCGATCGGTCCCGAATACGGAAGGACCCGTTTCGCCGGGTCTCGAGGAGGGTCGTCCATGATCAGGAAAGACGGTTTCGCGCACCTGGCGGTCGCCGGCTTGGTCGCGGCGGGCGTGCTGCTGACGGCGGCCGGCGCCGGTTCCCAGACCAAGCCCGGTCACAAGTTCTATTTCGCCGACAAGGCCCCGGTCGTCACCGACGACAGCGAGGTCACCACCCGCATCATCGTGGGCGACGACGAGTCCGAGGGCCGCTACACCATCATCAGCGACCTGTGGAAGCCCGGCTTCACCGTGTCCACCCACTACCACGCCCGGCACTTCGAGACGTTCTACCTCGTCACCGGCGCGGCCGAATGGACCATCGACGGCGAGACGCACGCCCTGAAGCCGGGGGACGCCGTCTACATCCCGGCCAACGCCCCGCACTCGGCCCGCACCCTCGGCGACAAGCCGGCCCATTTCGTCCTCATCTATTCGGCGGGCGACTACGAGGCCCACCTGAAGCGCGAGCTCAAGTACGGCGAGGAGGGGATGAAGGACCCCAAGGTCCGCGAGATGCTGCGCGAGCTGAACGATTTCCACCCGGTCAAGAAGTGACCGGGCCGGTCCCGCGCGCTCGAAGGGCAGGGAGTCGGGGACATGAGAAAGACGGCTTTGGCGGCGGTGGCGGCGGGTCTGGCCGTCCTGGCCGGCCTGTCCGGCCCGGCGCCGGCGGGGGCCGGGGACGGGGGCCCGCTCCCGACGGCCCAGGACGGGGTGCGGATGCTGAACAACGTCCAGGTGCGGATGAGCGACGGCGTCCTCCTCTCCACGGACATCTATCTTCCCGACGCCCCCGGTCCTTTCCCCGCCGTCCTGGCGCGCACGCCCTACGGCAACAACGGCGCCGACTCGGTCGAGCAGGGCAAGTGGTACGCCCGGCGCGGCTACGCCTTCGTCACCCAGGACGTGCGCGGCAAGTACGACTCGGGCGGCTCTTACACCCCTTTCCGCGATGAGGCCGGGGACGGGCACGACACCGTCGAGTGGATCGGCGCCCAGCCCTGGTGCGACGGCAAGGTCGGCATGACCGGCGGCTCCTACGGCGGCTACGCCCAGATCGCCGCCGCCACGCGCCGCAGCCGCCGCCTGGCCGCCCTGGCCGCGTCGGTGACCACGAGCGACGTCGCCAACAACTGGATCTACGTCGACGGCGCGCTCTTCCTGAGCTTCGCCGTCGGCTGGGGGGCGGTCGACATGGACGGCCGCGTCATGCAGCACGGGCCGGCCTACGACTGGCCGGCCGTCTACCGGCACCTGCCCCTGGCGACGATCGACGAGGCGGCCGGCCGGGTCAACCCGGCCTTCCGCGACTGGCTGGCCCACCCGCGCGCCGACGACCCCTTCTGGCGCGGGGTCAGCCTGGAGAGGGAAGCGGCGGGGATCGACGCGCCGCTCCTCGTCGTCAGCGGCTGGTACGACATCTTCCTGCGCGGCGCCCTGCGGGACGACGTCGCCATCCGGGCCGCCGGCGGGCCCGGGGCGGCGCGGGGCCGCAAGCGCCTGCTCGTCGGCCCCTGGTCGCACAGCACCGGCGGGCGGGACAACAACCCCAGGCTCCCCGCGACCGGCCCGGGACGGAGCATCGACTTCGGCCCCGACGCCGAGATGGGCCTGCGCCAGCTCTATCTCTCCTGGTTCGACCGCTGGCTCAAGGGGATCGACAACGGCGCCGACCGCGAGGCCCCGGTCCGGATCTTCGTCATGGGCGAGAACCGCTGGCGCGACGAGAACGAGTGGCCGCTCGCCCGGACCCGGTACACGAAATACTATTTCGGCAGCGGCGGCAAGGCCAACGGCCTGGCCGGCGACGGCACCCTGTCGGCCGGGCCGCCCCGGGACGGCGCCGAGGCCGACCGCTTCGTCTACGATCCCCGCGACCCCGTCCCCACCCTGGGCGGGAACCTGCTGGACTGCCTGGGCTGCAACTCCGTCGCCTCCGGCCCCGTGAACCAGATCGAGGCGGAACTGCGCGGCGACGTGCTGGTCTACACGGCCGCGGTCCAGGCCGAGCCCCTCGAGGTGACCGGCCCGATCACGGTGAAGCTGTTCGCCGCCTCGAGCGCCAGGGACACCGATTGGACGGCCAAGCTCGTCGACGTCCACCCCGACGGCTACGCCCAGAACATCCAGGACGGCATCGTGCGGGCCCGCTACCGGCGGGGGAAAGAGGCCCCCGCGGAGCTCCTGGAGCCGGGCCGGGTCTACGAGTACGACATCGACCTGTGGGCGACCAGCCACGTCTTCCTGCCCGGCCACAGCGTCCGGGTGGAGGTCTCCAGCAGCAACTTCCCGCGCTTCGACCGCAACCTGAATACCGGCGAGGACCCCATGACCGGGACGCGGATGGAGACCGCCCGGCAGACCGTCTATCATTCCGCGAAGCGCCCTTCGCACATCGTCCTGCCTGTCATCCCCCGGGAGGCGACGAACCGATGAAGACCGCGAAGCCGTCGCGGCGGGAGTTCCTGCGCCTGGGCGCGGGAGGGGCGATCCTCGCCCTGGCCCCGTCCGCCGCCGGGGCCGGGGAGAGCGCGGAGAGCGGCGCCCGTCCGGCCTGCCTCTTCGACGCCACCCGCTGCATCGGCTGCCGCAAGTGCGAGGAGGCCTGCAACCTCCGCCACGGGCTGCCGGCGCCGTCCCTCCCCTTCAGCGACCGGAGCGTGTTCGAAAGAACGCGGCGGCCGGACGACCGGGCCCTGACCGTGGTCAACCGCTACGACGGGCCGCCCTCGGCCGCCCAGGACGCGACGAGGCCGACGTTCGTCAAGTTCCAGTGCCAGCACTGCCTGAAGCCGGCCTGCGTGTCGGCCTGCATCTCCGGCGCCCTGACCCGGGCCGCCGACGGCTCGGTCGTCTACGACCCCCGGCGCTGCATCGGCTGCCGCTACTGCATGGTCGCCTGCCCGTTCCAGATCCCGGCCTACGAGTACCGCGACCCGCTGAAGCCCCGGGTGGTCAAGTGCGATTTCTGCGCCGACCCCGCCCGCGGCCTGGGCGCCGACCCGGCCTGCGCCGCGGCCTGCCCGGCCGAGGCCCTCGTCTTCGGCGAGCGCGACCGCCTGCTCGAGACGGCGCGGGCCAGGATCGAGGTCCGCCCCGACCTCTATATCGACCACATCTACGGCGAGCGAGAGGCCGGCGGCGCCTCCTGGCTCTACCTCGCCGGCCGCCCCTTCGAGGAGATCGGCCTGCTCCCGCTGCCGGACCGGTCGCCGGCCGTCCGGACCGAAGCCATCCAGCGCGGCGTGTACCGCTTCGGCCTGGTCCCGCTGGCCCTGTATGGCCTGCTCGGCGGGATCATGTGGCGCGGGCGCCGGGGGAAGGGCCGCGAGGCCCCTCCCGGGCCCCCGGCCTCTCCCGGGCCTCCCGCCCCGGCCGAGCCGCCGGCCCCGGCCGAAGACGGCGAGGAGCGGCCGTGAGCGCCCCCTGCGGCCGCCGCCTGGGCCAGCCGTTCTGGACGAAGGGGACCCGCCTGCTGCTCCTGCCGTTGGGCCTGGGCCTCGTCTCCGCGGCCGTCCGCCTGCTGTTCGGGCTGTCGGCCGCGACCAACCTGAGCGACCAGTACCCCTGGGGGATCTGGGTGGCCGTCGACATCGCCGCCGGCATCGCCCTGGCGGCCGGGGGCTTCACCGCCACCGCCTTCATCGAGATCTTCGGGCGCGAGCGCTTCCGGCCGCTGCTGCGCTCGGCCCTGGTCGCCACCTGGCTCGCCTATCTCGCGGAGGCGGTCGTCCTGGTGCTGGACCTCGGGCGCTACTGGAACGTCTGGCGGGTCCTCACCCGCTGGCAGGGGAACTCCGTCCTGTTCGCCATCGCCCTGTGCGTCGTGAGCTCCCTCCTCATCCTGACCGTCGAGCTCTCCCCGGCCTTCGCCGACGGCCTGCGCGAGGGCTACGAGAGAAAGGAGAAGGGCTACGCCTGGCTCAAGCCCGCCCGGAAGCTCTTGGCCGCCGTGCCGCGCGCGGCGGCGGCGGTCATCCCCGTCTTCCTGCTGGCCGGCGTCGTCATCTCCCTGATCCACCAGTCGTCGCTGGGCACGCTGCTCGTGATAGCCCCGGCCAAGGTGCATCCCCTCTGGTACACGCCGTGGCTGCCGGCGCTCTTCCTCCTCTCGGCGGCCATGGTCGGCTTCCCGATGGTCATCATCCAGTACCTGGCCGCCAGCCGCTCCTTCGGCCGGCGGCCGGACATGGGCATGCTGGCGGACTTCGCCGCCAAGGTGCCCTGGCTCATCGGCGCCTACGGGGCGGCCAAGGTGATCGACCTGGCCGCGCGCTTCCGGCAGGTCCCCTGGCTGCAGAGCAAGGCCCTGCTGGCCGTCTGGCTGGCCGAGGTCGGCCTCGGCCTCGTCGTCCCCTTCCTGATGCTCGTCAAGCCCGAGGTGCGCCGGTCGCCCCGGCGGCTCTTCCGCGCCTCTCTCTTCCTGGCCGGCGGGGTCGTTTTCAACCGCCTCAACGTGTTCCTGATCGCCTACCGCCCCCCGCATGCCTCCAGTCCCTATTTCCCGGCCCTGGGCGAGATCGCCCTGACCGCCGCCACCGTCAGCGCGGTCGTCTTCTTCTACCGTCTCCTTGTCGTCCGCCTGCCCATCCTGGCCTGGGCCGACGACCCGGCCTGCCCCCCGGCTCCTCCCGCCGAGGCGTTGGCGAAAACGGGGCGGGCCTGGCTCTGGCGCGGCCTGGCCGTGGCCGTCCTGGTGGCCATCTCCGCCTACGCCACCGTCATGCACCGCCGCGGGCGGCCCGAGCCGGGGCCGCCGCTCGCGGCGTTCCCTCGGGACCTGGCCCGGGAGCGGGCCCGCGAGGCCTTCCCCGCCAACGAGTTCTACCCCGGGACTTACCAGGACGTGTACACCCTCGAGCACCCGGCCCTGAACGAGCCGGGCGACCTCTACGGGGCCGTCCTCTTCACCCACCGCCGCCACGACGCCAGCACGGGCGGCCACTGCGCCGTCTGCCATCACCGCCAGGCCATGGAGGACGGCGACCGCACCGGAGTGGAGTTCTACATCGTCCACCAGGCGATGGGGACCACCATCGAGGGCTCCTGCCAGGCCTGCCACGTGGACCTGCGGGAGAAGCGCTTCCAGAAGTGCTCGGACTGCCACCGGCTGGCCGACGAGCCCGACGACCGCAGCCGGCCGGGCCTCCTGGGCGCTTTCCACGTGAACTGCATCGGCTGCCACTTGGGTCAGCCGGCGGACAAGGCCGCCCCCACGGGCTGCGACGACTGCCATCAGCCGAGGAAGTGAAGGGGCCGGGCGGCGGCTGAGGCGCCCCCCGCCCTTGCCCTGACGGCCGCCGCTCCGTATAATGGTGTCCTAAAAGAGGTTCTCTCCCATTTTCTGTGGGTGGCTATGGGAACGGTTGCCAGGTGCTCGAGGCGCGTGCCGGGACATGTACCGCCCCGGTACGTGTCCCGTATGCCTGAATGCCTGGATGGGGACACGTACTGGGAGTACATGTCCCCCTTTGCCGGCCCATCTGAACCACACAACGTGGAAGGGATCCCCAAAAGATACCAAGGGAGATCCGAGTGTCAGTCTTGAGCCCCTGCCCGATCATGACGGCCCTGTCCGTCATCGGCGGGAAATGGAAGCCGATCATCCTCTGGGTCATCCGCGACGAGACCAAGCGCTTCGGCGAGATCCGCCGGGCCATCCCGCCCATCACCCAGAAGATGCTCACCCAGCACCTCCGGGAGCTGGAGAAGGACGGCATCGTCCGCCGCCGCGTCCATCCCGTCATGCCGCCCCGGGTCGAGTACTCGCTGACCGCGTACGGCCGCACGCTCCGGCCGATGCTCGACGCCATCGCCGCCTGGGGCGAGGGGCACCAGAAGGCGGCGCGCCCCGGCAAGGCCGGCTGACGCCGCCCGGCGCAAGAACGCCGGCCGCGGACCGGCGATCCCCTTCTCCGCTTTCGACGAGGCGTCGATCATCCTCCGCCCGGATTCCAGGAAATCCAGTGTGATCCGGCTGACGCCTTGAAGCTTCGAAGCGGCCGCGGTGACGCTCGTTCTTTCGATGTCCCTACTGCTTGACCATCTCGACGCGGCGGTTCTTGGCCCGGCCTTCCTCGGTGTCGTTCGTCGTGACCGGGGCCAGGGGGCCGACGCCGTGGGGATCGAGCCGGTCCGCGGCGACGCCGTGCTTGGCCACGAGCTCCTTGACCACGGCCTCGGCCCGCGCCTGCGAGAGCTTCAAGTTGTGGCCCAGGGCGCCCGTGTTGTCGGTGTGGCCGACGACGTGGAGCTTCAAGTCCGGGTCCGCCTTCAGGAGCTTGGCGATCTCGGTCAGGGCGGGCTCGGACTCGGGCTTGACCTCGGCCTTGTCGACGTCGAAGTAGATGCCGTAGAGGACCGCCTTGCCCGAAGCGCCGATGTCGGCGGCCATCGTCTTGGCGTCGGCCGCGACTTCCTGACGCATGGCTTCCTTCTCGATGAGGGTGATCGTGTAGCCTTTCCCCCCTCGGTTGATGTAAACGCGGGCGAAGATCTCCAGGCCGCCCGCGGCGTACCTGGCATGGAGTTCGCCGCCGCCTGGGTAAGTCCAGGAATAGGTCTTCCCGCCGACCTTCTGGATGGCCGTTTCGTAGTTGCGGACGATCTGCAGCTGCGTCGGGGACTTGTCGGCGTACTCGGCCTTGACCTGGTAACTGAGCCAGATCTTCCGGCCTTCCGCCGTGACCTTGGTCTTGCCCTGGGTCAGCGGGTCGTAAAAGTCGTAGGAATCGAAGTCGCTGGAGCTGCACTCGACGAGGTCGTATTGGGGCATTCTCGTCAGGGAGGGATGGTCCCGGCAGCCCGCGGCATCCTGCCCGGCGCGGGCGGCCAGGCCCGCGAGGACGGCGACAGACATAAGACCTGAGAGAATAAAGATGGCTTTCTTCATGACCGTCAACCTCCTTTGATACTCGAATTCGCTCACTCTCATCTCCGGTCCGGCAGCTCCAAGTTCCAGATGAAGCTCGTCCCGGGGTCGTTCCCCTGGCTGCCCCCATGGTCGGCCCAGTCCGCCGGCCCCGCGCCCCTCGCGGCATAGGAGCCCTTGACGGTCCGGCCGTCGGCCGTGCCCCTCAACAGCTCGGGCAGCGTGTTGACGCCGATGTACCAGGAGCCGCGGCCCTGCTTTTCGCGGCTGTGCAGGCCGATGTCGAGCGTGTAGGCGCCGGACTTCCGGCCGACGATTAAATTGATAGACGCGCTGTCCTCCGGTCCGAAAGCGCCGGAGTCCTCGACCCTTTCGCTCAGGACATCGGCCTTGCGGCCGTTGATGAAGACGTCGTTCGCGTAGCTGAAGGAGTATGTCGCCGACGTCGTCGCGGCTCGATAATAATCGTTGTCCTTGTAAGTGTGCGTGTACCGGAGCCCGACCCGGACGGTGACCTCCTCGGACAGGCTTCCTTTGTAGGTCGTGGACCCCGCCTGGTTGGACCACGTCGAATCCCAAGAGAGCGTCCGCCGGTAGACTACAGTCCCCGGCCCGACACCGCCGTGGACGTTGAGCCGGCATTCCCCGATCTTGCGGACGGGCCTCGTTTTGGCCAGGGGCCAAACCTCCGGCCGGGCCACGTCGCAGGAGTCGTAGACGGCGAGAATGTCCGCGCCGCCGGGGACCTCTCCGTCCGGGGCCCGGTAGCGGAGCTCGAGCAGGCCGTCGTCGACCGGGAAGGCCCGGGCGCGCGGGCGCCCGTCCACGGCTTCGCCGCCGAGGACGCCGCCCCGGTCCGCTTCGACCACGATCCGGTTGAAAGGCCGGGCCTCCCGGCCGCGCTCGTCCTTGAGCTCGGCGATCATCAGGTCGATCGTTTCGCCGGCGGCCAGGTCCTTTTTGATGGCCTCGGGCCTGTCAGAAGTGCGCGCCGACGATCGTTCTGTAAACGGAGCCGCTCCCGTCGAGAGGAGGACCAACCCGCCGATCAAGAGCGAGCGCGGGCCCCGGCCGAGCCTCGGCATCGCCATCCTGTTCCCCTTACTTCTCGATGGCTCTATTATCGCGCCTCGCCTGGGCTTGTCAAGCAAGAGCCGGTCAGGCCGCGCCGCCGGCCAGTCTCGACACAACAATGGAAAGTGGTTCTCTTCCATTTTCTGTGGGTGGCTATGGGAACGGTTGCCAGGTGCTCGAGGCGCGTGTCGGGACATGTACCGCCCCGGTACGTGTCCCGTAGGCCTGAATGGGGACACGTACTGAGAGCACATGTCCCCATTTGCCGGCCCTTATGACCCACACAACGTGGAAGAGAACCTGGAAAGTAATTATGGAACAATCGGCCAACACGGCCCTTGGGCCGGCAGGGGCGTCAGGGCGGGTCCCGTCTGGGTGGGAAAGAACTCGAAAGTCAGCGATCGAGCCTGGATCATTCGCGAATCGAGGCGGGCCCGGATGCGAGGCCCGAGGGGTGAAGCTGCACTCCGTGGTACCGCGAACCCCGAGAACGAAGCGGATGGGTCCGGATCGGTTCGCCCGGAGGCAATAACGCCCGGCTAAGAGCAAGTCAGGAGGGGCACGGGGCGTTTTTATGAATGAGTCAGGCTAGCGAGGGTATTTCCGGTAGATCCATTCGGCGAGGCCGGAGAAATAATCGAAAAAGGCCTTCCGGTCGAACGCCTTTCTGATCACAGGCAGCAAATCCGGTTTCTCACGGATGAGGGCCAATCCTTCCTCCAGCTGAAAAGCCGCGGTCGGCGGGTCGTCGAAGATGGCGTCTTTCCGCCTTGCGTCCCGCCAGACTCTTTCCCTATCCAGGCCTGGATCGAGCTCGGCGATGAAATAGAAGTCCGCGAAATCCTTCGGCTCCTGGCGGCTGACCATGGCCCCGAGCTTGTTGGAAACGATGTTCCTCAGGTTGTCGACCTTGAGGCGCCTGCCGTTCTCGAATTCGGCGCGGGGACGCTCGTCGCCGTTTGAAAGCGGATCGCGGACGAACTCCACCTTCGTCTCGTCGATGAGGAAGGAGAGGAAATCCGGCCCCTCCTTGATCTTGGAGCAGGAGCCCTTCCATCGGGCCCTGACCCAGGGGTCCAGCTCGGACAGGCTCACGGGCTCGAGGGTGAAGAGGTCAAGACCGTCGGAAAGCCGGTGCTGGAGATAGAAGACCGACAGGGCCGTTCCTCCGGTCAGGAAGAACGAACGCTCGATCTCCGGATGAGCGAGAAGACCCAGAAGAACTTCCCTGTGCCTGGCCGATGCGTAGGAGGCCTTATCTTCCTTGAGCGTGTCCATAGACCTCGGCGATCCGCCGCCATTTTTTCCGGGAATAGGCCGACAGCCTCAATCCGGGCAAGGCCTCGGAGATCTCGCGGACGGAGAAATAGCCGAGGGCGTCCACGGCCCTGCCGTGTTCCAAGAACCGGCTCAGCAGCCAGCGATAGACCCGCGGCTGCGCCTTATGCTTGTCCATGAAGGCCCTCAATCCCGGCGGACTGGCCAGCGCGGGATAGTCCCAGAATACGGCTTTGAGGGCGTTCATGCCGTTGGCATTATAACCCAAGCGAGGCTCCCGGATTCAGCGACAACCCCTCGTCTCGCGGAACCATTCGTACTCCCCGCTCTCCTCGGCCGCCATAGAGAACGCCCTCCGCGGACTTGCCGGCCCGGCGGAAGATCCCGGCCTATTCCGTGGTGAAGGCCTTGCTGAAGATCTTCCAGGCGCCGTCCACCTTCACCAGATGGAAGAAGTCGGTGAAGCGGAGCTCGCCGAAGAAGCCGCTCTCTTTCAGGGTCACGCTGGCGATATCGCCCGCCACGTCGATGTGCGTGATCTCGCACCGGAACGGCGCGCCGGTCTTCGACATGGCCGGCTTGCCGGCCACGTCCTGGAAGAAGACCTCGGGCGTGGCCAGGACGGCGTGGCCCAGCAGGTACCCGTTCATCACGGCGCTCGGGTGGAAGCAGGACCGCAGCAGCCCGATGTCGGCGTCGTAGGCGCCCCGGACGTAGTCCTCCATCACGGCCCGGACGGCCCGGATGTCCTCGATGCCCATGGTCTCACCTCGCTTCGCGATGTCGTCCGGCCGCGGGCCGGGCGCGTCAATCCGCCTTGGGGGCCTTGGACGGCAGCGGCCAGGCGTCGAAGAACTTGCAGTAGAGTACCCAGAGCGGGAAGTTCAGGCCGAGCATGAACGTGGCGCTGGCGAAGATCTTGTTGGGGTAGGGCAGGGCGCCGAAGTGCCCGGCGCAGACGGCGTTGGCCAGGTGGTAGCCCGCCGCGCCGACGAGGATGGACAGGGCCAGGTTGAGGAGGCCGCCGCCGAGCCCGCCGACGAGGCGGCCGGGCCACTTCTCGAAGACCACCAGCACGATGAGCAGGCCGAAGGCGTAGCTGATGCCGCAGTACATCAGGTTCAGGGGCTCGAGGCCGAGCGGGCCCGTGCCCACGACGTAGATCGCGAAGGCGAGGGCCATGTTCACGGGCAGCATGGCCAGGCCGAGCGCCGGCTGGCGCATGAGCTTCAGCTTGGTGAAGGGCCAGAAGTCGAGCAGGGCCCAGGTGAAGGACAGGAAGGCCAGCCACAGGTACCAGGTCAGGCCGGTCTCCCAGAGCACCGGTCCGCCGAGCGGCGCGGGGAACGGGATGCCGCCCTCGTAGAAAGGCTGGGGGCCGCCGGGGGCGAAGCTCAGCCGGCCGAAGTCGAGCAGCTTGGTGATGAAGAAGACGAGCACGGGCGCGAGCGCGGCCCAGGCCATGCCCTTGGCGCCGGGGGACCACTTGTCGAATGGCCAAAGCCAGAAGTTCGTGGTGGCGATGATGGCGGTGACCACGGTGAAGATGACGAACACGCTGACGAAGGGATGGGCGGCGTGGTTGCCCGCCATGTGCACGACGGCGAAGGCCGTCACGGTGCCCACGAGGCCCATGAAGAGCGTCAGCGCCAGGCCGCGCCAGGGCTGGGGCAGGAAATCGGTCGGGGGGTACTTGCCGTCCCAGCCGATGTCCATGATCAGCTGGATGGGCACCATGCACATGATCCAGACCGAGACCAGGCCGAGGAAGCCGTCGATGCGGCAGCTGAGCATGATGACCAGGGCGAGGAAAAAAGTGACCGCCAGCGCGAACAGGCCGCGCCAGGGCTGGGCGACGCTCCGGGGCGCCGCGGGAGCTCGACCTTCCATCTTGTCCCTCCTTTCCGGGCTAATGCGGAGCGCCCGGGGCCGCGAAGGTCATGGCCCGGGCCGGGTTGTCGACCATGATCCGGCGGATGGTCTCGTCGCCGACGCCCTTGGCCTTGAGGGCGGGGACGACCAGGTTGGAAATGTAGCCGAACCCGCCGCCGCCCTTCGACTTCAGCTGGAAGTTCGTGCAGACGTCGTGGGCGATCAGGATGCGGTCGGTCAGGCCGCCGTCGATCAGGCTGACGATCCTCCGGGCGAGGTCCTCGATGGCCTCGGGCTTCAGGCTGTCCGGGCCCCAGGCCAGGCCGTCGAACTCGACGTAGGCGCCCCGGTCGGTGATCCGCCTCTGGAGGGCGACGTCACCCGAGCCGTTGTGCCCCATGATGACGTGGTTGAGATCGAACCCCTCCTCGGCCACGATGTCCAGGATCCGCTGTTTCTCCTCGGGCGTCCCTCCCCCGCTGTGGAAGTGCATCGGGGCGCCGGTGATCCGGGCGGCCCGGGCGCTGGCCCGGGTGATCTTGATCTCGTTCTCGGTCAGCGGGCGGCCTTCGACGCCGATCTCGCCGATGACCCCGGCCCTGACGCGCGTCCCCTGGGCGCCGACGGTGATGTCGCGGACGATGATGTCGGCCATGTCGTCCACGGTCCAGAGGTCCATGTCGCGGGGATGGAAGGCCTTCTCGTACCAGCCGGCCCCCATGACGACGTGCAGGCCCGAGGCCTCGGAGATGCGCAGCAGCAGGTCCGGGCTCCGGGTCAGGCCGAAATTCGAGACGTCGACGATGGCCCCGCCGCCGGCCCTCTTGAACTCCAGGACCTCGGCCAGCTGCAGGTCGAAGTCCATCAGCGTGTTCCAGCCCGGGGGGAACCCTTTCGCCCAGGGCTTGTCCACGCCCTGGTCCACCCAGTCCTTGGGGGCCCGGGCCAGCGCCCGCTCGGCCTTCGCGCGCTGGTCCGCGGTCATGCCGTCGAACTCCCCGGCCACCGAGGCCGGGGTCTTGAACTTGATGAAGATGTGCTCGTGGGGGAGCATCGGCCCGAGGACCGACGGGTCCACCGGCCCTTTCACCGTCAGGACCTTGCCCGCGAGGTTCGGAACGGCGGGCGCCTTCTCGGCCCGGACGATCAGCCGCGAGGCCGTCGCGACCGCGAGGGCCGCGACGAGCGCCGCGACGGCCCAAAGCGCGACTCGTTTCATGGGTATCTCCTTCGTGCCGGCGGACGAGGCGTCAGGCCGCCTTGGCCAGGACCTCGCCGCCGAACGCCAGGCAATCCGGCCGGCGCAGGTTGTCGTAATCCTTCAGGGGAGGCATCTGGAGCTGGGCATACAGGTCACGGACGGTCTTGAAATCCTCTTCGGACCAGAGCGCCTTCGTCACGCGGCCGCCGAAGACCCGCTTGGCGACCGGCCCGGCCCCGGTCAGCCGGGCCAGATAATCGTCGATAAGGTCCTTGACGTTCTGCGGGCCGGCCGGCCTTTCCAGGTTGCCGCACACGGCGTAAAGGCCCCGGACCTTGCCTTTGATCCTGTCCATGTTCCTGCCCAGATAGGCTTCCAGGGCCTTCGGGCCCTTACCGCCTTGGATGGCGGTGCCGACGACCAGATGGTCGAACGGCGACAGGTCCGGGTCCTGCCGGACGTCGAAAACAGCGGCGATGCCGCCCATGCCTTCGGAGATCCACACGGCGGCGTCCCGGGCGGTGCCGTACCAGGTCCCGAAAAGCACGGCCCACTTCCGCTCGGAGGCCTTGGGGATGAATTGGGCGGCCCCGGGGCGGCCCAGGGCAAGGGTCGAAGCCAAGCCGGCCGCGGTCGCGTTCAGGAAAGACCGTCTGCGCATTTCCCCTCCCATCAACGATAGTTGCGAAGGCCGAGATTTATCACACATCCGACGGAAAGTCCATCGTCGCGGAACGCGCCGGGGCCCGTCAACGCTCCGGGGCAGGCCCCTCCCCGGCGGCCGCCGGCCGGTCGCCCGCGGCCACGGCGAGCATGTACCAGGCCGTGTGGGGGAGCCACTGCTCCATCCACCGCCAGTCGTGGTCCACCCCGGTCGTCTCGTAGCCCACGTTGTAATCGATGTCGTGCTCGTCGGTCATTCCCGAGGTGATGCCGTTGACCACGCCGCCCGGCACGTTCTCGTACTGCCACGTGCCGAGGAAGATGTACTCGGGGTTGTTCCGGCCCGTGCCGCCGAGCATGCAGGCGTCGTAAGGGTTGAGGCCGAGGATCCAGTTGAGCTGGTCGAGCGCGTAGGCCCGGAGCCGGGCCTGGAAATCGCCGTCCTCGGGGAAAAAGGGCGCGGCCAGGCGCGCGGCGCAGGCCAGGGAGGCCAGGCGGGCGTTCTCCCCCTGCCACCAGGGCGCCGCCTCCGTGTCGTGGGGGAAGAAGAAGGCGGTATTGCGCCGGCCGTCCCTGTGCTGGACCAGCTGGCGCGCGTAGCCGAAGGGGTTGGCCGCCTCCGCGGTCACCCGCAGCTCGTAGGCCAAGGACTTCCGCACCGCCTCCAGGATGCGCTTCCGCATCGGCGCCGGGGCGACGCCGTGGAAATCGAGCAGGCTCACGACCGGCAGGCCGGCGTCGGAGGGGCTGAAGAACGGCCGGTCCTTGTCGTCCACGCGCCAGTAGCCCTGGGGCGTCAGGCGGGCCAGGAGGCTCTCGGCGCGCTTCACGGCGGCGGCCAGGTGCGCGGGGTCCTTGGTGGTCTTGTGGAGCTCGGCCGCGGCCGTCAGGGCGCAGTAGTCGTCCACCATGTTCTCTTTCTTGTCGTTGGTGAGCTCCGCGTTGTGGGCCTCCAGGTAGTCGAAGACGTCCCGGGCGGCCTTCAGGTAGGCGGCCGGCTCGTGCTCCAGGCCCTCGGGCTGCCGGGCGGCCATGGCCAGGGCGGCGATGGCCAGGCCGGCGCCGGCCCGGTAGCTCTGCCGGTCGCCGGCCTTGCTCTCGTAGTTCCCGACGCGGCGGTCCTCCGGCTTCTTGCCCGGGCCCATGCCCATCACGCTCTGGTAGAAGGAGGCCTTGGGGTCGCGGAACCGGACCAGGTAGTCGGCGCCGTAGAGGGCCTCGTCGAGCAGGCGGCGCCGCATCTGGGCGAAGTTGACGTCGCCGCGCTCCGTCAGGATGTCCAGGGCCCGGAACAGGCTGTAGGCGACGAGGGGGATCTGCTGGGTGTTGAAGTAGGACGTGCCGCTGAGCTGGGTGAAGTGCTTGCCGTAGTCGCCGGTGGCGTCGTACCAGCCGCCGTGGGCGTCCATGCGCCGGTCGGAGTCGCGGAAGGGCACGTTGCGGTCGGCCTTGTCCAGGAAGCCGGACGAGCGCTGGGTCTTGAACCAGGCGATCGCGTTGGAGAGGGTGTTGCGCTCCAGGATGAGGCGCTGGACCTTGAAGGGCAGGGAGCGGATGACGCGGCCGCCGCCGTAGCAGTGGAGCGTGTAGTCGCCTTCCGTCCGCAGGCCCGTGAAGTCCAGGCCCCAGAAGACCCAGTCCTCCCACTTGTCCACCGGCGTCCCCGGGCCGATCGCCCCCTCGAAGACCACCGCGTCCCCGGGCCAGGCGCGCACTTCGAAGCGGTCGTAGGCGTCGCCGGCGTGGGACCGGATGACGGCCCGCTTGACGGCCTCGCGCTCGTAGCCGAGGTGGTTGGTGAGGACCAGGGGCGCGTCCGCCGCGGACAGCCCAATCCCGGGAAGGAGGCAGAGAAGCGCTCCCAGGCGTTTCAGAAGGGTCATGGCGGCTCCTTTCCGGAGTCTCACATGGGGCCCGGACGGGCCGCGAGGAGGTCCGGCTTGGCGTTATAGACGATCTTCCCGCCGACCACGGTCAGCAGGGTCGGGATGTCCTTGATCTTGCCGGTCTCGACGGTCAGGATGTCCCCGTCGAGGACGCAGAGGTCGGCCAGCTTGCCGGGCTCGATCGAGCCCTTGACCTTCTCCATCCCGTCGAGCCAGGCGCCCTCGATCGTGTACATGCGGAGGGCCTCTTCCAGGGTCAGGGCCTGGTCGGGGCCGAGCGCCTTGTCGGGGACCGTCGAGCCGAAGAAGCGGGCCCCCGGGCCGGGCCTCCGGGTCAGGGCCGACTGGACGCCCTGCTTCCAGTCCGGGTCGACGATCGGGGCGTCGGACCCCCCGGCGACATGGACGCCGGCCGCGACGAGGGCCTTGAACGGGGCGTACCGGGCCATCCTTTCCGGCTCGATGTTGACGCCCATGGACTGGCCGACGATCATGGCCAGCCCGGGCTGGACGGACAGCCCGATGCCGTGCTTGACCATGAGCTTCACCAGGCCGCCGTCGAGCGGCGTGAAATCGCCGTGGATGATGTAGTGGCGCAGCCCCTTGGGGTCGGTTCCCTCGGCCCGGGCGAAGGCTTCGATGAGCGTCTCGATGGCCCGGTCGCCGGTGGCGTGGACGCCCACCTGGTAGCCGAGCCGGTGGGCCTCGAGGATGAGGGCGGTCATGGCCTCGGCCCGCTCGGCGTCCGTGGCCCCGGGATAGTGGATCCTGCCGTTGCCGCCGGTCGTGTAGCCGTCCCGCATCCAGGCGGACTTGTCGTTGGGCAGGTTGTCGGCGCCGAGCTTCAGCCCCGAGACGCGGAGCCACGGATCGTCGCGGCCCGCGCGCGGGCCGGCCGCGGCCAGGCCGTCGAGGATCTTGCGCCGGTCGTTCTCGACGCGCTGGCTGAAGCACCACAGGACGTTCATCCGGACGGTCATCAGGCCGTCGCGGCGAAGCTCCCGGTAGATGCCGACATAGTCCTCGCTCAGGCCCGGGTCCGTGACGCTGGTGATGCCGCGCGCGTTGAGCTCGCGCATGGCCGCGATCAGGGCCTTGCGGTCCTCGTCCCGGGTCGTCCTCGGGCCGGGGCCGCCCATGCTCAGCACGGGAGAGGACTTCCCGGTCGCCAGCCACTGGAAATGGAGGTGGGTGTCGTTGATCCCGGGCAGCACGGTCTTGCCCGCGAGGTCCAGGGTCCGGGTCTTCGGGCCGACCCATTTCTCGACGTCCTTCGCGGCGCCGACGGCCGCGATCAGGCCGTCCTTCACGGCCACGGCCTCGGCGACGGTGAAGCGCGCGTCGACGGTGACGACCTTGGCGCCGAGGATGACCAAGTCGGCCTCGCTCTTCGGCGCGGCGCCGGCCGGGGCGCCGGGGCGGCGGGCCCCGCCGAAAGAGCAGAGCGCGCACAGGAAGACCGGCAGCGCGACCGCGGCCTTGACCGACGACCCGGCGAATCCGACCTTCTTCACGGCGGTCCTCCTTCAGGGGCGCCCGGCCCGGGACCGCCGGCCCCGGGCGCGGCTCCGGCCCTTCGCCTCGCGAAACGGAGAATATCCGGGTCGCCGGCGGAAGTCAATCGCCGGCCCGGGCGAGTTGACATCGCCGCGGGGCCGGGCTATGCTCAACGGCGGTGCCGCTCGGGACCCGACGCGTCCCGGGGCGCGCCGCCGTCAGCGGACGGGACAAGGAGGCTCAGAACCCGCCATGAAAAGACGCGCCTTCCTCGAAGCCGGCCGGGCCCCGGCCGGGATCCTCTGCGCCGCGCTCCTGGCCCTGTCGCCGGCCGCGTGCTCGCCGGCGAAGGGCAAGACCTACCGGAACATCGGTTACGTTTTCCAGCGCGGCACCGACATCGAGAAGCTCGACGTGACCAAGGTCACCCACATCAACTACTCCTTCGGGCTGATCCACAACAACGAGTACCTGGAGGTCAACCCGGCCACGGGCAAGCCCTTCGGGACCCCGCCCAATCCCGACGTCCGGACCCCGGAGCCCGTGCCGGACGGCCTGCTCCACACGATCTACCTGCCGGAGAAAGTGGCCTCCGACCTGTCGCGCCTGGATATCCTCAGGGCCAAGAACCCCCGCCTGAAGGTGCTGCTCTCGGTCGGCGGGTTC
>Ga0116176_10000360_pt1 | contig 37635 bp, 29 predicted proteins | sample AD_STIC08_MetaG_FD_89803 | JGI IMG/M metagenome (GOLD analysis project Ga0116176, IMG submission 89803) | Active sludge microbial communities of municipal wastewater-treating anaerobic digesters from USA - AD_STIC08_MetaG | ecosystem: Engineered > Bioreactor > Anaerobic > Digestate | place: USA...
CCTTGCCCAGCACCTTGGGCCGCCCCGGCGCGCGCCTTCCCGTCGTGTGAACAGGCCCTAGGCCCGCCATGGTGGCGCGCGTCCTGCTGATCGAGGACGACACGCTGATCCGGCGCTTCGTGCGCATGGCCCTCGAAGAGCTGCCGATCGAGCTGGTCGAGGCGGCCACGATCGCGCAGGCGCTGGACCGGCTGCGCGAGGCCCCGGCCGACGTGCTGCTGACCGACCTGATGCTGCCCGACGGTCATGGCGCCGACCTGCTGGACACGCTGCGGGCCGATCCGCCCCGGCCGGGCCTCGCCCAGTGCATCGTCTTCAGTGCCGGCGTTTCGGCGGCGATGCGCCAGCGCCTCGAAGCGCTGGGCGTCGGGCGCATCCTCGACAAACCGGTCGCCATGGGCGCCTTGATCGACGCCGTCGAACAGGCGCTGGCCGGTCCGCGAACGCCGCTGACTTTGCCCGTGCCCGTGTCCGTGCCCGCGACCGTGAACGAGGCCTTGGACCCGCCCGCCGCGCCACTTTCCGCAGCGCCCGGGCCGGCAGTCGTCGCGTCCGGGCCCCCGGAACGCTCCGAGGCCGAGGCGGCGGCCATCGCCGCCCACTTCGCCGGGCAGGCCGGGCTCTTCGCCGCCTTCAAGGCCTCGAGCCTGGCGCAGCTCGCCGAGGACGCGGCCGCCGGCGATGCCGCGTTCCGCGACGGCGACCTCGGCGCCGTGCACCGCCTCGCGCACAGCCTGAAGAGCGTGCTGCAACTGCTCGGCCGCGACGCGGCCAGCGAACGCGCACGCGCGCTGGAGCGCGCCGCATCGGAGCATGCGCCGCTGGTCGAGTTGCTGCCGATGTGGCGACGGCTGCGCGCCGACCTGGTCGCCGCGCACTGAGCGGTCCGCCCGCCGCGTGCCGCGCCCTGCCGGGCGCAGGCTGGCCGGTCGAGAACTGCTTCTCACTGAAAGCTTCCCTATTTTCGGCAGATGGGTCGCCATTCGAATATCATTGTTATCACTTTAACGATCAATTCGAACCCTGGCCGGCGTGAGCGCCGCGTCGGGGCCGCCCGCTCCCCCGCCCGAAGTGACATCACGATGAACAAGCTCACGATCTCCGCCCGCCTGGCCCTGATGGTCGGCGCCCTGTGCGCGCTGATTGCCGTTGTCGGTGAGATCGGCCTGTACGGCATCGGCCGCAGCAACGATTCGCTGCGCACCGTCTACGTCGACCGCACCGTGCCGGCCGCGCAGATTTCGCATCTCCTCGAACTGGCCCGGAACCAAAAGGTGCTGCTGCACGAGGCCCTGGCGCTCGACGGCGCCGCGGAGCGCGGCCGGCAACTGCGCGAACTCGACGCCGACCTCGCCGACATCGACAAGACCTGGAAGGCCTACCGGGAACGCGACCTGACCGCCGAGGAGAAGGTGCTGGCCGACACCGCCGCCGGGGCGCAGCGGCGCTTCCTGACGAACGCGGTGCAGCCGGCCATGGCGGCCCTGGTCGCCGGGGACGAGGCCGCCGCGCGAAAGATCGTCAGCGGCCGCCTGAGCCTCGACTTCGTGCCGCTGGACCAGGCCCTGGACGCGCTGATGGACCTGCAGCTCGACGTCGCCCGGCAGGAGTTCGACGCCGCGCAGGCCCGCTACGACACGATCCGGGCGGCCACCTACGCAGCGCTGGCGTTCGGCATCGCCTTCGCGGCGCTGGCCGGCTGGGCGATGGCGCGCCACCTGCGCCTGTCCCTCGGCGCCGAACCCGCCACCGTCAAGGCCGTGGCCGACGCCGCGGCCGCCGGCAACCTGAGCATGCCGATCGCGCTGCACGACGGCGACACCACCAGCGTGATGGCGTCCATGAAGCGCATGAGCGACACGCTCGCGGCCATCGTCGCGACGGTGCGCACCAGCGCCGAGGTGGTGTCCGCCTCGAGCGGCGAGATCGCCCAGGGCAACCACGACCTGTCCGTGCGCACCGAGGAGCAGGCCAGCGCGCTCGAGGAAACCGCCGCGTCGATGGAAGAGCTGAGTTCGGCCGTGCGCCAGAACGCCGACAACGCCCGGCAGGCCAACCAGTTCGCGCTGGGCGCCCACCAGGTCGCGACCGATGGCGGCAAGGTCGTGGACCAGGTCGTCGAGGCGATGAAGGACATCCACCACCACTCGCGGCGCATCGGCGACATCATCGGCACGATCGACGGCATCGCCTTCCAGACCAACATCCTGGCGCTGAACGCCGCGGTGGAGGCGGCGCGCGCCGGCGAGCAGGGCCGCGGCTTCGCCGTCGTCGCCGGGGAGGTGCGCACGCTCGCCCGGCGTTCGGCCGAGGCGGCGCGCGAGATCAAGACGCTGATCACCACCAGCACCGAGCGCGTCGAACAGGGCAACGAACTCGTCGCCCGCGCGGGCACGACCATGCAGGAGGTCGTGCACTCGGTGCGCCGGGTGACCGACATCATGGGCGAGATCAGCAGCGCCAGCGCCGAGCAGAGCTCGGGCGTGGCGCAGGTCAACGAAGCCGTGACGCAGATGGACCAGGCGACGCAGCAGAACGCCGCACTGGTCGAGCAGAGCGCCGCGGCCGCCGAAAGCCTGAAGGCCCGGGCGCAAGCGCTGGTCGACTCGGTGGCGGTCTTCGAGGTGCCGGCGACGGCCGCCGCCACGGTCGTGCCGCAGGCGGCCGCAGCCCGCCGCCCGGGCACCGGGGCCCGTGCGGGCATCTCCCGCGCCACCGGTGACTGGGTGTCGGCCTGAGTCGAGTCTCGTCAGGGGCCGTCGAGACCGGCCCGCGCCGCATCGCGCACGCACTGGGTCAGCGCCTGCAGCGGCGCCGCCTCCAGGCGCCAGTGCTGCCAGTGCAGCACCACGTCGAGCGAGCGGCCGGGCCAGGGCTCGACGAGCTCGCCCGCGTCGAGCAGGCCCTGGACCAGCGCCCGCGGGTCCAGCCCCCAGCCCAGGCCGTGCACGGCCGCATGCACATGGCCGTGGGTGCCCGGCACGCGGTGCACCGGCGGGTCCAGTCGCCGCCTCGACAGGCTCCGCAGGAATCGCGCCTGCAGCGCGTCCTTCGCGTTGTAGGTGTTCACCGGGGCGCGCGCCAGCGCCGCGACGTCGATGCCGGCCGCGAAGTGCCGGTCGACGTAGGCGGGCGAGGCCACCGCGAGGTAGCGCATCACGCCCAGGCGCTCGACGCGGCAGCCCTGCACCGGCCGGGGATCGGCGGTCACGGCCGCCATCACGCGGCCCTGGCGCAGCAGTTCACTGGAGTGGTCCTGGTCCTCGACGTGCAGGTCGAAGGCCAGCGCGTGGCGCTCGCGCAGCGCGGCCAGTGCCGGCACGAACCAGGTTGCGAGCGAATCGGCGTTCACCGCGATCGCCATCGGCAGCGCGGCGGCCGCGTGCCCGCCCCGCGCCGGGTCCCCGGCGAAGCCGAAGGGCTCGAGCGCCTGCGCCTCGAGCAGCGCGAGCTGCTGCGCGTGGCGCTGCAGAGCCTGGCCGGCCGGCGTGGCCACGCAGGGCGCGCCGCGCTGGATCAGCACCCGGCCCAGGCGCTCTTCCAGCCCCTTGATGCGCTGGCTCACGGCCGAGGGCGTCAGGTGCAGCGAGCGGGCCGCCGCCTCGAAGCTGCCTTCGCGCAGCACCGCGACGAAGGCCGTCAACTGGCGCGAATCCAGACGCATGAAGAAATTCTAATCCGTCATCAGAAACATGAACTGGATTGAATCGAGCCCGGCCGCTAGATTGGCGCCCTGATGAGCTACGCCGCCGTCCAGGGATTTGCCACCTCCGCCGCACTGATCGTCGCGATCGGCGCGCAGAACGCCTTCGTGCTGCGCCAGGGCCTCAAGCGCGAGCACGTCGGCGCCGTCGTCGCGGTGTGCGCGCTGTCCGACGCGCTGCTGATCACGCTCGGCGTCGCCGGCCTGGGCGCGCTGGTGCAGCAGCACGCGGGGCTGCTGGCGCTGGCGCGCTACGGCGGCGCGGCCTTCATGCTGGCCTACGGCGCGCTCGCGGCGCGCCGGGCCTGGTTGGGCGAGTCGCTCGGCAGCGGCGGCGCCGGCCCGGCCCTGACCCTGGCGCAGGCGGTCTCGGCCTGCCTGGCCTTCACCTACCTGAATCCGCACTGCTGGCTCGACACCGTCGTGCTGCTCGGTTCGATCTCGTCGCAGCAGCCGGAAGGGTCGCGCACGATGTTCGGCGCGGGCGCGGCCGCGGCCAGCGCGGTGTGGTTCGTCTCGCTGGGCTACGGCGCCCGCGGGCTGGCGGGCGTGTTCGCACGCACCAGCGCCTGGCGCGTGCTCGACGCGGCGATCGCGCTGGTGATGTTCGGGCTGGCCGCGTCGCTGCTGCGCAGCGACTGACGGGTCAGGCCGCGGCGTAGCCCTCGTCGGCGAGCGCGCTGCGGAAGGCGGCCTCGGGCTGCTGCGATTCGATGCGCACGCGGTGCTCGGCGAGGTCGATGTCGAGCCGGGCCGCGGCATCGACCTGCTGCACCGTCTTCGTGACGGTCTTGACACAGTGGCCGCAGGTCATCGTGGGCAGGGTGAGTTCGATCATGGTGGCTCCAGGCGCAGGGGGTGTGGCGACGGCGTATGCAGCGAGTCTGCACCTTCCCACCGTGGCAAGGTCAAGCCCCCCTTTCGACGCCGACCCCGCACCGATGCCGCTTGACCCTGCCATCATGGCAAGGTCTACGCTGCGACCATGAACACTTCCACCGCTCCCGCCCTGCTCCAGTTGCCGATCGAGGGCATGACCTGCGCCTCCTGCGTCGGCCGTGTCGAGAAGGCGCTCGCGAAGCTGCCCGGCGTCGAATCGGTCAGCGTCAACCTCGCCACCGAGTCGGCCGCAGTGCGCACCGCGCCGCAGGTCGACGCCGGCGTCCTGGCCCACGCGGTCGAGGACGCCGGCTACGCCGTGCCGCGCGACACGATGCAGTTCGCCATCGAGGGCATGACCTGCGCGTCGTGCGTGGGCCGCGTCGAGAAGGCGCTGGCGCGCGTGCCGGGCGTGCTGACGGCCGAGGTGAACCTGGCGACCGAGCGCGCCAGCGTCACCCGCCTGCGCGGCACCGCCCCCACCGCGAGCTTGCTGGCGGCCGTGACCGATGCCGGCTACGCGGCGCACGAGATCGTCGCCTCGCAGCCCGCCGCGCGCCCCGCGCAGGGCGAGGGCTGGAAGGTCGTGCTTGCCGCCGCGCTGTCGGCACCGCTGGTGTTGCCGATGATCGCCGGACTGTTCGGCCAGCACATGATGCTCGACGGTCGGCTGCAACTGGCGCTGACCGTGCCGGTGCAGTTCTGGCTCGGTGCGCGCTTCTACCGCGCCGGCTGGAAGGCGCTGCGCGCGGGCAGCGGCAACATGGACCTGCTCGTGGCGCTGGGCACCAGCGCCGGCTTCGGCCTGAGCCTGGCGCTGCTGCTGAATGCCGGCGAGGCGATGCCGCACCTGTATTTCGAATCGTCGGCGGTCGTCATCACGCTGGTGCTGTTCGGCAAGTGGCTCGAGGCGCGGGCGAAGCGCCAGACCACCGACGCGATCCGCGCGCTGAACGCGCTGCGGCCCGAGACCGCGTGGCGCCGCCGAGACGGCGTCGACCTGGAAGTGCCCATTGCCGAGATCGTGGTCGGCGACCTGGTCGTCGTGCGCCCCGGCGCGCGCCTGCCGGTCGACGGCGTCGTGGTCGACGGCAGCAGCCATGCCGACGAGTCGCTGATCACCGGCGAGAGCCTGCCGGTGGCCAAGCACCCCGGCGATGCGGTCACGGGCGGTGCCGTCAACAGCGAGGGACTGCTCGTCGTGCGCACGACGGCGGTGGGCGCCGAGTCGGCGCTGGCGCGCATCGTGCGGCTGGTCGAGTCGGCCCAGGCGAAAAAGGCCCCGATCCAGCGCCTGGTCGACCAGGTCAGCGCGGTGTTCGTGCCGGTCGTGATCGTCGCTGCGTTCGCCACGCTGCTCGGCTGGGGGCTGGGCACCGGCGACTGGTCGGCCGGCGTGCTCAACGCCGTGGCCGTGCTGGTGATCGCCTGCCCCTGCGCGCTGGGCCTGGCCACGCCGGCGGCCATCATGGTCGGCACCGGCACCGCCGCGCGCCACGGCATCCTGATCAAGGATGCGCAGGCGCTCGAACTCGCGCACGCCGTGCGCACCGTCGCGTTCGACAAGACCGGCACGCTCACCGAAGGCCGTCCGACGCTGGTGGCCGCCGAGCCGGCGCCGGACTCGGCACTCGACCAGGATGCACTCGTCGCGCTCGCCGGCGGTCTGCAGGCCGGCAGCGAGCACCCGCTGGCGCGCGCCGTGATGCAGGCGCTGCGCTTGCCGGTGCCGGCCGGACGGGACCTGCGCGCCCTGCCCGGCCGCGGCATCGGCGGCGAGGTCGACGGCCGTGCGCTGCGCCTGGGCAGCCTGCGGCTGATGCAGGAGATCGGCGCCGACACCGGCGCGCTGCACGCCCGCGCCGAGACCCTGCAGTCCGAGGGGCGCACGGTGTCGTGGCTGGCGGAACTGCCGAAGGACGGCGCGGCACGCCTGCTGGGCCTGCTGGCCTTCGGCGACACGATCAAGGCCGGCGCGCCGGCGGCGATCGCCGCCTTGCGCAAGCTGGGCGTGCGCACGCTGATGATCAGCGGCGACAACGCCGGCAGTGCGAACGCGGTCGGCCGGGCGCTGGGCATCGACGACGTGCGCGCCGAGGTGCTGCCCGGGCAGAAGGCCGAACTCGTGTCGGGTCTCAAGGCGGACGGCCGCGTCGCGATGGTCGGCGACGGCATCAACGACGCGCCGGCACTGGCCGCGGCCGACGTCGGCATCGCGATGGCCGCCGGCGGCCCGGGTCAGACCGGCGGCAGCGACGCGGCGATGCAGGCCGCGGGCATCACGCTGCTGCGCGGCGACCTGGCGCTGGTGGCGCAGGCGATCCACCTGTCGCGCCGCACCACGTCGAAGATCCGCCAGAACCTGTTCTGGGCCTTCGTCTACAACGTCGTCGGCATCCCGCTGGCGGCCTTCGGGCTGCTCAACCCGGTGATCGCCGGCGCGGCGATGGCGCTGTCCAGCGTCAGCGTCGTAACCAACGCGCTGCTGCTGCGGCGCTGGCAACCGGAGGACGCGGCATGAACATCGGCGAAGCGTCGAAGCAGTCGGCGGTCTCGGCCAAGATGATCCGCCACTACGAGTCCCTGGGGCTGCTGCCCAAGGTGGCGCGCAGCGAGTCGGGCTACCGGCAGTACGACGAGGCGACGGTGCACACGCTGCGTTTCATCCGCCGGGCGCGCGACCTCGGCTTCGCGATCCGGGAGATCGAGATGCTGCTCGGCCTGTGGCGCAACCGGCGCCGCGCGAGCGCCGAGGTCAAGCGCATCGCGCAAGCGCACGTCGACGACCTGCAGCGGCGCATCGACGAGATGGCGGCGATGCAGCGGGCGCTGCAGCACCTGGCGCATTGCTGCCATGGGGACGGGCGGCCCGACTGCCCGATCCTGGACGATCTGGCCGGCGGCCGGGCCGTGCCGTAGCCGGCACCGGAGCGCGCGTCAGCCCGCGCGCATCTTCTTCAGGTTCTCGGCGCCCGCCCACAGCTCCTCGAGGTGCGGAAACTTCCAGTCGCGGTTCGACTCGCGGCCGACGATGGTGTCGCCGATGCGCCCGTCGGCCAGGTCGATCACCTCGACCTTGATCGGCAGCTGCGAGCGGGTCGAGAAGAACACCTTGACGCGCGGCGCGGCGAGACTGGTCTCGTTCTGCTCCATCACCACGGCCAGGCGGCCCGACTGCAGGCGCACGAGCGACCCGTTGGGGTAGATGCCCAGGATGCGCACGAAGGTCTGGAACACCTTCGGGTCGAAGTGACCCTGGGCCCACGAGGCCATCTTGGCGATCGACTCGGCCGGGTCCCAGCCCGCCTTGTACGGCCGGTTCGACGTGATCGCGTCGTACACGTCGCACACCGCGCCCATGCGCGCCACCAGCGAGATCCGGTCGCCGGCCAGGCCGTGGGGGTAGCCGGCCCCGTCGATGCGCTCGTGGTGGTGCAGGCAGACGTCGAGCGCGGTCTCGCTCGGCGAACTGCCCTCGGCGAGCAGCTCGTGGCCGCGCTGCGGGTGGGTCTTCATGACCGCGTATTCCTCGGGCGTGAGCTTGCCGGGCTTGTTCAGCACCTCCAGCGGCATCATCGCCTTGCCCATGTCGTGCAGCAGGCCGGCCATGCCGGCCTCGCGTGCCTGGGTTTCGTCGAGACCGAGCCGGCGGCCGAGCGACACCATCAGCGCGCACACCGCGACCGAATGCATGTAGGTGTAGTCGTCGTGCGTCTTGAGCCGGGCCATGCTGACGAAGGCGCCCGGGTTGCGCCACACCGAGGAAGCGATCTCGTCGACCAGCGGCTGGCAGCCCTGGACGTCGAGGGCGCGGCCCATGCGCGCCTCGGCAAACAGGCTCCTGACCGCCGCACGCGACTGGTGGCACAGCGCCGCGGCGCGCTGGCTCTCGGCCTCGAGCTCGGCCGCCGGCGGCGGGGAAAACGCAACACCCGCGGCCGCCGGTTCGGCCGCGCGCGGCGCAGCGGCGCGGGCCGCTGCGCCGCGCGCGGCGCAGCGGCGCGGGCCGCTGCGGGCACCGTCGCCACGAGACCCGGCCGCGCGTCGGCCACGTCCAGGCCCTTGGCATTGTCGATCCAGCACTCGGCGACGCCGCTGGCGCGCAGCTTGGCCAGGTCCGACGGGTCACGCAGCACGAACCGGGTCTTCCAGAACGGGTGGTCCAGCCACGCCCCGCACAGCTCGTGCAGGTGCATGCCCAGGCGCAGTTCTTCGACCTTGATCTTCTTCAGCATGGAATGGGCGCCGCGGACGGGAGGTGTCCATGCAGCATATCGGCCGGATGGCGGCGCGCTTGAGCGATCCCGCCCGGGCGTGAAAAAGGCCGCTGGATCGCAGCGGCCGGGGTCGCGGGTGTGCCGGAATGCTCAGCGGAAGCGCGGCTGCGCCACGGTCCGCAGGTCGCCGGGCAGCGATTCGATGTGCTTGGCCAGCAGCTTCAGCTCGGCGTTCGTGAAGGGCTTGGCCATGCCGCCCATGATCGCGTTGCCGCGGCCGACGGTGGCGCTGTTGTCGGTCTTGTAGGCCTTCAGTGCGACGAACAGGTAGTCGGCATGCTGGCCGGCGAGCTTGGGGTAGCTCGGGTCGATCGGCTTGTTCAGCCCTTCGCCGTGGCACGACACGCAGTTGCCCTTGGTCAGCAGCGCTGCCACCTCGGCCGAAGGTTCGCGCGCGGCGACCGAGGCCACGCCCGCATCGCCGCCGACGTTGCTCTCGTAGAAGGCCGCGAGGTCGGCCATGTCCTGGTCGCTCAGCGACGCGGCGATGGCGCGCATCGTGGGGTGCTTGCGCTCGCCCTTCTTGTAGCCGGTGAGCGCGGCGACGATGTACTTGGCGCCCTGGCCCGAGATCATCGGCACCTTGTGGATCTCGGGAAAGCTCGCCTGGTAGCCGGGGATGCCGTGGCAGCCGATGCACATCGCGGCCTTCTTCTCGCCGGCCTTGGCGTCCTGGGCCTGTGCCGAGGTGACGATGCCGGCAGCCGAGGCCAGAGCGATCAACAGGGAGAGCAGCTTGTTCATGGGTCGGCAGGCCGGTGGTTGGCAAACAGCGCGGGATTATAGGGGTGCGTGAGGGGGGCCCTTATACTGGGTCGGACCCCGACGAGAGGCCCGCCCGAGCATGAAATTCCAAGGCACCGACAGCTATGTCGCGACCCCCGACCTGATGCTCGCGGTCAACGCCGCGATCACCCTGAAGCGGCCCCTGCTCGTGAAGGGCGAGCCCGGCACCGGCAAGACCATGCTCGCCGAGGAGGTGGCGCAGGCGCTGGGCATGCCGCTGCTGCAATGGCACGTGAAGAGCACGACCAAGGCGCAGCAGGGCCTGTACGAATACGACGCGGTGAGCCGGCTGCGCGACTCGCAGCTCGGCGACGAGCGCGTGCGCGACATCCACAACTACATCGTCAAGGGCGTGCTCTGGCAGGCCTTCACCGCCGAGCGCCCGATCGCGCTGCTGATCGACGAGATCGACAAGGCCGACATCGAGTTCCCGAACGACCTGCTGCGCGAGCTCGACCGCATGGAGTTCCATGTCTACGAGACGCGCGAGACGGTGCGCGCGGCGCACCGGCCGCTGGTATTCATCACCTCGAACAACGAGAAGGAACTGCCCGACGCCTTCCTGCGGCGCTGTTTCTTCCACTACATCAGGTTCCCGGACGCCGACACGATGAAGCGCATCGTCGACGTGCACTTCCCGTCGCTGAAGAAGGAACTGCTCGCCGCCGCGCTGAAGAACTTCTACGACGTGCGCAACCTGCCGGGGCTCAAGAAGAAGCCGAGCACCTCGGAGCTGCTCGACTGGCTGAAGCTGCTCGTCGCCGAGGACATTCCGCTCGAGGCGCTGCAGAGCCGGGACGAGAAGGTCTCGGTGCCGCCGCTGGTGGGGGCGCTGCTGAAGAACGAGCAGGACGTCTCGCTGTTCGAGAAGCTGGTCTTCATGCAACGCCACAACCGCTGATGAAGCCGGTCGAGCCCGTCGTGCTGGAGCGCGCGCCGGTGTGGCTGGTGCCGCTGGGCCTCGCCCACGAGGACGGCCTGGCGCGCGCCGCCGCCGACGGCGCCCTCTGGAACCTGCGCGTCACCTCGGTGCCCGAGCCCGGGCAGACGCGCGCCTACATCGAGGCCGCGCTGCGCGGCCACGCCGAGGGCCACCGGCTGGCCTTCGCCGTGCTCGACGCCGCCAGCGGCGAGGTGCTGGGCAGCAGCAGCTACCACGACATCGTGCCCGCGGTCGAGCGGCTCGAGATCGGCTACACCTGGTACGCGCAGCGCGTGCAGCGCAGCGCCGTCAACACCACCGCCAAGCTGCTGCTGATGACGCACGCCTTCGAGACCCTGGGCGCCCGGCTCGTGGGCTGGCGCACCGACAACTTCAACGTCGCCAGCCAGCGTGCGATCGAGCGCCTGGGCGCGCGGCGCGACGGCGTGCTGCGCCACCACGCGCTGCGCCGCGACGGCACGGTGCGCGACACGGTGATGTACAGCCTGGCCGCCGGCGAATGGCCCGAGGTCAAGGCGCAGCTGCTGTGGCAGCTGGCCCGGCCACGGGCCTGAAGCACCGTTCGTCACGGGCCTGACCGGGCGGCGCAGATCAACGATACTGGCAGGTCCCTCCCTCGCCGCCCCCCGCCGTGCTGATCGACTTCTTCTACACGCTGCGCGCCGCCAAGCTCAAGGTGTCGGTGAAGGAATACCTGATGCTGCTCGAGGCGCTGCAGGCCGGCGTCATCGGCCCGTCGGTCGACGACTTCTACGTGCTCGCCCGCACCACGCTGGTCAAGGACGAGTCGCAGTTCGACAAGTTCGACCGCGCCTTCGCCGCCTATTTCAAGGGCGTGGAGCTGCTCACCGACTTCACGCAGGACGTGCCGCTGGACTGGCTGCGCAAGCGCCTCGAGCTCGAGCTGACGCCCGAGGAGAAGGCTGCGATCGAGAAGATGGGCTGGGACGAGCTGATGGAGACGCTGAAGAAGCGCTTCGAGGAGCAGAAGGAGCGCCACGAAGGCGGCAGCCGCATGATCGGCACCGGCGGCACCTCGCCCTTCGGCGCCTACGGCTACAACCCGCAAGGCATCCGCATCGGCCAGGACAAGGGCCGCAACCGCAGCGCGGTCAAGGTCTGGGACCAGCGCCAGTTCAAGGACTACGACGACCAGCTCGAGCTCGGCACGCGCCACATCAAGGTCGCCTTGCGCCGGCTGCGGCGCTTCGCCCGCGAGGGCTCGGCGGAGGAGCTCGACCTCGACGACACGATCCGCAGCACCGCGGCGAACGCGGGCTGGCTCGACATCAAGATGGTGCCCGAGCGCCACAACAAGGTGAAGGTGCTGCTGCTGATGGACGTGGGCGGCACGATGGACGAGCACATCCACCGCGTCGAGGAGCTCTTCAGCGCCGCCAAGAGCGAGTTCAAGCACCTGGAGTTCTTCTACTTCCACAACTGCGTCTACGACTTCATGTGGAAGAACAACCGCCGACGCTACGGCGAGAAGTTCCCGACCTGGGACGTGATCCGCACCTACAACAAGGACTACAAGCTGGTGTTCGTCGGCGACGCGACGATGAGCCCCTACGAGATCCTGCAGCCCGGCGGCAGCGTCGAATACAACAACGAGGAGTCGGGCGCCGAATGGCTGCAGCGGCTCACGAGCGCCTTCCCGAAGTTCGTCTGGATCAACCCCGAGCCGCAGGGCGTGTGGGGCTACCGCCAGAGCATCGCGATCGTGCAGCAGCTGATGAACCAGCGCATGTTCCCGCTGACGCTGCAGGGGCTCGAAGGGGCGATGCGGCTGCTCGGCAAATGACGCTGCGCGCCGCTTGCGCCCGCGCGCTGCTGGCCGCGGCGCTGGCCGTGCTCGGCGGTTGCTCGGTGCTGCCCTTCGCGAAGCCGGCCGCGGCGACGGCCGATGCGCCGGCCGCGGCCCGCACCGCGGCCTACGACGTCGAGATCGACGCGCCGGCGCCGCTGCGCGCGCTGCTGACGAAGCACCTCGACCTGGAGCGCTTCCGCGATGCCAGCGAGCCCGGGGACATCACCGACGTCGAGCTCGACCGGCTGATCGGCGCGGCGCCGGCGCAGGTGCAGGCGCTGCTCGAGACCGAAGGCCATTTCCGCTCGCAGGTCGAGATCACGCGCACGCGCGACGCGCAGAGCCGCCGCCTGCTGCGCATCGCCGTGACGCCGGGGCCGCAGGCGCGGGTGAGCACCTGGCGCCTGGACGTGACCGGTGCGCTCGAGGACGCGGCCAGCGCCGGCGACGCCGGCGCGCTGGCCCAGCGGGAGGCGCTGCGCCAGGGCTGGCCGCTGCCGGCGGACCGGCCCTTCACGCGGGCCGCCTGGAGCGAGGCCAAGAGCGCGACGCTGGCCCGCGTGCGCGCCGAGGGCTACCCGGCCGCGGCCTGGCGCGACACGGGCGCGCGCGTCGATGCCAGCGCCGGCACGGTGGCGCTGACGGCCGAACTCGACAGCGGGCCGCTGTTCCGCCTCGGCGAGATCCGCATCGAGGGCCTGCAGCGCTACGACGAGCAGAGCGTGCGCCGCCTGGCGACCTTCGCGCCCGGCGACGCGTACTCGGAGCAGCGGCTGCTCGACTACCAGGAGCGGCTCTACAAGCTCGAGCTGTTCGAGGGCGCCGCGGTCGAGATCGACGCCGACCCGGCGCTCGCCGGGCACGTGCCGGTGCACGTGCGCGTGAAGGAGCAGCCGCTGCAGCAGGCCACCGCGGGCATCGGCTACAGCGCCAACACCGGCCCGCGCCTGACGCTGGAACACCAGCACCGGCGCGTCTTCGGCACGCGCTGGACGGCGAGCAACAAGCTCGAACTCGGCCCCGACCAGAAGCGCTGGGAGGGCGACCTGAAGTCGCACCCGCTCGACGGGCTGTACCGCAACCTCGTCGGCGGCAGCGCAGAGCGGCTGCGCACCGACGACGAGCTGCGCACGTCCTGGAGCGCGCGCGTGGGCCGCACGCAGGACACGCCGCGCATCGACCGCCTGTACTACCTGGAGCTGGTGCACGCGCGGGTCGAGTCCGACGGCAGCATCGACGACAGCGACGCCGTCTCGGCGAACTACCACTGGATCTGGCGCGACCTCGACAGTGCGCTGCTGCCGACCCAGGGCATGAGCCTGTCGCTGCAGGGCGCCGGCGGCTATGCGCGCAGCAGCACCGACGACAACGGCCTGTTCGGCCGCGCCTGGGGCCGGCTGACGGTCTACCGGCCGCTGGGTGCGTCGTGGTACGGCACGGCACGGGTCGAGGCCGGCCAGGTGTTCACGCAGGACCGCGTCGGCGTGCCCGACACGCTGCTGTTCCGCGCCGGCGGCGACGAGTCGGTGCGCGGCTACGACTACCGCACGCTGGGGCCGGTGGTCGACGGCGTCGTCACCAGCGGGCGCGTGATCGCCACCGCCAGCGCCGAGGTCGCGCGGCCGATCTGGGCCGACCGGCCGGCGTTCTGGTGGGCCGCCTTCGTCGATGCCGGCAACGCCGCCAACCGCTGGAGCCGCCTGAAGCCGGCGCTGGGCTACGGCCTCGGCCTGCGATGGCGCAGCCCCGTCGGGCCGCTGCGCATCGACGCCGCCTACGGGCAGGACGTGAAGCGCGTGCGCCTGCACCTCAGCGTGGGCATCGCGTTCTGAGCATGGCGACCTCGCCCGAGCCCCGTCCGCCCGCGCCGCCGCCGGCCGCGCCACGCCGGCCGCTGCGCCCGCTGGTCGCGCTCGGCGTGGCCCTGGCGCTGGCCGTCGGCGGTGCCGCCGCGGGCCTGGGGTGGGCGCTGCGCAGTGCGCCCGGCACGGCCTGGCTGCTCGCGCACGTGCCGGGGCTGAAGGTGAGCGCACCGAAGGGGGCGCTGCTCGGCGGCGACTTCGAGGCCGGCCGCGTCGACCTGCTCGCTGCCGGCACGGCGGTGTCGGTGCAGGGCCTGGCCTGGCGCGGGCTGGGCCTCGCGCTGCAGCCGCGTTCGCCGTGGCTGCGCGTGAAGCTGGCCGAGTTGCGGGCGGCGCGCGTCGACGTGCAGCTGCCGCCCTCGTCGGGCGAGCCGGCCGCGGCGCCGTCGAGCCTGCAGCTGCCGGTCGAGCTCGACATCGCCGCGCTGCGCGTGCAGACGCTGTTCGTCAATGCGCTCGGCGCCGACCCGGTGCGCGAGCTGGCGGCGGCCGTGCACCTGTCGGCGGATGCGGGCGCCGTGCACCGCCTCGAGGGGCTCGAGCTGCGCCAGGGCACGCTGCAGGCCAGCGGCTCGGCGCGCGTGCGCAGCGACGCACCCTTCGACCTGCGCGTGTCGCTGGCGCTCGCGCAGAACCCGCGCGCGCCCGAGCTCGACTGGCGTGCCACCGCGCTGCTCGACGGCCCGCTGGCCGCGCCGCGGCTGCAGGCCACGGTGCGCGCCGAGCCCGCCACGCCGGGGGCGGCGGCGCAGTCGCTGGACCTGCGCGCCGCGTTGCGCCCCTTCGAGCGCTGGCCGCTCGGCGACCTGGACGCGACCGCGAGCGCCTTCGACCTGTCGGCGCTGAACGCCGCCTGGCCCCGGACCGCGCTCGACGGCGAAGCCCACGCCGCCACGACCGCGATCGACCAGCCCGCCGAGGTCACGGTCGTGCTGCGCAACCGCGAGCCCGGCCTGTGGAACGCGGCGCGGCTGCCGCTGCGCCAGCTCGCGCTGACGCTGCGCGCGCGGCCCGACGCGCCCGCGACGATCGAGCTGCCCCGGGTCGAGGCCGAGCTCGGCACCGAGGCCTCGCCCGCCGGGCACCTCAGCGCCAGCGGCCGCTGGACGCGCGAGCGCTGGACGGTCGAGGCCACGCTGGCCGACGTGACGCCGGGCTTGCTGGACGCACGCGCGCCGGCGATGCGCCTGGGCGGCCCGGTCACGCTCGAGGGCCGCGGCCAGGGTGCCGACGCGGCCATCGACCTGCGCGCCACGCTGGCGGGGGCGCTGGCCGCGCGCGGCCCGGCGCGTGCCGTGCAGCTCGAGGCCGACGCCACGCTGGCCGGCGCACGCATCGAGCTGCGCAAGCTGCTGGCGCGCGCCGGCGGCGCCTCGGCCACCTTGACCGGCGAGGCGCAGCGCCGCAACGCCGACCAGGCGTGGCAGCTCGCCGGGCAGGCCACGCTCGTCGACTTCGACCCGCTGCCCTGGTGGCCCGGCCGCCAGGACTCGCCCTGGCGCCGCGGCCCCCACCGCCTGAACGCGAAAGCGGCCTTCGACCTGGCCGTGCCCGACGGCACCGACCTGCGCACGCTCGCGGCGGTGCGCGGCCAGGCCCGCCTCGACGTGGCGCGCAGCCAGCTCGCGGGCGTGGCGCTCACCGGCCAGGCCACCTTGCGCAACCCGGGCGGCGGCGCGGCGCAGGCCGAGGCCTCGTTCCAGCTCGACGGCAACACGCTCGGCGCCGCCGGCCAGCTCGACGCCGTCGGCACCGGCCGCAGCGACCGCTGGACGCTGAAGCTCGACGCCCCCGCCCTCGCCCGCCTGACGCCGCTGTGGCGCCTGCTGCGTCCCGCCGACCCCGCCGCAGCGATCGCCGGTGCGGCGACGGCGCAGCTGCAGCTGGCCGGGCGCTGGCCCGACCTCACGAGCGAGGGCGAGGTCGACGCCACCGGCCTGCGCGTGGACAGCGCGCGCGCCGAGCGCCTGCAGGCGCGCTGGCAGCTCGGCACGCAGGCCGACGCGCCGGTGGACCTGCGCGCCACGCTGACGCAGGCCGCGCTCGGCCAGGCGACCTTCGACACCGCCCAGCTCGAGCTGCAAGGGCGCGCCCGCGACCACCGCCTGACACTGAACGCCCGCAGCCGTTCGCGCCCGCCGGCCTGGGTCGACACCGTGCAGCCGCCGACCGGCGCGGCGGCGACCGAGACCGTGGCCGTGTTCGCGGCCCAGGGCGGGCTGGTCGATGCGCCGCCGCAGACGGCCGCGGGCTGGCGCGGCCGCGTGCAGACGCTCAGCGTCGGCCCGGGCAGCGGCGGCCCGCCGTGGCTGCGCGCCGCCGACGTCGACCTCGACGCGCAGTGGGGCGGCACGCCGCGCGCCACGCTGCAGCCGGGCCGGGCCGAGCTGCTCGGCGGCGCGCTGCGCTGGAGCCGCATCGAGTGGCAGGCGGCCGACGGCGCGAACCCGCCGCGGCTCGAGGCGCAGGCCGAGATCGAGCCCTTCACGGTGGCGCCGCTGCTGCGGCGCCTGCAGCCCGACTTCGGCTGGGGCGGCGACCTGGCCGTGGTCGCGCGGCTGGACGTGCGCAGCGCGCCCAGCGTGCGCGCCGACATCGTCGTCGAGCGGGCACGCGGCGACCTGAGCGTGACCGACGAGACCGGCACGCAGGCGCTGGGTCTGACCGACCTGCGCCTGGGGCTGAACGCCGTCGACGGCGTCTGGAGCTTCACGCAGGGCCTGGCCGGCAGCACGCTCGGCGTCGCGGCGGGTGCGGTCGTGGCGCGCACCGACCCGCAGTCGCTGTGGCCGGCGGCCGACACGCCGATCCAGGGCGTGCTCGAGCTGCGCGTCGCGAAGCTCTCGACCTGGGGCCCCTGGGTGCCGCCGGGCTGGCGCCTGGGCGGCGCGCTGCACATCGGCGCCGTGATCGGCGGCCGCTTCGGCGCGCCCGAGTACACCGGCCGGCTCGACGGCGACCAGCTCAGCGTGCGCAACGTGCTGCAGGGCGTGAACGTCACCGACGGCGAGCTCGAGCTCGTGCTGCAGGGCGCCACCGCGCGCATCGAGCGCTTCGAGGCGCGCGCCGGCGGCGGCAAGGCCACGATCGAGGGCGGCGCGACCTTCGGCGACACGCCGCGGCTCGACCTGCGCGTGGTGGCCGAGCACTTCCAGGTGCTGGGCCGCGTCGACCGGCGCATCGTCGCCAGCGGCCAGGGCCGGCTGCAGGCCGAACGCGAGCGCATCACCATCGAGGGCCGCTTCGGCATCGACGAGGGCCTGTTCGACTTCAGCCGCAGCGACGCACCGAGCCTGTCGGGCGACGTGGAGGTCGTGAACCGGCCGAACGCGAAGCAGAGCGCCGCCCCCGCGGCCCCGGCGAAGCGCGCCTCTGCGACCCCGGTCGCGCTCGACCTGCGCGTGGACCTGGGCGAACGCCTGCGCGTGCGCGGCCGCGGCCTCGACACCGGGTTGCGCGGCGAGCTGCGCGTGACCGCGCCGAACGGGATCGTGGCGGTCAACGGCCAGGTGCGGGCGGTCGAGGGGACCTACGCGGCCTACGGCCAGAAGCTCAGCATCGACCGCGGCGAGCTCGACTTCAACGGTCCGGCCGAGAACCCGCGCCTGGACATCGAGGCCACGCGACCGAACCTCGACCTGCGCGTCGGGGTGCTCGTCACCGGCAGCGCGCAGAACCCGCGCATCCGCCTGTTCAGCGAGCCCGAGATGAGCGAGGTCGACAAGCTGTCGTACCTGGTGCTGGGCCGTGCCAGCGAAGGCCTGGGCCGCACCGACACCGCGCTGCTGCAGCGCGCCGCGATGGCGCTGCTGGCCGGCGAGGGCGAGTCGGTGACGGGCCAGCTGACGCAGGCCGTCGGCCTGGACGAGCTGTCGGTGCGCCAGACCGAGGGCGACGTGCGCGAGACCGTCGTCAGCCTCGGCAAGCAGCTCTCGCGGCGCTGGTACGTCGGCTACGAACGCGGCCTGAACGCGACCACCGGCACCTGGCAGCTCGTGTACCGCATCGCCCAGCGCTTCACGCTGCGCGCCCAGTCGGGGCTGGACAACTCGCTGGACCTGATCTGGACCTGGCGCTGGGACTGACGCGGCCCGACCTCAGCGCCCGAAGGCGCTGCGGAAGAAGCGCACCATCTCGGCAAAGGCCAGGTCGGTGGCCTCCGGGTCGTGGCGCGGCCCCTCGTCGCGCATGAAAGCGTGCTCGGCGGCGTACAGGCGCTGCTCGACATCGGTGCCGGCCTCGCGCAGGCCCTGCTCGATGATCCGCCGGCCGGCTTCGGGGATGTGCGGGTCGTTGCGGCCCCACACGAGCAGCAGGCGGCCGCGGATCTCGGCGGCGCGCTGCAGCGAGCCGGCGTCGGCGTCCGCACCCAGCCGGCCGTCGTGGATGCCGGTGCCGTAGAAGCACGCCGTGGCCTTGACCTCGGGCTGCAGCGCGGCCCGGAAAGCCAGGTGCCCGCCGATGCAGAAGCCCGCCGCGGCCAGCTGGCCCGGCGCCACCGACGGGTGGCGCGCGAGGTGGTCGAGCGCGAGCCGCGTGCCGGCGTCGAACTGCGCGACGGCGCTGCGCGAGGCGTTCGCCAGGCCGCGTGCGCGGCCGGCATCGTCGAAGGGGATGACCTCGCCGGGCGCCTCGAGGTGGTGGTAGATCTCGGGCGCGACCACGACGAAGCCGTGGCCGGCCAGGCGCACGCACGAGCGCTTCATCGTGCCGGTGAGCTGGAAGATGTCCGAGAAGAACACCACCCCGGGCCAGGTCCCGGGCACCGCCGGCCGGGCGCTGAAACAACGCATCACGCCGGGCCCGGCGGGGATGTCGACGGTGTCGGTGCTGACGATCATGGCGTGTCCTCCGGGCGCCGAGTTTAGGGCCGCGGCGGACCCCGCCGGGCCGCGAAATGCCCGTGCGAGAATCCGCGCCGCCTCGCCGTAGTTCAATGGATAGAACGGCCGCCTCCTAAGCGGCAAATACAGGTTCGATTCCTGTCGGCGGGACCACGATGGGGTCCCGGACCGTCCTGCCAGGTCCGAAGTCGTGTGACAGAAGCTGCCTCGACATCGGCAAGCCGACCTCAGCCGGTCCCGGGGTGTCTCGCCGGAACCCGCTGAAGCGCAATCGATAGGGGGCAACTCCTGAGCAGCACCACAACCTTGCCCCCAGATGCCACGGACCGGCATCGCGATCCGCATGGCTCGAACCAGCGAAACGACGCGGCGCCTCGTCGATGCGGGTGGCCTTCCGCTCGAGATCGCCGACAGCGGCGGCCGGTGGTGGTGTGCCACGATTCGCCAGCCCACGCGCTGCGACCATGCCAGCGATGCCGGCACCGATCACCAGAACGGACAACGGCAGCCAGATCACGGCGACGCCTCGGCGGGATAGGCGGCGCCTTTCATCGCTGCGGCCAGTGCGCCGTAAGCCGTCGCCCAGGCCTGACGCAATGTCGGCGTGAACTGGGTGCCGAGCGCCTGCTCGAGCGTCCACAGCAGCGCGGTGCCGACGCTGTCGTAGTGCGCCGGCCGCACGCCGTAGCCTAGGTGGCGCTGCGCCAGACGCGTGGCCGCCGGCAGCACGTCGTCGAGCCGATCGAGGCTGCCGACCACCACATCCAGCGTCTTCATCAGCATCGCACCCTGGACGTGGATGTCGCGCTTGAAGAGCGGCCGGGTATCGGGCGCGATCTCGAACAGGCGACCGTAGAAGAGCTCGGCGGCCGTGGCCTGCAATGGCAGCACCCGCTGCCAGCTGGACTGCACGAGGGTGATCTGTTCGGGGGTCATGGGAGTCTCCTTCGCGTGGATGGGCTGGCAGTGTCGAGCAGCACCGGCCCCGACGGCCTTCAGCCGATCTTCAAAGGTGTGAAAGTGCTGCCGGCCACCGGAACGGTTGCCATAGACTGGACCGGCGCCACGCTGCTGAAGGAACTGCGGCCGCCATGAACGCCACCGACCGACCGGAACTGCCCGTCCTGCCCGAACGCTGCCGCTTCGGCCCCGGCGGCCGGTTCGAACTGCGACCGCGCTCGCGCGAACTGCTCGAGGGCGGCACGCCGGTCGCCCTGGGTGGCCGCGCATTCGACCTGCTGCTGGCGCTGCTGATGCGCCGCGATCGTGTCGTGCCGCGCGGCGAGCTGATCGACGCGGTTTGGCCAGGCCGGGCTGCGGCGCAGGACGCAGGCATTGAGCTGCGGCAGAGCGACGCCCGCGTGGGCAAGGCCGCCGACGCGCAGGCCGGCCGCTGCACCCACGCCAAGCAGTGGCGCCGGATGCGCCGCGAGATCAGGAAGCTGCACACCTGGCTGGGTCGCGTCATCCGCGACGTGCAGCGCAAGGCCGCCGAGATCACCGGGACCCTGAAGACCCGCATCGAGACGGCCCAGCGCCTGTACGAGCAGCGGCGCGACTCGAAGAACAAGGTGCACGCGCTGCACGCTCCCGAGGTCGAGTGCATTGCCAAGGGCAAGGCCAGGACGCCCTACGAGTTCGGCGTGAAGGCCTCGGTGGCGGTGACGGCCAGGGAGGGCGTGGTGGTCGGGATGCGCTCGATGCCGGGCGCGCCGTACGACGGCCCTACGCTGCACAGTCAGCTTGAGCAAGTGGAGATCCTCGCCGGGATACGCCCCAGCCTCGTGCTGGCCGACCGCGGCGACCGGGGCGTGCAGCCACCCGAAGGAACGCGGCTGCTGCTGAGCCACGCCCGCACGCTGCCCAAGGCGCTGAAGACGCTGCTCCAGCGCAGGCAGGCCCTCGAACCCACCTTCGGCCACATGAAGACCGACGGGCTGCTGGCGCGCAACTGGCTCAAGGGCAGCCAAGGAGATGCCATCCACGCGGTGCTGTGCGGCGCCGGGCACAACCCAAGGCTGATCCTGGCGCACCTGCGGGTGCTTGTCTTGGCCTTGATCGCGCTGATCGTGCTCGGGCGAATCAGCGATGCGTCGCCTCAGCGGCTGCACTTCGCGGCGGCGTAGCGCAGCCCGCGAGTTGTTCAGGCCGGACTGCCTACTTCTTGACGCTGATGACCTGTACCCGAGTCACTCCCTTCAATCCGTCGAGGCCGAATTCGACGCCCCAGCCCGAGCCCTTGATGCCGCCGAAGGGCACCATCGGGTGGACCGCACCGTGCTGATTGATCCACACCGTGCCTGCCTGGATGCGGCTCGCAACCGACTTGGCCTTCTCCAGGTCGGTGGACCAGACCGATGCACCCAGCCCCGTGTCGAGCCGATTGGCGCTGGCGATGGCTGCCTCGACATCGCTGTAGCGGATGATCGGCAACACCGGGCCGAACTGCTCCTGATCCACCAGCGCAGCGCCATCGGCGATGTCCGTGACCAGCGTCAACGGGTAGAAGTGGCCAGGTTGGGTGCGGGCCTCGCCGCCACAGACGATGGTGGCCGCCTGTGCCTTGGCTTGTTCAACCAGCGCCACGACCTTGTCGAACTGCATTCGGTTCTGGATCGGGCCCATCGCGATGCCGGGCTGCATGCCGTCGCCCATGGGCATCACGTCGACCAGAACTTTCAACTCGGCCACCACGGCGTCGTGCAAGCTGTCGTGCACGTACAGCCGCTTGATGCAGGCGCAGGTCTGGCCCATGTTCAGGAACGCGCCCCAGAACAGGCCCATCGCGATGGCTTTCGGGTCGGCATCGGGCAGCACGATCGCCGCATCGTTGCCGCCCAGTTCCATCGTCGTGGGCGTCAGGTTCTGGGCCGCCGCCGCGGTGATGCGCGCCCCCGTCGCGCCCGAACCCGTGAACATGATCTTGTCCACGTCGGGGTGGGTCACCAGCCACGAGCCGACCTCCCCTGCGCCGCTGACGGTGTTGATCACGCCGGGCGGCAGCACCTCGGCGATCAGGCGCACCATCTCCAGCGTTCCGATGCTGGTGTACTCCGACGGCTTGAGCACCACCGTGTTGCCAGCGCGAATGGCCGGGATGACCTGCCACACAGCGATCATCAGCGGCCAGTTCCAGGGTGCGATCGCCGCGACCACGCCGTATGGCTTGCGGTGGACTTCGTCGCGCCGCGTGGTGTCTTCGAAGGCCACTTCCATCGGCAGGTCCAGGCTCGCCGTGACCTGCGACCAGACTTCGCAAGCCCAGACCTCGAAGCGCGCGCCAGGTACCTGGTCGGGGCCCAGGCCGCCCAAGGGCTTGCCCTGCTCACGCGTCACCCATTCGGCCAGGACCTCGAGGTTGGCCCTGAACACTTCGGCGACCCGCAGCGTCAAGGCCTTGCGTTCGGCGTCGGGCCGGGCCTCCCAGCCCGGCTGTGCGGCCTTGGCGGCCGCGACCGCCTGAGCAACTTGCTCGGCGCTGGATTGGGGCACGAGGCCCAGGACTTCGCCCGTTGCCGGGTTCATCGATTCGAAGCTGTGTGGCGAGACGACGCCCCGCCCGTTGAGGGTGTTCTGGAAGGTCTTCATGAGTCGTTCCCCCGTCCTGTCACTTCGCGGTCCGGTTCAGGCCCAGCGTCGGTGTCTGGTCGAAGAAGTTCCAAGGCTTGAGCAGCACGTTCACCCACTCGGTGGGCATGATCGGCCATTCCTCGGCGCGCGCCACATGGGTCGTACCAGTTGTCAGCCAGACCACGTTGTCGGTGTTCACGATGGCCTGGTCGTCGGCAGTGAACTGGCCCAGACCGGTGTCCTTGTTGGAGCGGTTGGGGTACTTGCCTTCCGGGAACATCTCGTCGGCGCTGTAGCGCGTGACCCAGAGCTGTCGGTCCATGAAACTCAGGCGGTGGTTGATCCACTCGTCCTTGCCGAAGTTGGCGCCCTTGGCGATCGGGTGCGTTCCACCGGCAAAGGGAATCAGCTGATACGACACCGGATTGCCGACCTTGTTGGCCTTGCCGGGGTTGCTCACCAGCCGGATCGTCGACGCGTCGAACTTCTGTGCCGCCTGCTGCTCGGTGGCGGCTGTGCGCTGCACGGTCTGCATCGTGCTCGTGCGCGGGCCGCCGCGCGTATTGGGCGCCACCACGGGGTCCAGTTCGGTCAGCGAATTGCCCTCGCCATCCACGTCCATGTCGAGCCGGAAGTTGTAGATGTGCTGGTGCGTGGTGCCGACGATGTTGTGGTCGAGCAGGGTGCCGTAGCGGGTGTCCTCGGCGGCGCTGGCGTCCTGCATGGTGCGCGAGGTCACGCCTTTGACCGCCTCGATGCCGGTGGCCCCGGCGTTGATGCCGATGGTGCCGTTCTCGGCGAACACCCAGTCGAAGATGTAGTCGTAGTTGCCGACCGTGCTGATCCAGCGCACCACCAGTTCACGCCGTTCGACGCTGAGGTTGGGCTTGCCCATTTCCTGGTGTTTGAACTCCGGCCCGGCGTAACGTTCGAACACCGCCATCGCGTTGGGCACCTTGGCGGGTGCACCGGTGTAGTCGGCCAGCGTCGCGTCCAGCAGCACGGCGTTCTGCGGCGCGTCCTTGCCGGCCTCGATCGGCGAGGTCAGCGTGCCCATGCCGTATTCGCCCGAGTCCAGGTAGGCCTTGAAGTACCAGCCGGCGTCCGGGTCGCCGTAGGGCACGATCATGCCGCCGAGCGAGCCTTCGTACATGATCTTGCGTTTCGTGCCCTTGTCGTTGTAGGTGACGGTCGACAGCACCAGGCCGACCCGCGAATCGAGCCGCACATGGAAGTCCCAGTTGCGCCAGTGCAGCGTGTTGCCGGAGATGGTGTAGTTCTTGCCCTCGGGCTCGGTGATCTCGAGCGGCTTGGAGGCTGCGGTGACGGCCCGGTCGCTGCCGTCGTAGGGTGTGGCCTTCATCGGCACCGGCACGACGCCGGCGTCCTCGATCTTGATGATCTTCTTCTGTTCCAGGTCCAGCACGGCCACCAGGTTCTCGATCGGGTGGGCCCAGTAGTTGTTGTCGCCCACGTCGAGGTAACTCACCACCTTGAGCAGACGCGCTTCCTGGGTCAGGCCGTCCTTGCCGTCGAAGTAGCCGACGGTCAGCGGCGTGGCGACGACCTTCTTGACGTCGCTGATGCCGCGCTTGGCCAGCGCCTGGGCGTACTCGGGGCTGGTTTCGATCACCGACTGCACGGTGGCGAAGTCGTCGAGCAGCACCATGCCGTGTGCGCCGTCGATCGGCTTCCAGGCTGTCACGCTGCGGGCGGCCAGGTCCACCGTGCCCTCGATCACCTTCTTGCCGTCGAGGATGACGAAGGAGGCCTGGCGCGCGGCCTGCACCGGCTGACCGGTCAGCGCGAAGTTCCACACCTGGTCCTTGGGCGGGGCCTTGAGCGTGATCTCGGTGAAGCGGTGGCCAGCCTGGTAGCGACCGGCGGCCTTGAGGATGTCGACCGTGGCCTTGATTTCGTCGGCCGTCAGCGGGTTCAGCGGGTTCGGTTTGCGCTCGACGACGAAGGTCTTGTCGAGCTTGGACTGGAACACCTGGTTGACGAACTGTGTCGACACGAAAGCGCTGCCGCGGCGCAGCACGACGGGCACATCGAGCTGCAGCGGCTGGCCGTTGATCAGCGCCGCCTTCGAGCCCGGCTTCACGCGCACCAGGGTGCCCTTGTGCAGCAGCGTATAGACGCCGGCATAGGCATCCCAGCGTGCCGTGGCGCCGATGTCTTCGAGCGCCTTCTTCATCGGCACCATCGGGGCGGCGGCGCCGTGGGCACGGGCGGTCGGTGCCCAAAGGCTGCCCGCTGCGAGTGTGCCGACGCTCAGTGCCAGGGTCAGGGCCTGGTTGAGATTGCGCAACGGGACGTGACGAAGAACGCGGGATGGGGTGGGCATGAGGGTCCTCTTTGTGGGTTGTGCAGTCAAGGAAACACGGGGGAACGCTGCCTCTGGCGGTGTCAGAAGGTGGTGCACCGCCTTCGGGTCAGTGGCCTTGCGGCCTGCTATCAGGGGATGAAGACAAGGTCGAGTCGATCGGGTGAAGCGACGCGAGCGCTTGCGCTTCGGACTCGATGACGTGCGGTGTCACCCGTCGCAGCGCCAAGGCCTCTTCGAGCTTGGCCCGCACAAAAGCGCTGGTCGTGTAGCGTGTTACCCGGTCGTACCAACGGTCCACGGCATGACCGACGCTTTGCGCCCACGCGTCGGAGACGTCGGGCGCGAGGACGAAGCCTTCGTAGTTGACGACGGCATCGACGCGGCGGCCCAATGGCTCGACGATGGAGGCGATCTGGCGCGTGATCGCATGCACGGTGCCCAGGTCTCGAACTTCGAAGCGCTCGAAGTCGATGAACAACGTATTCTTTGATTCGTCGTAGCTGAAACGTGCGTCGAACGGGATGTCGACGAGGCCGGAACGCAGCCTCATCGGCTCGTCGCGAAAAATCCGCGTGTCCATCTCCCGTACCGAGCCGATGACTGGAGCGAACGCCATCCGGTCCAGGATGTCGCGCTGAAGGTCGATGCCTGGTGCGACCTCGATCAGTTCGAGCCCCTGCGAACCCAAGCGGAAGACACAACGCTCGGTGACGTAGAACACTTCTTGGCCACGCTCGCGCGCCTGGCGGCCCGAGAACGTGCACTGCTCGACCTGTCCGACGAACTTGCGTTCTCCCGAATCCCGCACCACACGAAGCCGGCCTGACTCGACGTTGATCTCGCAGGCACCCGCGCCGAAGCTGCCGACGAACACGACCTTGCGCGCGCTCTGGCTGATGTTGATGAATCCGCCCGCGCCAGCGAGCTTGGACCCGAACTTTGAGACGTTGACGTTGCCTTCGGCGTCGGCCTGGGCCAGGCCCAGGATTGCAATGTCGAGACCGCCGCCGTCGTAGAAGTCGAACTGGTAGGTTTGGTCGATGATGGCTTGCGCATTGACGGCAGCGCCGAAGTCCAGTCCGCCCGCCGGAATACCGCCGACCACGCCGGGTTCGGCCGTCAAGGTCAGCAGGTCACCGATTCGTTCTTCGGCAGCGACTGCCGCCACGCCTTCGGGCATGCCGATGCCCAGGTTCACCACGCTGTTGGCGCGCAACTCCAGCGCCGCGCGGCGCGCCACGACCTTGCGCGGCCCCATGGCGAGGTGCTGGCCTTGATCCGCCGGAACCCTCAGTTCGCCAGAGTAGGCAGCGTTGTAGGCGGTCGCAAACGTCTGCTGGTGATGGTGGGGCTCGGCCACCACCACGCAATCGACCAGAACGCCGGGAATCTTGACCTGGCGCGGATTCAAACTCCCACGCTCGGCCACGCGCTCGACCTGCACGATCACCAGGCCTGCGCTGTTGCGCGCGGCCATCGCGATGGACAGGCTTTCCAACGTCAGCGCCTCGCGTTCCATCGTGATGTTGCCGTCGGGGTCGGCGGTGGTGCCGCGCACGATCGCCACGTTGATCGGCAGCGCCTTGTAGAACAGAAAGTCTTCGCCGCCAAGGTTGATCAGGCTCACCAGGTCGTCGACCGTGCGTGCGTTCAGCTTGCCGCCCCCGTGACGCGGGTCGACGAATGTGCCCATGCCGATGCGCGTCAAATGGCCAGGCCGGCCAGCGGCGATGTCACGGTACAGATGGGCAATCACGCCCTGCGGCAAGTTGTAGGCCTCGATGCGGTTGTCCACCGCGAGCCTCTGCAGGCCGGGCACCAGGCCCCAGTGACCGCCGATCGCCCGCCTGACCAAGCCCTCGTGTGCCAGGTGGTTCAGGCCACGTGACTTGCCGTCTCCCTGTCCCGCGGCGTAGACCAGCGTGAGGTCCGACGGACGGGTGCTTGCGCAGGACAGGTGAAGCTCCTCGAGCGCGATTGCCACTGCCTCGGCAAAGCCGATTCCGACGAAGCCACCGGTGGCAACGGTGTCACCGCTGCGGATCAGGCGCACGGCGTCCGCGGCGCTGACGATCTTGCCGTTGTTCATGATCAGCGCGCCGTCCAACCGCCTTCGATCGGAAGCGCCACGCCCGTGATCGACGAAGCCGCCGCCGAGCTGAGAAACAGCACCAGTTCACCGATCTCGCGGACCTCGACGAAGCGCTTGTTGGGTTGCGAGGCCAGGATCACCTCGCGCACCACCTGCGCCTCGCTCATGCCGTGCACCTTGGCCTGGTCGCGGATCTGACCCTCGACCAGGGGCGTCTTCACGTAGCCCGGACAGATCGCGTTGCAGGTGATGCCGGTCTCGGCCACCTCCAGCGCGACAGCCTTGGTCAGTCCGACGACGCCATGTTTGGCGGCCACGTAGGCCGACTTGTAGGGCGAGGCCACCAGGCCGTGGGCCGACGCGATGTTGATGATGCGCCCGAAGTTGCGTGCCTTCATTCCGGGAAGCGCAGCCTTGATCGCATAGAAGTTCGACGACAGATTGATCGAGAGAATCTGCTCCCATTTCGGCCCCGGAAACTCATCGACCGGCGCCACGAACTGGATTCCGGCGTTGTTCACGAGCACGTCGATATGGCCGAAGCGGTCGACTGCGCCCGCGACCATTGACGTGACCTCATCCGGCTTGGACATGTCGGCTGCCGAATGGACCACTTGGACACCGGTGCGCCCGGCCAGGTCCGCGCGAATGCGCTCGATCTCGGCGGCGTCACCGAAGCCATTGAGAATCACGTTTGCGCCGGCCTCGGCCAGGGCTGTGGCGACGCCCAGTCCGATGCCGCTCGTTGATCCCGTGACCAGGGCAGTTCTTCCCTTCAACATCGAGTGTCTCCTAGTTTGTAATCAAGCCGCGCCGGCTTGGATGTCCGGCGCTGCGCGAGAGGCAGCAATCTGCCATCGTGGGTGAAGTGCCAGGACAGAAGCGTCCGGCGCCAGTGCTTGCGCTGCGCCAGCGCCGGACTCGAGCCGCTGAAGTACGCGCAGGCTGTTCAACGGATGCACGTCGCAAGCGATGAGTTGTGCAATCGACCGAATCCGTTCGCGGCTCGCGGCGTCTCCGGGCAGTAGCGAAGGCGTCGGGTAGGTCTCCTCCAGGGACCCGATGATCGCCAGCGATTGCGTGATCGAGAGTCCAAGCTGCGTGCCGCTCGCCACCGCCCCGCGCAAGATGCACTGGAATCGACTCATACGTCAGCGACTTCGGTTCGAGCGCAATGCGCACCCGATACGACGCCGAGCTTCGGAAATGCGTGTGCAGGGTGAACATGTCGTTCGCTCGCTCAGTGCGATGCGATGGCCGTTGAACGAACTGGTGCGGCGGCTCGCATGCTCGGAATGTGCTTGCGCATGAGCAACATCGCGACCAACGTGACGACCATGGCGGAGCCGAGAAGTGTCAGATAGGCGTGCGCGCCGCCGGCGGTGATGACCGCCGCGCCGGCAAACGAACTCAGGATGGCTCCCAGTCGACCGAAGGCCAGCGCCGAGGCGGTACCGGTCGCTCGTACGAGTGTCGGGTACACGAAGGCACACACTGCGTACAGCGAACACTGCACGGCGTTGACGAAGAGGCCGTGAAGCCCAATGCCGGCGATGAACAGGTTCGTGTCCCGGGCGACGTTCACCCCTTGAAGAAGGTACGCCGTCAAACCAGCACCTGCGCAACAGATGACGATCGGCCAGCGCGACCCGAAACGGGTGATGACCACGGCGCAGATCAGCGCACCGAACACACCGCCGAGGTTGTAGGCCGTCAATCCCGACCCCGCGATGGCCGGTGACACGCCTTCCGAGGCCAGCATCGTCGGCAGCCAACTGAAGGCGCTGTACACGGCCAGCAGACACATGAAGAACGCGGCCCAGATGGCAACGGTGTCGCGAGCTCGGCCGGATTCGAACAATGCGCTGAACCCGGCACGCTGCTCAGTTCTTTGCTCGGCTGCATCCACGAAGGTGGCGGATGCCGACGTCGGCCGTGCCATGCGTGACAGCAGCTTGCTCAGCTCGGGCCAGCGGCTCGGCTGGCGTGCCAGGAAGCGCGGCGATTCGGGAAGGACGAAGAAGAGCAGCACGCTGTAAGCGATCGGGAACAGACCGCCGATCCAGAACAGGCCGCGCCAGCCATAAGCGGGCAGGATGTAGCTTGCGAACAGTCCGGCGATCATCCCCCCCAATGGATAGCAGACGATCGTCGCGGTCACGGCGAGAGTGCGTCGTCGGGCCGGCGTGAATTCAGCGGTCAAGGTCGTGGAGCCCGGAAGCGCGCCGCCGATGCCCAGCCCCGCGATGAAGCGCAGCACCGCAATGGTGGTCACATCGGGCGAAAAACCAATCGAACAGGTCGCTGCCCCAAAGAGAAAGACGCTGGCGACGACGGCCATCCGCCGACCGAAGCGATCCGCAAACAGGCCGGCGCAGGCACTTCCGATCGCCATGCCGAGCAGACCGGTGGCGACGGCAGGCGCCAACGCGCCGCGGGTGATGCCCCACTCCTTGATGATGGACGGGATGGCGAATCCGATCAGCTGGCCGTCGAAGCCGTCGGTGACGATGGCCATCGCGGCCATGAAGACGACGACCTTTTGCATCGTCGTGTACGGACCGTCATCGAGGACGCGTCCGATATCGACCGGCACTGACGCCGTCGTCGCGTTACCCATGAATAGTCTCCAGGGTGTGAATGAGGTTCGAGATCAGCGACGACTGCGCGCGGGCAGGACGGTGCCGCGGCATTCACCGAAGCCGATGCGGCGCGCGCCGCTGCGTTCGCAGTAGCCGCGGAGGACGATGCAGTCACCGTCCTCGAGGAACGTGCGCGTCTCGCCATTTGCCAGATGGATCTGCTTCTTGCCACCCTGGCTGAGTTCGAGGAGGGAACCCGCCTGCGCGGCATCCGGCCCCGACAGCGTGCCGGTACCGAAGAGGTCGCCAGCTTGCAGGTTGCAGCCGTTGACCGTGTGATGCGCGACCATTTGCGCAACCGTCCAGTACGCGTCGTTGAAGTTGGACGTCGCCAGGCGCTCGCCGGCATGTCCCGCGGCGCGCATCTTCGGCGTCTGCAACCAAACCTCGAGTTGAATGTCGAACGCGCCGGATAGGCGGTTGTGCGCCGAGTCGAGGTACGGCAGCGGCTGTGGATCACCGACCGGGCGCACGAACGCACTGCGAAACGGAGCGAGCGCTTCCATGGTCACGATCCATGGCGACAACGTGCTGGCAAAGTTCTTCGAGAGGAACGGGCCGAGCGGCTGGTACTCCCACGGCTGGATGTCGCGCGCGGTCCAGTCGTTGAAGAGGGCCAGGCCGAAGACGCGTGCTTCGGCATCGGCCATCGGCACCGACTCGCCGCGCTCATTCGGCGTGCCGATGAAAACACCGATCTCGAGTTCGTAGTCCAGCCGCTGAGTCGGCCCAACGCTGGGAGTCTCGGCGTCCACCGCTTTGATCTGCCCGTTCGGGCGCACAAACGATTCGCCGCTGACGCCGATCGACGAGGCGCGTCCGTGGTAGCCGATCGGAATCCACTTGTAGTTCGGCAGCAGCGGGTTCTCGGGACGGAACTGCTTGCCCACGGTCGTCGCGTGATGAATGCTCGTGTAGAAGTCGGTGTAGTCGCCGATGCGGCAGGGCAATCCCATCTCTGCGTCGGACTGAGCAAGCAAGCAGTCGAGCGCCTTCTGGTCGGCCTCGCGGTGACCCAGGAATGTCGAGATCGCGCGGCGCAGGCGCCGACGATCGGCGGCGCTCGCAGCCATCAGCTGGTTCATGTCATCGGTGTCGATGAGGCCGGCGGCTGCCAGGTCGAGAATCTGATCGCCGATCGCCACGCCGATGCGCAGCGCACCGCGTTCACCTTTGCGGCGGAACCGGCCGAAGGGCAGGTTCTGGATCGGGAACTCGGTGGCCGGGTCGTTGGCCGACTCGACCCAGCTCTTGTGTGCCGGATCGTGGGTTTCGTCGATTGAAGTCATGGCTTGCTCGCATCGAAGTGCTTGACGAGGCCTTGCCAGCACCGGTAGTACTCGGGCTGCAGTTCGGCCGATTCGACGGCGTGTGCGGTGGGCCGCCACACGAGGCGCGTCTCGAACATGAAGGCCATCGTGTCCTGGATGACATCGGGCCTGGAGAGATCGGCGCGGCTCGCCTTCTCGAAGGTTTCGGCGTCCGGGCCGTGGCCGCTCATGCTGTTGTGCAGGCTCGCGCCGCCGGGCAAGAAGCCCTCGGCCTTCGCGTCGTATGCGCCATGCACGAGGCCCATGAATTCGCTCGCGACGTTGCGATGGAACCAGGGCGGGCGAAAGGTGTCCTGCATCGCAAGCACGCGCGGCGGGAAGATCACGAAGTCGATGTTGCTCACGCCAGGCGTGTCGGAGACGCTGTGCAGCACCAGGAAGATCGACGGGTCGGGGTGGTCGTACGAGATCGAGCCGATCGCGTTGAAGCGGCGCAGGTCGCATTTGTACGGCGCGTAGTTGCCATGCCAGGCGACGACGTCGAAGGGCGAATGGTCCATCTCGGCCGACCACAGGTTGCCCATGAACTTGCCGACCAGTTCGTGCGGCCCGTCGATGTCTTCGTAGGCGGCCACCGGCGTCAGGAAGTCCCGCGGGTTGGCCAGCCCGTTCGAGCCGATGGGCCCGAGGTCGGGCAGCCGGAAGTTGGCACCGAAGTTTTCGCAGATGTAGCCGCGAACGCCGACACCGACGTCCGGCAGTTCCAACCGGAAGCGCACCCCGCGCGGGATCACGACGATCTCCTGTGGTTCAGCGTCGATCACGCCGAGTTCGGTAACGAAGCGATGTCGCCCGCTTTGCGGCACGAACAGCATCTCGCCATCGGCGTTGTAGAAGCTGCGGTGGGTCATCGACCGGTTCGCGACGTACAGGTGCGCCGCGCCGCCGCTCTGTGCAGCCGGATCGCCGTTGCCGGCCATGGTGACGATGCCTTCGACCAGGTCGGTCGACGCCGCCGGCATCGGCAAGGGGTTCCAGCGCAACTGGTTTGGTGTCGTTGGCAGCGCGCCAAACGCGCTGACGATGCGCCCGCCGTTGATGGGTTCGAACGGCCGGTGCATGGCGGACGGGCGTATGCGGTAGAGCCAGGACCGGCGGTTGTCCGCGCGCGCCGCCGTGAAGGCGGTGCCGGTCAGCTGCTCGGCGTAGAGGCCATACGGGCAGCGCTGCGGCGAATTGCGCCCTACGGGCAGTGCGCCGGGCAAGGCTTCCGTCGAGAAGCTGTTGCCGAAGCCGCTCTGATATTTGGGTTGCTCGGTGCTCATGTCGTTCAATCCAGCTTGATGTTGTTGGCCCGGATCAGCCTGCCCCAGCGCTCTCGCTCGGCGCGGGTGTACTCGGCCATCTGCTCAGGCGTGCCCGGAAGCGCCTCGAGCGCCAGGGTCTGAAAACGGGCCTTCACGGGAGTCGAGTTCAGCGCGTCAACCAAGGCCTTGTTGAGTCGCGCGACGGCCTCCTTGGGCGCACCGGCTGGCACGACCAGGCCCTGCCATGCGTAGGCTTCGAAGCCGGTCAGGCCCTGCTCCGCGAGCGTTGGCACATCGCTCATCGTGGGCAGGCGCTTCGGGCTGGCCACGCCGATGGCGCGCAGCTTGCCGGCCGTCACGTACTGCTGCACGCTGGCGCTGTCCATGAGCCCAAAAGGCACCTGTCCGCCCATCAGGTCCTGCACGGCCGGCGCCGCGCCGCGGTACGGCGTGTGCACGAGCTTCAGCCCGGTCCGTTCGCGCAGGAGTTCGGTCGCCAGATGGTGCGGGCTGCCGGTTCCTGCCGACGCGTAGTTGGTACCGTCCTTGTTGGCCTGCGCCCAGGCCAGGAACTCCTTGAAGTTCTTCACCGGGACGTTCGGCGCCACCACCAGCAGCAGCGGGAAGCGCGCCAGCATGCCGACCGGCGCGAAGTCCTTCTCGCCGTCATAGGGCAGCTTCGAGAACAGCGCCGGATTGGCCGCCAGCGTGGCGAAGTCGGCCGTCATCACGGTGTGCCCCGGGTCCCTGGCCTTGGCCACGTAGTCGGCCGCGATGTTGGTGGCGGCACCCGGCTTGTTGTTGACGATGATCGTCTGCTTCAGCGACTGCCCCATCGCTTCGCCGACGGTGCGCGCGACGATGTCCGAGCCGCCGCCTGCCGCATAGCCGACGACCCATTCGATCGGCTTGCTGTCCTGCGCCGAAGCGCCTGGCGGGCTGGCGATGGCCGACAGCGACCAGAGGCCGAGTGCGGCGCGCCGCGTCAGTTGGAAACTGGACACGATGGTCTCCGGAAGTGGGGTGTATTCAGCGGTGCGGTGTGGTGCCGCGTGCGGCCTGCAGCGCCTGCTGCAGCAGATCGAGTGAGCCGATGTGATTCGACAGCAGCAGCACGAGGCGCGCGTTCAGCGCTTGGCTGGCCGCGTTGTCGAGATCGCGATGCGCCTCGATCAGCGCTTCGTAAAAGTCATCCGGCGACTGCAGGTGTGGCGAAGTGATCAGTTCCATGGTGGTCTCCATCAGGCAAGGGCCAAGGCGCGCTTGATCGCGGCGCCGACCTGGGCGGCAGTCGGCTTGCGCCAGCGGGCGCAGACATGCTGATCGGGGCGGAACAGGTAGACGGTGCCGGGTCGCAGGTCGTAGCGCTGGGCCGCCAAGCCCGCGCGGTCCACGAGGCTGTCGCCCGCGCTCCCGCCAGGGGACGCCAGCCGAAGCACCTTGAGCGGCACGTCGGTGGCGGCCACGCCTTCGAGCGAACGGACCAGTGCGTCGCTCTCGCCACCGACCACGACGAGTGCAGTGAAGTTTTGGCCCAGTTCGCGCAGCAACCAGGTGGGGCCGCCATCCGGCCGTACGAGTGGGGCATCGGTGGCCGCCGAACCCGGGACCATTTGCCCGGCGAAGGTTTCGGCGTCCGGCGTGTTCAGGGTCGAGCCGTGCAACGTCGCCGGCACCGACAGCCGGCCGCTGTTGACCAGCGTGCGGGCGAAGGGATGGGTCTTGGCCAGTTCGAGCACCGCGTCGCGGAACAGCCGGCTGATGTCGCTCTTCGGCGTGATGAAGTCGGTCGCGCGGGTCGAGTTGCGGATGTTCTCGTCGGCCGCGTACTCGCGCTCGTCGGCACAGGTGTCGAGCAATGCGTCGGGGGCATGGCCGGCGACCACCGCTGCAAGCTTCCAGGCCAGGTTCTCGGCATCCTGCACCCCGGAGTTCGCGCCGCGTGCGCCGAACGGCGAGACGCCGTGCGCCGAGTCGCCGGCGAAGATCACGCGGCCATGGCGAAAGCGGTCCATGCGCAGGCAGGCGAAGGTGTAGACACTCGCCCATTCCAGCTCGAAGTCGGCATCCTTCATCGCCGAGTGCGCCAGCAGTGCCTTGACGCGCGGGACGATGTTCTCGGGCTTCTTTTCTTCGTCGGGGTTCGCGTCCCAGCCAAGCTGGAAGTCGATGCGCCAGACGCCATCAGGTTGGCGGTGCAGCAGCACACTCTGATTCGGATGGAAGCTCGGATCGAACCAGAACCAGCGCTCGGCCGGGCCGTCGTAGTTCATCTTCACGTCGGCAATCAGGAAGCGGTCGCGGAAGATGCGGCCCTTGCTTTCCTGGCCGATGAGCTGCCGCATCGCCGAGCGGCCGCCGTCGCATGCGGCGACATGGTCGGCCTCGAGCTGGTACGGTCCGTCGGGGGTCTCGATCGTCAGCGTGACGTGGTCGTCGTGCTGCTCGACGCCGGCAACCTTGTTCTTCCAGCGCAAGTCGATCAAGGGAAGCTGCGCGGCGCGTTCGGCGAGATAACCTTCGACGTAGTACTGCTGCAGGTTGATGAAGGCCGGGCGTGCGTGGCCAGTCTCGGGGAGCAGGTCGAAGGCGTAGACCTGTTCCTGCTTGAAGAACACCTTGCCGACGTTCCATGACACGCCCTTGTCGACCATGCGGTCGCCGCAGCCGAGCCGATCGAAGATCTCCAGCGTTCGCTTCGCGAAGCAGATGGCGCGTGAGCCGGTGGACAAGGTGTTGTCGTTGTCGAGCAGGACCACCGGGATGTCGCGTTGCGCGAGGTCGATGGCCAGCGCCAGACCGACGGGCCCCGCGCCGACGACGACGACCGGGCGGCGCACCGGCTCGGAGGCATCCTGATCCGGGTTGCGTGTGTAGTCGAACACCAGTTTCTGGTAGTCGATGTCATCCCCCTTGCGCGCGGCAAGTTCGTTGAGTTGCATGACTGGTCTCCTGCTGGCGCCGCCGTGAATTGCATGGGCGCCGGGGTGGCGCTGCCTTCAGCCAAAGGCAGCAGTCGGTCTGATGAACAGCTGTTTCAGCCTTCGAGGGTTTCCCACATCTGGCGATCGCGCTCGGCAGTCCAGATGCGCGGATCCGGAAACTGGGTCGCTTCGTCGTAGCAGCGCGTCACGTCGAACGGCATGCAGTGGTCGAAGATGACCCAGTGACCGTACTTGGGCTTGAGCTTGGCGAAGGTGTCCTTGTAGACCGCGTTCAGGTCCTTGCCCGCGGCAACACCGGCTTCGACGCTGGTGCGAACGTCAGCGATGAAACCGCTGGTGGCCTGCAGACCTGCGGCAACCTGCTGCTCTCCGAGCAGCGCCGGACCTCGGCCAGGAACCAGCGCGACCGGCTTCAGGGCCGCGACGTTCTCCAGGGTCTGCGGCCAGTCCTTGAAGTAGGCGTCGCCGGCATATGGGGTGGCGTCGAACTCGACCAGGTCACCGCTCAGCAGCACGCGGTCCTGCGGAAGCCAGACAACCGTGTCTCCCTTGGTGTGCCCGCGGCCGAGTTGAAGCAATTGCACCTCGAGCTTGCCGAGCCACAAGGTCATCTTCTTGTCGAACGTGATCGTCGGCCAGGTCATGCCGGGTGGCACGCTGTCGACGTCACGGAACAGGCGCGGGAAGCGGCCGATCTCGCTGGCCTTGTCCTGCTCGCCTCGTTCGACGATCAGGTCGTAGGTGTCCTGGCTCGCGATGATCTGCTGCGGTTTGAAGCCGCTCGCGCCGAGCACGCGCACTGCGTGGTAGTGAGTCAGCACGACGTACTTGATGGGCTTGTCGGTGACCTCGCGGATCCGACGCACCACGTCTTGCGCCATCGCCGGCGTGGCCTGCGTATCGGCCACCAGAACGGCGTCGTCGCCAATGATGATGCCGGTGTTCGGGTCGCCCTCGGCAGTGTAGGCATAGGCATGGTCCGAGAGCTTGGTGAAGCTGACCTGCTTCTCTTCCAGGTCGGCTTGCGATGCGAACTTCTTGGGGCTGTTCATCCGGTCTCCTGCGACTGACATGAATTTGTCATTAACAAACATGTTCGCAAGAATAGGCTGCGCGTTTGTTTCTGTCAAACGCGTTTGCATTTCGCAAACTAAGTAGTTTCCCTAGTCCTTTCGCGCCGGGGAGACGCCCCACGGCCGGGCTTGCGCTCTTTGCGGTTGGCAACTACTTCGTTTTGGGCAAACTCCATGGATGCCGATGAAAGACGCCATGAACAGGAGCCACCCCGAACACCCGCTCACAGAAGAGAAGGAACAGCGAGCCGTTCAATCGATCGAGGTCGGCGGTCGCCTATTGCTCGCCCTGGCAACCAGCCAAACGCCGCTGACGCTGCGCGACCTGTCAAGCCTGGCCGATCTGCCCGCCTCTCGAGCGCACCCCTACCTCGTGAGCCTCGGCAAGCTCAAGCTGGTCGAGCAGGAGGCCGAAACCGGTCGCTATACCCTGGGTCCGGCGGCACTGCAGTTGGGTCTGACGTGTCTGCATCAGCTCGATCCCTTTCAAGCCGCGCTGCCTATTGCACAGCAACTTGCAGAGTCGACCGGCCATGCGGTGGCTTTGGCCGTGTGGGGCAACTTCGGGCCGACCATCATCCGCATGATCGACGCGCGGGAGCCTCTCCATATCTCGATGCGCGCCGGCACGGTGATGTCGATCCTGGGCACGGCCACCGGTCGTGCATTCGCGGGCGTGCTGCCGATCGAGCGCATCGAAAAGGCGATGGCGGTCGCGCTAGGGGACCCCGACGGACTGAAGATCTCGCTGCTCAGGGCGACGCCCAAGGCCCTGCGAGAGGCCGTTGAGGAGATTCGAGATCACGGCGTCGCGCGCGCCGAAGGGCGGCCGATCCCTGGTGTCAACGCGTTCAGCGCTCCCGCTTTCAATCACGAAGGTGAACCCGCCATCGTGATCACGGCGATGGGGCATCAGGACCACTTTTCCGCCGACTGGAACTCTTCCGCCGCGCAAGCAGTTCGAGCAGCCGCCGCCGAGATATCTGGCCGTCTCGGTTGGCGCTCGACGATGCCTTCGCAAACCATCCGGAATTGAGGCGAGTGGGAGGTCCCGGAAGGCGGGCGGCCTGATCGCGCGAAAGGCGATGGGTAGCTTGCGATGGATGGATCGGATTCGAACGTCAGCTTGGCGGCAATGAACCGCTTGGTGCGAATGTCGGTGATGGGTCGAGGACGTGTGTATCGGTCCAACGATCTCCGCCTGCCCAACCTCAGGGGTTCACTCCAACCCCGTCTACGGCATGGACTCGGACCTGGAGCAGTTGGCCACCCGGGCCGCCAACGGGGAAGCCCATCGGCTCC
>Ga0116176_10000370_pt1 | contig 36969 bp, 30 predicted proteins | sample AD_STIC08_MetaG_FD_89803 | JGI IMG/M metagenome (GOLD analysis project Ga0116176, IMG submission 89803) | Active sludge microbial communities of municipal wastewater-treating anaerobic digesters from USA - AD_STIC08_MetaG | ecosystem: Engineered > Bioreactor > Anaerobic > Digestate | place: USA...
TATCTTCTTTTCCATAATATTCTATAAATAAAGGAAGGGGGAACTCATTATGGAAACTATGCCAAAAAAAGGTGATGTCTTCGTAGGAAAGATTAACAATTTATCCCAGTTTGACGCGGCCGGGTGGAAGCGAAGAGACATCTCGTTTTATAAAAATGAGATAAATCGAAATGAAAAATTCGATTACCCTGCCAAAAACAATACAATCACATTGATAGACGCCGAAAATAATCGCTATGAATTGAATGTCACCAAACCTGATGAAGAAAAGACGGTGTGCCTTGGCACGCCCAGTCATTTAAAACCATGGTATAAGAAGAAGGGCTTTGATGATACATGCGTAAAGCCTGATGAAAAAGTTTACTTTGTTTATACCGGCAGCGTAAAGGAGTTTCTTGTCCTTACGGAGGCTGAGTACACATCAGGTGTTGCGGAAACGTTGCTCGAAGGTTAAAGACCGTGTGTCATGAAGTATGTGGCATACGCGAATAAGCCAAACAATAAAGCGATCGTACACAGCGTGGAATGCGGCAAATATAAATCACGAAGACGAAATGAGAGCCATAACGGTTTTTGGACACAGCCTTTTTCTACTTTCGATGACGCATGGAATTACGCAAAAAATACCGATAAAAAGATTCTCGATACATGTTCATTTTGCTGCAAGCCTGTGCATTCATCACGTTCTGGCGAATGACGAATGGCGTTTACTCGAAGCTATTTATCGCGCGATAATGAAATGGGAACCTCTAAAAATTAACATAGAGTCCCATAAAAGAATTTGAAAGAGCGGAAGCGATCAAAAATTTATTCCTTAATATCCGGAAAATCCCTATCCACCGACATTTTCCACTCCGGCTTGCGTTTTTCAAGGAATGAAACGACCCCCTCCAGGGCGTCGGGCTGAGTGCAAACCCACTCGAAGGTTTTAAATTCCCTGACGTCGATTTCGGCAACACTTGCTGTGAGGCTGTCCCACAACATTCTTTTGGAAAGCGCCACGGACACAGGCGCGGCATAATGAAATTCCCGTGCCAATTCCAGCGCCGCCGGCAGGACTTCGTCCGCGGGTAGGGCTTTGGAAGCCAGCCCCATTTCGGCCAATTCTTTTCCGGTGATTATCCGGCCGGTGAGGAGTAAATCTGCGGCACGGGAAAGCCCCGCCACACGGGGAACTATCACATGCGAGGAAAGCTCCGGCGTGAGGCCCCTTCGCACGAAGGCGAATTGGATTTTGGCCTCCTGCGCCACAAAGCGTATATCGCAGTTCATTGAGAAGCTTATGCCCACGCCTATGGCATGGCCGTTGATGGCGGCGATGACCGGCTTCCTGATCTGCCAGGGCATCAGGCCGGGGAATGCAAGCAATTCGCGCCTCGTTTCGACATTTTTTGCGTTCCCCACCCCATAGTCGGATTCACCGCTCAAATCGGCGCCGGAACAAAACGCCCTGCCGGCGCCCGTTATCACTACCGAGCGCACGTTGTCGTCCCGGTCGCAGGCAAGCAGTGCTTCGCTCATCTCGAGCGCCATTCGCCGGGTCCAGCTATTCATGGCCTGTGGTCTGTTAAGGGTTATGGTTGCGATGGCGTCTTCAACATCGAATAAAATCTCTGAATAACTCATGTGCTCTCCTTGGGGTGTCCGCCGGGCTTCGTCAGGGCAGGCGCAATCGATTTAAATCAGCGGAAATTATCGAATAACATAGAATTACCGGAAGCTTCTTGTTATTTTTTGTGAATATATATGGGGCACAAATCGGATGTCAAGGGGATTTCATGCATGAGGATATGGCATGGGTCGCGAGATCGGTTTCGGGATAGGCGCGGTGGGCGCAGGATCTATTGGGCGGTCGATGAGTCACGGGTGCACCTGGGTCCGCCGCATGAGTACTCGACAAATCCATGAGCATGACCCATTTTTAAGTTGAAAAATAATTATCCACTATTTATATTGCGGCGTGTAAGCTGTGAGTAATTTAGCAGGGGCGTGCATAGGACTTCCCTTCTCGCCGATGAATGTGTTTCTGGTCCGTATTTTGAAACGCGGACGTTGCTGTGAGCACACCCTTCTCTTGTCACATAACCCCGCGAATCAGGCGATCCACCGGCCCGAAAGCCGATTGTTCGTTTGTCAAACTGATCTTCAGGAGGTAAACATGCCAGAAACAATCAACAAGGTCATGACGGCGAAAGAGGCCGTCAGCCGCTTTGTCAGGGATGGCGATCATCTGGTAATCGGTAATTATACCGCCGGCACCTGCGCCGCCCTCGTTTTCGAGGTGATACGTCAGGAGCGAAAGGGCCTTACGCTCTACTCGCAGTCCGGCGTCTTCGACGTGGAGGTGCTCGTGGGCGGCGGCTGCGTGGACCGGCTCGTTTCCACCTATGTCTACCGCGCCGGCGGCAAGGAGGGCGGGGCCGCAGTGGAGAGGGCGCTAAAAGCGGGAACGCTCGAAATGGAGGACTACACGAACTTCCAGTACCATGCACGCTTCGTGGCGGGAATGCACGGCTTTTCCTTCATGCAGGTCCTGGAGGGCGCGATGGTCACGGACCTCTTCGAGAAACGTACCTTTATGGGGGAGAACAAATATAAGGTCATCTCCTGTCCGTATACCGGCAAGCAGATTCTCACAGTGCCGGCGGCAAACCCGAACGTCTGCATCGTGCATGTCCAGCGGGCCGACCGGTCCGGCAACGCGCAGTACTGGGGCGCGCTGGGCAGCGTGGCTTCCGCGGCGCTGGCAAGCAAGCGTATCATAGTGTCATGCGAGGAGATCGTGGAGCACGACATCATCCAGTCAAGCCCACATCTTACCATCATTCCCGGCTACCGGGTGGACGCGGTGGTGGAGATCCCCTTCGGGGCCCATCCCACCGAGGTGCTCGGCTACTACAACCTGGATCGTGTAATGTACGCCCTTTTCTTCATGTCCGACATGACAGGCGAAGGGCTAAAGGCCTGGATGGACGAGTGGATCTACGGCTGCGTGGACCGACCGGCCTACCTGGACCACTATATGGCCAAACAAGGCGCTGAATCTCTCGATGCCATCCGGGCAAAGTCCTACTACTCGGCTCCGGCGAACTATGGTACGGCATTCACTTCGTGCTGGGACAACGAAGGTAAGGAGCGCACCATGGGCGTAACGCTTGATGAGATGGAAAAAATCATGGAAAAAAAGGGGTTGCTCTATGGCTAAAAAATACACTCTCGACGAACTGCTCATCATCACGGCCGCCCGCGAGATAAAGGACGGCGAGAATGTCATCCTGGGGGTGGGCCTTCCCACCATCGCCGGCGCCATGGCCAAAGCCCTGCACGCGCCGCACGCCACGCTCATGATGGAGTCCGGAATTATCGATTTCGAGCCTCTGGTGCCGCCGAACCACGTCGCGGACTCCCATTCGTGCCGTGGATTCTCATACGCCACGGACCTCTTCTCCACGTTTACCATGACCTACCGTGGTTACGTGGATGTGTGCTTCCTGGGCGTGGCCCAGATCGACCGTTTCGGCAATCTGAACACAACGGTTATAGGCGACTACTATAAGCCTACGATGCGGTTGCCCGGCTCGGGCGGGGCGGCCGACTTCATCTCATACGCAAAAAAGACTATCCTTACAATGCGGGGCGGAGAGTTTGTAGAAAAGCTCGACTATTTTACCTCGCCCGGGTACTTGAACGGCGGAGACAGCCGGGACGCTTCGGGGCTATTTCCAAAGGGGTCGGGCCCGGTAATGTTGCTTACCACAAAGGGCGTCTTCCGATTTGATAATGATACAAAGGAATTGGTGCTGGCCAGGGTGCACCCCGGCGTTGGCATAGAAGACATCCGAAAGGACATACCCTGGGACCTCAAGGTCGCTCCGGATATGTCCGAAACCGATCGGCCGACGGATGTGGAAATCGACTTTATACGGCGCTTCGCTCCGACAGAGGTGGTCGGCCGGAAGCTCATGTACGAGCTCGGCATCGCATACGCCTTGAACAAGGCCATGGCGCGGAAGAAATAACCGCCTTCGCGGGGCAGTCCATGTGGATTGCCCCGAAACCTATCGGTTTATTAGTTCATTACTCATCTTGACCGACTTTTTTTAGTCAAGCAGCCACCCGAAGAAGGATTAGTTCTTCCAATTTGCATTGCATAAAAGTCAGTCAAGTTGAGAAACCAGGAGAAGCAAAGAATATTTCGTAAAACATTTCAAGAATAAATACGGCGATTTGCATGACCGGCTTCCCATCTGGATGGTGGCCGAGATAATGAGTTTCGGCAGGATGCTCACCATGTTCAACGGGGTTGATGCCGGTTTGAAAAGAGTAATAGACCGTGGGGTGTTTTTATTCGACGAAGGGCAAAGACCGCTCAAAGCGGCGTTAATCCTTTCGCTTACAAGCTTTGGGTCGGGTGCGGGCGCTCATATTTCAACGAACGCCTTTATCGATTTTATTAACCGGCAAAGATTGCGTCACTCGCCCCCCTTTCCCTTATCCTTAAGCTTCTCCACCATCTCCACGAAGAGCGCGTATAGCTCTTTAAGCTCGTCGTTTTTGCGTAGCGGCCTGGGCGAGGGGAGCTTTCCGTCGATAATCTCCCTAAGGTAATTGGACATAACATATACCGGCCCGGAGACGTGGTGCGTCTTTCGAATGAGGGCGACGAAGAGTAAGACGGCCTGCGCCAGAATGAATACCACTATGCCCCACAGCAGGGTGTTGTTCTGGGCGATGATGCTCTCCATGGTGCGCACGTTCTCGGCATGGATGCGCGAGACGTTGGCGATCGGAAGCTTCTCCGCGCCCGCCGCCTCCTGCGAGAAGGCGAGGAGCGCCTCCACGTTGTTGTTGTACAGCACGATGATGTTGTTCAGACGCCGGTTGTTCATGCTTACGTTGACGCTTACGGCGGCGACTATGACCGCCGACACTATCAGCATTATTCCGATGATAGAAAACGCGGCTCTTAACTGGAATTTTTTGTCGATAACGTATTGCTTGCGCTGTGTCATGGCGAATGCCCCTCGTGGAAGTGGGACGCCCCGAAAGCCCCGCCTGAATGGATAGCACGGCCGGGCCGTTTTGGTCAATCCCTTTATGGGGCGGAGCCGCCGGCCGAAAGGCCGTGTCCGCGATGTAAAAGCAGAAGCGCGCCCGCTCCCGCCTCGATGAGCATTTTGTAGAAGAGCCGCAGCGGAAATCCGATAACGTTCGAAATCGAGCCGTCTATGCGCTCGATGATCATGTCGCCGTGTTCCTGCGCGGCGTAGGCCCCCGCCTTGTCCATGTACTCTATGCGCGCCAGGTAATCCTCCATTACGCGCCGGTCGAGGGGCTTAAAGCTCACCCCGGAGCTCTCCAGGCCCGTTGCCGGCGAAATCCGGCCGCCGGCGCGGCAAAGGCCAATGGAAAGGCCGCTTATAACCCTGTGCGTGCGCCCCGAAAGGCGCTCTAAAATTTCAAGGGCCTCATCGAGCCCCGCGGGCTTTCCGATTATCGCCCCGTCGATCGTCACCACCGTGTCGCAGGTTATAACGAGCGCCTCGTCTCCGGCCGCCTCTATGCGCGGCGCGAGCGAGCGCATCTTATCCGCGGCCATTCGCACGGCATAAGCCTCCGGCGCCTCGCCCGGCGAAGGGGCCTCGTCCGCGGACGGCGCCAGGACCTCGAACTCGTCGAGGAGGCCTCCGAGCAATTCCCTGCGGCGCGGCGAGGACGATCCAAGAATTACGCGCATGGCCTATTTCAGCAAAACCTTTTCGTTTAGCTTCTGGATCGAGGTGATGTTTTTCAAACGCTTCAGGCGGGCGATGATGTCTTTCAGATGTGCAAGGCTCTTCACTTCCAGCACAAGCTTGATGACGGCGTTGTCGCCGGCGTGCACGGTCGCCTCGACCTTTATGATGTTGGCCTTGCTGACGGCCAGCTCGTCGGCAACGTCTTTTAGAAGGTTCGTCCGGTCGATGGCCTCTATCTGGAGCTTCACGGGGTAGGTGTTCTCCGAGCCTTCCCAGACGATCTCGATAAAGCGCTCCTTCTCGATCTTCAGGCGCTTAAGCGAGGGGCAGTTTTTCTTGTGCACGGTGATGCCCCTTCCGCGCGTTATGAATCCGACCACGTCGTCGCCGGGGATGGGCTGGCAGCACTGCGAGAGCTTTGTAAGCACGTTCGATGTGCCGTCTATGGAAAGCGCCGTCTTTTTCTGGCGCGAAATGCCCTTTATTTTAAAGAGCTCCGTCTCGGGAATGGAGACCTCGGCCGTCTTCTCCGGCTTTTTGTGCTCGGCTTGCGCCTCCGGCCGGCGTTCGGCCTCCTGCTCGCGGCGCAGCCAGTTGCGTATCTTGTAGCGCGCGTTGGCGGACTTAACGATCTTAAGCCACGACTCCGACGGGTGGCCCTTGGGGCTTGTGAGGATCTCCACGATGTCGCCGCTTTTAATCTCGGTCTTAAGAGGCACCAGCGCGTTGTTCACCTTTGCCCCCACGCAGCGGTTCCCCACCTCGGTATGGATGGCGTAGGCGAAGTCGATTGGAGTGGCCCCCTTGGCGAGTTTTACGATCTTCCCCCTGGGGGTAAAGACGAAAATCTCGTCCTCGTAGAGGTCCATCTTGAGTTCTTTCATGAACTCGCGGCTGTTCACCTTTTCGCCCTGCTCCTTGTCCGCCCTCGGTATGTTCTGCAATATCGGCAGGTTTTTAAAGGCGCGCTGATTGACGCTCTCCCTGTCCTTGTACAGCCAGTGCGCGGCGATTCCCATCTCGGCGGTCGCGTGCATGTCGCGCGTGCGGATCTGGAATTCCAGCGGCAGGCCGTCGGGCCCTATGACGGTTGTGTGCAGGGACTGGTACATGTTCGATTTCGGAACCGCTATGTAGTCCTTGAAACGCGAGGTGATAGGCGACCACATGGTGTGTATAACGCCCAGTATGCCATAGCAGTCCCTTACCTCGGAGGTAATGATGCGGATCGCCCGGATGTCGAAGATGTCCTCGAAGCTCTTGCCCTGCAATTTCATCTTGCGGTAAATGGAGTAAAAGTGCTTGGCCCTGCCGGTAATCTCGGCCTCGATGTCGAGCCGCCTGAGCTGCTGGTCCAGGATGAAGCGCAGGTCCTCTATGAACTCGCCGATCTCGGTTTTGCGCCTGGCCACCTTGCCGGAGATCTCCTCGTACTCCTCCGGGTAAAGGACATGGAAGGCCATGTCCTCCAGCTCCGCGCGTATTTGCGACATGCCCAGCCTTCCGGCCATGGGGGCGTAGATGTCCATCACCTCGTGAGCGATCCGAACCTGTTTTTGTTCGGGCTGGAACATGATGGTGCGCATGTTGTGCACCTTGTCGGCGAGCTTGATTAGGATGACGCGCACGTCCTTTATGGTCGCCATTAGCATCTTCCGGATGCTATGCACCTGGTCGTTATAGCGGGTCTTCTTTTTAAGGGATGAGATTTTAGTAACGCCGTCCACCAGAAGCGCGATCTCCTCGCCGAACTTATCGCGCACTATCTCAAGCGAAACCGGCGTGTCCTCCACCACGTCGTGCAGCAGGGCAGCCGCTATCGTCGTGGTGTCCATCTTCAAATTCGCCAGGATTATCCCGATCTCGAGCGGATGGACTATATACGGCTCGCCCGAAAGGCGCTTCTGGTCTTTGTGGGCGTCGCTGGCGTACTCGTAGGCGCGCCTGATAAGCCCGAGGTCCCCCTGGGGGTTGTTTGCCTCTATTGCGGATAGTAGCGCGTTGAGGTCGCGGCTTTTTATTTTAAGGTCGATCTTCGACATGGTCCGAATCCATACGGGCGTCGCGCCCATACTGTCATAGTAGCATCGCGCGAACGGCGTTTCAATCATAAATCGCGCCGCAGCGCGGCTGGCGCATGAAACGCCGGCCAAATGGGTCCCCGCGCCCGGGCGTTAAAAAGAGTAAAGCGAAACGGGGTTTGGGCCGACTGTATGAATGATTGATAATCCATTACACTCCCGGGTGTGTGCCGGGAAGAAGGCTTTTGCAAGCGGCATTCTTGCAAAAGCCTTTTTTGTCCGCTAATCTTAGGCCCCCGCGCCTGCCGATAGTTATACAGGGACGGGGAATGCCCGGGAGGGCATGGGCCGGAGGCCCCGAAAAGCGCGAGGACCATGATTTTCGTCATAAACGAACAGAACCCGCAGAAGCGGCTAATCCAGAAGACCCGGCAGGTCCTGGAGGAGGGGGGCGTCATCATCTACCCCACGGACACGGTCTACGCCTACGGCTGCGACATCAACGACCGACGGGCCATAGAGCGGATCTATCACATTAAAAAGATTGCCAGAAACAAACCTTTGAGCTTTGTGTTCTCCGAGATAGGCGAGCTGCATGAGTACGCGCGCAACATCTCGGACCGGGCCTTCAAGACCATGAAGAAGGCGCTGCCGGGACCCTACACCTTCGTCTTCAAGGCGAGCCGGCTGGTGCCCAAAATAGCCATCTCGCAGCAAAAGACGATCGGAGTGCGGATCCCCGACAACAACGTCGCGCGCGAGATCGTGCGCGCGCTGGGGCGGCCCATCATCTCCGCGAGCGTAAGCACGGCCGACGGCGAATACATCATAGAGCCGGACGACCTCGGGAAGGTGTACCGCAACGAGGTCGACCTGGTCATAGACTGCGGACCCAAGATATCGGAGCCGTCCACGGTGGTCGATTTCTCGGAGGGCGATATGCGGATCATACGGAAGGGGAAGGGCGAACTCTTTTTCGCGCCCGAGTAAACACTTCACTGTCGGGGGAAACGCCATGTCGGACGAACTTTTAGGTTTTCTAATGAAACTCCTCGCCATCGCGCTCTACGTAGCGCTGGGCGCGCTGGTGTCGTGGATCTTCTATTTTCTCAAGCGGCGCGACCTTTTAGGCGGCTATATCGGCGGGCTCGTGGTGGGCGTCATCGGGGCACTCATCGGCGGATTCATATTGGACCGTCTGCTTCTGGACATCACAATAAGGGTGCTTCGCTTTCTGGTCTACGACACCGGGGTCAACCTCATCGCCGGGTTCATCGGCGGCTTTGTGGCCCTCTATATAATGAATCGCCTCAATCACGACAAGGAGCGCAAGAAATACTGACGCCCGGCCCGCCTCCCTCAGTCGAAGGCCATGTCGTCCAGCAGGGCCTCCGGTATGGCCGGCGCTATTCTACGCACCTCCTCCTTCCCGGTAAAAGGCCGCCGGAGCACAAGCTCGCTCGCGCTCTTCCTCCCGATGCCTGCGATAAGCTCCAGCGCCTTCGCCGGCAGATCGTTTATCCCGAGCGGGCGGGGCAGGGCGGCGAGAGAGCGCTCGCGGTGTCCTACCACAATTAGGTCCGCGAAGCTTTTAAGGGGCAGCTCGAGCGGGACCGCCGCCGTAATGGAATAGCTTGCAATCTGCTTTGCGAGCGAGTAGCCGTGCCGCCGCTCCTCCACCAGCGCCTCGCGGAGCACCGTGCCCGCGGGGTACACCCGCCGGAGCATTACATGGTCTATCTCTTCGCGGATGCGCCTTTTATAGTACTCGTAGCGGTTTCGTATCCTCACTGCCGGCTCGCGAAACGCCCCTCCCGCGGCGGTGCCGGGATACGGCAGGAGCTTCCGGATGTTGATGCGCTTTATCATAAGTCCCGCCCCGGCGATTGCCGCCAGCCCCTCGTAGTTCAGCCTGAAGGTATCCATGGACTCGCCCGGCAGGCCGTGTATAAGGTTTATTCCGGGTAGAAGCGCCGGAAGCCCCTCCTCCCGCCGCCCGCCGATGTCGTTTACCAGGCGCACCGCCTCGAGCAGTTCGCGTGCGTTAACCTTGAGGCCGTTACGCGCAATGACTGCCGGGTCGAGCGATTCCACGCCCATGGCGAGCGTGTCGCCCGGCGTTATCGCCCCCACGATGGCGCGAAGTATCGCGGCCGACTCGCTTGGAAAGTTCGCTATAGTGCCGGGGTTTCCGTTGTCGATGTTCAGCACGCGGATGGCCCCGGCGTCGCGCCGTTTTTTAAGTTCGCCGAAAAGATCCGAAACCGCCTCCACCGAAGGGCGGGGGAAGCCCTTTCGAAATTCGGCGAAGGGGGTGCGGTACTGGAGGATGTCGGCCTGCCGTCCAAGCCGAAAGCGCGTAACGCCGGCGGCGATAAGCGCGTCGATCTCCGACAGGATATCGCCCTCGTCGCGGAACTCGAGCTCGTGTGTCGCGCCCTCGGAGCAGAACGAGCAGTGCGACAGCCGCGGACAGCCGCGGAAGGTCTCGATCTCGCAGATGATGTTGGGGTGATCGGGATGCCTGCGCGCGAGCCCGGCCCCACTTACGGCCCAGCGGGCGATCTGTTCGGTTGTGCGCCTTTCGTCCGAGGGCGCGCCGCGGGCCTTTGTATAGGCATACGCCTCTATATCGCGGAGAACCGGAAGGCAGTTGGGCCGCCTCTCGCGCTCTAAAAGCGGGGCTATCATCCCTCCCACGGCGAATTCCTGGCGCGGGTTCGCGTCCATAGTGCGGAGCAGCTCCGCAAGGGTGCCAATTCGGTGTCCTAAGTACTTCCCCGGCACAACCGCCCCGCCGATTACGAAGGCCTCCTCGTAGCGCTCCTCCAGCCGATAGCCCGAAACCCTCAGATTGTCGATGGTGAGGTAGTCGACCGCCTCCGGCGGGACTCCGGCGTCGAACAGCGCGCCGAGAATATAACGGGGATAGGGCGCGACGAAGGGGGGCACGCCAAGACAGGCGGGCTCGTCGACGTAGCAGTCGAGTATGAGGAAACGCCTATTCATCCGCGAGCCCACAGAGGGCCTGGAGTCCCCTGGCGCCGGACCTCATGCGGCGGGCTATCTTGGCCTCAACGGCGCGTGCGAGCTCGAAATTCCCGCGTATAAGGGCCTCGCGTTCGGGCGTACCGCCATAGCGGACCACGAGGTCCTCCAGGCGCTCGTCGAGCGAAACGACCGTGTCGTGCATCACGCGTTTGTCGGCGTAGTAGACTATCTCGCTTTCGAGGAGAGGCCCGTCGGGGGCGAAGCTTTCAAGGTAGACGTGCTGTTCGATGATCCGGGCGACCCTCTCCATACCGAGGCCCCGCACGAGCTCGCCCCCCGATTTGTCGTGGCGCTCCCTCGTTCCAAGCGCGCGGGTCTTGGTGATGTCGTGCAGCAGGGCGGCCGCCACAACGAGAGGGCGCTCCATCCCGTCCGGGGCGACAAGATCATCCACAATGGATGTGGCGACGCGCATCACGGCCTCCGAGTGGGCCTTTATGTTGTGCAGCATGCCGTGTTCCTCGGCGAGCGCGCGGCATTCGCTTTCGGAGGGCACTCGGTCGCTCGCCGGTTGTCGTTCGGTCTTCATTCGGGTTCACCTGTCGTGCGATGCGGCCAGCCGGCGGGGGGCGGTAGCGTGGCGACAGGCGTTTGGGCGGACGGGGTGCTTAGAAGGCCGACTGCGGGGCCGGCTGCTCGTCCGCTGAAGGCGGGAAGCCCGCGCCCGGTCCGGCGGCCATCGCCGCGATGTCCGGCGTGCGCTCAAGTCCCGCGAGAATAAAGCCTGGAACGGCGCCCAGCGCCATGTAACGCTCCCTGGTATCCGCCGGCAGGTGCCGGAAATCGCGTATCCTTCCCCTGCAGGAGGGGCTTTCGCACCGGCATTCCATCTCCCAGAAATTCTCGTCCATAGAGGTGGAATAGTCAAAGCTTATTTCCTCGCCCCTCAGGATGGGCCGAATGGCGAAGAGATAGGCCCTGCCGTCATCGATCCTCAAGCCGCAGTTGGGATCGCAGGAGTGGTTGATGAAATTGTCGGCCGTCACTGTGGGGCCCAGAAAGACGTTATGGTCGATCTGCAGAAAGTGGTTGTTGTCGGGGACGACGAGGGCCATGTACTCCTCGCGGCTGAAGCGCTCGCCGCCGAATTCAATTATAAACGAGCCCGCATCAAAGTCTTTTGCGGCGAATACCGAACGGCCGCGCTGGGTCTCGCCTATTACGAGACCCTCTCCCGAAGCGATTGATCCTTCATCCATATGGTGGGCGCCGCCACCCCTCCTTTAACGCTGTTATGGACCGAAGCTGCCGGCGGAGGCCAGGCACCCCGAACGGGATGATGGCGAATCCGCACCTGGCATACAAGAGCGCTCTCCTCCGTATAATGGAAAAGAGCGCTCGTGGACGCATTCCGGCCTGTTAATTGAATGTACAGGAATAACGCTCCTTTGTTTTGTCAACGCATTTTCCGGGGTTTTCCCGTTTCCGGAAACACGAAATTCGGCAAAATGCGAAAATAAGGGGCGGCCCCGGCCGCCCCTTCCACTTTCCGGCGACAGGGGACTACAGCATTATGTGTCTTGCCAGGAAATGTTCGTTGACATTGTTCCGGGCGGAATCGTCGAGCTCGTTGAAGATGGTCTCACACCTACGGTAGTAGTCGCAGCGATCGTCGATGCAGAAAGAAGCCGTTAGGTTTTTCATGGCTTACCTCCGTATATATCCGGCACTTTGGTCTTTCAAGTTGTCCCGGGCCTTCGAAGGCCTTCCTTAAAAATAAATGGGCCTTCGTAAGTCCCGGTATGAGACAGAAACTCTATTATAAACGCCGATCCTTCCCTTAAAGGGTTGGCGGCGATATGTTCATCAGATCAACTCCTATATTTTAGTATATTATAAGATGCTAAAAAGTCAAGCCTCTTCGAAAAAATAATTGCAAAATTTGCGGTAATTAAAACAATTATATATCTATGAATAAATCGAACCTGCTTACATCGCCCGCGCTTTTCCGCTCCCGTGTGATTCCCAACCGGCTTGCCGCGCAGGCCATGGAGACCAATTCCGCCGCCCCGGGCGGCGGTGTCGGCGAGGCCCAGTTCGCTCGCTACGGCTCTCTGGCCGCCGGAGGATGGGGGATTGTCATAATGGAGGCGGTATCGGTCACCGCGGACTCACTGGCACGCGTTCGCGGCCTCGTAATGAATAAAGAAAGCGTCGACGGCTTCCGCCGCCTGGTCGATTCGTTCAAAGCGGTAAATCCCGATTCGCTCTTCATCATTCAGCTTACCCACGCTGGTCGTTTTGCCGGAGGCTTTTCGCGCCCCTTTAGCGGCTGCGGCGACGATTCCGCGCCCCGTATCTCCGCGGCCGGTCTCGACGCGGTGCGCAACCTGCACGGCGAGGCCGCACGCCTCGCCGCGAGCGCGGGCTTCGACGGGGCCGAACTTAAGGCCTGCCACGGCTACCTTGCCGGCGAGCTTCTCCGCCCGCTGAACGACCGCGGCGACGACTACGGCGGGAGCCCGGCCAATCGCGCGCGCCTTGTCGCCTCGGCTATCGCCGACGCAAGGGCGGTGCGGCCCGGCTTTCTCGCCGGGGTGCGCGTTTCGCTCTACGAGGGGCTGCGCGGCGGCTGCGGCACGGCCGGGCCGGAGGGGCTGATGGAGGACCTGGCGGACATGAGGACGGTGCTTGCAAAGATTGCCGGGGCGGGCGCCGATTATATCAACGTCTCCGCGGGAGTCCCGGCGATAACGCCACAGCTTACGCGCCCGCTCAAGGGAAACGCCTTCGATCTGTACCACCACTTCCGGTATGCGCGAACGGTAAGACAGTGGTTTCCGGATGTGCCCGTCATCGGCTCGGCCTATTCCACGGGGGGCGAGTCCGCCGCCTCGTTCGCCGAGGAGAACATCTCCGCCGAGTACGCGGACATCGCGGGCTTCGGGCGGCAGAGCCTGGCCGACCCATTTTATCCGAAAAAGCTTAAGAACGCCCCGGGAAGCATCGACTACTGCACGCTCTGCGGAGGCTGCTCCCGCCTTCTTAAAAACCAGAAGCCCGTCCGCTGCACCACCTATGCGCGCGAAGGAGGGGGCCGATGAGCCCAAAACGTCCCCGGAGGCTCGACGACATAGCGCGAACGTGCGGAGTATCGGCCAGCACCGTCTCGCGCGTGCTGTCCAACGCCCCCGGCATCTCCGCCGGCACCCGGCGAAGGGTGCTCGAGGCGGTGGAGGCCTGCGATTTTTCCCCACGCAAGAGGAAGCGCCATATAAGCAGGAGCGCCATTCGCATTACAGTCGTAATCCCCGGGCGCCAGCGCCTGGCCACAAACCCCTTCTTCGACCCCGGCGAGTTGGTCGTGGCCATCAACAACGCCTTCGGCGATGTTCCGCGCGAGGTTTCGCTTCTCACCTACGAGGATCTGGGTGCCCCTACCGGCCTGCCGGGCCCCGGCGCCGACGGGTTCATCTTCGCCTTCGGTGAGATCGACGACTCCATGCGCGGGCTCCTTCGGGGGGCCGACATCCCGTACATATTCCTTAACCGCGTCCGCCAAGGCGAAAGCTACGTCTCGTGCAATAACTTTAAGGGCATGCTTCGCCTGGGGAGGCACCTTGCGGAGCGCTCTTACCGTCGCGTGGGCTATCTGGGCTGCGCCGACAACGTCATCGACATTGACCGCTACCGTGGCTTTGCGGTGGCCATGACCGAGGCAGGCCTTTCGGATTTCAAAGCGAACGTCTACCGCGCCGCCGAGATCGCATCGGTGGACGGGAGGGCGGCCGCCTTCTTCAAGGAGAGGCGCTGCGACGCGGTGATGTGCTTTAACGACAATTTCGCCATCCGCCTCATCTCGCATTTCCGCGACATGGGACTTCACGTTCCGGGCGATGTCGCCGTTACCGGTTTCGACCGCTCGCCCGCACAGGCGCTCTTCCGGCCCTCCATAACGACCATCAGCCTCTCGACCTACGAGATGGCTTTTCTCGCCGCGCGCTGGCTTCGCGACAACATCGAACAGCGGGAGGCTCGAATCATGCGCCTGGAGGTGGAGGGCGCGTTTATAGAGGGGGATTCTGTAGGGTGGAGGAGGGTCCGCGATGCCTGAGCGCTCGGGAGCGGGAAAAGTCGCGCTGGTAACCGGCTCGACCGCCGGCATAGGCCGGGCCATGGCCCTCGCGCTCGCGGCCGAGGGCTTTTCGGTGGTGCTGAACGGCCGTCGCGCGGAGGCCGAGGCGAAGGCGGCCCTTTCCGAGGTGCGAAGCGCGGGAGGTGATGAAAATTCGTGCATCTACGCACGCGCGGACGTTTCGCTCGAGACGGGCCGAGAGGCCCTCTTCGAGGCGGTGAGAGCGCGCTTCGGGCGGCTGGACGTTCTTGTAAACAACGCCGGGATAAGCACGGAAGGCCGGCGGGACATGCTCGATCTCACCGAGGAGGCGATGCTTCGCGTGCTCAGGACGAACCTAATAGGGCCGTTTCTGCTTAGCTCGCGATTTTCTGACCTCTTAATGAACGGGGAGGGGGCGCGCTATATGGTGAACATCTCCTCCATCTCGGCCTATCTTCCCTCGGTCAATCGCGCGGACTATTGCCTCTCCAAGGCCGGCATGGCCATGATGACGAAGCTGTTCGCGGCGCGCCTGGCCCCGTACGGCGTGCGCGTCTTCGAGATACGGCCGGGGATCGTCCGCACAGACATGACGGCGCCTGTGGCGGAGAGGTACGACAGGCTTATAGATGCCGGGCTCCTGCCGCTTGGCCGCTGGGGCGAGCCCGGGGACGTGGCGCGCGCCCTTGTGGCGGTGGTGCGAGGGCACCACGACTACTCAACGGGCGAGGTTATAAACGTGGACGGCGGGTTCCAAATAAGCCGCGGGGCCCTGTAGCGGGCGCACGGCAGGGGCGCGCGGGAAAGGCCGTTTCGGAGGGCGGCATGACGGATCGGGACAGGGCGAAATGGAAAAAACGCGCATAACGGCATCCGGGGCGGATGTCCCGCTCGTATCGCTAAGGGCCGCGGTCGCGGGATCGGGCGCGGCAGCGCTTAACGCGGCTGTGCACCTAAAGCGGCTCGGCGTGGACGACGTCGCCATTTTCACGGAGCGAATGGGCGCGGGCGTTTCGGCCAACGCCGGCTCGGACAAGCAGACCTACTACCGGCTCGACCCCTCCGGCGACTCGGTCCGCGGCATGGCGTCGCGCCTCTTCGCCGGCGGCTGTGTCCACGGCGATATAGCGCTGGTGGAGGCGGCCCTGTCGCTTTTAGAGTTTTACCATCTCGCCATCCTCGGCGTCGGCTTTCCCTTCGACCGCTACGGATCCTTCGCTTCCTATAGAACCGACCACGACGAGCTTGCCCGGGGCTCCTCGGCTGGTCCAGACACCTCCATAATGATGTACCAGAGGCTTCGCGACGAGGCCGCGCTCCTCGGAGTCCCCGTGTTCGAGGGCCTTGGCATCGTTGATATCGTCGCTACGGGCGAACCCGCGGCCCGCCGGGCAGTGGGCCTCGTAGCCATGGGCGGGCCCAAGGATCTCGGCGGGCCATACGGCCTTACCGCCGTTCGGGCCGATTTTATCGTGCTCGGCACGGGCGGCCCCGGCGAGCTCTACGCCGACAGCGTCTATCCGCCCGGCCAGACCGGTACGCTCGGCGCCGCGCTCACCGCCGGCGCGGCGGCGCGGAACCTCTCCGAGTCCCAGTTCGGCATAGCCTCCAGGCGGCCGCGCTGGAACCTTTCGGGCTCGTACCAGCAGGCCCTGCCGCGCTATTACTCCACGTCACTCGACGGGAGCGACGAGCGCGAATTCCTCGCCGACTTCTTCCCGTCGCGGGAGGTTATGCTCCTTGCGCAGTTTCGCAAGGGCTACGAATGGCCGTTCGACGCTTTAAAGGTTTCCGATTACGGCTCATCTTGCGTTGACCTGCTGGTTTATTACGAGTCGGCAGTGCGTTCGCGCCGCGTCTTTGTCGATTACCGCGCGAACCCGTCGTTTTCCGGCGCCCCCCTTTCCATTCCGGACGAACTGCCCGCCGAGGCGAAGGAGTACCTGGGGCGCTCGGGCGCGCTCGAAAAGACGCCCGCGGAGCGGCTTATCGCGATGAACGCGCCCGCCTATGGGCTATTCCTTAAAAACGGCGTCGACCTCGCGCGCGAACCGCTGGAGATCGCCGTGTGCCACCAGCACGTCAATGGCGGGCTCTGCGGCGACATCTGGTGGGAGTCGAACGTGCGGAATCTCTTTCCGGTGGGGGAGGCCAACGGCTCGCACGGCGTGTACCGCCCCGGAGGCGCCGCGCTCAACGCGGGACAGGTCGGGGGGCTTCGCGCCGCCCAGATGATAGCGCACCGGCACGCGGCAGGAGAGGCCCCCTCGGATAGCGAGGCCGAGGCTTACATCCGGGCGGCGCTCGAGGCCCGCCTGCTCGAGTGCCGCAGGGCGCTTTCGTCCGAGCCCATGGACTGGCGAGACGAGCGCCAGCGATTGAAGCGGCGCATGTCCAGCGCCCTCGGCATACTGCGCGAGCCTTCCCTGATAGAGCGGGCGCTCTCGGAAAACGCGGAGGCATTACAGCGCCACAGGGCTTCAGGCGTGGCCGGGCCGGAGGAGCTCCGCGACTATTTCGTAAACGCCGAACTCCTCGCCATGGAGCGCTGTTTTCTCGAGACCTCCAGCCTGGTGCTTGGAAGGATAGCGGGCGGACGCGGGTCCTACCTGGCCGGGGCGATCGGCGACTTTTTGGAAATCGACGCGAAGGGCAGGGCAAGCGCGCTACGCGGGCCGAAAATTGAGGCCATGGCGCTCGACGAGACGGTGGAGGTGGAGCTTTCGCCGGACGGCCGGCCGGTCGCGCGTGTCGTCGGGGTGCGCCCCGTGCCGGAGGAGGATGCCTGGTTCGAGCGGGTCTGGAGGGAACATCGTGACGGGAGCGTCTATGGGACGGCGTGAATGATAGGCCATGAGCTGTATCGATACTAAAATAAGGGGGCTGGATTGAAAAAAAGGGTTCTCGTAATTACCGACGGCTTAGTCCATCCCTCCCTCCGGGCAAGGAGCGATTTAAAGCGGCTCCTTTTGGGCATGGACCGGCTCGAGTGCGTCCATTCCGGGTCGATCGAGGCGCTAAAAACGCTCCCTGGCGGGGGCTTCGATGCGCTTGCCGTCTACCTGCACCGCCAAAGCGTATCCGACCTGGCTCTCGATGCGCTTGAGGCTTTCGTAAGGGGCGGCGGCGGACTTTTCGCCCTGCATTCGGCCTCGGCCTCGTTTAAGATTAGGGACCGCTGGTTCGATCTGCTCGGCGGGCGTTTCGTCGCTCATGGCAGGGTCGGCCCCTTCGCCCTTCGCCGCGTGACCCGGGGGATATTCGGTGGGATCGACGCTTTTACCCTTCATGACGAGCTCTATTTTCACGAGTACGATCGCTCCAATACCGTACATTTCGTAGCCGATACCGAGAAGGGCCCGGAGCCGCAGGTATGGACCCGCGTGTTCGGGGAGGGCCGTGTGTGCTACTTCGCCCCGGGCCATCGCGCCGCCACCATAAGGCACCCCGCCGCCGGACAGGTGCTTAAGAGGGGCCTGTACTGGGTTTGCCGTATCGACGAAGAGGCGGGGGAGTGATGCCATGAAAAAACGCTTTACGCTTGGATTCATAGGCTGCGGCGACATGGCGACCGACCTCGCACGGGTGGTCCGCATGACCCCGGGCGTGGCCATAGGTCCGTGCGCCGACCCCGATATAGCCCGCCGCGCCGCCTTCGCCGGGCGCTTCGCGGCGGGGACCGGGTATGGGGATGCCGGGGAGCTAATGGAGAGGGAGAGGCCCGACGCGCTTTTCGTTGGGGTACCGCATAACCTCCATTATCCGGTCGTAATGCGAGCGCTCGAACTCGGCCACCATGTTCTCTGCGAGAAGCCGCTCGCCGTCACGATGAGGCAGGCGCGGGAGATGGAGGAGGCGGCGCGGGAAAGAAAACTCAAGCTGGCCGTCAACTACCAGTACCGCTACGACCGGAGCGCGCACGCGCTCATCATGCTCTGCCGCCAGGGGCTGCTCGGCGGCATCTCGCACTGCCGTGTCAACATGCCCTGGCGAAGGGGGCCCGAATACTTCGCCGCCGGCGCATGGCGCTCCAGAAAGGCCGAGGCCGGGGGCGGCACCCTTCTTACGCAGGCAAGCCACTGGATAGACATTGCGCTCGAGGCGATGGGGAGCCCGCCGGCCGCCGCCATGGGCATGACGGCGCGCCGGCGCTTCAAAGATGTGGAGGTGGAGGACCTGGGCATGGGGACGGTGGAGCTTTCCGACGGCGCGCTCCTAAGCGTCACCGGGGCCATGACGGCCAATCCCCATCAGAGGGTAAGGATCGAGGTGTACGGGGAGCGGGGCACCGCCGTGTACACAGGTCCCGACGATTTTCCGCCCGCATCGAGGCTCCTTCTGCTTGGCTTAAGGAAAAAACGCTATTCCATGCCCTTCCCCGGGCTTTTTTCCCTGCAGCGAAACATAATCGGCTTTGTTCGATGGGTGCGCGACGACGCGCCCTACGATAACCACGCCGCAAGGTCTCTGCCGGCGCTCGCCACGGTGCTCGCGCTCTACCGCTCCGCGGAAAGCGGGCGAAAGGAGACCATAGAACTCGATGGAGGCCACTCCGGATGAAAACCACAGGTGAAAAACTTTCGCTCCCCACCAAGATCGCCTTCGGCATGGGCGACATCTACGGCGGCGGGTCCATGATTATCGTGGGCATTTATTATCTCTATTTTCTAACCGACATTGTGGGCTTAAGCCCCGCGCTGGCCGGCACCGTTCTGTTAATCAGCAAGATCTGGGACGCGGTCAACGATCCGCTGATGGGCCTCATTACCGACCGCACGCGCACCCGCTTCGGCCGCCGGCGGCCCTTTCTGCTTGCGGGGGTGGCCTTCATCTTCCTCTCGTACTTCATGCTCTGGTATCCGGTAAGCTACCAGAGCGAGGCGGCGCGCTTCGTTTTCGTGCTCCTGGCGTATTTCTTCTTCGACGCGGTCATCACGCTGGTCATGGTGCCGTACAACGCGCTCGCCTCCGAGCTCACGCTGGATTACGCCGAGCGCACCTCGCTCGTCTCCATCCGCATGGGCTTTTCGATGTTCTCGTCCATCCTCTGCGCGGTCGTCCCCATGGAGATCGTAAAAATGGTCCCCGACGTGCGGGTGGGGCACATGATTATGGGCGCAAGCTTCGGGCTCTTCTTCGCGCTTCCCTTTCTGGCCACCTTCTTCTATACGAAGGAACGGCCGGAGTTCCAGGAGGCGGTCCCCGAGTTCAACCTGCTTAAGTCCTACCGCGAGCCGTTTAAAATAAAGTCTTTTCTCCATGTGATGTTCATGTATCTCTTCAGCTTTCTGGCCATGGACGTGGTGATGGCCATAGTCATCTATTTCATGACGCATTATATAAAGAGGGGCGGCGACACCAACTATGTGCTCGGCGCCCTCCTGATCACCCAGCTAATCGTCATTCCCCTCTATTACTGGATAAGCCGCAGGACGAGCAAGAAGACCGGTTTTATAATAGGCGTGTGCCTGTGGATGGCGGTTATGGCCGGAAGCTTTCTAATCACCCCGGAGTCCGCCCGCGTGTCGGTGTTCGTTTTCGGCTGCGCAATGGGGCTTGCCACCGGAGGGGTCGTGGTGATGATCTACTCGATATTTCCCGACCTTCCCGACGTGGACGAGCTCGTTACCGGGATGAGGCGCGAGGGGGTCTACGCGGGCCTCTTTACCTTCATGCGGAAGCTCAGCGCCGCCCTGGCGATCTTTCTGATATCGCAGGCCATTTCGCTCGCGGGCTATGCCCCGCCGCTAAGTGAGACCGTGGACGGCATCACCAGGCTGGTCCAGCAGCCGCAGTCCGCGGAGTTCATTACGGTGCTGAGGGCTGTATTCGCCGCTGCGCCGATTCTGCTGCTGGCCCTCTGCCTGTACTTCGCAATCAGGTTCCCGCTGACCCCGGCGACGCACGCGCGCCTCAAGGAGTTTCTGGAGCGCCGGCGCGCGGGCGAGAGCGGCGCCGAACTCGACGCCGAGGAAGAGTTTTTAAAGAAGCTTCTGGTCTGAGGCGCGGCGATGAGGCGAAACGCAGGGGGCCGTGAACGCGGCGAACAGACGCCCCTCCCATCGGGGAAAACAAAAAAGGGGCAGGGGCCGATGTACACTGACGGCCGCGGACCCGTCCATCGGCATGAATTTTTCGAGACAACCGGAGTAACCGATTACAGGCTCGCCGTCCGCGGACGGCCGCCACGGAGATATCCGGCGAAAGAGCGGCCCGACCGCTACTCGCCGCGCCCCTTCGCTACGACCGGAGAGGAGCGCCGACGGGCATTCCTCGCCCACGCCGGGCACAACCCCGCCCGCGACACCTTAAAGGGGCATTTTCTGGAGCTCGCGCGCCTGGCCTCCGGGCGCGGGCCCGTACACGCAGGGCTAATCGAGGCGGCGCTCGATTATATCGACGAGCGGCGCGACTGTTCGGACTTCGTTATGCTCGGGATCGTGCGCATGATGTACATGTTCGGCAGGAGCCCGCTTCTCGACAAAAGGCTTGTTTCGCGCGCCGAGCGAACGCTCCTCTCGTTTAAGTATTGGCCGGACGAGCCCGGCGTGGACTCCATGTGCACCTGGACCGAGAACCATCAGATAATGTTCGCGGTGAACGAGTACCTCGCCGGGCAACTGTTCCCGGACCGGACCTTCGAGGGAAGCGGCCTTACGGGCGTCGAGCGGATGGAGCGCGCCCGCCGGCGCATCCTTCGCTGGATGGAGATGCGTTATCTTACCGGATTCAGCGAGTGGCTCTCCAACGTGTATTACGACGAGGATATTACGGCCATGGCGAACCTCGTGGACTTCTGCTCCGACGAGACGATTCGACGGCGCGCGCCAATCATCCTGGACCTCATATTTCTCGACATGGCGCTCAACAGCCTCGACGGCGTATTCGGCTCGACCCACGGGCGGAGCTACGCGAAGGAGAAGCGCTTCCCCTTCCTCGAGTCCACCACGGACACCTCCAAGCTCCTCTTCGGCGCAGGGGTCTTCGCCGGGGCGGACAACATGTCGGCCGTCTCTCTCGCCCTCGGCGGGTATCGCCTTCCGCGCGTCATCTACGCGATAGCGAACGACCGGAACGCCATGGAGAACAGGCAGCGCATGGGCATACGCCTTGCCGAGGCCGGGCGCTGGGGGATGGATCTAAACGACCCCGAGTGCGTGATGGAGACGCTCGGCCTGGAGGCATACGCCCATCCCCGAACCATCACCGCGGTGATGCGCCTCTTCGACTCGTACCGCTGGTGGGACAACGACTTCTTCGCGCCCTTCGCCTCCAAACGCCGGCTCATCACCGCCGCGCGGAAATTCGGCCTGCTTCCGCTTGTGGCGCGACTCTTCGAAAAGGACATAACGCGAAACACCCGCGAGGAGGTGAACATTTACACCTACCGCACGGCCGAGTACATGCTGAGCTCCGCGCAGGATTACCGCCCCGGCTACGGCGGAGACCAGCAGCACGTCTGGCAGGCGAGCCTTGGGAGCGAGGCGGTGTGCTTTACGACGCATCCGGGAAAGTACGAGGACGGCTCCATCGGCTACTGGACCGGCTCGGGAAGGCTGCCGCGCGCGGCGCAGATAAAAAACGTGCTGATGTGCGTGTACAACATAAAGGGGAGGCCCGGTATTTATCACACGGACCGGCTGTTCTTCACGCACGCCTGGCTTCCGCGCGACCGCTTCGACGAGGTGCGCGAGCGCGCCGGCTGGGTGTTCGCGCGCAGGGACAATGCCTACCTTGCGCTGTATTCGCGGAACGGATACCGCTGGAGGGAGGATGGGCCCGATTCCGGGCGCGAGCTTATCGCCGACGGCGCGCAAAATATCTGGCTTTGCGAACTTGGAGGCCGCTTTGAAAACGGTCCCTTCGACGCTTTTGTCGAAGCGATTTCGAACAGCCCGCCCGAGTTCGGGGGATTGCGCGTTCGCTACAGCTCGCCCTCCGTGGGGAGGATGGATTTCGGCTGGAGCGGGCCGCTTCGGCTTAACGGGAGTGTCGTACCGCTTTCGGATTATCCGCGTTACGACAACCCCCACTGCCGCGCCGATTTCCCTCCGGGCGAGATAGTGGCGCGGCACGGAAAGCATACGCTAAGGCTCGATTACCGGCGGGGTGTACGCGAGGCAAGCGGCTTCGCATAGTAGCGCGGCCGTTGGAAAGCGTATTTTTGAAATATTCATGTGCGGGGTTTGGGGCATGACTGTAGACGACATTAAAAACAGGGCGGCGGGCAGGACGGTCGTAACGCTGGGGGAGATAATGCTCCGGCTCTCGCCGCCGGGAAACGAGCGCATTCTCCAGGGACGGCTTCTGGAGGCGCAGTTCGGGGGAGGAGAGGCCAATGTGGCGGTAAGCCTGTCCATCCTTGGGCTTCCAGCTCGCTTCGTAACGGCCCTGCCGGACAACGAGCTTGGCCGCGCGGCGCTTCGCGAGCTTCGCGGGCATGGCGTAGATACCGGCTGCGTAAGCCTCGTCCGCGATTCGCGCATGGGCATCTACTTCGCCGAGCGCGGGGCCAACCAGCGCCCCTCTACGGTAATCTACGACCGGGCCCATTCCGCCATAAACTCGATTTCGCAGGGCGACATGGACTGGGAGAGGGCCTTTAAAGACGCCGGCTGGCTGCACATCACCGGCATAACCCCGGCCCTCTCGCAAAACGCCGCAAACCTCGCGCTTGTCGCCGTAAGCGAGGCGGCCCGGCGCGGCCTCGTCGTCTCCTGCGACCTCAACTACCGCGCCCGGCTCTGGAATTACGGCGTCCCCGCGCGGGAATTCATGCCCCGAATAGTCAGCCTGTGCGACGTGCTTGTCGCCAACGAGGAGGACTGCCAGAAGGCCCTTGGCCTCGGTGGCTTCGAGGCGGCAGGCGGCGCGCTACAGGCCGCGCGCTACGGGGAGCTCGCGCGCACGGTCATGGCCGCCTATCCATCGCTTTGTCTTGTCGCAATCACCCTCCGGGAGAGCGCTTCCGCCGACAGCAACGGCTGGAGCGCCTGTTGTTTCGACGGAAAGGACATCCTCGTCTCGCGAAAATACGCCATAAACGACATCGTGGACCGCGTCGGCGCCGGCGACAGCTTCGCGGCGGGGCTTATATACGGCCTGCTTGGCCTTTCATCGCTCGAAAAGGCGCTTGATTTCGCTGTGGCCGCCTCGTGTTTAAAGCACTCCATCGAGGGCGATTTCAACCTTGCGACGGCCGGAGAGGTCTTGCGGCTCGCCGGGGGAGACTCGTCGGGGCGCATAGATAGATAGAAATTAAAAGTCAAGAGCGGCCCCAATTTATCCGAAACTTTAAGCAGTATATTTCCGGATGGTCCCGAACATAATGACGAGAAAAACGAACCACAGGAACAAGACAATCCCGATCGTCATCGCGCTGTCCGCGGGTCTGGCGCTTGGCGGAGCGGTAAGGGCGGCCTTTCTCCTCGACGAGGAGGCGCCGGCTCGCGTCGAAAAGGCCGAAAAGGCCCCGGTAGCGAAGCCGGCAAGCGAGTTTCCTCCGCACATCGCGACCAATATAAAGGCGCAGCCGGTGGCCGGGGTTCGCGGGGCGATACGGGTTAGTTGGGACGCCGACCCCACGGCGCCGAACGACTTTATAGTCGGGCGTTCATCGGAGGCGCCCGACACCTTCGAAAAGGCGCTGGCGGCAAAGTCTATAAAGATTCTGCCGGCAGCCATGAACTCGAGCGTTATCGACAGCAATCTTCCGCCCGGCCGCTACTATTATGTGGTGCTCGCGCGCGAAAGGGTGATGTCCAGGGAAATTGAAATCTATCCGGATGTCAATTATACGGTAAATCCAGTCATTTTGGAAAGGGAGGAGCCTCTCTCCGGGCGCCCACTCCTTCCCGACCAGGTGACCCTCATCTACGCGCGGGTGGTCAACCAGACCCAGGTGGCGCTTAGCTGGAAGGGCGTCTCCGGGCAGGGTATCAGTTACAACGTATACCGTGGTACGGCGCCGCTTTCAAGCCCCGAAAAGATAAGGGGGGCCGAGCGCGTGGCCGTCGTTACCGACAGGCGGGAGGCATACACGGACCGAGGAATTACGGCCACTGGCACCTATTATTACGCCGTTAGCACGAGCGACATGGCGGGTAACGAGGACCTCCAGCTCATACCGGAACAGAGCTACATGACCAAGGGCGTGTTCGTGGCCTTTATCTCGGAGGCAACGGTCTCCGGGCTCAGAGCGCGGCCGGAGGGCGATGGGAGCGTACGACTCACATGGAAGGGGATAGGTTCAAGCTCCGTCGAATACCTGGTGTACCGCTACGACAGGCCGATCACCGACGTACAGCGGCTCGCGCTCGCGGCCCACATAGGGGTCGTCCAGGCGGACGAAAGCGAGTTTACGGACGCAAGCCCCGGGCAGGGCGCGAACTATTACGCCGTGTTGGTGCGCCTGCGGGATTCGTCCATAGACAATACCATCAAGGAGGGGAGCAACTGCACCCTCGATCCGGTATCGGCGGGCCGGGCTCCCGTAACGCGTAAAAGGCCGGCGGCCCGCATGGAGCCACCGCCAGGAAAGGAGACGCCGCGCCGCTCGCCCGTCGAAACAGGAACCGTGGACGCGGTGCTCCGGGAGACCTTCTTCCGTGAAAGGTACCCCCTGGCGCTCAGGCGTCTCGAGGAGGTGGCGCGTTCCTCGACTAACGAGGCCGAGGTCGCCAAGGCGCGCCTTTTCATGGGCCGCTCGCTTGTCGAGATGCGGAGGTACCGAAAAGCGATCGATTACTTCCTGATGCCCGACGTCAGGAGGCATTTCCCGAAGGAGGTGGAGTTCTGGAGGGAATACGCCATTTCGAGGACACGTTGAGCGCAGGGCGGCGATAACGCCCCGCCTAACTTCCGATACGGTCCGGGCGGAAGGGCGGCGCCATATACAAGGTGAGGAGATTCACTGATGAAACCCAAACTGATTGTAGGCATACTGCTTGTGGCGCTTGGAGCCGGGGTTTTCGTATACAACGAAAGCTATCTCAGGCCCGAGCGCGAGGCGCGCGAAATGATGGTAGAGGCCAAAATGATCTACGAGCGCGGGGACAAGGACTCCATAAACCAGGCCATCAACATATTCACGAAGGTGATAGCCAAATATCCCTCATCCCGACTGATCCCCGAGGCGTATTACCTCATCGGGCAGTGTTACGAGCGCATGGGCCTCAACCGGCTCGCGTTTCTAAAATACAGCTATCTTATCAAGAACAATCATCCCCATCTCTCCGCGGATTTAAGGAAGGAGGTGATGATAAGGCTCGCCAGGCTCAACGTGCTCAAGCAGTACAACGAGGAGGGCATAAACCAGCTTTACGCCCTGCTCAGCGCCAATTACAACAGGGACCTCCGCAGCCGCATCTATTCGGAGCTCGGCCACACCTACCTGCGCCTCGGGGAATACCAGCGCTCCAGGAGGATGTTCGACATAGCGCTCGCCGAGAACGGAACTAACGAGGAGGCCCTGGTCGGCAAGGCGCGCGCCTTCAAGCGTCTGGGCATGGACGACGACGCGTACGACACCTATGAATATTTCCTGCGCTATTACGGCGCGGTAAGCCAGTACGCCTCGGATGTCCGCTCGGCATACAGGGACCAGGCCTATAAAAGCGGCCTCGACGCCTTCCGGAAGGGGAGCTACGAACGCGCCATATCGTATCTGGGCCGTGTTTTAAAGAATTTTCCGGACGATCGTCTCGCCGAAAACGCCATGTACTGGATCGGCGAGAGCAATTTCGCCCAGCGCCGGTTCGACACCGCCATTTCGTGGTTCAACAGGGTGCTTTCCAACTCCCAGTACAACAAGGACCAGGATGCCCAGATAAAGAAGGGATACGCCTATTTTCTAAGCAAGCGCTTTGACCTCGCCGCCCGGGAGTTTCAGACCTATCTTAAAAATTATCCCGCCGGCCGGCACGCGGCGACCGCCCGCGAATGGAAGAGCATGAGCACAAGGGAGCTCCTTTACAGGATAGAGGGAAAGAAGGCCCCTGACGAGTCGGACGAGGACGAGGCCGAAAGTCCGGCCGAGCCCGCCGGCAAAAAGCCCGGACCGCACGTCGGAAGCGACGAGGAGGTCGCCGGCGAATACGGTGAGGACGACGCCGACGGCGGAAAAATAGAACTTGAAAATGTCGCGGAATTGTAAACAATGACAGCGGCCCCGAGGAATTCGGGGCCGCTAGCGACGGCAGCCATCCAGACGAAAAGCCCTGAGACGGCCCGAAAACCCGCCGGCAAAAAAACTAACTGACCATTACCAGGGGACACGATGTTTACGAAATACTTCGAGGACGTCCAGAAACAGCTCGTCAAGGCGCGCCCGGGCTCCCAGTCAAAAACCCGGGCCCGGGGAAAGACTGCGTCGAAATCGGGCAAAACCGCGCCGGCGGCCGCCCAATTGGACCCCGGCGGACTTATTAAAATAATGGAGGGCCTCGTGCCGCCCAAGCTCTGCCTGGGCACGCTCGGCGTCATCGATCCCAGCGGCTACTCCCCGGAGGGGGTCGACTTTGTCGCTTACCGTCCGCTTTGCAGGGACATGGCCGCGCTCATGGGAGGCTACGCGCCGTCGGAGCTGGTATACGGTACATATCACCTCTGTGGCGACATAGGCAGGGAAAACCTGCAGGCTGCCCTTAACAGTGTAGTGCAGGCGAAGAAGCTCAACCTGTTCACAGAGGACCGCCAGGAGTATCCCGCCATTCCCGCCTTTATCGTAAGCGCCGGCGGCGGCATGCGCCTTGAAGAAATAAAGGAATCCATTCTCGATTATTATGTTTCGAAGAGCGTGGATTATGCGCTCGAGTTCGACGTGCTCATGATACTCGACAAGGGCCTCGTGGTAAAAAACTGGCGCGAGAAGAGGAGCTTCATCGCGCTCGAAACCGGAGCCGCCACGCTCATGTGGTTCTTCATCCTCATGCACGAGTATCTGGATATCGAGCGAGGCGGGAGCCTCGATCTCAGGAATTACGTAAAATACACGGAAAAGTACGCTGAGTACTGACAGTACGTTGAATCCTTGGAAGCGCCTCCCGGTTTCCGGACAAAACCTGGCCGCGGAAAGCGGCCTCCGGGGGCTCTTTTTATGGATATTATTATTCTTGACAAAAAGCAAAATTTTTAATATGCTATTAAGCCGGAATGCGGATTTGGTCTCTATGCGTACTTCCACACCCTCGGAAAGGAGAGGCAAAGCGTGAAAGAGCGAAAACTGGGACGGATTTCCCCGCTGGGATTGTTCTTCGCGGGCCTGCTTTCTTTTATCTTGGTGATGCCGGGCGTCTGTGCGGCAAGGGAACGAAAAGACATGATCCTTGTCCTGGACACCTCCATGAGCATGATAGGCAGCGGTGGCCGGAATATTATGGCCGGGGTAAAGGAGGGGCTCGACAGGTTTATAGATCAGCTCGAGGAGGGTGACAGTTTCACCTTCATCACCTTCGATACGGAAGTAAAGCTGTACCCGGTCGTTTACATCCACGGCAAGAACGACAAGGACATACTCAAAAAATACCTCTCCATGGTCGAGGCCAGGGGGCTTTGGACTTACACACAGGAGATGCTCCGTAACGTGTTCAGAAAGGCCCAGGAGCTCGAGGAGAAGGACAAGGGGCGCCAGAGGGTGATAGTCGTGTTGACCGACGCCCTGGACGATCCGCCCCCGGGGCGGCGCCATGAGCGCTTCGACATCAATAAGGTGGCCAAACAGTACAACAACAAGGACTGGTTCATCTTTCTCGTCAATCTCGGAGATCTGGAAACAAGCAGGAAGATCGAGAAAACGAAAAAGGACATAAAGGAGAGCGTTTCGCCATACACCAAGGTGGTCGACGCGACCGAGGCCCCCGGAAAGGTGATAGAGAAACAGCTGATGCAGGATGTGCGGGACATGTCCGCGGCGCGCCGCGAAGACGAAAAAACCTTCCTCTCCAGCCCATGGTTCATTGCCCTCATCGCGTTGTTGGCGCTTGCGGCCATTTTTATATTGGTGCGCCGATACCGGGCGCTTCGGGTCAACGGCGTTCTGGATTACTGGAACAACGCCATACTGGATCCGTATATAAATACAGCGAACCTCACCCGTCAGGGGAGCCGCAAGGTCCTCATCGGACGGGGCGGCGGCTGTGCGGTGAACATAAGGGACATAGAGATAGCCGAGCCGTTTACCATCGTCGCGGAGAGGGACAAGGGTGTGATAAAGTGCGCCCTGCAGTGGGGCAATAGTTATACAATCGAGTTTCAGAACGGAGTACGGGGCGAATACCTCAAGGACGGCGATGTCTTCAAGGTGGCCAACTACACGTTCAAGTACAGTATCGACTGACTGGCGAAAAGGGGATGTATTTTGGCAAAAAATTTGATTTAATTTGAAATAAAGCCTTGACATCGCATAAAGCGCTGATACACTCGCGGCGGCATTTCGTGATGAAACGAGAATCCCCCCGGGTGAAGAGCGTGACATTATATAAAGGTTCATAATTCGAGCGGGGGCGATTTAATAAGTCCGCAGCAGAAAAAAAGGAGGTTTTTACATGTCGATAACTCAATTACCCAAGAGCCCGAATAAATTTCATCCCACCGAGCCGAGTGCGGTCGGGTCGAGGAATTCGATCGCTCAGGAGGGGCGCGACAAAATCGCCGAATCGAAGCTTCTCATCGACGAAGCGTCGGACAAGGTGCTGAACACCATCATGACCAAGCTTCCCGAAGAGGTCCTCGCAAAACTCGACGTGATGGGCGGCCTTAAAGAGAAGATATACAACTATGTGAACCAGTCGTACGTGAACATGGCCAACCGCTACACGGTCACCATGGAGGACGAATTCATTAAAAAGGTCCGCGACTTCGTCGACAAGGAAGAGGCGAAAGGCCTGGCCCGATACACCTCCAGGGAGGTGGTCGAGCTGCTCGACAAGATCGGCGGCGCCGACAAGTTCAACACCGGCGAGATCGAAAAGTCCATGGTCAACATGTACGGACACCTCCAGGGCCACATCCAGCGGGGAATGAACGACCTCGAGAACGAGACCAACGCCATACTCCGCCAGAAAACGGACGTCGGCGCGTTCGTCCGCGGTGAGAACGCCTACGCGATCATCAAGTGTATCTTTAAGGACAATCAGCTCCGGCCCAAATACGTTTACGACGTCAAGCTGTCGATAAACATACTCGACAGCGAGCTTGTAAGCCCCATCTATCACTACCAGGTGACAGTGGAGTCGCTCCTTAAAGACGCCATCCAGAAACACATTCAGGACCTCATCGAAAAGCAGGTCATGATTCTCACCGAGGAGCTTGTCGACCAGGGCAAGAGCGAGCTCTCCGGCTCCGAGATCATGTTCGAGAAGATCAAGAGGATCGAAAATTTCACCGACGACGACAAGGAAGACGAGAAGTCCCGCCGATATACCATCCTCGCGAAGAAGTTTCTGGACAAAATCGAAGGGCTCCGCGCCGAGATCGACGTGGAGGAATACGATCCGCTTAACATCCGCGAGAACATCAAGCATATCATTGACTCCGAAAACATCAGAAACCGCGGCTACAATACGGCGATCAACGCCCTCACCTCGATTCTGGACACCTCCAAGCTCGGATACCAGGTATGCGACAACATGAAGAACGCGCGCATATGCCAGATTCGGGAATACGAGGAGCTCGACCGGACCATCCTGCCGGATGAGCGCTACGCCATAAGGCTCGCCTATTACGACCAGAACCAGCTGCGCGAGGAGAAACGCGAGTTCGACCGCCAGATGGAGGCCTTTACGAGGGAGATCCTCAGGGCATGGGACGTTGTGCACGCCCATTACGAGTCCAAGAAACGCTTCCGTTCCCTCAAGGATTTCGACGACCTCTGCAATCGTCTCATGAGCAAGGAGTGGAGGCGCGGTAAGAAGGAAGAGGAGGCCGATCCCAACAACGTTCTCTGGAACGAGATCGGCGAGATGTATAACGAGGGAAGCTTCGTCGAGAAGAACAACAGGACCTATGAGGACAGGATCCTCAACTTGAAGAACAAGCTGAAGTACCTCAGGGAGATCCTCCAGAACATGCACGGGTATCAGAACCCGATCGAGCGTGTCATTCTCGACGAGCGCCTGAGCTTCCTCGACAGGAAGTTCAACGAATTCACCTACAAGATCAACCCGCACCACATTCAGCCCGGGCTTATCCTCGATGTCGACGTAACGACGATCAAGAGGAAGCAGTACATGCTTAAGGGCATGGCGAACGTGCTCAACGAGTTCCTGTACGGCATATCGAAGGGCTTTGCCGACGCGGCGTTCGCGCAGTTCAAGCGCAGAAGGTCCACCGTTCGCGAGGACATATCCCAGTCTTTCGGCGAGCAGGAGATGAAAGAGGACATCTTCGAGGCCGCGTACAAATCGGCTTCCGGTTCCGGGGAATCCTCGGAGGTCAAGGGATCCATCGATCTCTCGCCCCGCGCGAAACCCAAGGGGAAGGCATCGGGGCTCAAAGAGCTGTAAACTCGGTAATTTCGAAATTAAAAAGGGGCGCCTGCGAGGGCGTCCCTTTTTTTGCTCGTCGAAGGGGAGAAGTTTAAAGTATATTGGAATAGCCGGGTTATAGGAATGGCGGGAAGCGAGCCCCGGAGGGCTGACCGAAACAATGGAGCTAAATTGGCGCCTGCCCTAATATTTTCCGGCAGTTGACAAAATGCTTGCATTTATTGCAAAATAATCCACATTATACATTGCCGTGACCTGGATGGCGCGGCTGTCCCTCATATAAAGGTTTATTGATGAAAAAATTACCATAAGGAGTCTGACCAATGGAAAGCGCTTTTTATTCGCTTGCGACCAGGAGCAATTTCAACAAGGCACTGAACCACTTCTTCAAGGTCAACGAAATCGTCGATTACCTGGATTCTAAAAGAAACCTGGCCGATGTCATAAACGCCGATCTGGACCAGAATGAAATACTGACCGACCAGATACTGCCGATCGTCGGTGCAGTAATCCGCGACAAGTACCAGTATTCGTACGATTCCTACAACGTACACGACACGGTTACGGATTTTACGAAAATATCCGCGGAAACCGCCAAGTGGACGGCCCTCGACATCCTCATCGTCTATTATACACCCTCGGGAGAGACAACACTTGTCAATCCCAAGAACCAGGCGCACTGGGAAAGGGTGCGCGAGCTTGGAAAGGACCAGGCGATGGTGATATACGCGCGCCATCTCAAGGAGCCGAAGGATTCAAAAATAGAACAGGAGGCGATCGCGGCCATAGAGGAAATGATCTCCGGAAAAGACGTATTTATCAACAAGGAGTTCATCGACCAGACTGTGGCGCCAAAGGTAGAAGCGCCAAGGCCGACACCGCAGGCGGCGGCCGTAGCGGCCGGGCAGAGAAGGATGACGCCCAAGTATTCGGTCCAGGTGACCAACGAGCTTTTTCATAATGGAAACGTCGAGGCGTGGAAGCGTATCATTGAAAGCTACAAGGTTTCGCATCCCGACCTCGAAGTGATGATCTTTTACGAAAACGAGCTCATCAACGACATCAACACCCTTTTCAAGTGGGGGAAGGTGAAAACCGGCGGTTTGATATTCTTTCAGATCTCGGGCGAAAACATACGCAACGTTTCCAAGTTGCAGAAATATCTTTTCGAGGGCGCAAGCCCCCGCTTCGAACAGTTCCTCAAGCTGGGCGTCGGCAAAGTCCTAAAGCTCTTCTAAAGGGCTGACACGCGGAAAAGGACCGGACAAGGAATATTAAAGGGAGAGTTGAACAATGGAAAACATAGTTTATTTCAACAAGGACCTCAAGGATCTCGACGAGAAGACAAAGAAAAGGCTGGGCATAAGGGGAAGGCGCGCGGTCGAGCTTGCGATGATGGGCCTGCCGATAGCCCCGGGATTTATAATCGATTCGGAGCTTACCCGGAAGCTACCCCAGGTAAACCTGAAGGAATTCCTGAAGACCCATATCGATCATCTCGAAAAGGAGACCAAAAAGGGATACGGCGACTCGAAAAAGCCCCTGCTTCTTAAAGTTGTACTGAGTTCAGATTTCAACGTTCCGTATTTCCCCTCAATACATAATATCGGCCTTAACGACAAGACCGTCACCGGATTCGGCCAGTTTACGGGCCTTGATTTCGCGTACGGCGAATACAGTTTTCTGCTGAGGAGCATGGGGACCAAAATCTACAGCCTGGAGGCCGCGGACTTCGACAAGATGGACGTTAAGGGCGGCAAACAGAAGGCTGAGGACATTAAAAAGGCCGTCGATAACTTCAAGAAGTACCTTGGCGACAAGTTCAGTGAGGACGTTTACGACCAGCTCAGCCTCATCCTGAAGGGGGCGGCCTCGCGGTACTGCGATTCGGAGATTGACGTGGACAACTCGCTTTCGATCATGGTACAGGCGATGGTGTACGGCAATTTCGGCAACAACTCCTATTCGGGCAATTACTACACGCGCAATATCATCACCGGGGATCCGGTAATCCAGGGCAATTTTCTCCAGAATGCCTTCGATATCGACAAGAGCAAGCCCAAGGATATCACAAAAATCGATAAAAAATACTTCGACAAGTTTTCGGATATCGCGAAGAAGGTCGAGGAGCAATTCAAGGAGATAAGGGAGATCAAGTTTACGATCGAAGAGGGCGATTTCTGGCTGGTCGAGCAGCGCGATGTCGATGAAAAATCGACCCAGGCGCACATTAAGACCCTGCTGGACCTCTGCAAGCGCAAGAGCGTTTCCGAGGAATACGTGGTGTCCAATATTAAACCGGCGCAGCTCAACGAGCTTCTTCACCCGGTAATCGACCCTCGGACAATCGGCGGCGTAAAGACCATAAAGGGCGGTATCTCCGGTTCGACCGGGGCGGCGATCGGCAGAGTGTTCTTCTCTACGCCGAAACTGCTCGAAGAGTATAAAAAGGCGATAATGCACGGCGGCGACACAAACATGATACTGGTGATGCCCGCCAGCTACGCCGAGGATGTTAAGGCTATCGAGGTGGCCAGGGGCGTCATCACCTCCGAGGGCGGATTCTCTTCGCACGCGCCGGTGGTGGCCCGAAGCCTTGGCAAGGTCGCGATGGTCCAGCCGGAGATGAAAATACGGGGGACCACCTTCACCCTGGCCGGGAAAACGGTCAAGGAGGGAGACTACGTTTCGATCAATGTTCCCTACTACGAGCCTCCAACGATCTATCTGGACAAGGTCGGCCTTATAGAGCCCAATGTAAAGGAAAACGGATTGATCGATTTCCTCCAACTGGTCGAGAATTTCATCGACGATTTCGACGTCCGCGCCAACGCCGACCAGGGCCGAGACGCGAAGCTGGCCCGCGAGTTCAACGCCGCCGGCATCGGGCTGTGCCGTACGGAGCATATGTTCTTCAACGAGAAGCGAATCATGAAGTTCCGTGAGATGATTCTCGCCGAATCCGAGGAAGAGCGCAGAAAAACCCTCGAGGCGCTCAAGCCGATGCAGCGCTCCGACTACTACGAGCTGTTTAAGACCATGGTCGGCTATCCGGTGACCATCCGCCTGCTCGACGCGCCGCTGCACGAGTTTTTGCCGCGCACCGACGAAAGCATGAAGGAATTCATAAAGTACATGCAGGGCAGGAAGAAGGGCGTAAAGCCGGCCGAGATAGTGGCGCGCTGCGAGGAGCTGTCGGAGATGAATCCGATGCTCGGCCACCGCGGCTGTCGTGTGGCGATTACATATCCCGAGATCTACGAGATGCAATGCCGCGCCATTTTTGAGGCCGCCTGCATGCTCAGAAAGGAGGGAATAAAGGTCGAGCCGGAGATCATGATACCGATCGTCATGACCGAACACGAATTGAAATTCATCAAGAACGGCAAGAGGATAGAGGGCAAGGTGGTAAAGGGGATCAGGGACATCAAGGACGAGGTGGTGCAGGAATATGGCGTCGATGATCTCATTTACAGCGTAGGGACCATGATCGAGCTGCCGGCCGCCGCTCTCGGCTCGGGCTCCATCGCCCAGTACGCCGAGTTCTTCAGCTTCGGGACGAACGACCTCACGCAGACTACGTACGGCCTCTCGCGCGACGATATCAACTCCTTCTTCCCAAGCTATTCGCTCTACGACCTCATCCGCAACAATCCCTTCCAGGTGCTCGGCGAACAGGTGAAGGAGCTCATCGAAGTGGCGGCCCTTCGCGGAAGGCTTACCCGCCCGGATATAAAGATGGGGCTGTGCGGAGAACACGGAGCGGACCCGGAGAACATCGAGTTCTGCATAAACGTCGGTTTGAATTACGTTTCCTGCAGCCCGTATTCGATACCGCTGGCCAAACTTGCCGTCGCGCAGTACAACCTCAAGCAGGAAGAGTAGATCGGAAGAACAACACTCAAGCGAAAAAAGGGAGGGGTAAAACCCCCTCCCTTTTTCTATTCCAAGGCGCAGTCCGGATCAGCGGAATATAAACATCGTGCAAAGATTGTCCCGTTATCTGTCATGCAACATGCTCCGCCTCTTCGTAATAATATTTTAAAATTGTCTTGATAATCCAGGGGGCCCATTTATCTTCCTCCTAAAAAAAGGAGATTGTTCTATGGACAACAAGGATATCATCATTCTTTCGGGATGCAGGACGCCGATAGGCAGCTTCGGCCAAAGCCTGCGCGATGTGCGGGCGTACGAGCTGGCCTCTCTTGTCATGAAGGAGGCCATGGTTAGGGCGAAGGTGGAGGGCGCGCAGCTCAGTGATGTAATTTTCGGCGATTGCATCCAGACCTCGGAGGAGGCAAACACGGCCCGAACCGCGGCCCTTAAAACCGGGATTCCGGTGGAGGTTCCCGCCGTCACCATACAGCGCCAGTGCGCATCGGGGATGCAATCGGTCATCTTTGCCAGCCAGCAGATCCAGTGCGGCGATTCGGAGATCGTTCTGGCCGGCGGTGTTGAGTCCATGTCGAACGCGCCCTACATACTTAAAAAGGCGCGCTGGGGCGCACGCCTCCAGCACGGAGAGATGACGGACGCGATGTGGGAACTGCTTCATTCGGGCAGCGGCCTGCTCGGAGAGGCCTTTATAATGGGCCAGACGGCGGAAAACCTGGCCAAGAAATACAATATTTCGCGCGATGAGCAGGATCAGGTCGCCTTCGAAAGCCATTCCAAGGCGCTCGCGGCGATAGACTCCGGAAGGTTTAAGGACGAGATAATCCCGGTTCCCATTCCCGGGCGCAAGGGTGAGGTGAAGATGTTCGATACCGACGAGCACCCGCGCCGCGACGTAAGCCGCGAGAGCCTCGCGAAACTCAAACCGGTTTTCGACAAAAACGGGACCGTAACGGCCGGCAACTCTTCGGGGCTGAACGACGGAGCCGCAGCGCTTATCGTGACGAGCGCCAAAAAGGCGAACGAGCTCGGCGCCAAGCCCATTGTCCGTCTGATTGCCAATGCGATAGCCGGTGTAGAGCCGAGTCTAATGGGTTACGGTCCGGTGCCGGCGGTACAAAAACTCTTGAAGAAGACCGGAATGAAGCTGGACGACATTGGGCTTATCGAGGCCAACGAGGCGTTCGCCGCGCAATACCTGGCCTGCGAAAAGGGGCTCGGGCTTGATCGTACAAAGGTAAATGTGAACGGTTCGGGCGTGGGCCTTGGGCATCCGGTAGGCTGCACGGGCGCGCGCCTCATAGTGACGCTAATGAATGAAATGAAGAAAAGGAGTGTCAAGTACGGTATAGCAACACTCTGTGTCGGCGGAGGAATGGGCGCGGCCGTTCTTCTCGAGAACATCTGACGCTTTGGACGGGCGTGCGTGGGTTTTTCCCCATCCTCCATCGCGTTTTTCAAAAAAAAAATGGACAATGGGCCCGTCCCGTTGGTATATTGCAAGATAACTTGTTCTTGAGGAGTGGGAATATGGCGGATTCGATTACGAAAGATATGACGTTTGGAGAGCTTATCAAAAAACATCCCAAGGCCGGCCCCATTCTTGCCGGATACGGTCTTCACTGCATAGGGTGCCATATCGCTACAATAGAGACCCTGGAGCAGGGGGCCAGGGCGCATGGTTTGAACGATGCCGACATAAAAAGGATGCTTACCGATCTGAA
>Ga0116176_10000373_pt1 | contig 36789 bp, 29 predicted proteins | sample AD_STIC08_MetaG_FD_89803 | JGI IMG/M metagenome (GOLD analysis project Ga0116176, IMG submission 89803) | Active sludge microbial communities of municipal wastewater-treating anaerobic digesters from USA - AD_STIC08_MetaG | ecosystem: Engineered > Bioreactor > Anaerobic > Digestate | place: USA...
ACCCAGAACAGCTTGCGCTTGAACGCGGGCGTGCGCGGCGCGGGCTGCGCGAGGGCGCCCGGGGAGTCGAAGGTCATGCGGGGATTCTAGGGAGCTGCGTTCCGCGGGCTGCACGGCGAGCCCGGCGCGGTGCGCCGTTTGAGCAGGCGCAATGGATCGTCGCATGTCGATTGCGGTGTGCGCCATGCCGTCTTAGCCTCGACCGCAAAGCTGCCGCGATGCTGGGGCGGCGCGCGATCCTGCGTGTTCCTTGCCAAGGCCTCGACATGACCCACATTGCTTACAGCGCCATCGCGGATGCGAGCGTGCTCGACTTCGACCCGCGTACCGACCTGCTGTGGTTCGACACGCCCGGCGTGTCGGCCGGCGAACTGCGGCTCACGGTCGTCGGCGAGTCGATCCGGATCGACACGCCGGAGCTCGGCTTCACGCTGCGCGACGTCTCCCTGTCGAGCCTGGACGGTGGCAACCTGGTGTTCGCCGACGGCTCGAGGTTCGTCAACAGCTCGGCGTCCAGTCTCTACGCCAACGACCTCGCCGGCGGCGGCGGCGATGACCTGCTGGTCGGCGGTGCCGCGCTGCTGCCGATGGTCCTCGCGTCGGAGTCGGCCACCGGTGTGCAGGGCAATGGCAGTTCCTTCGCCCCCAACGTGTGCGATGACGGGCGCTATGTCGCGTTCACCACGGCGTCGAGCAACCTCGTCGGGACCGAATTCAACGCCACGTACCAGGTGTACGTGAAGGATCTGCTCACCGGTGTGCTCACCCGAGTCAGCACGAATGCTTCGGGCGACGCGGGCAATGGCGCAAGTACCTGGGCCGCCCTGTCGCGAGATGGGCGCAGCCTGACTTTCATGAGCTACGCGACGAACCTGGTGAGCGGCGACACGAACGGCAGCTACGACATCTTTTTCAAGAATCTGGACACCGGCGCGATCGCGCGAGTCTCCTCCCGCAGCGACGGCGCGCAGGGCAACGGCGATTCGATGGAGTCGACCATGTCGGCGGATGGCGGCCTCGTGTGCTTCCAGAGCTACGCCACGAACCTGGTCGACGGCGACACCAACGCCGTGTCCGACATCTTCGTGAAGAACCTGGCTACCGGCGGACTGTCGCGGGTTTCGACCAGCTTTGCGGGCGGCGAAGCCAATGGTTACAACGAAGACGCCATGATCTGCGCGGACGGAACCCACGTGGCATTCACCACCGGAGCCACCAACCTCGGTTACGCCGACGCCAACAGCGCCTCCGACGTCTACGTGAAGGACCTGTCCAGCGGCGGCCTGACCAGGGTGTCGACCACGAGGTATGGCGTCGAAGGCGATAGTTACAGCTATGGCGCCTCGATCAGCGCCAACGGACGCTACGTCGCGTTCGCCAGCGCCGCCACGAATCTGGTGACGGGTGACACCAATGGGGCCCTCGACATCTTCGTCAAGGACCTGCAGACCGGCGCCTTGACCCGCGTCTCGACCGACGCTTCCGGGGTGCAGGGCAACTTCTCCAGCTCTGGCGCCTCGATTTCTGCCGATGGCCGCTTCGTCGCGTTCGTGAGCACGGCCAGCAACTTCGTTGCCGGCGACACGAACAGCATCCAGGACGTCTACGTGAAGGACCTGCTCACGGGGGCGATCTCGCGCATCTCGACCGACGCCGATGGGATCCCGGGCAACGGTGCGTGCTACGGGCCGATGATCTCGGCCGATGGCAGCCGGGTGGTCTTCGAAAGCTATGCGAGCAACCTCGTGCCGGGCGACACCTTGGGCATGCCCGACGTCTTCGTCGTCGCCAACCCGCTGGAGTCGCGCGTGCTCACCGGCGGCGCCGGCAACGACAGCTACCTGATCTCGAATCCGCACGACCGCATCGTCGAGGCCGTGGCGGGCGGCAGCGACACCGTGCTCGCGAGCATCGACTTCGTCCTGCCCGACCACGTCGATCGCCTCGAGCTGCAGGGCGCTGCGAACCTGTCGGCCACGGGCAACCTCCTGGCCAACGTGCTCGTCGGCAACGCCGGGGACAACCTCATCGACGGCCGCGAAGGCGTCGACACGGCGTCGTACGCGCAGGCCGCCGAGGGCGTTGCCGTCGACCTCGGTACCGACGAGGTGCAGGACACCGGCGACGGCCTCGACCGGCTGCTGAACATCGAGAACCTGATCGGCAGCGCGCACGACGATGCCCTGTTCGGCGGTGCCGACGCCAACCTGCTCGACGGCGGCACCGGCGCCGACCTGCTGGTCGGTGGTTCGGGCAACGACGTCTATGTCGTCGACAGCGTCGGCGACGCCGTGATCGAACGGGCGGGGGGCGGCGCCGACACGGTGCGCTCCTGGATCGCGGTGACGCTGGGCGCCGAACTCGAGAACGCCGTGCTGCTGGGCACCGCCGGCGTCGGGGCGACCGGCAATGCGAACAACAACATCCTCGTCGGGAACCGCGGCAACAACACGCTCAACGGAGGCGCGGGGCTCGACACCGTGAACTACGTCAATGCGCGCGTCGGCGTGCAGGTGTCGCTCGACCTCGTCGGCCCGCAGAGCACGCGCGGCGCGGGCGCCGACACGCTGGTCTCGATCGAGAATCTCACCGGCAGCGCATACGACGACACCTTGCATGGCAACGCCGGCACCAATGTGCTCAACGGCGGTTCGGGCACCGACACGCTGAGCTACGCCCGCGCCGGTGCGGCCGTCGCCGTGAGCCTGGCGCGGACCACCGTGCAGGCCACGGGGGGCGGCGGCAGCGACACCGTGCTCGGCTTCGAGAACCTGAGCGGCAGCGCCTACGCCGACACGCTGACCGGCAGCGGCGCTGCCAATGTCCTGGACGGCGGTGCCGGCGCCGACACCTACCGCGTCGACAGCGCGGGCGACGTCGTCACCGAGGCGGCCGGCGGGGGCACCGACACCGTGATCGCCTGGGTCTCGCGCACCCTCGGTGCCGAGCAGGAGAACCTGACCCTCGCCGGCACCGCCAGCATCAACGCCGCAGGCAATACGCTGGCCAACGTGCTCACCGGCAATGCCAGCGCCAACGTGCTCAACGGCGGTGGCGGCGCCGACACGGCGAATTACGCCGCTGCGGGCGCCGCCGTCAGTGTGAACCTCGCCGCGGGCCTGGCCACTGGCGGCGGCAGCAGCGACACGCTGATCTCGATCGAGAACGTGGTCGGCAGCGACTTCGCCGATGCGCTCGTCGGCAGCGCCGCGGTCAACGTGCTCACCGGCGGTGGCGCGGCCGACACCCTGACCGGGGGCGCCAGCCTCGACGCCTTCGTCTTTATGAGCCTGGACGGTGCCGACACCGTCACCGACTTCGTCAGCGGCATCGACCGCGTCTGGATCGGGCGCGCCGGCATCACGATCGGCGACGGTGACGTCGTCGTCGAAGGCGCCACGACCGTGGCCGGCCCGGGCGGCTTCGCGACCTCCGCCGAGCTGGTGGTCGTCACCTCCGACGTGGCCGGGGCGATCACCGAAGCCAGTGCCGCCGCGGTCATCGGCTCGGCCAGCACGGGATACGGCGTGGGCGTCAGCGCCCTGTTCGTGGTGGACAACGGCAGCAGCTCGGCGATCTACCGGTTCCAGTCGCTGGACACGAATGCGGTCGTCAGCGCCGGCGAGCTGACGTTGCTGGCCACCCTGAACGGCACGGCACAGACTGCGGTGGGGGACTACTTCTTCGCCAGCTGACGGCCACCGCGCTCAGCGCGCCGACGCGCCCTGGCGGTAGATCGCCTCGGCCAGCGCCAGCAGGCGCTCGCGCGGCAGCTCGCCGACCAGCGCGTAGCCGGTGGCCTTGCCCTGGGCGCTGTCGCCCTCGACCCAGTAGAACAGGCCTAGTTCGCCCTGCCGCTCGTAGCGGAAGGCGGCCGGCGTCGCGGCGTCGGGCTTGCGCAGGTAGACGGTGACGCGCGTGGGCCGGGCGTCGGCGGGCGCGCCCGCGGCCGGGCGGGCCTGGTACATCAGCTGCGCGCAGGGGCCGTCGGGCTCGGCCAGCAGCCGGCCGCCGACGAGCTCGAAGCCCTGCTCGCTCAGATCGAACAGCTTCACCGGCACGTCGATGCGCTTGGTCAGCCAGCGCGCCAGGTGCTCTTCTTGCGCCTTCACCTCGACCGCGTGGCGCACCTCGGGCACGTAGACGGCATGCGCCACGGCGGCGAAGTGCGCCCAGCCTTCCTCGGCCTCGTGGCCGGCCAGCGTGCGCTGCAGCACGGCCTGGTGGCGCAGCGCCAGCCCGGCCCCGACGGCCCCGCCCAGTGCGAACAGCGCCACCGCGGCGGCGGCCTGCCACGCCCCCCTGGGGAGCCCGAGGCGCGCCCTCGGGCGGCGCCAGACGACCTGCGACAGGCGTTCGGGTACCGGCTCGGCCAGCACCGGGTCGAGCAGCGCGTGCAGCGCCTCGCGGTCGGCCGCCCACAGGCGCACCCGCGCGGCGTCCTCGGGGTGCTGGTGCAGCCAGGCCTCGACCTCGGCCCGCCGTTCGGCCGGCAACTCGCCGTCGAGCCAGGCGTGCAGGGCAAGGTCGTCGATCGGGGCGGTCATGGCCGTGTCCTCAGACCACCCGGCGCAGGCCGCGCGCAGCGGCGACCGGCTTGCCTTCGAGGTGATCGCGCAGCGCGGCCCGGCCGCGCGAGATGCGCGACATGACCGTGCCGATGGGAATGTGCAGCAGCTCGGCGCATTCGGCATAGCTGAGCTGCTCGAGCGTGACGAGCAGCAGCGGTTCGCGCTGCTCGCCCGGCAGCCGCCGCAGCGCCGCCATCAGGTCCAGGCGCAGGCCGGGCTCGGCGGCCGGGGCGACCAGTTCGCCCGCATCGTCGAGCGAGACCGAGACGTTGCGCGACTGGCGGCGCAGGTCGTCCATGTGCGCGTTGTGCGCGATGCCGATCACCCAGACCAGGATGTCGCGGTGCTGGTCGAACTGGTGCCAGTGGCCGAGGGCGCGCTCCAATGTCGTCTGCACGAGGTCGTCGGCTGCGTGGGCGTCGAACAGCAGCGAGCGCGCATAGCGCCGCAGCCGCGGGATCGCTCCGAGCAGCTGCTGGCGGAAGGCGGCGGGAGCGTCCACGCTGGGCATGTCGGGCATACGGTGGCGGTCGGCCCATTATTCCCGCCGGGCCGCGCGCCGCGCGGCGATCCGCGAGAATGTGCCGCATGACGCCCCCCGCCCCGGCCCTGACCACGCCCCAGGCGCTGCCGCCCAGCTTCTCGGCGGCGGAGTTCCGCCTGGCCCTGGGCATGTTCGCCACCGGCGTGACCATCGTCACCGCGCGCGACGCAGCCGGCGTGCGCGTCGGCCTGACCGCCAATTCGTTCAACTCGGTGTCGCTGAGCCCGCCGCTGGTGCTGTGGAGCCTGTCCAAGCGCGCCGGGTCGATGCCGGCGTTCACGCACGGCTCGCACTACGCGATCAACATCCTCGCCGCCGACCAGCACGACATCGCGATGCGCTTTGCGAGCAAGGCCCACGACCGCTTCGCCGGCGTCGCCTTCCGCGAGGGCGCGGCCGGGGCGCCGGTGCTCGAGGGCGCGGCGGCGGTGTTCGAGTGCTTCAACCGCAGCCAGTACGACGAAGGCGACCACGTCATCTTCGTCGGCGAGGTCGAGCACTGCGAGCACCGCAGCGGCGCGCAGCCGCTGATCTTCCACGGCGGGCGCTACTTCACCGAGCTGCCGCTGTAGCGGCGGGCCGCTGGCCGCTCAGGCGTCCCAGGCGGCGTCGAGCTCCTGGGCGATCGCGGGCAGCAACGTGCGCGCCAGGTCGTGGCGCCCCACGCGCGCCGGCCGGTCGGCGCTGACCGACAGCGCGAAGGCGCTGTCGTCGTCGACGAGTTCGACCACCCGCAGCCGCGGCTGGGCGGCCCGCAGCTCGGCGATCAGCTGTGCGGCCTCGGCCTCGTCGGCGCGCAGGCCGAGGACCAGCACGTCGGGCAGGCCGTCGCGCAGCGCGGCGCGCGCCTGCTCGACCGAGGCCGTCGCGGTCACGTCCATGCCGGCCTCGTGCATCAGCCGGTGCGCCTGCAGGCGCAGCAGTTCGTGCGGGTCGACCAGCAGCACGCGCCGGCCGGGGGCCAGCGGCGTGCGCGGCAGCTCGGCGGCGCTGCGCGGCCCGGCCGGCGCCGGGGTGGTCTCGGCCACGGGCAGGCCCAGCGTCAGGACCACGGTGTTCCCGACGGCGCTGCGCTGCGGTGCGTGGCCGATGGCGCGCGCCAGCAGGGCAAAGAGCTGCCAGGCGAGCGCGTCGGCGTCGTCCGCGGCGCCGTCGGCGCGCTCGGTCGTCAGTGTCAGCGTGGGGCGCGGCGGCAGCCCGGCCAGGGCAGCCTCGACGACGATGCGCCGGCCGATCTGCAGCGCCTGGTCGAGCGCCAGCTCGAGCAGCTGTTCGAGCACACCGGCGTTGACCTCGACGTCGAGCGCGTCGTGGGGCGCCACCAGCACGATGCCCGCGGCACGGGCGCGGGCCGAGGCCTCGGTCAGCGCCGCGCGCGCCGCGGCGGCCAGGTCGACGCGTTCGCGCACCCCCTGCCCCTGCCGCTCGAGCACCCGGGCGAAGGCCTGCAGCTGCAGGCCCAGGCGCTCGAGCCGGCCGAGCTCGGCGAGCACCGCGTCCGCCGCGGCGCCGGCCCCGAACGCGCCCACCTGCGTCTGCAGCACGCTGAGCGCCCCGGCAAAGGCCTCGCCGATGCGCCCGACCAGCCGCGGCGGCAGCGGCATCGTCGACAGGTGGATCGCTTCGCCGGCCTGCACCCGGGAGACCGGGGCGTCGGGGTGTCGGGCATCGTGGCTCATCGGGTCTCCTGGAGGCGGTCGGGGGGTCGGGGGGCGTCAGGCGTTGGTCGCGGCGATGACCTCGGCAAGGTCGGTCAGGCCGGCCAGGACCTTGTCGATGCCGTCCTGGCGCAGCGTCTGCATGCCTGCCGCCAGCGCGGCGGCCTGCAGCACGCCGGCGGCTTCGCGGCGCCGGATGTGGTGCCGGACCGCGTCGTCGGCGAGCATCAGCTCGTGGATGCCGAGCCGCCCGAGGTAGCCCTGTCCGCCGCAGCGGTCGCAGCCGCGCGGCCGGTACAGCAGCACGCGGCCGGCGGCGTCGGCGTGCGCGGCCTGCCAGCGCTGCCGCAGTGCGGCGCGCGCCGGGGCGTCGTCCGCACCGCCCGGGCCGAGGTGCTGGGCGGCCAGCGAGTCGAGTTCGTCGTCGCCGGCCACGCGCGGCTCGCGGCAGTGCGTGCACAGCCGCCGCACCAGGCGCTGCGCGAGGATCGCCAGCAGCGAGTCGGAGAAGTTGAACGGGTCCAGCCCGATCTCGAGCAGCCGCGTGATGCTCTCGGGCGCCGAGTTGGTGTGCAGTGTCGACAGCACCAGGTGCCCGGTCAGCGAGGCCTCGATGGCGATGCGTGCGGTCTCCTCGTCGCGCATCTCGCCGATCATGATCACGTCGGGGTCGGCGCGCAGGAAGGTGCGCATCGCGACTGCGAAGGTCCAGCCGATGCGCGGGTTCATCTGCACCTGGCGCAGGCCCTCCTGGGTGATCTCGACCGGGTCTTCCGCCGTCCAGATCTTGCGCGCCGGCGTGTTGATCTCGCGCATCACCGAGTGCAGCGTCGTCGTCTTGCCGCAGCCGGTGGGGCCGCAGATCAGCACCAGCCCGTAGGGCTTGTGCACGACGCCGCGCAGCGCCGCCAGGTTCGCGGCCGACAGCCCGATGCCGTCCAGCGGCATCGGCTCGTGGCCGGCGAGCAGGCGCAGCACCACGTCCTCGAGCCCGCGCGTGGTCGGCACCGTGACCACGCGCAGCTCGACCGGCGGCCCGCCGAAGCGCGCGAAGTCGATCTTGCCGTCCTGCGGCTTGCGGTGCTCCGAGATGTCCAGGTCGGACATGATCTTGATGCGCGCGACGATCGCGTAGCGCAGCCGCGGCGGCAGCTCGATGAAGGGCAGCAGCTCGCCGTCCACGCGCAGGCGGATGCGCACCTGGCGCGGCGCGTCGGCGGTCTCGATGTGGATGTCGGACGCGCGCCGCCGCACGGCCTCGTGGATCAGCGAGTTGATCAGCCGCACCAGCGCGTTGTCGGACTCCGAGACGACGTCGGCGTCGGCCGCCTCGGCCGATTCGGGCGCCGACTGCAGCTGCAGCGCCAGGTCGTGCACGCTGGCGCGTGCGGGCTCGGCGTCGCCCGGCGCGGCGCGCGCCGACGCGTAGGCGCGGTGGATCGCCGGCAGCAGGCTGCCCGGCAGCGCCATCACCGGCACGATGCGCAGCTGGGTCGCGAAGTGCAGCTCGTCGACCAGGCCCTTGTCGAAGGGGTCGGCCATCAGCAGCGCCAGCGTGTCGCCGCGCCGCGCCAGCGGCAGCACGCCTTCGCGTTCGGCCTGGTGGCGCGGCACCAGCGCGAGCACGTCGGCCTCGGGCAGCATCGCGCGCGTGTCGACGACGCGCACGCCGAGCCACTCGGCGAGCGCGACGCGCAACTGCAGCTCCGACAGCACGCCGGTGTCCACCAGCAGCCGGCCGAGCAGGCGGTGCGGCGAGATCCGCGCCTGCAGCTCGAGGGCCCGCTGCAGCCCGGCGCGGTCGATCAGGCCCTGGCGCATCAGCGCCTCGCCCAGGCGCGGCGTGCCCTGGACGGCGCGCCGCGGCGCGTCGAGCAGGGCCCACAGCGCCGCGGCATCGGCCGGGCAGGAGGTCGCGCCGTCGCCGGCGGCCTCGCCGGTCACAGGCACCACCTCGCCCGGCCGCAGCACCTGGCGGCCGACCTGGGCCTCGACGCAGTCGGCCCAGCCGATGTACCAGCGCTGGTGCGAGGCGCCGCGGCGCACGCTGAGCCACGCGCCGGTCGGCAGCAGTTGCGCGGCGACGCATTCGCCGGCCAGCACCTGGCCGTCGGCAAAGGCGAAGTGGAAAGGCCACGGCGGATCGCAGTCGACGGTGGCGGCGTCCCAGGCCTCGACGCGCAGCGCCCGCACGCCCGAGCGGGCGTGGCGCACCGGCGCGCCGCCCTCGGCCGGGACGATCAGCACGAAGGGGTCGGTGTCGTGCAGCGGCAGCAGCGTGCCCTGCACGCGGCGGCGGTCGGCGAGCAGCGCGTCGACCGGGCCCTCCACGCCGGACGGCAACAGCGACAGGTCGAGGCCCGGAACGGTGTCGGAGTGCAAGGGCATCGTCGGGCAGGTGGCGGGCAGGTGGCGGGAAGGTGCGGCCCAGCATACGCAGCGCCTGCCGGGGTGGCTTGACGCGGCTCAAGCCCGGCAGGGCTTGAATCCGCGTGCCGGGCGCCCATGTGCAAAGACACCGATCACTCCTGCCCGACGCCCCGCCATGCACATCGCCTGCCCCCACTGCGGCTCGACCAACCGCGTGCCCGACGAGCGCCTCACCCACGACCCGAGCTGCGGGCGCTGCGGCCGGGCGCTGCTCGGCGGCCACCCGCACGCGCTCACCGACGCGCACTTCGAGCGCGTGATCGCGCGCACCGAGTTGCCGGTCGTGGTCGACTTCTGGGCGCCCTGGTGCGGGCCGTGCCGGATGATGGCGCCGGCCTACGAGCGCGCCGCGCAGGAGCTCCAGGGGCGCGCGCTGCTGGTCAAGGTCGACAGCGACGCCAACCCGCAGGCCGCGGCCCGATACGGCATCCGCAGCATCCCGACGATGGTGATGTTCCGCGGCGGCCAGGAAGTGCGGCGCGTCTCGGGCGCGCTGCAGGCGCCGCAGATCGTCGGCTGGGTCGACGCGGCGTGATTCCCCGACACGCGCGGCCCAGGCTTCCCGATTGAGGCCGCGGCGCGGCGCCGTTAGCCTCGCGCTCCAGCGTCGCCGTCAGAGCGGCGCATCGATGACCGGCGGCCCGCGAGGGCACGCCCCCGCCCTTTCCCGAACAGACACGCACCTGTCGCCTCCCGGCGGCCGGTGCGTTCGTCTTTCCGGACTGCCCCTCAGTGCCCGCGCGCGGCGCGCTGGGCGCCGTCGACCTCCACCCACTGCCAGACCTGGTTGCGGAACAGCGGCTGCCGGTAGCCGGTGATCCAGGGCTGGCTGAGGTCGGTGTAGACGCGGTGCACGTGGATGCGGTAGGGCATGAACGCCAGGCCGATCTTGCTGGCCTCGAGGAACAGCGCGGCGCGCTCCGGGCCGTCGGGCAGCGACAGCATGCGCGCATAGAGCCGGTCGAAGCCCTCGTGGCGAAAGCGCGCCAGGTTGCCCTGGCCGACCGAGGGCCCGTAGAAGTATTCGAGCGCGCCCTGGGCATCGGGCTCGGTGGCGGTCTGGCCCAGGCTCCACATCATCAGCTTGCCGCCGCGCGCGGCTTTCAGGTTCTCGGGCCACTGCGCGGTCGCGAACTTCACGCGCAGGCCGACCGCGGTCAGGCTCTTCTGCCAGATCTCGTCGAACTGCCGCTCGATCGCCGAGCGCTGCGTGGCCATCTCCAGCACCAGCGGCTGGCCGTCGGGGCGCTCGCGCCAGCCGTCGCCGTCGCGGTCGAGGTAGCCGTAGAGGTCGAGCAGCGCCTTCGCGCGCGCCGGGTCGTGGCTGCTGTTGTCGCTGCGGAAGGCCGGGTCGTGGCCGAAGGTCCCCGGCGGCATCGCCGCCTGCGCGGGCACCGCCTGTCCGCGGCGCACGACGCGGATCTCGCGGTCGATGTCGTAGGCGAGCTGGATCGCGCGGCGCAGCGCCACCTTCTCGGGCGTGTAGCCGCCGACCACCGGGTCTTCCATGTTGAACCACGACATCGTCACGTCGGCGTTCACGTACTTGTGCGCGCGGATGCCCTGGCGCACGAGGTTCGGCGCCAGCGTGCCGGTGGGCGCGGCGTAGTTCGCGAACTCCGGCGGCACGCGCACGAAGTCGAGCTGGCCCGACAGGAAGGCGAGCCAGCGCGACTGGCCCTCCTCGATGATCGAGACCTCGACGCCGTCGTTCAGCGGCAGGCGCCGGCCCTTGAACTTCGCGAGCCAGGCCTGGCCGAGGGCATCGTCGGCCGCCGGCTGTGCGTCGTAGACCATCTCGCGGAAGCCCGGGTTCGGCTCGAGCACGATCAGCGAGCTGCGCCGCCACTGCTTGAGCCGGTAGGGGCCGGTGCCCACCGGGTGCGCGGGGATGTCGTCGCCGTAGGCCTCGACCACCTCGCGCGCGACGGCGCCGTAGGCGGCCGAGTTGCTCAGCGTGGCCAGGAAGCGCGGCCGCGGCGCCGCCAGCCGGAACTGCAGCGTGTAGCGGTCGAGCGCGCGCAGGCCCTCGATCGGCGTGTCGTAGTCGAAGGGCTTCTTCTCGGCCAGCGCGCGCTCGTGTAGCGTGTCCAGGCCGAGGATGCCTTCGTCGTTCAGGCTCGACCAGCCCGGGCTCGTGGTGGCCGGGTCGGCGAAGCGCTTGTACGCGTAGACGTAGTCCTGCGCGACGAGCTCGCGGCGCTGCCCCTTGAAGGCCGGGTCGTCGGCGAAGTGGATGCCGGGACGGACCTTCACCGTCCAGGTGCGGAAGTCGCTCGACACCTCGGGCATCGCCGCGGCCGTCAGCGGCACCGGCCGGACCGGCATCGCCAGCGGGTCGTAGCCGTACAGCGCCTCGAAGATGTGCGCGGTGATCGTCGCCGAGTAGCGGTCCGACAGGCGCGCCGGGTCGAATCCGGTCTCGGCGGCCTCGAACACCACGCGCAGGATGTTCCTGCCGGCCGGCGCCTCGGACGCTTGGCCGGCCGCGGGCAGCGCGAGCGTGCCCAGCAGCGCGGCCGACAGCTCGCGGCGGCGCAGGCCCGGCGCCTCAGCGGGAGGCAGCGAACGCGGCATGGGCGCTCCCCTTGAAATCGTCGACCGGCACGCCCCGGGCCTGCGCCTTGGCGATCGCCAGGCGGTGGTCCATGTCGAAGGCGACGAAGCTCACGCGGCGCCCGCGGCGGCGCGCCTCGAGCAGTTCGTCGCGCGCGACGTCGCCGCCGCCCAGGCCCACCAGCTCGCGGCTCGCCGCGACGATGGCCGCCGAGGTCGGCGACAGCCGGGTCGACCCCGGCAGGCGGCCGCCCCAGGTGGTGTCGCGCACGTAGAACACGGTCTCGACGCAGGGCGCGAGCGGCACCTGCTCGTCGCGCGCGAGCGTCGAGACGATGCCCATCGTCGCGAAGCCGCGCTCGCGCGCCAGCGCGTACACCGCGCCGATGCCCGCGGCGGTGGCGCCGATGTTCACCAGCGTCGTCGCCGGGTCGTGCGCGTCGAGCACGCGCCCGGCCGCCTCGAGCAGCGCCGCCGGGTCTTCGTAGCCGGCGCCGGAGTAGCCGACGAAGGTCAGAACCTCCTTGCCCTGCGCCCGGGCGTAGGCGCGGATCTCGCGCGCGCCGGCCTCGCGGACGGTGCGCGGGACCTCGCACCCGGCGGCGGGCGCGACCACGCCCAGCGACAGCAGGCTGCACAGGGCGACGCGCAGGGAGGCGATCGCGGTCATGGCTTCGCGTCCCGGTTCGCGGGCCCGTCCGGGTCGACCAGGTCCACGTAGTGCCACCATTCCTGCCAGAACACCGGCCGGCGGTAGCCCACGAGCCGGGCGGTGCTCATGTCGGTGACCACGCGGTTGACGCGGAACTTGTACGGCATGTAGGCCAGCGCCAGCTGGCGCGCGCGGTCGAACAGCGCTTCGCGTTCGGGGCCGTCCGGCAGCACGCGCGCCCGCACGACGATGCGGTCGAACTCGGGCAGCTTGAAGCGCGCCATGTTCTGCCCGCCGATCTGGCTGCTCTCGTAGCGCGCCAGCGCCCCGGCGCCGTCGGAGCCCGCGGCCGAACTGCCCAGCGACCACACCATCAGGCTGCCGGCGCGCGCGGACTTCAGGTTCTCGGGCCATTGCGCGGTCTCGAAGCGCGAGCGCAGGCCCAGGCGGTCGAGGTCCTTGCGCATCAGCTCGTCGATCTGGCGCGAGCGCTGGTCGGGCTGGGTCGCGATGCGCAGCTCCAGCGCCGACCCGTCGGGGCGCTCGCGCCAGCCGTCGCCGTCGCGGTCGACGAAGCCGTAGACGTCGAGCAGGCCCTTGGCCCGCGCCGGATCGAAGTCGCCGAACTCGCTCTTGTACTTCGGGTCGTAGCCGGTCGTGAACGGGATGTACGGCCCCTGTGCCGGCAGGCCCTGGCCGAAGCGCAGCTGGCGGATCTCGCTGGGCGTGTCCAGCCCGAGCGCGAAGGCCCGGCGCAGCGCCACCTGCGCGGGCGTGTAGCCGCCGATGACCGGGTCTTCCATGTTGAACAGCACGAAGGTCTGGCCCGGCTCGAGCTGCTGGTAGGCGCGGAAGCCCTGCCGGGCGAGGTTCGGCGCGAGCTTGCCGCCGGGCATCGCGATGTTGATGAAGGCGTTGGGCAGCTTGTCGATGTAGTCGGCCTCGCCGCCGGCGAAGGCCAGCCAGCGCGGCTGCTGCTCCTCGATGATCGAGATCTCGACGCGGTCGATCATCGGCAGGCGCCGGCCCTTGAAGCGCGCCAGCAGCGCCTGGCCCTCGGCATCGTCGGGCGCCGGCTCGGCGTCGTAGAACCTCTCGCGGTAGTCGGGGTTGCGCTCGAGCACCAGCAGCGAGCTGCGCCGCCACTGCACCAGCTTGAAGGGGCCGGTGCCCACCGGGTGGCCGTCGATCTGGTCGCCGTAGAACTCGACCACCTCGCGCGCCACCGCACCGAACAGATCGCTCGCGGCCAGGCTCTCGGCGAAGCGCGGGCGCGGCTCCTCGAGCTTGAACTGCAGCGTGTAGCGGTCGAGCGCGCGCACGCCCTCGATCTCGCGGTCGTAGTCGAAGGGCTTCTTCGACGCCTGCGCCTCCTCGCGCAGCGCCTTCAGGCCGACGAACTTCTCTTCCTCCATGCCGAACCAGATCGGGCTCTTGTTGGCCGGGTCGGCGTAGCGCTTCCAGGTGTAGACGTAGTCCTGCGCGACGAGCTCGCGCTTCCTGCCCTTGAAGGCCGGGTCGTCGGCGAACAGGATGCCGGGGCGGATCTTCACCGTCCAGGTGCGGTAGTCCTCGCTGTGCTGCGGCGGACCGTCGGCCGTCAGCGGCTTGACCTTGATCGGTCGCGCCAGGTGGTCGTACTGGTAGGGCGCCTCGAAGATGTGTGGCGTCAGCGTGCGCGAGTACAGGTCGTTGATCTTGACCGGGTCGAAGCTGCTCTCGGCCACCTCGAAGGCGTAGCGCAGCACCTTCTTCGCCGGGGCGGTCTGCGCCGGCGCCAGCGCGGGCAGTGCCAGCAAGGCGCCCAGCACGCAGGAAACGGCCCGTCTCTTCATGTCATCTCACTTCGCGTGCTTCGCCAGTTCGGCCGTGTCGATGTCGACGAACTTCCAGAACTCGCGCAGGAAGACGTTGCGGTGGTAGCCCACGACCCAGGGCTGCGCCAGGTCGGTCCAGATGCGGTGCACGTGCGCCTTGTAGGGCATGTAGGCGACCATCAGCTCCTTGGCCTTGGTCATCGCCGCCAGGCGCTCGGGCCCGTCGGGCAGGCGCTTCTGCAGCTCGTACAGGCGGTCGAACTCGGCGAGCTCGAAGCGGGCATGGTTCGACTGCCCCTTCGACGGGCCGTAGCCCAGCGACAGGAAGCCTTCGCCGTCGGGCCCGGCCGACCAGCCCACGCCCCACATCATCAGCTTGCCGGCACGCGAGGCCTTCAGGTTCTCGGGCCACTTCGCGGTGCGGAACTCGATGCGCACCCTGATCGCATCCATGTTCTTCTTCCACTGCGTGATCAGCTGGCGCGAGAAGTCGTCGGGCTGGGTCGCGTACTCGATCACCAGCGGCTGGCCGTCGGGCCGGTCGCGCCAGCCGTCGCCGTCGCGGTCGACGTAGCCGTGCAGGTCGAGCAGCGCCTGCGCGCGGGCGCGGCTGAACTCGCCCATCTCGCTGCGGAAGGCCGGGTCGTAGCCCCACACGCCGGGGGCGATCGGCGACTGCGCCGGGATCGCCTGGCCGCGGCGCACGATGCGGATCTCCTCGTCCTGGTTGACCGCCATCGCGATCGCCCGGCGCAGCGCCACGCGCTCGGGCGTGTAGCCGCCGACCACCGGGTTCTCCATGCCGAAGTACGACAGCGACACGTCCGAGCGCGCGTAGCGCAGCGCCTGGATGCCGCGCCGGGCGAGGTTCGGCGCGAGCACGTTGTTCGGGATCGCGACGTAGGTGAAGTCTTCCGGCACCTGCTCGAGCACGTCGTGCTCGCCGTTCAGGAAGGCGAGCCAGCGCGGCTGGTTCTCCTCGACGATGCTGACCTCGACGCGGTCGACCATCGGCAGCTTGCGCCCCTTGAGCCGCGCGGCCGCGGCCACGGCCAGCGGGTCGTCGGCCGGCGCCTGCTCGTCGTAGAACTCGTCGCGGTAGTCCGGGTTCTTCTCGAGCACGATCAGCGAGCTGCGCTTCCAGCGCGCCAGGCGGAAGGGGCCGGTGCCCACCGGGTGCTCCATGATCCGGTCGCCGTAGGCCTCGACGACCTCGCGCGCGACCGCGCCGACCACCGCCCCGTCGACCAGCGTCTGCGCGAAGCGCGGGTTCGGCTGCGCAAGGCGGAACTGGATCGTGTAGCGGTCGAGCGCACGCAGCCCCTCGACCTCGCGGTCGTAGTCGAAGGGCTTGCCGGCCAGCGCCTCGGCGCGCAGCGCGTCCAGGCCGAGCATCCGGGTGTCGTTCAGCGTCGAGTACGACGGGCTCTTCCAGCGCGGATCGAAATGGCGCTTGAGCGCGTAGACGTAGTCCGCCGCGACGAGCTCGCGCTTGCGGCCCTTGAAGACCGGGTCGTCGGCGAAGTGGATGCCCGGCCGCAGGCGCACGGTGTAGGTCCGGAAGTCGTCCGACACCTCGGGCATCGCCGCCGCGGTGCACGGCCGCATGCGCACCGGCCGCGCGAGGAATTCCCACTGGTAGAGCGCGTCGAACAGGTTCGCCGCGATCGTGCGCGAGTAGAGGTCCGAGATCTGCGCCGGGTCGAAGCCGGTCTCGGCGATGCGGAACGAATAGCGCAGCACCTTCGGTGCATCGGCCTCGCCGGCGGCGCGCGCCGGCGCCAGCGCCGCGAGCAGCGCGAGCGCCAGCGCCGCGAGCAGCGCGAGCGCCAGCGCGGCGGCGCGCAGCAGGCGGCTCGGCAGGGTCGGCGGGGACGCGGTCATGGCAGGCGGCGAGGGGTCCGGATCACTCTATCGAAGCCGCGAAGTCTAGGCGCCGCCCGGGGCATCGCGCCTCGGGGCTGTCCCGCGCCGCGGCATGGCCCTTGCGTGCGGTGGGTCCCGGGCAAATGCGGGGGAAGCCCCCCGGGCGATGGCCCTAGACTCGCGCCCACCCCACGAGGGAGACCACCCTGGAGCAAGTCGCACGATGGCGGCCTACCTGATACGACGCATCTGGCAGATGGTGCCGACCCTGTTCGGCGTCGTGCTGCTGGTGTTCCTGCTGTTCAAGGGCTTCGGCAGCGACCCGGCCGAGATCCTCGCCGGGCAGAACGCCTCGCAGCAGCAGGTCGACGCGATCCGCCAGCAGCTCGGCCTGAACGAGCCGCTGTGGACGCAGTTCGGCATCTACCTGAAGCAGATCGTCAGCTTCGACTGGGGCAAGAGCTGGGCCACCAACGAGCCGGTGGCGAACCTGTTCCTCACGCGGCTGCCGGCCACGCTGACGGTGATGGTGCCGATCCTGGTGCTCGAGACGCTGCTGGCGATCCCGTTCGCGCTGGCCGTGGCCTACGTGCGCGGGTCGCTGACCGACCGCGCAATCATGGTGCTGACGACGGTGGCGCTGTCGATCTCGTTCCTGGTCTACGTGATCGTCGGCCAGTACGTGTTCGCGTTCCAGCTCGGCTGGTTTCCGGTGCAGGGCTGGAGCGACAGCGTCGTGCGCAACCTCGTCACCTACGCGCCGCTGCCGGTGCTGCTCGCGGTGGCCGTGTCGCTGGCGCCGCAGACGCGGCTGTACCGCAGCTTCTTCCTCGACGAGATCGGCCACGACTACGTGCGCACCGCGCGCGCCAAGGGCCTGACCGAGACGAGCATCCTGCTCAGGCACGTGCTGCGCAACGCGATGATCCCGATCCTGACGAACGTGGCGGTGTCGCTGCCGGGCATCTTCGTCGGCGCCTTCCTGATCGAGGTGTTCTTCTCGATCCCCGGGCTGGGCCGCGAGATCCTGCTCGCGGTGAACCGCAGCGACTACCCGGTCATCCAGGCCTTCGCGCTGTACACCGCGGCCATCACGATGGTCGTGAACCTGCTCACCGACGTGGCCTACAAGCTCGTCGACCCGCGCGTGGTGCTGAAGTGAGCGCGGTGCTGTCCCCCTCGCCGGGCGGCACGGCCGCCGGGCGCTCCGAAGGCGTGTGGGTCGCCGCGGCGCGGCGCTTCCGCGGCGACCGCGTCGGCATGGTCTCGCTGGCCATCGTCGCGGCCTTCCTGGTGCTGGTGCTGGCCGCCGGCCTGGGCGTGGTCGCGGCCGACTGGCAGGTCGAGCGCGGCGTGCCCGACGCGCCGCCCACCTTCGTCGGCCCGAAGCCGGCGCAGCAGGCGGTGACGGTGGCCGCGCCCGAGGGCCCGAACGCCGACATCTCGGCCATCGACCCGCTCGCGCCGCGCTACACCGAGTGGGCCGAGGCCGCGAAGAAGTACCAGACCACCGAGGCCGCGCGGGCGCAGACGCTGCCGTTCGGCGCCGACCGCTTCGGCCGCGACGTGCTCGCCAAGGCGGTCAAGGGCGCGCAGGTCTCGATCCTCGTGGGCGTGTCGGCGGCGATCGTCGCCACGCTGATCGGCACCGTGCTGGGCGCGCTCGGCGGTTTTTTCGGCGGCCGGCTCGGCGACCTGCTCGAGTGGGTCTACAACGTCTTCACGGCGATGCCGGGCATCCTGCTGATCTTCGCGTTCGCGGCGGTGTTCGGCCGCGGCATCGGCTCGGTCGTCCTGATCCTCGGCCTGGCCGGCTGGACCGGCATCTACCGGCTGGTGCGCGCCGAGTTCATCAAGCACGCGTCGCGCGACTACGTGCGCTCGGCCGAGGCCATCGGCGCCAGCGCCGCCGCGCGCATGTTCCGCCACATCCTGCCCAACGTCAGCCACGTCGTGCTGGTGCAGCTGTCGATCCACGTCGTGGGCTTCATCAAGTCCGAGGTGATCCTGTCGTACCTCGGGCTGGGCGTCGGCGTCGACCAGGTCTCGTGGGGCACGATGCTCGCCGAGGCGCAGAGCGAGCTGATCCTCGGCCACTGGTGGCAGCTGGCCGCGGCCACGGCCTTCATGGCGGTGTTCGTCACCGCGTTCTCGCTGATGACCGACGCGCTGCGCGACGCGCTCGACCCCAAGCTGCGTGGAGCCGAATGAGATGGCCGCGACCCTGTTGACGATCCAGGACCTGCGCGTGCGCTTCCGCATGGGGCGCGGCGCGCAGGCGGGCCACGCCGAGGCCGTGGGCCGCGGCGAGGTCGGCGTGAGCTTCGAGGTGCCCGAGAACACCACCGTCGCGCTGGTCGGCGAGTCGGGATCGGGCAAGAGCGTCACTGCGATGTCGATCCTGAACCTGCTGCCCGACAACGCCGAGCGCCGCGGCACGATCCGCTTCGAGGGCCGCGACATGCTCGCCGCGACGCTGCCCGAATTGCAGGCGATCCGCGGGCGCGAGATCGCCTGCGTCTTCCAGTACCCGATGAGCTCGCTGAACCCGGTGTTCACCGTCGGCGCGCAGATCGTCGAGCCGATGGTCAAGCACCTGGGCCTGTCGGCGCGCGAGGCGATGGCCCGCGCCGAGGCGCTGCTGGCCGAGGTCGGCCTGCCCGAGCCGAAGCGTCGCCTGTCGGCGCACCCGCACGAGCTCTCCGGCGGCCAGCAGCAGCGCGTGATGATCGCGATGGCGCTGGCCTGCAGCCCGAAGCTGCTGATCGCCGACGAGCCCACCACCGCGCTCGACGTGACCATCCAGCGCCAGATCCTCGAGCTGCTCGCCCGCCTGAAGCAGGAGCGGCGCATGAGCATGCTGTTCATCAGCCACGACCTCGGCGTCGTCGGCGAGATCGCCGACCGCGTCGTCGTGATGCGCGAGGGCACGGTGCGCGAGCAGGGCCCGGTGGCGGGCATCTTCGCCGCGCCGCAGGACGCCTACACGAAGGCGCTGCTCGCCTGCCGGCCGACGCTCGAGCAGCGCAGCGCGCGGCTGATGGTCATCGACGACCACATCGCCGGCCGCGCCGCCGGCGCCGCCGCCGCGAAGAAGGACCCGGCCGCGCCGGTGCTGATCGAGGCCCGCGCCGTGGCCAAGGCCTTCTGGATCCGCCGCGGTCTGTTCGGCCGCCGCCCCTTCCAGGCCGAAAAGGGCGCGAGCTTCACGCTGCGCCGCGGCCACACGCTGGGGATCGTCGGCGAGTCGGGCTCGGGCAAGACCACGCTCGGCCTGACGCTGCTGCGCCTGCACGAGGTGAGCGGCGGGCCGACCTCCGGCAGCGTGATGTTCGACGGCCGCGACCTGCTCGCGCTGGGCAAGGCCGAGATGCTGCCGATGCGCCGGCGCATCCAGGTCGTCTTCCAGAATCCCTACGCGTCGCTGAACCCGCGCTTCACGGTCGCTCAGACGCTGACCGAGCCGATGGCGATCCACGGCATCGGCCGCGATGGCGCCGACCGCGAGGCCCGCGCCCGCGCGCTGCTGGCCCGGGTCGGCCTCGACGCCGGCGCGATGGGCCGGTACCCGCACGAGTTCTCCGGTGGCCAGCGCCAGCGCATCGCCATCGCGCGCTGCCTGACGCTCGAGCCCGAGCTGCTGGTGCTCGACGAGGCCGTCAGCGCGCTCGACGTGTCGGTGCAGGCGCAGGTGCTGAACCTGCTGCGCGACCTGCAGGACGAGCTCGGCCTGGCCTACATCTTCATCAGCCACGACCTGGCCGTCGTGCGCTTCATGGCCGACGAGGTGCTGGTGATGAAGGACGGCGAGGTCGTCGAGCAGGCCGGCGTCGAGCAGATCCTCGAGGCGCCGCAGCAGGACTACACCCGTCGCCTGCTGGCCGCCGTGCCGCGCGGCTACGCGGCGCAGGCCGGCGCGCGCTGAGCGGCCGGTCGGCCGGCCGACGGGTTCCGTCGACACCGGCCCGGACGATTCGCGTCAAGTTTGTAAACCGGTCTTACAAAACCGCCGCTTTTGGGAGCCCTTCGGCGCCGGCCGGGGCGTCGGTCCGTGACGCACGGCGCACTTCGGCGCCCTTTCCGGCATGGCATGTTCGTTGCGATTCCTGCGCACACCCCGCCCGACGTGGCGCCACGCGCCCCCGACCGGCCCGAGAACACCACAGGATGTCGTTGCCATGTCGATGAACCGCACGCTCACGGCCTCTCGCCTGCGCCTGGCCCGGCCGGCCAACCCCTCGTGCCGCGGCGGCGCCTCGTCGCTGCTGCGCCTGGCGCAGCCGGCCCTGCCCAAGCTGCCCAGCGGGGCCGAGCTCTCCGGCTGGGTCTCGCGTGCCGCCAGCGTGCTGGCCCTGGCCGAGCGCTGAGCCGGCCCACACCACCGACCCGGTCCCCCGCCATGTCCGCCAACGCCCGCTTGCCCGTCCGCCCGCTCGGCCCCGCGGCCGCCCCGGTGACGCGCAGGACGCCCTTGCCCGCCCCGGCGTCTGCCGGCCGGGTGCTCCAGCCCACGCGCACGCCGCGCCAGCTGCCGCTGTTCGGCCCGAGCAAGTTCTGACGCGCCGCCCCCTGCCCGGGGCGCGTCAGGGCGCGGGCGACAATTGCCGACCCGTGTCCGCGACGTCCACATTTCGCCCGCCTGCCGCCGTGACCACGGCGGCGCGCGCCTGCCTGCGCGCCGGCGCGATCGCCTGGCTGGCCGGCCTGTGCGCGCTGTCGGCGGCACCGGCGCTGCGCGCCCAGACCGAGGCCGCCGCGCCCGCGCCGCGCGCCGCCGAACGCATCGAACAGCTCGAGATCCTGGGCCGCGGCCAGCCGCTGGAGGCGGCCGCCGGGCTCGAGGAGCTGCTGCCGCGGCTCGAGCCCTTCACGCCCGACCGGTTGGAAGCACTGACCGTGCGTGGCCTGCTGCTCGCGGCGGCGTCGCAGAAGGCGGCCGCGGAAGCCATCGCCGGCGACCTGGACCGCTGGGCCCGTGCGCGCAACGCGCCCGAGGCCTCGGCGGCCGCGACGCTCGTGCGCGCCCGCGTCGTGTCGCAGGGATCGGCCCTCAAGCGGGCCGATCGCCTGTTCGGCGAGGCCCTCGCGCGCCTGCCCGAGACCGCGCCCGCCGCCCAGCGCTACCGTGCCGCGGTGCTCGCCGCCCGGGTCAAGGAAGGGCTGGGCCAGCTCGACGAGGCCGTGCGCCTGGGCCAGGTCGCCCAGCAGATCGCGGACGCCGGGGGCACGCCGTGGCGCCGTGCCGAAGCCCGCACGACGCTCGCCTACACCTACCACCAGGCGCGCCAGGTCGAACGCGCCCGGGTGCTCAACGACGAGGCCATCGTCCTGGCCGAGGCCGCCGGCGACTGGCACGCGCTGGGCCGCGCCCACAACGTCGCCAGCATCCTGCTCGACGGGGCCGGCGATCCGGCCGCCGAGCTGCGCCACATGCAGCTCGCGATCGAGCATGCGCGTCGCGGCGGGTCGCGCGCCGACGAAGGCCTGTACCTGGCCAACCTCGCCGACCACTACCTGCAGACCGGCGACTACGCCACCGCGCTCGAGCTCGCCGAGAAGGCGCTGCCGATCGCGCGCGAGCTCAAGGACCCGACCGGCGAGAGCGTGGCGCTGGCCAACATCGGCCTGGCGCACATCTCGCTGCAGCGCATCGAGCTGGGCAAGCGCTTCCTCGGCGAGGCGATCGCGCTCGACGAGCAGCGCGGCTCCCTGACCGGCATGGCGTTGTTCCAGGGCGAGCTCGGCAAGTACCTCGAGCGCGCCGGCGACCTGGCCGGGGCCGTCGAGGCCTACCACCAGCACCGGCGCCTGGCCGACGAGATCCTGCAGCGCGACCAGCAGGACGCCATCCTCGCGCTGCTGGAGCAGTTCGACGCCGACCGGCGCGAGCGCGAGATCCAGCTGCTGAACCGCGAGAACGAGGTCCAGGCCGAACAGCTGCGCCGCGTCGAGCTGCAGCAGCGGTTGTGGTGGCTGCTCGCCGCGTCGGCGGTGCTGTCGGTGGCGGTGCTCGCGCTGATGGCGCGCCGGGTGCGCCAGGACAACCAGCGCCTGGCCAGCGTCAACCGCGCGCTGAAGGTGCAGAGCGAGCGCGACCCGCTGACCGGGCTGTCGAACCGCCGGCACGTCCAGGCCGCGCTCGGCCAGCGCGCGCCGGGTGAGCGCTTCGCCGGCAGCCTGTTCCTGATCGACGTCGACCACTTCAAGCGCATCAACGACAGCCACGGCCACGGTGCCGGCGACGCGGTGCTCGTCGAGGTCGCGCGCCGCCTGGCGCAGACCCTGCGCGAGCAGGACATGATCGTGCGCTGGGGGGGCGAGGAGTTCCTCGTCGTCGTGCGCGGCCAGGCGCCCGAGGCCGCCGACCCGCTCGCGCAGCGCCTGCTCGCGGCGCTGTCGGCCGAGCCGGTGCGGCACGAAGGCCGCGAAATCGAGATCACCGGCTCGATCGGCTATGCCAGCTTTCCGATGGCGCCGGCCGGCGTGGCGGTGTCCTGGGAAGGCGCGGTCAACCTCGTCGACACCGCGATGTACCTGGCCAAGGCCCATGGCCGCAACCGCGCCTACGGCGTGCGCCGCCTGCACGTCGACGACGAGGCCGGCGTCGAGCGCATCGCCCGCTCGCTCGAGGCGGCCTGGCGCGAAGGGCGCGTCGAGCTGAACCTGGTGCACGCCGGCCAGGTCCGCGAGGCCGCGGCATGAGCACGGCGGGCCGCCGGCTGCGCGGCGCCGCGGCCTGGCTGTGGGCGGTCGCCGGCCTGGCCGGCGCGGCCGGCAGCGGCTACGTGCCGGGGGCGCTCGACGAGCGCGTCGACGCGCTCGTGCTCGACGGCTTCGAGCGGCCCGACGCGGCGCTGGCCCAGATCGACCTGCTGGCCGCCACGTCGCACCCGCCGCGCGCCGATGCGCGCCGGCTGGTGCTGCTCGGCAAGGGCAGCGTGCTGGCGCAGGGCGGTCGCCGCGCCGAGGCCGAGGCCGTGGCCGACCAGCTGCAGGCGCTGGGCCGCGAGACCGGCGACGCGCTGGCGCCGGCCTCGGCGCAGCTCGTGCGCGCGCAGCTGTCCGAGACCGCCGGCCAGCTCGGCCTGGCCTCGACGCAGGTCCGCCCGGCCCTGGCCGTCTTCCAGGCCGGGTGCCCCGGCAATGCGGTGCCGCCCGAAGGCAGCGATGCGAGCCGCTGCGACTACCGTGCGCTGTGGCGCGCGCTGCAGCTGCTGGAGCGCCGTGCCTTTGCCCGCGGCGTGCTCGTCGAGGCCATCGCGCACGCGCAGGCCGGGCAGGAACTGGCCGAGTCCGCCGGCGACACCGCGCGCCAGGCGCTGAGCCAGAGCGCACTCGCGTTCTACCTGGGCCGCAGCGGCCAGCCGGCCCAGGCGATGCACCTGATCGCCCAGGCGCGCCGCCTGGCCAGCGAATCGGGCGACCCGGTGCTGCAGGCGCGCGTGCGCATCAACGAGGCGCGCCTGGCCGACGCCCGCGGCGACCGCGACGCCGGGCTCAAGGTCTCGGAAGAGGCGCTGGCGCTGGCCGAGCGCGCCGGACTGCCGCGGCTGTCGGCGCTGCTGCAGGGCAACCTGAGCGATGCGTACTTCCGCCTCGGCCGCCACGCGGAGGCGCTGCGCGCCGCCGAACGGGCCTTGCCGGTCGTGCGCCGCCACCACGACCAGCGGCTCGAAGGGCTGCTGATCAACAACGCCGGCCTCGCCCGCATCGGCCTGGGCCGCATCGCCGAGGGCAAGCTGGACCTGGCGCGCGTGCTCGAGCTGCTCGAGGGCAGCGGCGACACCGCCATCCGCGCCGAGACGCTGCGCGAGTACGGCCAGGCCCTGGCCGCCGCCGGCGACGCGCGAGGCGCGCTCGAGCTCTACCACCGCGAACGCGAACTGAACGCCCAGGCGATGAACGTCAACCGCAGCGTCGCGCTGAAGGACCTGCAGGCGCGCCACGACGCCGAGGCCGAGCAGCGCCAGCTCGACCTGCTCGCCAGCGACAACGCGCTGAAGGCCGAGGCGCTGGCCAACCGCCACCTGCTGCAGCGCATCTGGCTGCTCGTCGGCGCGGTCATGCTGCTGTCCATCGTGCTCGTCGTGCTGCTCTACCGCAGCCGGCGCGCCACGCGCCGTCGCCTCGTCGACAGCCAGGCGGCGCTGCGCGAGCAGAGCGAGAGCGACCCGCTCACGAAGCTGGCCAACCGGCGCCACTTCCAGGCGGTGATGGCGCTGCACGGCGCCGAACGCGGCTTCGAGGGCGCGCTGCTGCTCGTCGACATCGACCACTTCAAGCGCATCAACGACGTCCACGGCCACGCCGTCGGCGACGCGGTGATCGTCGAGGTCGCTCGCCGGCTCGACGCCGCGGTGCGCGCCGACGACCTGGTCGTGCGCTGGGGCGGCGAGGAGTTCCTGATCTCGCGCTGAAGTCGCCGGCCGAGGGCATCGCGCCGATCGAGCAGATCGCCGAGCGCGTGCTGCAGGGCGTGGGTGCGTACCCGGTCGGCGTCGGCGATCGTGCGCTGGGGGTCACGGTCTCGGTCGGCTTCGCGCGCTTCCCGCTGCCGCCTGCCGGCCTGGCGGTGAGCTGGGAGCAGGCCTTGAACCTGGCCGACATCGCGCTCTACACCGCCAAGAGCCGGGGCCGCAATCGCGCCATCGGGATCGCGGCGTCGACCGCGACCGACGCCGAAGCCCTGCACGCCGTCGAGGCCCACTTCGACGCCGCGGTCCTCGAGGGCCGTGTCACGCTGGTGCAGGTGCCCGGGCCGACGGCCGCCGTCGACACGCGCGCCGCCTGAACGCGGTGCCCGCGCGGCGCGCGGACAATGCGGCGATGAGCGCTGCGCCGTCGATGCTGCCGACCCTCGCCCGAGCCCGCGTGGCGCTGCCGCTGCTGGCCCTCTGGCTGGGCGCGACCGCCGGGCTGCGCCCGCTGCTGACGCCCGACGAGGCGCGCTATGCCGAAGTGGCGCGCGCCATGGTCTCGGGCGACCGGGTCGTGCCGCAACTCGACGGCCTGCCCTTCTTCCACAAGCCGCCGCTGATGTACTGGCTGGACGCCGCGGCGATGGCCGTGCTCGGGCCGGGCGAATGGGCGGCGCGCTTCGCGCCGATGTTCGGTGCCTGGGCGATGGGCGCGGCGCTGTTCCTCGCGCTTCGGCGCTGGGCCGGGCCGGGCGAGGCGCTGGCCGGTCTCGCGGTGCTGGCGACCTCGATGTTCTTCTACGTCGGCGGCCAGTACGCCAACCACGACATGCTGGTGGCCGGCCTGATCACCGTGGCCGTGCTCGCGCTGGCACGCGCCGCCGAGCGGCCGGGCCAGGTCGAGCGCCGCTGGGTCGTCGCCGGCTGGGCGGCCTGTGCACTGGCGGTGCTGGCCAAGGGCCTGATCGGCGTGGTGCTGCCGGGGCTCGTCGTGCTGCCCTGGCTGCTCGCCGCGCGCCGCGGCCGCGACGCGCTGGCGCTGCTGCACCCGGCGGCGCTGGCGGTGTTCGCGGCGATCGCACTGCCCTGGTTCGTCGCGATGCAGGGGCGCTTCCCGGGGTTCTTCGACTACTTCGTCGTCGAGCAGCATGTGCGCCGCTTTGCCGAGTCGGGCTTCAACAACGCGCAGGCGTTCTGGTTCTACTTCGCGGTGCTGCCGGCGCTCACGCTGCCCTGGAGCCTGGCGCTGCCCGGCGCCTGGCGCGTGCCGGCGGCCGACGCGCGCGCCGCGTCGATGCGCGCGCTGGCCGCCTGGTGGGTGGTGGCGATCGTCGGCTTCTTCTCGCTGCCCAGCTCCAAGCTGGTCGGCTACGTCCTGCCCGCACTCGCTCCCTGGAGCCTGCTGCTGGCCGCACCGGTGGCGCGCTGGCGGCGCTGGCCGGTGCTGGCCGGGCTGTCCGCGCTCGCCTGCGTGGCCGTGGTCGCCGCCCTCGCGCTGAAGGCGCCGGGCTCGCACCGCGCACTGGCCCGCGAGCTGGCCGCGCGCATCGCCCCCGGTGAAGCGGTCGTGATGGTCGACGAGTACGTCTATGACCTGCCCTATTACGCGCGCCTGGCCGAGCCGGCGATCGTCGCGAGCCGCTGGGACGACCCGGACCTGCCGCGCCACGACAACTGGCGCAAGGAGCTCGCCGACGCGGCCCGCTTCGACCCCGCGGCGGCGGCGCGGCGGCTGTGGCCGATCGAGCGCCTGGGCGAACTGCCTTGCCAGGGCCGGGTGCTGTGGTTCGTGGCCGGCGGCGCGCACGCGGCGCGCGTGCAGGCCTTGCCCGGCGCGCAGCGCGTGGCCGCCGATGCGGGGCTTGCGCTCTGGCGCGTGCCGGCGCGCGATTGCCGCTGAAGGCGCAGGCCATGCGCCGCTTCGTCGTCTACACCGCCGTCGGTGCCGTCGCGACGCTGTGCCACTACGCGGTGCTGGCCGCCGGCGTGGAACTCGCCGGCTGGCCGGCCTGGGCGGCGTCCGGCATCGGCGCGGGGGTGGGCGCGCAGGTCGGGTTCCTCGGCAACCGCTGGCTGACCTTCGCGCACCGCGGGCCGGCCGCGGTGTCGTGGCTGCGCTTCCAGGGCACCGCGGCCCTCGGCGCGGTCCTGGGCATGGCCATCGTCGCGCTCGGCGTGCGCGCCGGCTGGCACTACCTGGCGGCGCAGGCCGTCGCCACGATGGCGGCGCTGGTCGCGACCTTCTGGGTCAACCGGCGCTGGACCTTCGGCTGACGCATTCAGCGCCACGCCGGGCCGTGCACGACCCCGGCCGCCGCCAGGTCGCGCGCAAACGCCTCGCTGCCCAGGTAAGCCAGTTCGCGCACGCGCGCCGCGCCGATCGGGTCGCTGCCCGTGGGATCGGTCTCGCCGGGGTGGCAGAACAGCAGCGTGCCCCGCTCGGGCAAGGCGGCGAGCCAGCGCCGCACCAGCGCGCCGTAGTCGGCGGCCGCAAAGTCGTAGGCGCCGACGAGCACGGCGTTGTGGCGCAGGCCGCGAGCGGCCAGCGCCCGCTGCAGCGCGCGCCCGCCGGTGGCCTCGATCAGCCAGCGCTTGAGCGCCCAGCCCGGCCCGGCCACGCGGCCGGTGGCGCGCACCGCGGTGGGCGCGGCCAGGCGTTCGAGCAGCGCCTGCCGCACGCCCGGCAGGTGGTGCACGTGCTGGTGGCCGTCGACGAAGTCCGGCGCCCGGCCCGTCGCGGCGCGGAAGGCGTCCAGCTGCGCGTCGATCTCGGCCCGCAGCGCGTCGCGCGGCAGCGCGCCGGCGTGCGCGCGCAGGATCAGCGCGGGCAGCGCCGGCAGGCGCGGCCAGTGCCGGGCCAGTGCGGCGCTGAGCGGGGCGCCTTCGCTCAGGTTCAGGTGCAGCCCGATCGCCACCCGCAGGCCGCCGAGTCGCGTGGCGTCCGCGGGCCAGCGCGCCGCGGTGACCAGGCACGACACCGCGTCGAGCCGGCCTTGCCGCGCCAGCCGCACGATGCCGTCGGAGATCGGCGCGGACAGGCCGTAGTCGTCGGCGCAGACCGCCAGGGTCTTCATGCGCCGGCGGAGTCGCGGCGCAGCGGCACCACGCCGGGCGCCGGGGCCTCGCCGGTCGCCGGTGCGATCGCGCCGCTGCCGGCCTCGACGTCGACGAGGTAGATCGGCCGCTGCTTCACCTCGTCGAAGATGCGGCCGACGTACTCGCCCAGGATGCCGATCGACAGCAGCTGCATGCCGCTGAAGAACATCACGCTCGTCACCAGCGTGGCCCAGCCGGGCACGGGGTGCCCCTCGACGAAGTGCTCGATCACGATCCACACGCCGAACACCAGCGCCAGCAGCGCGATCACGCCGCCGACCGCGCTCCACAGGCGCAGCGGCGCGTTCGTGAACGCGGTGATGCCGGTCACCGCCAGTCGCGACAGGCGCCAGATCGAGAAGCTGCTGCGTCCCGCCACGCGCGGGGCCGGCGTGTACGGCACGATCTCGGTGCGAAAGCCCACCCAGGCGTACAGGCCCTTCATGAAGCGGTTGCGCTCGGGCAGCGCGTTGAGCGCGTCGACGACGCGCCGGTCCATCAGCCGGAAGTCGCCCGCGTCGTCGGGGATCCGGACCTGCGAACTCGCGTTGACGAAGCGGTAGAAGGCGCGCGTGCCCATGCGCTTGACCCAGGACTCGTCCTCGCGCGAGGCGCGCCGCGCGCCCACCATGTCGGCCCCGGCCCGCCAGGCCTCGAGCAGGCGCGGCAGCAGGTCGGGCGGGTGCTGCAGGTCGGCGTCCATCAGCACCACGACGTCGCCGTCGACCCGCGCCAGGCCGGCGCTGAGCGCGGCCTCCTTGCCGAAGTTGCGCGACAGGCGCAGGTAGCGCACCCCCGGCCGCAGCAGCCAGGGCGCGATCGCGGCGGGCGTGGCGTCGCGGCTGCCGTCGTCGACGACGAGGACCTCCCAGCGCTCGGTCATCGCCCGCAGCTGCGCGGTGAGCGCGGTCAGCAGCGGCGCGAGGTTCGGTGCCTCGTTGTACGCGGGCACGACGCAGCTGATCGCCGGCCGCGCGGGGCGCGCACCGTGGTCGGGCGACGGGGAAAGGAGGGTCGGGGTCATGGCGTCGAAACGCCGCCAGCCTACACCCGGCCGACACGCAGCGGCCGACGCGACGTCGCGCGGCTCAGGCGGCCTGCGCCGCGCGCGCCATCGAGTTCTCGATCTGATCCTGCACGCGCCGGCAGCCGCGCAGCACCAGGGTCGCGTCCAGATCGGCCTGCGGCGCGATGCGGGTGGCGACGTCGTCGAGCGTGTCGGGGTCGGTCATCAGGGCATGGGCGAGCACCGACAGCGCGCAGATCGCGCGCCGCTGCAGCTGCATCGGCAGCTCGAGCGTGGCGTTGACGATCACGTGGTAGCGCACGCTGGCCACGGCGGGCGCCGCCAGGCCCCAGCTCTCGCACAGCGCGGCGCCGAGCGCGTCGTGGCTGACGCCGAACTCGACGTGCTCGAGCATCAGCAGTTCCTCGTCGTCCGCGGCCTGGTTCAGCAGCGGGCGGTAGCGGTCCGGCGAATGGCGGAACAGCACCGCCTTGCCGCACTCCTCGAACAGCCCGGCCGAATGCGCGGCCCAGGGGTCGACGCTCAGCGCCTGGCCGATGCGGCCCATCAGCAGGCCGCGCACGCCGGCGCGCTCCCACAGCGGGTCGAGCTCCGGGGCGGGCGGAAACACCGCCTTCAGCCCCATCTCGAAGGTCACCGACGCGACCTCGCGCGTGCCGAGGTAGGTGATGGCCTGCTGCACGGTCTGCACCCGTCCGCTCAGGCCGTAGAGCGAGGAATTCACCGCCTTCAGCACGGCCGAGGCCAGCGCCATGTCCGACGAGATCAAGGCGCTGACGGCGTTCAGGTTCACGTCCTCGTCGGCCAGCAGCAGCGACAGCTTGACCAGCGATTCGGGCTGGGCCGGGATGTCGATGTTCAGGGAACGCAGTTGCGGGTCGACGGGCATGGCGGGCTTTCGAGGCGAAGGAAGGCTGGTCGGATCGTAGGATCCGGCCCGCCGCCCGATCGCCCGAAAAGCCGCGCCGAACGAGGGCAGTTCGGCGCGGCGCTCAGGTCAGGTCGAAGCGGTCCAGGTTCATCACCTTGGTCCAGGCGGCGACGAAGTCGCGCACGAAGATCGCTTGGGCATCGCTGCTCGCGTACACCTCGGCCAGCGCGCGCAGCTGGGCGTTCGAGCCGAAGACCAGGTCGACGACGGTGGCCGTCCAGCGCCGCTCGCCGGTGCTCCGGTCACGCCCTTCGAACACGCCGCCGTCGCCGGCCGACTTCTGCCACTGCGTGCGCATGTCGAGCAGCTGGACGAAGAAGTCGTTGCTCAGCGTCCCGGAGCGCGTCGTGAAGACGCCGTGCGGCGTGCCGCCCTGGTTGGCGCCGAGCACGCGCAGCCCGCCGACCAGCGCCGTCATTTCCGGCGCCGTCAGGGTCAGCAGCTGGGCCTTGTCGACCAGCAGCTCGGCCGCGCTGGCCGCGAGATCCGGGGCGGCGTGGTTGCGGAAGCCGTCGGCGCGCGGCTCGAGCACGGCGAAGGACTCGACGTCGGTCTGCGCCTGCGTGGCGTCGGTGCGCCCCGGTGCGAAGGGCACGGTCACGTCCTGGCCGGCGCGCTTCGCCGCGGCCTCGATCGCCGCGCCGCCGGCGAGCACGATCAGGTCGGCCAGCGAGATCCTCCGGCCGCCGCCGGCCGAGGCGTTGAACTCGGCACGGATGGCCTCCAGCACGTTCAGCACCGGGCCGAGTTCGGCCGGGTCGTTGACCGCCCAGTCCTTCTGCGGGGCGAGGCGGATGCGCGCGCCGTTGGCGCCACCGCGCTTGTCGCTGCCGCGGAAGGTCGACGCCGAGGCCCAGGCGGTGCGCACCAGCTGCGCGGTCGACAGGCCGCTGGCCAGCACCTTCTGCTTCAGCGCCGCGATGTCCTGCGCGTCGACCAGCGGATGGTCGACGGCCGGCACCGGGTCCTGCCAGATCAGCTCTTCCTTCGGCACCAGCTTGCCGAGGTAGCGCGAGCGCGGGCCCATGTCGCGGTGCGTCAGCTTGAACCAGGCGCGCGCGAAGGCGTCGGCAAAGGCCTGCGGGTCCCGGTGGAAGCGGCGCGCGATCTTCTCGTAGGCCGGGTCGAAGCGCAGCGACAGGTCGGCCGTGGTCATCATCGGCGGGTGCTTCTTCGTCGGGTCGTGCGCGTCGGGGATCAGGTGCTCGGGCTTGCAGTGCTTCGGCGTCCACTGCTGCGCACCGGCCGGGCTGCGCGTGAGCTCCCATTCGTAGCCGAACAGCATGTCGAAGTAGCCCATGTCCCAGGTCGTCGGGTTGGGTTTCCAGGCGCCTTCGATGCCGCTGGTGGTCGCGTGCACGCCCTTGCCCGAGCCGAAGGCGTTCTGCCAGCCCAGGCCCATCTGCTCGATCGGCGCGGCCTCGGGCTCGGGGCCGACGAGCGTCGGATCGCCGGCGCCGTGCGCCTTGCCGAAGGTGTGGCCGCCGGCGACCAGCGCGACGGTCTCCTCGTCGTCCATCGCCATGCGGGCGAAGGTCTCGCGCACGTCGCGGCCCGAGCCCACCGGGTCGGGGTGGCCGTCCGGGCCCTCCGGGTTCACGTAGATCAGGCCCATCTGCACCGCGGCCAGCGGGTGGGCCAGCTGGCGCTCGCCCGAGTAGCGGCTGTTCGGCTCGGTGCTGGTGGCGAGCCACTTCGTTTCCGCGCCCCAGTGGATGTCCTGCTCGGGCTCCCAGATGTCGGGGCGGCCGCCGGCGAAGCCGAAGGTCTTGAAGCCCATCGATTCGAGCGCGACGTTGCCGGCGAGGATCATCAGGTCGGCCCAGCTGAGCTTGCGGCCGTACTTCTGCTTGACCGGCCACAGCAGGCGGCGGGCCTTGTCGAGGTTGCCGTTGTCGGGCCAGCTGTTCAGCGGCGCGAAACGCTGGCTGCCGGAGCCGGCGCCGCCGCGGCCGTCGGCGATGCGGTAGGTGCCGGCGCTGTGCCAGGCCATGCGGATCATCAGGCCGCCGTAATGGCCCCAGTCGGCCGGCCACCAGTCCTGCGTATCGGTCATCAGCGCGTGCAGGTCCGCGACCACGGCGTCGAGGTCGAGGCTGCGGAATTCCTTCGCGTAGTCGAAGTCCGCGCCCATCGGGTCGGACTTCTCCGAGTGCTGGTGCAGGATCGCGAGGTTCAGCTGCTCGGGCCACCAGTCGCGGTTGCCCTGGGCGCGGGCCTTGGCGTGCGGGGCGGCACTGCCCGAGAACGGGCACTTCATTTCTGCGGACATGCGCATCTCCATGGTTGGGCCGTGAGGAAACGGGGAAATGCCAGTCTAGGAGGCGCCCCTGTCGCGATCAACGCAAGCCTGCCAATGGCCGCGATAGCGCGGGCGCCTTGGGTTCTTTCACACCTTCTTGCTCAGCGCAGGAAGGCGTCCCAGCCGGTCTTCAGGATCAGGGCGCCGACGACGCCGATGAAGACCACGCGCACGAAGCCTGCACCGTGCTTCAGCGCCAGCCGCGTGCCCAGCAGGCTGCCGGCGATGTTCGCGACGGCCATCACCGCGGCGATGTGCCACCACACGTGGCCCTTCATCGCGAACAGCGCGATCGCCGAGGCGTTGGTCGCCATGTTCAGCAGCTTCGCGCAGGCCGAGGCGTTCAGGAAGTCGAAGCCGAGCACGCGCACGAACAGGAAGACGAAGAAGCTGCCGGTGCCCGGGCCGAAGAAGCCGTCGTAGAAGCCGATCGCGGCGCCGATCGCGCTGGCGGCCAGCGCCTGTGCCCGGCCGTGCAGCGACGGCGCGTGGGTGCGGCCCAGGTCCTTGCGCGCCAGCGTGTAGGCGAGCACGCCCAGCAGCACCAGCGGCAGCGCCTTGCGCAGGCCGTCGGCGCTGACCAGGGTCACCGCCCAGGCGCCCAGGAAGCTGCCCGCGAGCGCCGCCGCGGCGGCCGGCTTCAGCGCGCTCCAGGGCATCTGCACGCGCCGCGCGTACTGGCGCGCCGACCAGGCCGTGCCCCAGACGGCCGCCGCCTTGTTGGTGCCGAACAGCGTGGCCGGCGGCGCGGCCGGGTAGGCGCCGAACAGCGCCGGCACGAGGATCAGGCCGCCGCCGCCGACGATGGCGTCGACGAAGCCGCCGAACAGCGACGCCAGCGTGACGATGGCGAGATCGAGCATGGGAGGCAGGGGAAAAGGGGGTGGGTCGGGCGCAGGCGGGCGCCGGCGCGGCCCCAAATGCAAAGGGCGCCAGATTCACCCCGGCGCCCTTCGATTCTGCCTCGGCCGATGGGTCGGCCTGCTTGTGATCCGCTCCGGAGCGAACGCTCCTGGGCGGTTGCCAGTCTCCTCAGTCCCCCGCCTGTGCAGGTCCCCAGAAGGGGTGCCTGCCGCGAGTGGCGTGACTGTATGTGGGCTGCACCGCCCTTGACCACGGGGCTTTCCCTGTCATCACGGCGCCTCCCCGCGGGTTCGGGGGGCTCCGGCCGCGGCCGGCAGCGTCAGGCCCACGGTCGTCCCGACGCCGAGTTCACTGTGAATGCTCACTTCCGCTCCATGGAGTTCTGCAATTCGCTTCACGATCGCCAGACCCAGGCCTTTGCCGCCTTCGCCCGTGGCCGGCGCCACGCTCTGCCGGCTCTGGTAGTGGCGGTCGAACAGGTGCGGGAGCTCGCCGGCGGCGATGCCCGGCCCGGTGTCGGCCACCGCCACCGTGACCCGGTCACCGTGGCGCGCAGCCGACAGGCGCACGCTCGCGCCGGCCGGGCAGGCCTTGAGCGCGTTGTCGACCAGGTTGGCCACCGCGCGCTCGAACAGTTCGATGTCGAGCATCGCGAACGGCGCCGGCGCGTCGGCCTGCGGCGGCTCGGCGAGCAGGGCCGCGCCCTGCGCCGCGGCGCGCTCGGCGAAGCGCAGGCGGATGTCGTCGAGCAGCTCGCCGGCGTCGACGAGCTCCGGGCGCAGCTTGAACTCGGGCTCGTCGAGCTGCGCCAGGTCGCCCAGCGACTGCACCAGGCGCGCGGCATTGCGGGTGTTGCGCAGCGCGACCTCGACCAGGCGCCGGTCGTCGGCGCGCGCGGCGTCTCCGGCCCAGCGGCCGTCGAGGGTCTCGAGGCAGGCGGCGGTCGCGGTCAGCGGCGAACGCAGGTCGTGCGACAGGTTGCTGACGCTTTCGCGCCGGAAGTGGTCCAGCCGCCGCAGCGCCGCCCATTGCTGCCGCAGCGTCTCGAGCAGCATGCCGAAGGCGCGGTTGAGCTGGCCGATCTCGTCGGGCGTGGGCGGCGGCAGGGCCACCGCCGCGCCCTCGCCCAGCCCGTCGCGCGACAGCGTCGCCACCGATTCGGTCAGGCGCCTCAAGGGCCGCGTCACCGAGGCGATCACCGCGGCGGCCAGCAGCGTCATCGTCGCGACGATGGCGCCGATCAGCCACAGGGCCGGCTGCGCGAAGCTGCTGCGCAGCGCGTCGAGCCGGGTCGCGGGCAGCTCGCTCTTGTGGCAGACGAGGTAGAGGTAGCCCGACACCGGCTCGTCGCCGCGGATCAGCGCGCGGCGCAGCGGGCGCGCGGCGATCACCGCGTCGGCGTCCATGCGCTCGGGGTCGTCGCCCATCACGTAGGGCATGCGGCGCGCGGCGGCGTCGTCGGCCGCGGCCTGCACCGGACCGATCGCGACGCGGAAGCCCGGCGGCAGCTTCGCGCTGCCGGTGCTCGACAGCACCGTGCCCTGCGCGTCGAGCAGGTAGAGCTGGGTGTCGGGCTCGTACAGCACCAGGTTGCGCAGCAGCGCGTTGAGCTCGTCGGGCTGGCGCCGGTGGTGCTCGAGCAGGTCGTCGTAGCTCATCGTCACCCGCACCAGGAAGGCGTTCGCCCGCTGGAAGGTGCTCTCGTGCTCGAAGCGCTGGAAGGCCGTCACCACGGTGGCGATCACCAGCAGCGCGGTGATCAGGCCGGCGGCTACGACCGTCAGCGCCAGCTTCAGTCGGACGCTCACGGCGCGTCGCGCATCTTGTAGCCCGCGCCGCGCACCGTCAGGATGAGCTCGGGCCGCATCGGGTCGGCCTCCAGCTTGGCGCGCAGCCGGTTGATGTGCGTCGTCACGGTGTGTTCGTAGCCCTCGTGGCTGTAGCCCCAGACGGCGTCGAGCAGCTGGGCGCGCGAGAACACCAGCCCCGGGTGAGACGCGAAGTGCAGCAGCAGGTCGAACTCGAGCGCCGTGAATTCGAGCGTTTCCGCACCGCGGCGCACCTGGCGCCGGGCCGGCAGGATCTCGATCTCGCCGTTGCGGATCGCCGCGGGCCGCCCGGCGGCGCCGGATTGCGCCGCGCGCAGCAGCTCGGCGCGGCGCAGCAGCGCCTTCACGCGCGCGAGCAGCTCGGCCAGCGAGAAGGGCTTGGTCAGGTAGTCGTCGGCGCCCAGCTCCAGGCCGAGCACGCGGTCGAGCTCGGTGGACTTGGCGGTGAGCATCAGGATCGGTGCGGCGCTGCCGCGCGCGCGCAGCGCCTTGCAGACTTCCAGCCCGTCCAGGCCCGGCATCATCAGGTCGAGCAGCAGCAGGTCGCGCGGCTGCTCGAGCTGGCGCGCCAGCGCCGCGGCGCCGTCGGCCACGGCGGTCACGTCGTAGCCGGCGTTGCGCAGGTTCATCACCAGCAGGTCGCGGATGTCGGCCTGGTCTTCGGCGACGAGCAGGGAGGCGGGAGGGGCCATGCCGGATTGTCGCGCCGCGCCCCGCGCTTCTTACGCGGATGTGATCTGGCTGTGATCTTCGGTGAGGGCGGCGCGAGGTGCGCCGCCGACAGTGGATCCCATCGATCCACCCCTGCCGGAGCCCCCCATGACCGCCCCCCTCGCGACCGCCCCCGCCGACCGCTGCACCCCCGCCCCCGACGTGCTCGGCTGGGCCGAGCTCGTGCCGCACCGGACCGCGCTGGTGCGCTACGCGCAGCGCAAGCTGCTCGACCCGGCACTCGCCGAGGACCTGGTGCACGACGTCTTCGAGGCCGTGGTCACCGGCCGCGCGCGCTTCGGCGGCCGTGCCGCGCTGCGTTCGTGGCTCACGGGGGTGCTCAAGCACAAGATCGTCGACCTGGTGCGCGAGCGCAGCGGCCACCTCAGCCTGGATGCGCGTGCCGACGACGACGACACGGGCGACGCCGACGGCGCCTTCGGCATCGAGTGCCCGCAACCCCGGCCCGACGAGGTGGCGGCGCAGCGCGAGCGCCTGTCCCGGACGCTGGCGCGCATCGACACGCTGCCGGCCGGCCTGCGCGACGTGATGCGGCTGCGCGTGCTCGACGACCGGTCCACCGACGAGGTCTGCGGTGCGCTCGCGATCAGCGAGGAGAACCTGTTCGTGCGCCTGCACCGGGCGCGGCGCCAGCTCGCCTCGTGAACTGCGACGGCGGGCGCGGTGCTAGCATGATTTCATGCACGACACCGCCTCCCGCGCGCCCGGCGAGCCGCTGCTGAGCGAGGCGGTCGCGGCCTTCCTGCAGTCCGGCCTGTCGATGACCGTCGCTTCGCGCGACGAGCGCCACGTGCCCTCGATCGCCAAGGCCTCGGGCTGCGTCGTCTCGCCCGACCGCCACACGCTGACGGTGCTGCTGTTCGCCGAAGCCGGCGAGGGCGTGGCACGCGACATCGCGCTGTGCGGCCAGGTCGCGGCGGTGTTCACCCGGCCCAGCACGCACGAGACCGTGCAGGTCAAGGGCAGCGACGCGCGCTCGGTGCCGGTGACGCACCGCGATATCGCCGCGGTGCGCCGCAACCTCGACCTGTTCACGGTCGACACCACGCCGCTGGGCTGGGGTCCGGAGTTCGTCGACGCGCTGTTCTGGCGCGACCCGGCCGGGCTGCTGGCAATCCGCTTCACGCCCGACGCGGTGTTCGCGCAGACGCCCGGGCCGCGCGCCGGCGAGGCGATCGCGAGGCGCGCATGAAGTGGGCGCCCGACCCGGCGCCGCTGGGCATCGATGCCGCGCGCCGCTGCCTCGAAGGCGCGATCCCGGCGATCGTCGCCACCTGTTCGCCCGACGGCGTGCCCAACGCGACCTACGTGTCGCAGATGCAGTACGTCGACCACCAGCACGTCGCGCTGACCTTCCAGTTCTTCAACAAGACGCGCGAGAACATCCTCGCGAACCCGCGCGCGACGGCGATCGTGATCGACCCGGTCAGCGCCGAGTCCTTCCGCCTGAGCTTGCTGTACCTGCGCACCGAGACCGAGGGCGCACTGTTCCAGAGC